>JGI24698J34947_10000224_pt1 | contig 23516 bp, 9 predicted proteins | sample TergutMp193P3_FD_34947 | JGI IMG/M metagenome (IMG submission 34947) | reverse complement strand
ACCATTCCGGTGTTGATCCCGCAGCCGATACGGATGGGAGGGTTGCCGGGGTCGCTCTTTCCGTGTTCTTTGTTCATTTCATAGAGCGATTTACGCATCATAAGAGCCGCCGCGACGCAGCTGTAAGCGTCTTGCTCGGGGCTTCCCGTTGTATAGGCGGCCCCCCAATGGGCCATGACCGCGTCCCCAATAAATTTGTCGATAGTGCCGTTGGTTTTTTCCACGCATCCCACCATATGGGAAAAATAATCGTTGAGCCAGTAGACAATTTTATCGGAAGCGTCCTCTCCGAATATTTTGGTGAAGGTTTCCGACTTTGCGGTAAATTCGCGGATGTCGGAAAAAAAGATCGTTGCGTATTTCTGGATGCCGCCGAGTTTGATCTGCCCGCGCATGGCTTTTATGGCGATTTCCCTGTTGGTGAATCTGCCGAAGATACACAACGCGGAGCACATCTTTTGGAAACTGACGGTTAATACCATGATTTCATCCCGCCCCTTGGTATGCGGCAGTTTAATGTCAAAAATACCGCCTTCGATTTCCCGCGCCGCAACGGCAAGGGCTCTTATGGGGACGGATATGCTTTTTGAAAAGAACCAGATCAGCATTATCGAAAAACTTAAAACCGCGACAGTCAGGTAGATGTTGCGCTTGGTGGTGGCGTTAATGCCCTCGAAAACCTTGTCGTATTCTATGCCGGTAATAACAATACATCCGCCGATGTCTAATTTGGTGTACGCTATGAATTGGTTCTCGGCGAGAAATTGCCTGCTGCGGCCGGGGCTTTCCCGTATGTCCTGAATAAAGTGCCTGTCCGCGGTATTGACGCCGTTGCGTACGTATTCAAAATCGGCATGGACCAGAATATCCGCCGAATCGTTTATCAGCCATGACATGTTGGGCCCTGAGCCAAAAGAGTTGTCCAGGTTTTCAGGGGAGAACAGTACTGCCGCGCCGCCCGTTTCGGCGGGGAAAAACATGGCTAAAAGGTACGTGTCTATGCGGGGCATGGCGTTCAGTATGAGGGTCTCTCCCGCTACGGCACGTCTTATGGAAATGTCGTTATAATCCAAAAAAGCGTCCGCGCGGGAAGAAGGAATATTCCTTGCAGAAAAGAACGCTTCGTTATTCAAAAATATTTTACCCTGTTCGGGGTCGGTGAATAATAAAGCGGCAATATGCGGATTTTGTTTGAAGAAGAATTCTACGCTGCCACGCCGCTGGGCGGGCTGCGTTCCCCCGGATATAACGGTGTGAATGAGTATGAGCGCGTTGGAGCGTATTTGCGAGAACGTGTATTCGGCTTCCGCCGCCGACCGGCGGTTCGCTTCAAAATTATTTGCTTCTGCGGATATCTGCAAATCCTGCCGTACCAGCCATGACACCAAGGCGGTAATTGAGCCCAGGGAAATAAGGACGATGAGGGTAACTATCGTTACCAGCTTGGCGCCGATGGAGAATAACAGGATTTGGTCTATTCTGCGCCGTTTTTCTTTACCCATGATTTCAGTAATATTATGACAGAAAACGGGAAAAAACACCAGATTCAAGCTCTGGTAATACCGCCTGAAATGGTGTATACTGAATCTATGCGCACCGTGGCAAAAAAGATATTTTTTACCTTTTCTTTTTTCCTTCTGCTCTGGTTAGCGGTTTCCTGCTCCCGCACGGAGCCGGTTATCAGTTTTGGGTTTATTCAACTGGTTTACTATCAGGACGAGAAAAAGCCGCTGGAGCGTTTTTCGTTTTTTATTATCCCCGAAGATGAGGACGGCATTGAAAATCTGGAAGAGCTTTACCTGTACCATGACCGCGCCCAACTGCGCTGGCATATCACCAGCGCCGACTGGATAACCTATGTTCAGGATGGGACAACGTGGATCGGCACGAGAAGTATCGCCATTGATGAAAATGAACCGCTGCCCCGCGGCCAGTTTCGGGCTGTTCTGGTCAACAAGGGCGGGGAAAAATCGGAGCGTAACTTTACTTTTGACGCGCCGGAAGAGCCCCGTTTCCCCTTTCCCACGCTGGAGATAAGCGGGGGCCGGTATACGGTGTCGTCGGCGTACCCGTCAAACCGGCTGGTCTGTTATGATGAGCAGGGCAACCATGTTTTTTCCGTAACCCTTGCAAGCTTGAGCGGGTCGACAGCGGATTTGGGCATTCCGTCGCAGGCGAAAACCGCGGCGCTGTGGGCGGAAGACGCCCAGTACTTTACTTCGGCCATTACCTATGTCACCTCACTCCGTTAGCCCCTCCTCAACCATTAGAAGTTTTGTTCTGCGTTCGGGGAGGGAAACGGCCGCGCAGCGGAGGTCATACGACGCCCTTGCGCCCCGGTTTATCGTTCCTTTTGAAAACAGGGTGATGGATTTTGCGGCGGTGTTCGGCAACGGCGCGCCGGTTATCGCCGAGATTGGGTTTGGCATGGGCGCGGCCACGGCGATCATTGCCGGCGAAAACCCCGCGAACAATTACCTGGGCATTGAGGTGCACCGTCCGGGAATAGGGCGGCTCCTCTGGGAGATTGAGCGGCGATCCCTTTCCAATATCAGGATCGTGGAGCATGACGCGGTTGAGGTTTTTGAAAAGATGATCCCGCCGTGTTCGCTGGAGGGGATTCACCTGTTTTTCCCCGACCCGTGGCCGAAGAAGCGCCACCATAAGCGCCGTCTGGTGCAGCGGCCATTTACCCAAACGCTGGCCGGCCGCCTTAAACCGCGCGGCTATGTGTACATGGTTACCGACTGGGAAGATTACGCGCAATGGGCGCTGGCCGAGTTAGGAGCGACTAACGGCCTGGTCAATACCGCCGACGGGTTTGCCGAACCGCGGGCGTGGCGCCCCCGCACCAAATTTGAGCACAAGGGGCTTGCGAAAGATCATCAGGTAAGGGAGTTATTTTTTGAAACGTATAACCGAACTTGAGCGTCTTATACGGAAGTATCAGAAATCGTATTACGACGGCGAAGCGGAAATATCCGACGGAGAATTTGATCTGCTCTGGGATGAGCTGAAGAGCCTTGCCCCCGACAGCCCCGTGATCAGGGGGGTAGGGGGGGGGAGCGACGCCGCCCACACGGTTGACGGATTCCCCAAGGCGCGGCATTTGATCCCCATGGGCAGCCAGGACAAGGCCGCCAGCCCCGAAGAATTTTGCGCGTGGGCGGAAAAACAGGGGATGGCGCAGTTCCTCGTGCAGTATAAACTTGACGGGGCCAGCCTTGAACTGCAATACCAAAAAGGAGCGTTAACCCAGGCCATCACCCGCGGCGACGGCGTTATTGGCGACGATATTACACCTAACGCACGGCGCATGGCGGGGGTGCCGGAAAAACTGGATACGCCCTTTTCCGGCGGGGTGCGGGGAGAGGTGGTGATGACCCGCGAAATCTGGCGCGGCAAATACGCGTCAAAGGCGAACTGTAGAAACGCCGCCAACGGGATCATGCGCCGCAAGGACGGCGCGGGCTGCGAAGACCTGTGCCTGATTGCCTACGACGCGGCGGCGCATAACGACGACGCTTACTTTACCGATGAGGCGAAAAAAATCGAGTGGCTGCGGGGGCGCGGCTTTCAGACGACGGTGACGCAGCGGTGCAGGGACGCGCAAGAGGTTATCGCCTACCGTGAGAAAATCGCCAAAACGCGGGACAGACTCCCCTATGACATTGACGGCCTGGTGGTAAAAGACCCCGTTACCGACATGGCCGATCTGCGCCGCGCCCGCCCTGAAAAGCAGATCGCCTTTAAGTTTGAACTTGAAACGGCGTTCAGCATACTCAAGGAGGTGGAGTGGAGTGAATCGGGCGCGACCTATACCCCCATCGGGGTGGTCGATCCGGTGCATATTGCCGGGACTACCGTTCAGCGCGCCAACCTCAACAACCCCGGCATGATCCGCGCCCTGGGCCTGAAGCTCGGCTCGGCGGTTTCCGTGGTAAAGCGCGGCGAGATCATCCCCAAGATAGAAGGTCTGGCGCCTGAGGGCGCGGTGCCTGAGACGTTGCCGCTCAGAGAGATTGAGTTCCCCGCCCGCTGCGCCGTCTGCGGCGCTGATCTGGTCGACGCCGGAACGCGCCTGTACTGCCCCAACGCCGCCTGCCCCAAGCGCCTGCTGCACCGCCTTGAAAAGTGGGTCGGCGTGCTGGATATCCGTGAGTTAGGTGAAAAGTTACTGCGCCAGCTTTTTGAAAAAGAGCGGGTACGCCGTATTCCCGATTTATACACGTTGACGGCGGCGGAACTTGCCGAATACGAGCGCATGGGGGAACTTTCCGCGGCCAAGGTGATCCGCCATATCCGCACGCAGCGGGAACTTTCCCTTGCCGTTTTTGTCGCCGGTTTTGATCTTGAAGGCATCGCCGAGACGACGATGGAAAAAGTAGCCGCCGCCGGTTTTAACACCCTTGAAAAACTGCGCCTCGCCTCCGTGGAGGACCTTGCCGCCGTTTACGGCCTGGGGGAAATTACCGCGACGGTTCTGGCCGACGGCCTGAGCGAGACTGCCGCCGAGATGGACTCGGTTTTATCAACGGGCGTTATCAGCATTGCGCTGCCGCCGCCTGAGGACACCCAGATTCTGCGCGGTTTTTCGTTCTGCTTTACCGGCGAACTCACCTCCATAAAGCGCGCACAGGCTGAGGAAAAGATAAAAGCGCTGGGCGCATCGGCAAAAGCGTCGGTGGTAAAAGACCTCTCGTATCTGGTGACCAACGACCCCGCCTCCGGCTCCTCAAAAAACAAAAAAGCCCGCGAGCTGGGGGTAGCCATCATCAATGAAGAGCGGTTTCTGTCTATTCTCGCCGAAGCGGAAAAAGGCGCAGCGCCGCCGGTCAACGCGCCGCCGCCCCAACAGGGAGAACTGTTTTAATCCTTCTTCACAAACAGCGACATGAATTCCGCGCGGTTGTTTACGCCGAATTTTTGGTAGATTTTGCTGATGTGCAGTTTGGCGGTGCCGGCGGTAATGTACAGACGTTTGCCGATTTCTTTGGTGCCAAAGCCTTCCTTTACCAGTAAACGGGCTACTTCAATTTCTCGGCGGGAAAGGCCGCGCTCCCTGAAAATGTCGTCGAACGCGGATGTCGCGGGAGACGGCAGATACCGCGGCGCTTGCCGCTGTTTGGGGAATAACAGCCTGAAAGCCAGCAGCATGAACAATACGGCGGCAATGACGATGAACAATACGCGGTATTCCGTGTCGTCGGGCACATACGGATCGATAACCGGCGCGCAAAAAGCGAATACAACGCTGAAAAAAATCACCGTCGCCATTCCGTAAAACCAAAAGCCTTTGCTATGGCCCCTGCCGCCATAATGCTCCACGATGGCGGTGGTAAAAACCACCCATATCGTATAATGGGCGATGGCAAGCAGCGTGCTCAAAATGACGCTGAACCGCGGGTGTTGCTCAAACAGCGGCAGACAGGACATCAGTATAAACAGCACAATTGCCGGGGGCAGAAACCAGCGGATAAAACGGCTGATGGAACGCCCCGCCAAAAGTCCCAACGCCAGAACCGCCGCCGCAACCGTCACATAATGGGGGTGGTATACGGTCTCATTGTAATACAGGGGCAGCATCCGCATATCCAGCACCCCGTTCAGAACGGTAAACACCGAGGCGAGGCCAATCAGCCGGAGGATGAACAGCCGGTCGGTTTTTACGGCGGCTTCGGCGGCTATATCCTCATCGGTTGCGTTATGCGTCATCAATACGCCTGCCGCCGCGCACGCGCCCACCGCCACCATGCACCATTTGATAAGGTTGAACAAAAACACGACTCCCTCAAGCGGGTCCTGGGCGGCAATTCCCGCCTCCATGAGCGGTACGGAATAGTAGCGGGCAAGGACGGAGACAAGCAAAGCCGCGCCCAAAACCAGCGGGCAAAAACTGCCGGTACGGTTCCCGCCGGCGACGGCCCTGTTTGGCCGCAGCCACGACAGGTAGAACAGGCCGTAGCACATGGTCGATATCATTCCATCAGGGATCGCCATGACGCTCCTGACCGCCGCGGAGTTGAGCCATACCTCAACGCCCAGCGAGCGCAAGCCCCATTCAACCGCTATCAAACAGGCGATGAAGCCGATACCCCTTGCCGGCGGTTTGTTTTTTCCGCCGGGCACGGGCAGGAACAGGGGGCACAGCAGCGCGCCCAAAGCGGCTCCGGTAAAAAAGAAGACGTACACGGCGCCCATAACCCCTTTGGATTGGGCCGGTAAAAAGTGGGCGAGGGTAAAACTCATGTGGATGCACAGCAAAATGCCCAGCAGAGACAGGGACGAGGCAAGGCGCGCAAGCGGTGAAAGCAGGCTCCGTTTCATTACCCCATTTTACCACATTTTTGAAAAATATGCCTTCCGGCATATATACTTTTTTGCTTTCTTGTGTTATACTATAAATGGATAATAGTCTCCCTAAATTAAGGAGTTTGCCATGAAAACGGGAAAAAGAACGGTATTTACCCTATTCGCTTTTTTTGCGGCTTTTGTGGTGATTTTCGCGTCCTGCGACCAACCGCTTCTTGATCCTGAGGAGGATCAGGAGGGGTATGTTACCGTTAGTTTCGACAAAAATGACGCCGGCGCTACGGGCAAGGTGACTACCCAGAAAGTACCGCCCGGTTTCCTCATGTTTTTTCCTGACGGGGACAAACTGATGAAAAAAACCGGGTACCATTTCGACTACTGGAACACCGAACCGGACGATACGGGGAAAAAATACAAGAAAGGCCAGGGCTTTTTTCCTGAAGATGATTGTGTCTTCTACGCCCAGTGGGCGATTAACCCCGATGTGCCGTCCTTCAAGGTCACCTTCAACGCCGATGGCGGATTGCCCGCGCCGGAGCCGCAAACGGTAGCCGAGGGCGGGACGGTTACCCAACCGCCAGACATGACCAAATACAACCACACCTTCGCCGGTTGGTATAAGGAACCGGCGTTCACCACTCAATGGGATTTCGACAATGATACCGTTACCGCCAATATTACCCTGTACGCGAAGTGGGAACTTGGCGCCATACCAACGGGCCCCACGGTTACTTTTAATACCAACGGGGGGAACAACATTGGGCCGGTGACCGTAACAGCGGGCACCCCGGTAACTCGTCCCCCAGACCCAACCCGAAGCGGTGGTTACACCTTTGACGACTGGTACAGCGACAATCCACCGACCACCCTGTACGAATTTTCTACGCCGGTTAACGCCGATATCACCCTGTACGCCAACTGGATTTCCGGCGTGACCTACACGGTTACTTTTGAGGCCAATGGCGGATCGCCCGCACCGGGGCAGCAAACGGTAGACGAGGGTAAGAAGGCTGTCCAACCACCGGCCATGACCAAAGCAGATTACGCCTTTGGCGGTTGGTACAGCGACTTAGGACTGACCCCCCCCCCATACGAATTTAGTCAAACAGTTACCGGGGATAAAACCTTGTATGCCAAGTGGAATCCTACCTACACGGTTGTCTTCGACAAAAACGATGTTGATGCATATGGAACCACGCCCAATCAGAATTTTGTCTACGGCACCGCGCAGGACTTATATGCCAACTCTTTTAACCGCGTAAGCTATGACTTCGTGGGCTGGGCGACTGCCCCCGACGGCGCGGTCGTATACACCAATCAGCAGAATGTCACTGATCTAACCACGGTGGCGGGGGGAACGGTAACGCTGTACGCGGTGTGGTCTCCTGCCTCCCCAACGAACTGCACGGTTACCTTCGATATCAACAGCGGAACCGGCACAACGCCTTCCAGACCGCCAGTAACCGCAGGTATTTCCATTACACTCCCAGATGGTACCGGATTTTCCAGAGGCGGCTATACCTTCGCTGGCTGGAACACCCAGTCTGACGGCACGGGAAGCAATTACGCTGCCGGTTCTTCGTATACGGTTAACGCCGATATCACCCTGTACGCCAAGTGGGATGACGTTCCCACAATAACCTACACGGTTACTTTCAACGGCAACGGTGCGACGAGCGGGTCACCACCCACTGAACCGCCAGTATCAGGCAGCATAAACCTTCCCGGCGCGGGTTCGCTGGTAAGAACCGGTTATACTTTCGGCGGCTGGAACACCCAGGCGGATGGCCTGGGAACCGGCTACAATACCGGTGATTCCTTTACACCGAACAACGATGTTGACCTGTTCGCGGTGTGGAATATTAATTCCTACACGGTCACCTTCCACGCCAATGGCGGAACCGGAACAGCGCCTTTCGCACCGCCGGTAAATTACAATACTCCCATAACGCTTCCCGACGATAACGGGATGACAAAAGACGGCCATACCTTCGGCGGTTGGAACGAGAACGCTGCCGGCACGGAAACCAATTACGCTGTCGGTTTCTCGTATGCGGTTACCGGGGATATAACCTTGTACGCCAAGTGGAATGTCGTTGTACCACCCGAGGAATTTACGGTTACCTTCGACGGCAACGGTGCGACGGGCGGCACGGCACCCTCTCTATCGCCAGTACGAGACGGTGACGACATAACGATTCCCGGCGCGGGTTCGCTGGTAAAAACCGATTATATTTTCGGCGGCTGGAACACCCTGCCTGGCGGTGGAACCACCTATAACGTCGGTGATTCGTATACGGTTACCAGTGACACCACCCTGTACGCGAAGTGGACTCCTCTCTACACGGTCACTTTCGACATCAACGGCGGAACCGGCACACCGCCTCCCGCACAGACGGTAACCCAAGGTGCTTCCATATCGCTTCCCGGTCAGGACGACATGACAGAACCCGCCGGCTATACCTTCAGCGGCTGGAACACCCAGGCGGATGGCATGGGAACCAACTACAATGCCGATTCTAACTATCTCGTTATAAATAACGCCACCCTATACGCCAACTGGGTAGAAGAGTAAGCCATAACCCCAAGCCCCAAACACGGCCTCCCACGGGGGGCCGCTTTTTTTGCGCAAAATATACCTTTCGGCATATGGAAATGCCGCTTTTTTGCGTAAATTATACCTTTTGGCATATGTACAAATCAGCCCTATCGAGTATAATCTAATAGAGGGTAGTAGTACCTGCTTGTAGAGGGGGTGGTTGCGGTGAAAACCGGTAGAAATACCGTATTTATCCTGTTCCTTATCGCGGCGGCTTTCGCGGCGCTTTTTTCGTCCTGCGACGATCCGTTGGGGACGAAAGATAACGATCCGTACTCTTATCATCCAACTAATCCGACCTCTGCCTATACCTCTACCATTCATTTCGACGCCAATGGCGGCGTTGGAACCATGGCGGACCAGGTGGTTACCTCCACCAGCAAAACCCAAAAACTGAAGCTCAACGCCTTTACCCGTGCAGGTTATTCCTTTTGGGGCTGGCAAACATTAATACCGTCTAACGACATACAGTACACCGACATACAGTACACCGATGGGCAGCTCCTTACCGAATCGATTTACCCGTATTGGCAAGACCAGATAACGCTCTACGCGGTGTGGAAAGGCAACCCCTACACGGTTCACTACCACGCCAACGGCGGTCAGGGAACCATGGAAAGCTCGATCTATAACTACGAAATCGGGGGGAGGCTGATGGAGAATGCCTTTACCCGCGCGGGCTTTGACTTTGTGGGGTGGGCGTTATCGCCTAACGGGGAACGGACATACGAGGATAGGCAGAACGTTGTAGACCCGCCGCCGGGAGCGGAGAAGGGGGCGGTAACGCTGTACGCGGTGTGGAGCACCATTGCCTGTACGATTCACTACCACGCCAACGGCGGCGTAGGGGAGATGGCGGACACCTTGCTGATGGAGGGCGATAATTCGCCCTACCTGCGGCCGAACGACTTTTTCCGTACGGGCTACGCCTTCGCCGGCTGGTCGACGTCCGCGGACGGCTCGCTTAACTACACCGATGCGCAGTACGTTCCCCACCTGACCTGGACGGTGGGGGCAACGGTAACGCTGTACGCGGTGTGGCGCGCCAGAACCTACACGATTAGATACAATGGCAACGGCAGCACCGGCGGTAGCATGGCGGATTCCACCCTGCTGATTGATGTGGAAAAAAACCTTGCGCCCAATGCCTTTACCCGTGCGAACTACGTTTTCGCGGGCTGGGCGATGTCTCCTACCACGACGACGGTGAAATACACGGACGAACAGAGCGTTAAAAATGTGACCAATATCGAAGGGGAGATAATAACGCTGTACGCGGTGTGGAGCAGCAGGCACGCGTACACGGTTAGTTACTATGGCAACGGCAACACCGGCGGAAGCATGGCGGATCAGAATTTTACCTCCGGCGTGGCGCAAAACCTGAGGAGCAACGACTATACCCGCGCCGGCCACGTCTTCCTGGGCTGGTCAACATCATTATCCTCGCTAGTGGAATATACCGACGGCGCGAGCTTTACCCACTCCGCCAGTACCGCGGGGGAAATAAAAGCGCTGTACGCGGTGTGGAAAGCCAATATCTACACGATTGTGTACAACGCCAACGGCGGAACCGGAACCATGAATCCTGAGCCTTTTACCTACGATACCGCGCGGAATTTAAAGGCCATCGGCTTTGCCCGAACGAACTACACCTTTGCGGGCTGGACGCGGACACCTGGCGGAACAACGATAGACTTTACCGATGGGCAGAGTGTCATAAACCTGACCGAGACGGCGGGGGCAACGATAAACCTGTACGCGGTATGGAAGCCCTACACCTACACGGTTAACTTCAACAAAAACCACAATGACGCGGTCGGAACGATGAGCAGCCAGAGTTTTGTCTACGGCACGGCGCAGAACTTATATACCAATTCCTTTAACCGCGTAGGCTATGACTTCGCGGGCTGGGCGGAAACTTCATCCGCCACGGCGCCGGTGAAATACGCCAACGGACAGAGCGTGAACAACCTGACCACGACGAATAATGCAACGGTAAATCTGTACGCGAAATGGACCCTCCGCTCCGACAGCGCCTACACGGTTGTTTTTAACAAAAACGCCGCCGACGCCGCCGGAAGCATGGGCAGCCAGAATTTTACCTACGACGCGTCGCAAAAACTGACGGCTAACGCTTTTACCCGCGTTGGTTATACCTTCCTGGGCTGGTCGAAAACAGATGACGCGACAGTGTCTACATACGCCAACGGTGCGACCGTCACTAACCTGACCACCACGATGGGGGCAACGGTAACGCTGTACGCGGTATGGAAAGCCAAAACCTTTTTGGTTCGATACAACTCCAACGGCATCGGTATCGGCGGATCCATGGCGGATACCTCTTTTACCTCCGGCGTGGAACAGGCCCTGCGCAAGAATGTCTTTACCCGCGCAAGTTATACCTTTGCGGGCTGGGCGACATCCGCTTCCCGCGCCGCTGAATACATCGTTGATTATTTCGATGAGCAGAGAGTTATCCTCGCGGAGGACGACGCGGTGGTAACGCTGTACGCGGTATGGTACAACAACTACACGGTTAACTACAACGGCAACGGCTACACCTCTGGATCTATGACCTATCAGAGTTTTGTCTACGGCACCGCGCAGAACCTGAGGAGCAACGCCTATACCCGCACCGGTTATACCTTCACGGGCTGGGCGCTGACCGCTGACGGCCCGGTTAAATATGCCGACGGGGAGCTTGTCAATAACATAACCACAACGACGTCAGTAACGCTGTACGCGGTGTGGGCGCCCAGCGCCTACACGGTTACCTTCAACAAAAACGCCGCCGACGCTACCGGAACCATGGAAAGCCAGAGTTTTACCTACGGCGTATCGCAGGCCCTGTTAAAAAATACGTTTACCCGTCCCAATTACCAGTTCACCGGCTGGACAGTAGCCGGCACGACATCGCCGGTATACACCGATCAACAGAGCGTGAGCGACCTGGATTCCGGCGGGGGAACGGTAACGCTGAACGCGGTGTGGAACTACACCTACACGGTTACCTACGACGGCAACGGCAACACCGGCGGAAGCACGGCGAACTCCGCCTTTGTCAGCGGCGTATCGCAAAACCTGAGAAACAACGGCTTTACCCGCACCGGTCATACCTTCCTGGGCTGGTCAACGTCTTCCAGCGCGACATCGGCGACATACACCAATCAGCAGAGCGTCAACCTGAGTTCGACGGCGGGGGGAACGGTAACGCTGTACGCGGTGTGGCAGCGTAACACCTACACCGTTAGTTACGATAAAAACGCCGCTGACGCCACCGGAACCATGCTCAGTACCTCCTTTACCTACGACGTAAATCAGACCCTGCGGAAAAATACCTTTGCCCGAACGAACTATATCTTTGCGGGCTGGGCGCGAACATCTAACGCGACAACGGCGGAATTTACCGATCAACAGAGCGTGGGCAACCTGACCGCGACGGCGGGGGGAACGGTACCGCTGTACGCGGTGTGGCAAGCCAATGCCTACACCGTTAAATACAATGGCAACGGCTCTACCAGCGGGACTATGGCGGACACTTCCATTTACGTCGGCGCCACGCAGAGCCTGAGAACCAACACCTTTGCCCGAACGAACTATATCTTTGCGGGCTGGACGCGCACAAACGGCGGAACAACGGTGGACTTTACCAACGGGCAGAGTGTCAATAACTTGTCTACGACGGCGGGGGACGTGGTAATCCTGTACGCGGTGTGGACTACCACCTACACGGTTAAATACAACGCCAACGGCGGCGGCGGGACGGCCATGCCGGACTCCACCTTTACGATTAATCAGCCTCAAAACCTCCCTGCCAGTACTTTTACCCGCCTCGGCTCTACCTTCGCGGGCTGGACGCGAACAAACGGCGGAACGACCAAGGAATTCAATGACCAGCAGAGTGTCAGTAACCTCACCACCACGGAGCTGACGGTAACGCTGTACGCGGTGTGGCAGCTTAACGCCTACACGGTTGTGTACGACAAAGGCGCCACTGACGCCACGGGAACCATGGCGGACACTTCCTTTACCTACGGCACGGCGCAGAACCTGCGTTCCAACACCTTTGCCCGAACGAACTACACCTTTGCGGGCTGGACGCGGACACCTGGCGGAACAACGATAGACTTTACCGATGGGCAGAGTGTTAATAGCTTGACCTCGACGGCGGGGGGAACGGTAACGCTGTACGCGGTATGGCGTAACCACTACACGGTTGCCTTCAACGCCAACGCTGCTACCGGCGTCAACGGAATCATGTATCCTCAGGATTTTGTCTACGGCACCACGCAGAACCTGCGCGCCAACAATTTCACCCGCAGCGGTTATACCTTCCAGGGCTGGACGCGCACATCCGGCGGAACGACCAAGGAATACAATGACCAGCAGAGTGTCGGCGATCTGACCACGGTGGCGGGGGAGACAGTAACGCTGTACGCGGTGTGGGCCAACACCTACACGGTTAAATACAACGCCAACGGCGGAACCGGAACCATGGAGGATTCCGTCTTTACCTACGGCGTTACCAATAACCTGAAGACCAACACCTTTGGCCGTACAAACCACCGGTTCACCGGCTGGGCAACAACGTCCGGCGGTTCGGTGGTATACGCCAATGGGGCCGCCCTTACCAGCCCCTCAGTGACCGGCGGAGTATTGACGCTGTACGCGGTGTGGTCCAACACCTACACGGTTAGCTTCGACAAAAACGCTAGTAACGCCACCGGAACCATGACCGATCAGATTTTTACCATCGGCGTGGCGCAGAACCTGAAAACCAACGCCTTTAACAGACTGAACTACACCTTCGCGGGCTGGGCAACAACGTCCGGCGGTTCGGTGGCATACGCCAACGAAGAGAGGATCACTACCAGCATCACCACAGGCGCGGCGACAACGCTGTACGCGGTATGGCGCAACAATTACACGGTTCACTTCAACGCCAACGGCGGCACCGGAAGCATGGCCGATCAGAATTTTGTCTACGGCACCTCGCAGCAACTGCGTTCCAACACTTTTAGCAAAACGGGCTCCGTCTTCGCGGGCTGGGCAACATCGTCCAACGGTTCGGTGGCGTACGCCGACAAGGCGTCGGTCAGTACTCTGACCACAACGGCGGGGGGAACCGTCGATCTGTATGCGGTGTGGACCAGTCCCTACACGGTTATCTACAACAACAACGGCGGCACCGGAACCATGGCGAACTCCACCTTTGCCGCCGGCGTAAATCAGTCCCTGTCGACCAATACCTTTACCCGCTCGGGCTGTAACTTCATCGGCTGGGCGACGTCGGCGGTAGCGCTTAACGGCGGCACGGTGGCATACGGCAACGGGGCGAGTGTCAAAGACCTGGCGGCGGCAGGGGGAACGGTAACGCTGTACGCGGTATGGCGCACCACCTACACGATACACTACAACCCCAACGGCGCCAACGGAACCATGGCCGATCAGAATTTTGTCTACGGCACCGCGCAGAACCTGAGAACCCTCGCCTTTACCCGTACCGGCTTTCAATTCCGGGGCTGGGCGACATCACAGGCCAACGCGGTTTTGGGGGAAAGCGCATACGGCAACGGGGCGAGTGTTAACAACCTGACCGAAACGCCGGGGGCGACAGTAACACTGTACGCGATATGGTACCAGCCTTAAAATATACCTTTCGGCATATGCGTTTGGCGTAATTTATGCCTTTTGGCATACATACAAATCCGTTTCTCCGCGATAGAATTTCGGGTAGAGGAGAACACGCCAATGACTGAAAACATATCATTACAGTATCCGGTAGTGCTGGTACACGGGATTATCGCCCATGATCGGGTGAGCAACATCAAATTCTGGGGGAGAATCCCCGATGTCCTCATGAGCAGGGGAGTAGAAGTTTTTTTCGGCAATACCGACGCGTGGGGCAGCTATGAAACCAATGCGTTACTATTGAGCAAGACCATCGAAACTATCGTATCACAGACCAAAACGGAAAAGGTCAACATTATCGCGCATTCCAAAGGGGGCATCGATTCGCGTTACCTCATCTGGAAGCACGGCTTTGGCGATAAAATAGCGAGTTTGACGACCGTATGTACGCCGCATCACGGCTCGGAAATTGCCGATCTCCTTTATGACAAAAAAATCACCGGGAAAAAGATTACCCGGAAGGCATTATCAACTTTTGGCGAATGGTACGGAGACGCAACCCCCAATCTATGCAAATTAATTTATCAGCTCACAACGGCAAGAATGAAAAAATTTAACGAAAAAATAACCATGGATGATAAGGTGTTTTACCAAAGTTTGTATACAACCATAGAAGACGCCTCCGACATTAAAATATTTCCCTATACCTACTCATACATACATAAAGTCAGCGGAGACAATGACGGTTTGGTCAGCGAATGTTCGGCGCAATGGGGGAATAATGTCGCCAAAATAGAAGGCGGCATATCGCACGTGGATATACTTGACGTTAAGGCCAAAGAAATATCCGGCGTCAATATACCCGATATTTATGTTGAAATGGTTAAAGGGTTAAGCGAACATCATTTTTGAGAGGGGAGGGGAGGGTATGAAACGAACCGTCATATTGCTGGTTCTGCTTTTGGCCATGGCGGCGGGAGTATGCGCCCATGACAAGGGCGATGTGCTGCTCAACATTGAGACGCAGATAGGTGGGAACTATCCCGATCTCGGCCTGTTTTTCCGTAACCATATGTTTCCCGGCATTGATTTTGGGGTGCGGGGAGTGGTGAGCTACCACTTTGCCAAATTCTTTTCGGTCAACGCCGGATTGGGTTATGGGCTTAATTATCATATCTTTGCGGACCTTTATGAAAAAGATAACGACGATCATGGGGTGATTGGACCTCAGGGCCCGGAGGCAATTATTCTATGGATTTTTTTCTTCCCGGTTATGTATATCATCAATTATGGTTACAATATAATGGTATCCATCGCCAATACGCGTGCGGATGTTACCAATGACTATTTTGCGTCGTATTTGACCATTCCCTTCGGTTTTAATTTTCACCGTAAAACGTTTACGATAGGCGCGGGCCTTACGGGAAATATTCCCGTATACGGCTCCGGAAATCTGCGAAAACCTGGTTTTTATGTCGATGAGAGTTCAGGTTATAAAACGGCAATAGATTTTTTTACCTTTAAGCTGCTCCCCTATCTGGGCTGGTATATTGATATTGGTTTTGATTTATCCGCGCGGGAAAGGAAGCCGAAAAAATTCGGCATGGCGTTCCGGCTGGCCAGCTCGTTTGTCAATGAGATTGCCGAGCCCAGCGATCCAAGCTTTAAGTCCGATATCAAACCGTACCGGTTCAAATTTGTAGCCGCCTCGCTGGTATTTAAGATTGGCGCTTTCCGTTTGGCCAACTTCCCCATCCCCGACAGGAAGCAAGAAAAAGAGGAAGAGGAAGAGGAAGAGTCAACGAATGGCACGAATGAACACGAATAAAGATCATTCGTGTAATATCATTCGTGTCATTCGTGTAATTCGTTGACTTCGTAAATGTATTTGGTCGTCAGCCAATTGCGGTGCGAGGTCATGGAAACAGGGTCATAGGGTTTGCCGTAAGGGTCGGCGGGTATCCAATCGAGGTTGTCGGCGATAACGGTCTGTGTTTCCGGTTTTTTAAGCCACGCGATTGTTTTGCCCATCTTCTGCTGTTCTTCCGGGGAACCAAGGGGAACGGCCCAGAGCAGAGTCACCTGTAAGTGGCGGGTGTTGTGTTCGGGAAATGGATCGGCAACCAGAATGGATTTACGAAAATGGGGATAGCGGCGAATTGCGCTTAACGGTGCGTACACCCACGCCGTCTCGCTGCCCATGAGCCGGTAAAACACATCCTGCCATGTATAGGTTTGGGCGCCGTCGGGAAAAAGGTCGGTCTCGAACACGTCGTTTTTGTTTAAACGCGCCGTCCATGCCCGCACCGATGCCGGATCTTTTCCGGGGATAAGCAAAACGCCGCCGCCGTTTCCGCCGGAAAAAACGCGATCCGCCGTCAATGCCGGGTCTGTCTGTTTGCGGAAAATCATCCACGGGTCTACGGCCAGCACGATAGCGTCATCGTATTGCAAATTGTATGACAAACGGTAATACATCATTACCTTTTCCCGGTTTTGCCGGAGGTTAGTCGTAATCAGTATCCCCGATCCTTCGGGTATTGCCTCCCCGTCCCATGCCTGGATTTCACCAAAAGATTCAGGCGGTTCGGTGTTGCGCAGAATCCGCGCCCAGTGAGCCTCAAACCCCTTTTCAACGTACCAGGTATGGGGCAGGCTCTTTTTATTGCGGGAAGAATCAACCCCGGCGATTATCACCAGGATACAGAGCGCCAGGCCGATCATAATCAAAACTTTGGTTTCTTTGGTCTCTTTCATTTTAAACTCCTTAAAACAGGTTATCCTTAAGGACAGCCCCTTCGTACCATTTTTCGGTCATGTAACCGACCAATATGCTTTTGCTGATGTCCCTGCCGCGCAGGGAACCGGCGGCAAGCGCGGGAGCCCAGGCGGTTGACGTTGCGGCGGGGACGCCGTTGCAGATAAACTCATCAGCTAACGGTAATGTCTGAACGGGGACGGTCATTACTTCCCATGCGCCGGTAAAGCTGTCGTCCCGGTGCGTTCCGTCCGGCGGCGCCGCGGGAGCGGTAAAGTCTGTCCGCCATGCGACCCGAATCGCGTTTCTGGTTTCGGCAAATGACGCGTGGTAGTAGGAAATATAGGGCACATTACGCCCCCCTTCCCTGCGGACGTTGAGCATAAGTTTTGTTCCCGCCGAAAGGTAGGTGTCTACCCGCGCCGTCTTTATGTTATTTTTGTCCGGTATGATATCGCTTCCGGTTCCGGCCGGAGGTATCAACGCGTAATAGAGGCCGCCGTTTTGAACATCGTAGTAGGCGAGGTGAACATAATTATCCTGATCAATCGCCATATCTACGTGCGTACCGGCAAACGCGGCGACTTCCATGGCGTTATTCTGCCACTGCGCCGTAGCGCTCGTAACGATACTGGTCGTGATGTTGACAGTGCTGTTCGGAGCGGGGGCGGTTGTGGTCGTTGGTACGCCGCTGCCATACGAGAGCCACAGCTTCTGGTTAACCCGATCATACCACGCGATAACCGGCCGTCCGGTAGTAAGGCCGCCGGTCGCGGTGTACATACCGCTTGCCTTTTCAGTAGTGTTAGTCGCTACTACCTGGCCCTTCGGCGATGTGGCGATGTTATCCTGGAAAAGGTCGCCGCCAAAGCCCCTGCCCTGCGACACCGCGCCGGTAGAGAGGTCTCCAATCATCCCGTAATTGAATATTACCGCGTTGTCGGCGCTGTTGCCGTCATAGTAGCTCATAAATATCCGTGTCGCGTAATCGGTGCTGGCCCGCTGCGGATTGCCGTTGCTGTCATGGGGACGCGTATGCTGGGTAGCGATACGGGGGATTCTGACACGGTTGGCGTCAGATACGCCGCTGGGGTTTTCTATGCGCACCATGATACGTTTGCGCAGACCGGCAACGCCGTTATTGGCGGTTGCCGTTGACCGTGCGTAGAAGGTAAACGCGGACTGGGCAAAGGCGGTCATGTTGGTGCCCGCGGCGTACCAGTCGCCGTACGCGTCAAACGCGACGGTGGTGTTGAGGTAGCGGTTATTGTAGGTTTCAACATCGGCGGTGGGGTTGTCATTGTTTTTCATAACCCTGAAACGCCCGGTATAGGCCGAGTAAGTGGCGAAACTCAGATAGCGGTTGGCGTTGGCGTCCATGCGCATAAAGGGGTTTATGGTGACATAATCGTGCTTGTGCAGATAACCGGTTCTCCACACATACAGGCGGCGGTCATCGTTGAGCGTGTTGTTGTTAAGGCCGTTATGCTCCTGATTGTAGTCCGCGCCGTTGTCATTGCGGTTGTTAAGCGACGTAACAACGTTGTTTCCCGTACCGACCGTTATTGTCAGAGGCCCTGAGGCAATGGTATTTTCATTGGTTTGACTGTCGGCGGTGTTATCATTGTCAATAACCACCGTGAGCCGGTTTTTGCTGTTTACGGTGACGCGGTTGGCGTCAATGGCCGCTGTCCCCACCGTTACAGCCGGTTTGACTGCGGCGCTTTCCGCCAGATTAAAGCCGTTAATCGTAATGGCATCGCCTTCCCGCACCGGATAGCCGCCCTGCGCCGAGCGGTTAAACGCCGATGGATTGACGCTGTATGCGCCGCTGAGCGGGGTGACTATTTCGGTAATATAGGGAACAATATTAACGCTTACGGCAGCCGGATCGCTGGCTATACCGGCGGCGTCATGGGCGGTAAAGGTAATAACAACGTTGTTTCCCACTACGCCGGCAATGGTTGCAGTATCCCACGCGAAATTCCAGCCGCACACATGGCCGTAATCCAGAGTCAGGGACGGATGTTCCGCTTCAAAACCCCACTCAACCGCGTCGCCGGAGCGCATGGCGGCGATGGTATTCGCGCCGGCTGCTGGCGCCAGCGCGTTGCGGTGGTCATCCCACGCGGCTATGTCAAACGGACTGCCCATGCCCTTACCGCCGTCGTAACCCGGAATGAGCGCGGTTATTCTGACAATCCGCCCGTTGTCCGCGGCCTTGCCCTTGAATATCACCATGCCGCTGACGCTCGGCCGGTGTCCGTCGCCCGCATTCGCGTGATCCGCGTATTGCACATAACCTTTCTGAGCGACAATGTTCCTGGCATACGCGCTCACCGGCGCCGGTATCCTGTCCGCGTTATTCGCCATTACCGGAATGTCGCCCGAGGCGGATTCCCGCAGTACAAATTCACGCCCCAAATCCGCGACGTCTATGGACGGCTTACGGGTATCGCTGTTGTCAAAGTCAACATTGATTAAGATGGCGTGGGCAAGCTGCCGCGTTTCGTCATTCAAAGAGTTCCCCGGAACGGTCGCGTCGTAAACCTTGATGATAAAACGCTTGTCGCGCATGAGGATCATGTTGCCGCCGCCGTCGTATTGTTTGTTGGGCGAGTCCGGCATATGGGCAAAGTTGTTAAAGGTTATCACCGCCTCATCTCCGGTTCCAAGCTGGTGCGTGGTAAAACTGCCGCTCATGGTTGTCCCGTCACCGGCGCCATAGTCGTAGGTTACCGCCTTGCCCTCGCCGGCATGAGCGGCATCAGCCCGGCCGGAAGCGACAAAAGTGGTGCCGATGCTTCTGTTGGGCGCTCCGTACCGCGTCCAGTCGGTGTTCCCGTCGTCAATAATGGTGTACACGGTTCCCCTGACCAGAGCGGCGGGCCCTGCCTCTCTGCGGGTACTCTCATCGACATAAAAAACTTTGTAATACTTCCACGTATTACCAAACAGGGTGTTTAATTTGACGCTTAAGCGGTTGTTCCGTACCCTGAAGTTGGTATTGATCTCGTTGGCAATGGTTTCGTCCGGTTTGCCCTGAACAATGGCGGTAACGGTTCGGGAATGACGCATATATTCATCCGCTTCGATACTGCCGGAACCGTTAATGTCGGTTCCCAGGTTGAACTCCCTTATCAATGGCCGGTTGTTCCCTATGTATATATCTTTTTGATAATGGGTCGCGTTCCCCGCCTGATCCATGACGACGTAGTGTACCGTCAGCGGGCCGTCCGGGAACAATGTGGTATCAAGGCGCGCCTGCCAGATTTTATCAACCCGTCCGTCCCACATTTCCGCGAAGGTGCCGTCCCCATCGGTGTCGGTCGTTGCGCCTAACTCCTGACTGTCGATGACCATCGCGTGGGGCGATTCCCACACCTCGCCGATATTGCCGCCCTTGTTAATCAGCGCCAGTACCGGAAAGTTGGCAAAATTCGCCGCGTTGGGTTCATAACCCGGACTTCCCAAACTCATATCCCTTACATTGGGCCGGTGTGTCATGGGGGGAATTATTCCGCCGGGACTCTTGCCCCGTGGATTATAGAAAGTTCCATCCTTCTCAAAATACACCAACATTCTTTCGAGCGCCTGAATGGAGCCGGATTGGCTGTCATAATCTTTCGCCGTACCCATCACATAAAAATTGCCCGTGGCGGCGTCGTACTGCGTGGATATTTCAGTCGTGGGATAGAAGTTATCTACCATCAAGGTATAGGTTCCATTGGTGTTGTAGGGGCCGGGCGACCGGTTGTTGTCATACGCCTGAAGATCAAGGGTAAAGTTTCCGGTCTTGCCGTAACCCAATCCCTGAATAGCGGTGGAATTAATGTTAAAGACCAGCGTGTATTCAAAACATTGGGAATCCCAGTCGCCCGCTACGCTGGTTTTGCCGTTTGCCTTAATTCCCTTTGCCGTACCCGCAATCGCGAGCCCGTTGTATTGGATCATCGTGCCGCGTTCGTATCTTTTCCCGCCGGTATTGCCTGAGTCGTCGATGGCCGCCCAGTTGGTCACCGTGCCGGGATCGGTAATGTAATACCGCCAGCCCTTCTGCCACTGATACGCGTCTTCTTCGGGAGGCGCCGCTACCGCCCACCCGCTGTTATTGATATTCCCCTGCATTACCAAACCGTCCCTGACTATCTCGGTAAACGATGAGGAGCCGCTGACCCTTGCCCTGATGGAAGATATACCCCCCTCGTCCTTAACGGCGGCGGTAACCCGGAAGTTCCCCGACACGCGGATGCCGTCCGCGTATTCCCTGTCCGGGTTTCCCGCTTTGCTGATCACGGGAACGCTGATCGTGGGTACGCCTGAGTCAAAGTTAATCCGCACGCTTACCGGTGAGCCGGTTAAATCGGGCTGCACATGGGCAGGGTCTTTGGTATCAACCGCGCGGACTTCGACTTGCACATAACGGAGCCGTCCCGCCGGAGGGTTAAGTATGCCGTCGCCGTTGATATTGTAGTACCAGTTTACCATCGTATCGGTATTGCCCATTATTTTGGCTTTTACCCAGCCGTCATTTTTGCCGGTAATCCAACTGTCTTCGGCGTTCTTGTAGTATTGGGGGAAATCAGCGGGATCGTGGTTCATTTTTGCGGGCGTTATCCTGATTTCCACGCTGTGAATCCAGTTATTGTCATTGGCCGTTCCCGATATTCTGACCTCGCCGCCAACCAGGGCGTTTTCGGCGGGAGAAACAATGTGGGCATGGGGTATATCCATATCAGGATCAACGAATATTTTATACTGGACTATGCGGGTATTCTGCGCGCGGTCAACCACTTTGACATACAGGGGCAGATAAAACCGGTTGGCGTTAGCTGAAATGGTATCCAGACCAGGGGCGCTTTTTTCGGTTAAGTCGGGATTAAACTGATACGCGTTCAGGTTTTCACCAAAGTTCCAGTAGTACAGGCCGCCCGACCAGGGGAACCGCGGGTTGTCCGTATCCAGCCGCGTATCGATCCAGTCCGCGCTCTGGTAAATCTTTTCACGCGCCGCATCGCTGGGCGCCGCGTCGTCGTTCAATCTGCCCAGGTGGTAAAAAATCCGGTAAATACCGTTCTTGTCGTCACAGGTTCCGCCGATTTTGGGCTGTCCGGTAACCCATGTTCCCGACCGGTAAATGGCGTACTTGCCGTTGCTCAGGTTCCCTTCGGCCCATTTGACGCCCGCCGAGGGCGCGTTAAAAAGGGCAGCGGGCGCTGTTTTGTCAAAAGTAAAATTGCGCACCTCCGCCGAAGATTGGCCTGATGCGCCCACAGCGGTGATAACCAGGGTATTGGGGCCTTCGGTAAAAGCAGAGGCCGGTATGTTAATCGTATAATGGTGAATTTTTTTAACATTCGCGCTTTCAACCATAATTCCATCGGTCAGAATATTCCCGTTCAGCCTTACGCCGAGTTTGCTTACGGCAAGAACGCCGGTAATCTGCCCCGCAATGGTCAGGCCGCCATTCACCATTTCCGGCCAGGGGTCGGGGGAACTTATGCTTAATTGGGGGATGCCCCGCTCCAGCATAAAGGCAAGGTTATTCTCAAAACCGGGGCCGCAGTCCTTACCGGAAAGGACTGCGGTATTATCGTAACCATTACCGTGTGAATCTTTGATGCGGAAGCTCAGGCGGTAATAGCCGTCATCAAGGCCCTCCGGCAGGGGAATTTGCCATGCCGCCGTTGTGCTGTCCTTAATTTCGTTGACCGTTACCCATTTCCAAACGCCGGCAATTGAAGCGTCGGCGCTTTCCAGCCGGTACCAATACCCGTTGTTGCCGGAAGAAAACACCGGCGAATAATTATCGGTAAAGTTGCCGATGAGCCTGCCCGACGTATCCACGATGGTATTATAAGCGCTGATTTCGGCAATTTTGGCCGTTAATCCGGGTATGGAATCGTTATTTTTGTTAATATCATTAACAACTGCTATTTCTTCATCGCTGAGGTAAATTTTTCTGCCGGGGACAATAAGGCTGATATTGGGGCCGTTGGAATCTTTAAAGAAAGTCAACTGCCTGGCGGCGGTCTGGGGTATCTTGTCCTCAAAGCTGATTTCAAAGGTATGCAGCCCCTCATCCAGACTGTTGAAGATTCCCGCCAGGGGGACGCGCCAGCGCAGTTCCCCGTTCCAGCCGTTACCCGCCGTTTTCCAGACGGCAAAACCATTCCCTGCCGGTTCGCCGCTTATCAGGGTGGGTATTGCGGCGGG
>JGI24698J34947_10000223_pt1 | contig 23530 bp, 18 predicted proteins | sample TergutMp193P3_FD_34947 | JGI IMG/M metagenome (IMG submission 34947) | reverse complement strand
ATTAGGGCGAAATCCGAAGAGCTTCAAAAAATCCCGACAAAGATTGTCGCCGAGATGATACGGGAAAAAATGGCCAACGAAGTTGTTGAAGTCAGCGTCGCTAAAGTGTAATCCCGCCTCTTTCCTTCGTGGTACTCCGTGGTGAATCTTCTGTTTGTGGCGTTCATAAGGATATAAATGAAAACGAAAAACATAGCGATCTGGATTTGCGCCGTCCTGTTAACCTGTGTAACGGCGGTTGTAATAAATATCTTCTTAAAAAGCGGCCCGGATGAAAACGCCGCTGAACCTGTCATGATCGAATCGCAGTCAGAACAGACGGCAAGGGATGAACATGCCCTGGATGTCGCGCCGCTTAAAGAAATCTATAAAGATTACTTTATGATTGGGAACATCGTAAATCCCTACAATTTGACCGCTAATACCCGTGAACAGGAATTCTACGCGGTGTTAAAACATCACTATAACGCGCTGACTTTTGAGAATGACATGAAGCCTGACGCCATGTGGCGGGCGACATCCGGTTCCTATGAAAGACCGCCGGTTCCGGCCGCAAGGCTTGCGGAAGTGGACGGCTGGCTCAAAACCTTAAGCGGCGACGGTTTTAAAGTAATCGGGCATACCCTCGTATGGCATGGGCAGTCGCCGAACTGGCTCAACCTGGCAAGCGGGGAGCGCGATAAAGACACCGCTGTATATAAAACCTATTCACAGGCGCGTGATAACCTGGAAACTTATATAACCACCATCGCCGGTTATTATGACAATATATATTCATGGGATGTAATAAACGAAGCTATTAGAAAAAATCCGTCCCGTGCGGCAACGGAGGATGATTGGGGCTATCATACGATAGGCGCTATCTGGCCATCTACGTGGGACACGCCGTGGTATAGGGCGTATGAGAATCAGGCCCCTCAAAACGTGAACCCGTGGGATTATGTGTATGACTCGTTCCATTTCGCGAGGAAGGCCAGTCCGTCCGCCATTCTGTATTATAATGACTACAATATGGAAGACCCGGTAAAGGTTCAGATGGCGGTTAACATGGTTAACGCCGTTAATTTATTGTGGGCACGGAGCGGCGATAACCCCCAGGGCAGCGGAAATTTTTCTTCGGTCGGGGAATATCGCAACGCGGGCGGACGCTTGCTTATTGAAGGGATAGGAATGCAGCAGCATGATACAGTCGGCACTGATTCCCATTTCCAAAGGGTAGAAAGCGCAATACAGGCCTATATCGCCACAGGCGCGAGAATCAGCATTACCGAACTGGATGTGGGCGTTCCCGGCTATAAAAGGGGCGGCGTGCTGTCTCCCGAAGACGAGTTGAGGCAGGCTTTGCATTACGCGAGGCTGTTTCGTATTTTTAAAAGGTACAGCGATTCCATTGAGCGCGTGTCCTTTTGGGGGTTGCAAGACTCGCGCAGTTGGCGCGCCGATGCGTTATGCCTCATCTTTGACGCCCAACTGCGCGCAAAACTTTCATACTACGCGATAGCGGATCCCGAAGGTTTTCTTGAAAGCCATTAAACCGAAACACTGCCGATTTCAGCAACGGCGAAATACGCGGGTTTGGGATTCAGATCCGCGTCAAAAAGACAGGGGTTCCCTATCGACTTCCAGCTATTCCTGTCGTCCGTCCCCCACATTGTAACGCGTGTTATATGATCCGAGTATTCCCTGAAAAGGCTGAAAAGCTGCGCGTAAAGCCTAGCTTGTTCCTTTGCTACGGAATCCGAAAGGTTGGTATTCTTTCCCGGTCCCCATTGGCCTGGACTTGTATTTATGACTTCCAAATCAAGCTCGCTAATGGCTATTTTCACGCCGATATTGATAAACTTGTCAAATGAAGAGCGCACGTCGTTAATATCCAGCCAAAGCCCGTAGTGGGCCTGCATGCCTATTCCATCGATAAGGTTGCGTGTATTGCCTTCAGCTTTATACTTGTCATTTATTTCCATGACCATGTTTCTTACAGTGTCCGCTTTTTGGGGGTTGTTAAGGTTGTAGTCATTGTAGTACAGCATTATATCCGGATCGGCTTCCCGCGCGGTCCTGAACGCAAGTTCAATGAAATCGGCGCCGAGCGCTTTATACCAGCCGCTGTTTGGACGCTGGCATTCTTTCCATTCCGTAGAATCAGCGCCGTCCTTTATCGCCTCATTTACGACATCCCAGGAATGAATCCTGCCTTTATAATGGTTCAGGACCGTATGAATATGATCTCTCATATTATCCCTGACCTGTTCCGGCGTTCCGGTCGTCATCCAGGGATGTGTTTGGCCATGCCACACAAGAACATGGCCATGAACCATAATGCCGTTATCCGCCATTTTTGTCAGCATACCATCCGCAATATCCCAACTGTACGCGCCGCCTTTGTCATAAGGCGCAAGATGATCGGGCTTCATATCGTTTTCGCAGGTTACCGTATTGAAATGTTTCGCGAGAAGCTCGAAATGATTCCCGCTCATATATACCGGATTGATTATATTCCCGACAGGAAAATAATCCTTATAAATCGTTTTTAACATAATACACCTCCCTTCGCAATAAAACCTTTGAGAAAATTATCCACCGTGCTTACGCCAATACCGTTACCGATATTGGCGTAACGCACGAAGAACCGGAGCCCGCCGCTTCTTTACTACCTGTTGGCCAGATCGGCGTTAACATCCGCGATCAAAGCGTTCCAGTTTGGCGCAACACTTTCAATCAACTGTGCCGGATCGTTTGTTCCGTACATATTCCACCCGATATCGCCAATATTCAAATTGGGAATAAGGCCCTGTAATTTCATAATGTGAATGCTTGGGTCGCGCATCATCGCAAGGGTTTCATCAACGGCACGGGCGTCACGGAACTGATTGTAGTATCCGCCCTTCCAGTCGTCGGTAACGGGAGTGTACCAGAACGACAGGGCGGTCATGATGTTGTTAACCTGGTCCGCTGTATACGTGGAGGGGATTACAAGAACGTTCTCGCGGGTAAACATACGATATGTAGAAGATCTTGGCCCTTTGGGGGGGAACACTACGCCCCAGTCGTCCCTCATGTTCTGTAATTCACCCCATATATAAGAATCCTCAATGCGCATGGCGACGTTCCCGTCAATAAACTCGGATTTGAACCAGTCCCAGGCGTCGCCGTCCTTGGGCGATTTCATGAGTCCTTCGTTGTACATCCTGATAATAAACTGCACGGCTTCAAGGAATTCCGGCCTGCCTGTCGCGTTGACAAACCTGCCGGACGCGTCCTTGTCTACAAACCTGGCGCCGTTACTGGAGATGAAGGCGCTGAGGATTTCCGTAGAAAAATCCCTGCAAATCGCGTAAGTGTCCATGATACCGTCGTTGTTGACGTCGCGTGTTAACTGTCTGGACATATTAATAAAGTTATCCCATGTCCAGGTGCCGTCTCTCTGCATATTGTACGGAAGCTCAGGATCCAGACCCGCCTCCCTGAAAAGCCGTTTGTTAAAAAATACAAGCAGGGTATTGCTCATATTTATGCCCACCGAGAAGGAATAAGATTTGCCGCCAATGTTAAAGGCGTCAAGTATGGCCTGGTTCCATTCAACAGGCATCGCGCCGGGCTGCACAGGCTGGGGGTTCCTCAAATTGACGGCCGTATTATCGGTTACCGGATACGCCAGGCCCTGTCGTATCAATGCCATTGCCCAGGTCGGCTCCAGCACAAAGACAGTCGCCGCGGGATCACCTGCCATAATGGAAGTAGCCGATAGCTGCGCCATCTCACCCCAGCCGCAAATTCTCTTCTCTTCCATGGTGAAGTTGTTGTCCGTCTGTATTTTTTTGCGCCACTCAAGGGTTTTTTCGGCATTGTCACTGTCCGGAACTACTTCATCGGTATTGTAATTGGACCACCAGTTACCGATAAGGACATGCATACCCCCGAGATCCTTTGTTGTGGGTGCGACGGCCCCTGTGCTTGAGCTTCTATTACACGACGTTGTGACAAGAGCCCCCGCGATTACGACAATCAGTGCGATACGCACCAAAAGTTTTGTCTTTTTTTCCATTTTCTTCTCCTCCTGAAAAATATTATCTCAAGCGGTAAACCGCATTGACACCAAACCCTCTACATCTTTATNCCCGTCTGGCTAAGGGACTCAACAAAGGCCCTTTGTGCCACAAGGTACANCAATATCANCGGAATAAGACACATCAGCATACCTGTCGCGATTATCATCTGTGTTTCTCCGACAGGAGTAATGGCGGACAGNCCTCCGGGAACAGACGAGACATAGGTCGTTGTATACCACTGGGCGTACCGGTTGGTAAGGCCGCCAAGACCATTTGACAACATTTTGTACCTGGTTAAAAACAGGGTTGAATAAATGGAATCTGTCCATTGCCATACAAACGAGAACAAAAAACAGGAAGTAAGCATCGGCGCCGCGTCGGGAAGCATGATCCGTAAAAANGTTTTTANCCTGCCGCTGCCGTCCACCCATGCCGCTTCTTCNAGTTCTTTTGGCATGCCCCGAAAATACTGCCTGAGTATGAAAATATACAACCCGCTTTTCAGGCCCATACCTGTCGCGGAAAGCAAAAAGAACCCGGTAACGCTGTTCAGCATATTGACCGGCTTGCCTGTTATCAGCCGTATGATGCCAAACACGTCGAAGAAACGAAAATTAAGGTAAAGCGAAGACATAATGGTTTGGGGTGGGACGACGATAATCAGTATAACGCAGAAAAACCAGAAATTCTTGAGTGGAAATTTGAAACGGGCGAAACTGTAACCCGCGAGGGTACACGCCGCCACCTGTAAAACCGAACTGCCAAGTACCACCAAAAATGTCTGGAAAAGGGACTGCCAGTATTCGAGAAAAGAACTCACAAGCGTATAATTTGTCAGCGTAAAATGACTGGGAATGCTGATCACCGTGCTGTCGTACAGGTCCTGCCTTTCCATAAAGCTGACGGAAATCTTGTCCAGCATCGGCTGTAAAATCAGGAAGCACAGCCCAAACAGAAGGACCGTGCGGCAAATATTAAAGGCAATATCCCATGCTTTCTTTTTGACAAAGTAGCCGCTGGATATATTTCCCCATTCTTTTGTTTTGCTGCCGTCACTCATAGTAATAAACCTTCCTGGAAATCAGTCCGAGGGCAGTTCCGATTATAATCAGGACAACCAAAAAATATACCCACGCCATAGTGGTGGAAAAACTGAAATCCAGGCTCGCTCTTAACGCAGCGTTTAATTTATTCATTACCCGGTTATCGGTCTTGATTAGGAAGTCCACCACACTATAGATAACATTCACCAATATCATGGAACTGACCATGGGGAATGTTATCTTCCAGAAACATTCCCAGCCTGTCGCGCCTTCTATTTCGGCAGCCTCGAACATACTGGGCGGTATCGTCTGCAGGGCCGACAGAAAGATGATTATCTGTATGCCCGACGCCATCGCGATGTTGTAAATCTGGTTAATAATGCTGAAAACATACGACATAAAATCGCTTGCGGCGCCTTCGGAAACAAGTATTTCTTCCAGCACTCCGGTAATTGATGACTTTACCAAATTGCCTTCCCTGATAAGTTCCGCCATGCTTTGTAACAGGGCGTTATTGGTTTCAAGGCCGACCATTATGCCTGAAGAGAGGATCACGGGCAGAAAGAAAACAGCCCTTACAAAACTCCTGCCCCTGAAGTGCTGGTTCAGGAGCAACGCGACAAAAAGGCTGAAGACAAGAATCGCCGGAACAATTAACACCATACGCANGAGTTCTTCGGTAAGCAGCCGGTTATATTCCGGATCAACCATGAGTACCCGTCTCAGGTTATCAANGCTGGCAAATTCCATNGCAAANCCGTTTCTTACGGGATCGATTCTAACCTTGCTGAATACCATGCGAAAAGATTCAAGCAGGGGGAAAGCCATAAAGGCCAAAAAACCGATAACGAAAGGAAGTAAAAACAAATATCCGGTAACCGCGTCCCTTCCTTCATTTGTCAGTGAAATCTTTTTGTCTTTTTTGATAAAGTACATTATTCCCCCTGCCTTAGCACGATATAACTGTCCGCCGCTATGACAATGCCGCGGCCATTCCCGTCCGTATAATTCCAGGGATTAACGCCGCTGTTCACCACAACCCTGGTTCCGTTTTCGTATACGGTTACTGTTACCCCCGGCGACAATACCATGTGATCCGTAATTTCCTGACCGTAAAGGCCGGCAAAATCGGCGGAGAACCGCCGGTACAGCGCGTCCGCGTCGCCAACCCATTTGTCATACTCGTTCGAGTAAAACTGCCTGAACTTTGTTTCCTGAAGCACCACGGTTTCTTCACTGATAAAGCTAAAGTAAAGGCCCGCGCCGCATTCTATTGTTTTCAATAAATTTTTTGTGTAATCTTCCGCAAGATTGATGGCGTCGCCCGTATACGGNACAAGGCCGGACAGGGCAATTTGAAAAAAGGGNACCGNTACNTCGGTAATACCGTATCCCTGATCATCTATAGCCATGTCAATAATGAAATCAGCATACGGTACGGAATAGAAAAATCCCTCGCTTACCATAATCTTCGCGCCGGAACCTGAGAGTTCCGCGAATTTTTCCTGCCTCATTTTCGTTGACGCTTCCCGGCTTACGCGCCGCTTTTCGTTATAATCGCCGGCAAGCTTTGATCCCATGTTCCTGAACGCGATGTTCCGCAATCCCAGCGAAGATGCTTCACGCATAAACCTGTCAATGATGTCCATAGAACTCGAGGGAGTAGCAAGGTAACTGAGTTTACCCCACTGCTTACGCTCCCCAAACCAGACAAAACTGAAGGGATATTTTTCTACCCGGTTGCGGCTAACGTATTTTGCGACGTCGCGGTACAGGCTAAACCCGCCAAAGGGTTTTAAGTCCCTCATAAACATAAAATCAGCTTCGGGATAAAGATCATAGCCATTCTGGGCGGCGGCGGAAACAAGATTCCCAAAATCCCTCTTGCTGCCAAGTTCCCTTATTAAATTGATTTTGTTGGGAACCGTGTGCTCATAACTGCGGTTAAACCAGCCGGTGATTTTTACCTGCACGTTTTTCCACCCGAATTCGGAAAATTCCCGAATCATTTTTTCGGTTTCACTATAAGAGCTAAGCCTGAGCGGCAGGTCAAAGGGGATGCCGAGCCGGTGCTGGGTTTTATTTACCGCTTCCACTATTTCCACGGCAATAGGCACGTCCTTTATGGCGGGCCTGTCCGCAAGGTGAGGGTATTTGGCAAGAAGCCACGAGCGGTATTCCTTTGCCATGCCGACATAACCGTCGCTGTCACAGAGGGTATAGCGAACTGTGATTTTTTCGTCCTGGGGCAAGCCGGATTCAAAGAGGTAAACCGCGCGGGTGTTTCGTCCGGAAATATCCATTAGCCCCCTGTGGACCATATCGAAGTACGGGTATACGCTGTTATATGAACAATTCCGTCCCGACACATCCGCCTGCACGCTGGCGTAAGACGCGCCCTCCTCAATGATGCCTAACATGGCGGCCCCGTTCTTCTGTATGCCAAAGACCGGATACGACGCCTTGTTGTCATTAACCACCGCGTCGCGAAGCATGGCTTCATCCCAGCCGTATACAAAGCTGTTGTAGGCAATCTGATTGGATCTGCCGTTGTTAAAGTAAATAAGCGCCCCGCTGCCGTCAGGAACCAAAATGTATCCGGAGTCTTCCAGACCCGCGGCGCCCATAAAGGGCAAAATATCCAGGCGGATTATGGGAAAATAGGAGCTGTACGCAATCCTGTCAAAAGGCACGCTGACCACAAGCGATTTCCCGTCTAGCGTATAACGAATGGTTACGGTAAAAGCCGGTTTTTCATCGCCGGCGGAAGCGGTATAACGCTCGGAGTCTTCATAATAATCTTCACGGGTGTAGCCCGCGGCGTCAAAAAGCTCTTCCAGTTGTTCCTTCATAAACTCCTGGACATTATCCCGAAGCGCGTAGATTTTTTCGTTGGCAAGATCGGGATACTGGACAAGCAGGGCGGCTCTGTCGTCGCTGGATCGCAGATTGTCAATGTCGTACAGACGGTAGTTGTTTTCGACTCTGCGGCGCTCATCGGTTCCCATGTTATTGAGAAAAGACAGCATCCTGTCTTCCGGCGCGGCCGGTGGGATCAGGAAGGTTTTTGCGACATTGCCTACGGTGTAATTTACTTCAAGGCTTCCGTCTACAATGCCGTAATTATAGGCGCCGCGCTCGACGCTCTGCGAGTTCGAAAACAGGATCTCCCCAACACCGGAACCGTCGCTATACTGCAGTGAGAACTGGGACTTCATCATGTCCATAGTAATCACATTCGCCAGTCCGTCCGCCGGCGCAAGCGGAGGTGTAGAATGCCATTCGGTTCCCCGTATTTTGTCTCTCAGAATTATCCCCGCGGTCTCGGGTAAAAAACGCAGTTCCAGGTATTGGTTTTCCAGAACAATTTCTTCTGTATCCTCGCCCCTCTCATAAGCGATGACAGGGATGCCTCTTGCCTGCTGATTGTCGCAGGCAGCAAGGGTAAAAAATAACATAAGCAATAACAGCCCTGGTGTTTTTTTCACCGCGCCCCCTATATTACCTTCGTGAAGTATCTCATGCTTCCCTGATCTCCCTCGCAAGCCTGATGAAACGTGTTACGACAAGCGGTACAATAATTAACACCGCCAATACAAGCAGTATCTTCCAGAGGTTTTCTTCCACCCATTGTTTACGGTACAGTTGAAAAGCCTTGCTGTAACCTATGCGATAATGTTTTAACTCGTAGTATTTCATGGCTGTCCGGTAATCGCCCTCCCTGAGCGCCGCCCGTCCTATACCGATGTAGGCAAGATCATAATTTCCGTTCATCTTTAAAACGTCTTCCCAAATTTCAGCGGAAGTTTCATAGCGGCCTGCCCTGTACTCGCTCAGGGCGTCGTTTATTTTAACTCCGTAAGAAGTCATATCGAAACGGGTAAGGGCTGTGGTTCTTGAGTCCAGGGCGTATAGCGCGTAACCCATGTTGGCAATGGCGACCGGCAGCATAAAAGCCCCTTCGCGGTTGCCCACGCCGCCAAAAGCGTACAATAGATTGCCCTGGAAGTCGTATATAAAAATACGCCCGCGCGTTCTGTCGAAACAGGCGAAGGAATCGTTATCAAAAGCGCATACGTCAATAAACTTTGAACTCCCCGACATGCCCCCCGCGTTGCCAAACACTATGTCGCCAATCGGCTCTTGATAACCGTTGCGGATCAAAATATCCTGCCCCATCGCGTTAAGCCGCCGCACCGGATCCACATCCCCGGTCGCGTTGGTAACATAGATGAAACCTTCGTGATCAAGTGCGACATTGTTGTATTCCGTGGGAATAAAAAGATCCAGCCGATCCCTTTGCGCCTGGGTGGATATGGTCTTCCAGATATAGTCCACTATTTCGAATTCAACCCTGTTCGCGCCCATATACCCGGTAAATTCCCCGCGGCTGTCAAATTCCATCAGGCCCTTGTTCACGTTCCTGACCTGCACAAAAATACGGTTCGCGAAATCGACAATCAGTTTGACGGGCTGGAATTCAATAAAATCATCAATGCTGTCGTCATCCGGTCTGGTGATGGATGAGACATAATTCCAGCCGCTGTCAAGTTTAAGTATCCGCATATTATTGGTGTCGGCGATATAGAGGAAACCTTCCCTGTCTTCAAAAATATCCATTGGGTAGTTAAGCGGGGATTCAAGGCCGTCAATCGTCACGGAAGAAACGATCTTCGTCAAAATATGTTCGACTTTTTCATTGACCTCAATCAACAATATCCGGTTGTTGCCCGAATCGCAGATATAGACGCGATTATCCCTGACAAAAAGCCCCTGCGGGTCCCGAAAATTGCCGGCGCCCAACGCGGAACCGAGGATATAGGCGCTTACCCTGTAGGCGTCCGGGGAAGCCACCTGCTCCTCCCAGAAATCGTAATTGTACGTGTAATTCGACGGGGCTGAAAAAACGGGAACCGCCGCCAAAACAATGACAATGGCCGCGATGATGAATTTCTTTGACTCAAATGGAAAATTCATTCTCTCTCAGCTCCCTCACTGTTTCGTTAATGAATGGGGTTATATAAATTTATACATGATAATACCAATCTGTCAAGAAAATTCTAAAATAACAAATAAAACAGGGCAATTGGATATATATTTTTCCATCAATAATGCCAGGAGAGTTTCTCGATGTAAAAGATGGAGCTTATGGTCATCACGGCGGCCCCAAATACGACTCAAGCGGCGCTTTGCCATCCCGGTAAATCAGCACCCTCTCAAGTACCAGAGCCGCCTCCATCGCGCCAATTGTAATTTCCCGCATGCCCTTTTCAAGCGACAGCGGCGCCTTGCATATCCGTATCTGGTTAAGAACTCCCTCGCACCACCTTCTGTCCGCGTTGTTTCCCGCCAAGAAATCAGCGGGGACCGCGGTGATTATTTGCTCTCCGCCCGGCGAAGCAAGGGCGAAGCGCAGGGGGCGTTTGTTTTGCACGGAGTTGGTAGGGGTCAGCCATATTTCCACCGTATAACTTCCCGTTTCCTCGATCAGGAAGCGATAGCTTAGCGAGGGCTTTTCGTCATGCTCGCCGAAGTCGGCGGTGGTGGGAAACACCTTCATTCCCGCGCCGCTTCTGCCGTAGTTTTTCAGTTCGATAAAAGCTCCGGCGGCGGTGTCTTTTTTGGCGCAGAAGCGATTGGCTTCCATTACGATTACGCCGTTGTTTTCCAAAAAAGTCAGGGGCGGCAGGGATTTTGTGTCCGCGTTTTTCGCGTTAATTTCAAGAGCAACAAGGGTTCTTTCTTCGCCACTGATCAAAAGCCGGGCTGTTTGGGTTTCTTCGGTAAGTTTTTGCCTGTTACAGCGCAAAATGATATCTTCCTGAAACTCAACCGTTCCCTTTACGGAGCTTATCTCAAGCCAATCGCATTCTTTTTCAAGTTCGATGGTATAATCAATGCTGTCTATTCCGTCGTTGGCGATTTCGAGAATGACCTCGTCATTGCCGGCGTAAAGAAAATCGTCAATTTTGCCGCTTGGCCAGAAGCCGAAGGTTCTCGGGAAAAGCGCCTCATGGTCCTTCCGCGAAACGACCATGCGCGGTTTGTACGCCGGCTCCACCTGTATCCGCAGCGGATAACGGCAACTTTCCTCGTTCCATTTAACGAAGCCGATATGCTGCTCAAGTTCCATGCCGCTCCATTTGCCTTCTTTGAATGACGCGAATTCTTTTGCCAGGGCGCGGTCTTTTTCAATGCACCCGGTTACAAGGGCGGCGTATTTATTCGCGATCTTCTTGCCCTGTTCCGCGTAATGCCGGTTTTTCCCTGCGCACAGATTCATCCGTATCAGGTTGACGCTTGCTTTCGCGGGATAATAGACCATGCTGTAGTAGGCGTCTCTTTCGTTTTGGACAAGGCTGGAGTAAACTTCCTCGTTTTCCTGTTCGATACGGGCGGCGAGGGTTAACATTCTGTCCGCTTCAAGATAATGGCAGGGGTGATAAATACCGGCGTTCTGCGCTTCGGGGCGGCGCATGGCGTTCATTCTGATATAGCCGTGGAGCACACGCGCTATTTTTTCACGGATTGAAGTTTCGGCTAACGGGAAGGTTTTTTCAGTCCAGAGTGAAGTGTATTCATCAATGCTGTTGGGGGCGTTAGTTCCCCACTTTTCAAAATCGTACGCGAGCTCCAGAAAATAGGCGAGCGGAACCTCGTTGAATTTCAGGTCGCCGACGTTGACAATCCAAACATCCCTGATTCCGTAATCGTAAGCCATGCACATCTGCTCCCATGTCCGCTCAAAGGACGTGGACGGCAGCCACTCGTAGGAAATCGGCCCGCCGTGATAATCGAAGTGATAGTACATTCCAAAGCCGCCCTTACGCCCCCGAATATCCGCTGTCGGCAGCGTGCGCATAAAGCCGGCGTTGTCCTCGCAGAGCATGCAGATAACGCCGTCAAGCTCGTCCCAGTCCCTCAGACCCGCCACCTGCTCGCTGCCGTAGAAATATTCCTCGACTTCTTTGTATAACGCCAAAAGAAGAGGTACTTCGTCAAGGTTGCTGTTAACGTGCTTTTTTATCAATGCTTTCTGATTTTTGATAATATCTTTCAATAGATCAACGTTGTCTTTTACAGTAGCGTCCCTGCCCAACATGGAACTGTCGTATTCACCGCGCATGCCAATGGTGATGATCTTCTCGTATTTGCCGCTTCTTTTAAGCGCGTCCTCCCAGTACCGCAAAAGCCCGTCTTTGTTAATGTAATAGTTCCAGTCGTTGCCGTATATCGACCCCGGCCCCTTCACCTTGGCCCATTCCTCGCTGGCCCGCAGACAGGGCTCGTGGTGTGACGCGCCGATTACCACGCCGTAAATGTCGGCTAACTCTTCGTTGAGATTCCCAGGTCCGTCCAGCGCGAATGACGAAGACCACATCGCAGGCCACAGGTAATTGCCCTTGAGCCGCAGTAAAAGCTCGAACACGTTATCGTACATTTCGGCGTTGAAGCCCTTGTACCGCGAAAATGTCCATGTCCCGAAACAGGGCCACTCGTCGTTGATGAAGAAGCCCCGGTACTTGACGCTCGGCTCTTTTGAAACCGTTTCAATCTTTTCGGTAATTTCAATCTTGTCCCGCCGGGCGGGTTCCGCGTCTCCCCAAAAATGCAGGGGCGAAACGCCAATATACTCTGACAGCGCGAACATCCCGTAGATGGTCCCGCGTTTATCGCTGCCGCAAACGAGCAGGGCTTTCGACACGCTGTTGAAGGGGGACTCGATCAGTTTGATCTGATACACTTCGCGTTTCCCGCGGATTAATGACGGGTCAAATTTTTTGTCGCCTATCAGTTTATCCGTCAGCGGGCTTTTTCCCAGCGTCGCGAAAATAACAGCGACACCGCCATTCGGCTTCTCCGTAATCTCCGGCAGGACGCCGAGGACTTTCTTAAAATCAGCCGCGATCTTTCGCGCGATTCTTTTCACGCCCTCAAATGCTTCCTCCTCAACCGTGAGGGGGAAGGCGTTTTGTGCGGTGTAGTCAAATTCTTTCATAATTTACCATTATTGATGATGGTATTCTTTTGGTCAAGGACGCGTGCTGAGCCTTATATTAATATTCATCAATGCTATATAATCAGTAGTTACAATGGAGCTGAAGTGAATACGGAAGACCGGCTATGCCCCCATTGCGAATTAGGGCAGGATTTTTTTAACCCGGAAAAAATAGCCGCGCTGGTCGCGGAAATAAAAATCGATCCCTCCCTTGCCGCGGAGAAAGATGTCTATGAAAAGCGGCTGAAAGCCTGTGGGGAATGTGACGCGTTACGGGATGAGGTGTTATGCTCACATTGCGGCTGCTTTATTTTATTCCGGGCGCGTCCAGCGAAAAGTTATTGCCCTCATCCTGCTGGAGACAAGTGGAAATAACAAAAGTTAACCACGAACCACGCGAACCAAACGAACAAGAGAAGATTCACCACGGAGTTTTGCTGTCCTGACGGACAGCTTGGAGTGAAGATACGGAGTAACACGGAGAAGTTTCGCTTTTACATTGTTATTTGTAATATATATGAAACTTATTTCGTATAAATTTCGTTAGACGTAATTTGCATTGAAATATCCTTAAAATTAAACAATAGGTAGTTGACAAGAAAATAAATCTATTATAAAATTAGTTGTGAAGAATATGGTATTCGAAAGAGAAAACATAAAAGAATTATTAATAGAAAAGGCAAAGTCGGATAAATCTATTATTTCAGCAGTCATTTTTGGTTCGGCTTCAAAAAACGAGGAAGATGAATGGTCGGATATTGATTTGGGATTTAGAGTTTCAGAAAACACCGACATCATTGAAGTTTGTGATAGCTGGACTACTTTCATGAAGGAAAAATATACCGTTTCATCAACGTTGGATATTTATGCACTTGGAGCAATTTATCGGGTGTTTTTACTGGATTCCACATTGCAAATTGACTTATCATTCTGGCCTTACGACAAATTTACAATTATTGGATCAAGTTATATTATTCTTTTCGGAGAAGCTATTTTTATTGATACACCGCCAACCGACATTAATCGAATAATCGGAATGGGTTGGTTATATTTATTACACGCTAGATCATCTATTGCACGTTGTAGATATTGGCAAGCACAACAAATGCTTGAGGAATTACGTAATCAAATATTTATGCTTAAATGCAATAGATTAGGTGTATTTTATAATAAAGGGAAAGGCATTGATTATTTGCCAAAAAATGAAACAGAAATAATTAGCGATTATATGCCAAAAAATCTAAGTATAGATGATTTGTGCAAAGCGTTTATAAATTTAAGCGAATTATATTTACACGAAACAAAAATAAATTGTGAAAATAATTTTTCAAAACTTATTATTCCAATAAGTATTATGCAAAATGAAATTAAAATGTTAAGGGAACGCAACGGTAACTGANACCTGTTCGTGTCTGTTCGTGGTAAATTCTTCTTCTGTGCCTCTGTGCGAGGTCTTCTTCTTCTCTTCCTCTTCCTCCGTGACCTCCGTGTTCTTCACTCCGTGAAACTCCGTGGTAAAATTCTTGGCCTTCTCTTGGGTCTTCCTCTTCCCCCGTGTCCCCTGTGCCTCCGTGCGAGGTCTTCTCACGTTACGGGATGTGGAAATAACAATTCAACTTTTTAAACAGAAATTTTAGAAATTACCTTCTTAAGCAGGGTCGTTACCCTCGCGGCTTTGTAGCCCACCACAACACCGACATCTGGGGTGACTGCGCTCCGCAGGACAAGTATGCTCCGGCGTCCTTCTGGCCCATGGGAGCGGCCTGGCTTTGCCTCCACATCTGGGAACACTACCGGTATACTCTGGATGAAGAATTCCTTAAGAACCACTACCCGGCCATGCGCGAGGCGGCGGAGTTTTTCCTGGACTACCTCGTGGAGGACAAGGATGGGCGGCTTGTAACTTGTCCGTCGGCATCGCCGGAAAACACCTACATCCTGCCTGACGGGACCTCCGGATGCCTCTGCTTCGGGCCGTCAATTGACAGCCAGATTCTCAACGACCTGTTTGACGCCTGTATCGAGGCTTCGAAACTTCTCGATGTTGACGCGGACTATCGCGCACAATTCATGTCGGTACGCAGCCGCCTGCCCAAGCCTTCCATCGGCAAGCACGGACAGCTCATGGAGTGGAGCGTGGATTACGACGAGATAGAGCCCGGACACCGGCACATGTCCCACCTGTATGCGCTGTACCCAGGCTTACAGATATCGCCCGGGAAAACGCCGGAACTCGCGAAAGCCGCGCGCGTCACGCTGGACCGGAGACTCGCATCGGGCGGCGGACACACCGGCTGGAGCCGCGCGTGGATCATCAGCATGTGGGCGCGTTTGTTAGACGGCGAGAAGGCGTACGAGAACATACTCGCACTGCTCAGAGTCTCGACGCTTCCCAATCTTTTCGACAACCACCCGCCCTTCCAGATCGACGGCAACTTTGGCGGCGCGGCCGGCGTAGCCGAGTTGCTGGTTCAAAGCGATAAAGGATCGATCGAGCTTCTGCCGGCGCTTCCGAAGGCGTGGCACACCGGTTCGGTTCGCGGACTGCGGGCCTGTGGTGGAATAAGTATTGACATGGAATGGACGGACGGCAAGCTGACAAACGCCAGCCTTCGCGCGGACAAGGACGCCAGGGTTGCCGTCAATTTCGGCGGGTCCGGTCAGACGATTGATCTCAAGGCAGGTGAATTGCGAAAAGTGGTGTAAGCATGGCCAATGGAGCTTAAGTGAACACGGAAGACCGGCTTTGCCCCCATTGCGAATCAGGGCAGGAACTCTTTAGCCCGGAAAAAATTGCCGCTCTGGTCGCGGAAATAAAAATCGATCCCTCCCTTGCCGCGGCGAAGGATGTGTATGAAAAACGGCTGAAATCCTGCGGGGAATGTGACGCGTTACGGGATGAGGTGTTATGTTCACATTGCGGCTGCTTTATTTTATTCCGGGCGCGTCCAGCGAAAAGTTATTGCCCTCATCCTGTTGGAGACAAGTGGGAATAACAAAAGTTAACCACGAACCAACACAAACCAAACGAACAAGAGAAGATTCACCACGGAGTTTTGCTGTCCTGTCGGACAGCTTCGGAGAAAAGCTTCGGAGAAAAGCTTGAAAAATAACCACGAAAATGCTAAGATAACCCCATGTACGCACCAACCGCACCACTAGCCACGCCCCCCCGCAATCTGCTACCTAATTTACCTCAAAAACCTTATGAAAACAGAGGAGCTCTTCATCTGGACAAAGGAGCTCCATATCGTGGAACGAAAGCTTTCTAATGTTCGTGGAAAAGATTCCTATTTTCTTTTCTTCCTCCGTGCCCTCTGTTCCTCTGTGAGCCCTGTGCGAAATTCTTTGGTTTGTAGTGGTTCGTGTGGTTCGTGGTAAAAATCTTCTGTGCCCTTGTACCTCTGTGCGAGGTCTTCTCGCGTCACGGGATGTGGAAATAACAATTCAACTTTTTAAACAGAAATTTTAGAAATTACCTTCTTAAGCAGGGTCGTTACCCTCGCGGCGTTTTCGTTGAATACCTTCAAAACGGCTTCCCAGCTTACCGGCTCTTCGTCGCTGCGCCAGGAATCGTAGTCGGTACTCATCGCTATCGCCGCGTAGGGAATAGCGATTTCATTGGCAAGAATCGTCTCGGTGGCAATTGACATATTGATGACATCGGCGCCCAGGACGCGGAACATGTGGGATTCAGCGCGGGTTGAAAAACGCGGGCCCTCAATGGTCACCACGGTGCCGCGCTCGTGAAACGGATATCCCAAAGATTTGCATTCATCAATGATTATTTTCCTGAGCCTCACGTCGTAGGGATCCGCCATGGCGCAATGAACCGGCTTGTGCGGCTCAAACGATTCGCAATAGGTCATTTTCCGCTGTTTGGTGAAATCAATAAACTGATCGATTACGATAAGGTCGCCACGCCGGATTTCTTCCCTCAAAGAGCCAACCGCGGTGGTGGCGATTATATGAGTGCAGCCGACTGCTTTCAGGGCCGCGATATTGGCCCGGTAATTCACCTGGGTTGGGGGAATCGTGTGTTCCCGTCCGTGTCGGCCAAGGAGTATTACCTTAACGCCGTCTATGGTTCCGTGTTTTAGCGGGGAAGAAGGTTCCCCGTATTGGGTTGAAACTTTTTCATCCCGTGGGCCTGAAAAAATATCCGGATTGTCCAGACCGCTTCCGCCGATTATTCCGATGATTGCCATAATAGGCTTATTATATCGCGGCAATTTCAAAATGTCAAATTAATGCTATATAGGAAACTTTGACGGTATGGACACGAATGTATTCCGGGTTTACAATGAACGTTATTATGAACAGTATTTTTTCATCCCATCTTGGGAATCTTTCGCAATTAACAGACGCCAAAACCCGTTCCACGAGCCCCGAAAATTTCAGGGGCGAAAAAGGAAAGGGCGGCATGTGCGAACCTGAAAACGGTTCGGCAAAAAACCAGGCACGGGAACTGGGAAGGGGCTGGAAAGTAAATCCCTATATTGTCATCAAGCCGCACGAAATATTTGAGATAGCCAATATCGAAGGAAGCGGCGCGATTCAGCATATCTGGATGACCCCCACGAAAAAATGGCGCAACACCATTATCAGGTTTTACTGGGACGGCGAGGCCCGGCCATCCGTTGAATGTCCGGTGGGCGATTTTTTCTGTTCGGGCTGGCAGTGCTACAACCAGATTTCCTCTTTGGCTGTTTGCGTGAATCCGGGGAGCGCTTTCAACTGTTACTGGAATATGCCGTTCCGTAAAAACTGCCGTATCACGCTTGAAAACCGGGCCGAGGAAAACGTCACCTATTATTATCAGATTGATTATACCCTTGCCGATGTACCGGAAGATTGCGCGTATTTCCATGCCCAGTTCAGGCGGTCCAATCCCCTGCCCTATAAATCAGTTCATACCATTCTGGATGGGATCAACGGAAAGGGCCACTACGTTGGAACATATATGGCGTGGGGCGTGAACAATAACGGCTGGTGGGGCGAAGGCGAAATCAAGTTCTACATGGACGACGACGAATATCCTACCATCTGCGGCACAGGTACCGAAGATTATTTTTGCGGCTCTTATAACTTTGAAGATCCGTATACAAAAAATCATTACATTTCCTTCAGTACGCCGTACACTGGTTTTCACGAGATAAGGCGCGACGAATTATACACAAGCCAGAAGCGCTTCGGCATGTACCGCTGGCACATAACGGACCCGGTCCGTTTTGAGCGGAATCTCAAAGTCACGATACAGGCTTTGGGCTGGCGGGAAGACGGGCGTTATCTGCCGCTTCAGGACGACATTGCCTCCGTAGCCTACTGGTACCAGACATTGCCCGCGGCGCCTTTCCCCGTTTTGCCGGATAAGGATTACCTTGAGGTTATTTAAGCAGGCTCTATCGTTATAAGCTACTGAGTCGCGGCCCTTAAGGATTTTATCAGCGCCACAAGCAGCTTCGCCATCTCGTCGCAGCTCTTAAGAGTATCGTTATACTCAAATTCCGTAAGATAAGCGGTGTCGTTGAGCAGCTCAAGCCAGTACTTTGCCTCCACGCAGTTCTGGAGGGCCATGTGTACCCTGGTGATTTGGTCGTTTCTGCCCATTGCGCATTCCGCCTTTACGAGATCCGCACCCACCCCGCCCCCGGAGCGCAGCAGCTCTTCGGACATGACGCTTTCTTTTTTTCTGGCTGAAAGCTGTTTGTGGAGATTCACCACTTTTACACCAAACTCCCGGCTCTTTCGTTTTATACCTTGATCCATTAATGAAAATCCCCCCATCTCTTTCCGGTTTCTAAACTTGCCTTTAACGGGATCTTTAATTTCCCGGCAGTCTCCATTTCCTTTTTGATCAATTCCGCCGTTTTCTTTGCCGCGTCCTTTGGGCATTCAAAAATGAGTTCGTCGTGTACCTGCAAGAGAAGGCGGGCGGGACTCGCGGCCGCGTCGAGGGCCTTGTCCAGGTTGATCATGGCGGTTTTCACGATGTCCGCGGCGGAACCCTGAATCGGGGTGTTAACCGCAACCCGTTCGGCGGCGGCCTTTTCGGTTTTGTTTTGCGAATTGATTGCGGGTATATAACGCCGCCTCCCAAAGATTGTGGTAGCGTAACCGGACACCTCGGTCTTCTTGATGAGATCGTCAATAAAACCTCTAACACCGGAATACGTTTTGAAATACGCTTCAATAAAAGCCGAAGCCTCGGTGCGGCTAATGCCAAGTTCATTTGAAAGCCTGAAGGCGCTCATGCCGTACATGACCCCGAAGTTGATTGTCTTGGCGATGCGGCGCTGTTCGGGAAGGACGCTCTTTTCTTCAACGCCGAAGATGAGCGCCGCGGTGCGCGCGTGAACGTCTTTCCCTTCGGTAAAAGCCGAAATCAGGTTGGCGTCTTGCGAAAGATGCGCAAGTACCACCAGTTCGATCTGGCTGTAGTCGGCGGAGATGAGAACCCATCCCGGCCTCGCGATAAAAGCTTCCCGTATGCGCCGGCCCTCTTCATCCCTGATGGGGATATTTTGTAAATTGGGATCCCGGCTTGAAAGACGGCCCGTGGCGGTACCGGTCTGCACAAAACTCGTATGAATCCGCCCTTTGCTGTCCGCCTGAGCCGGCAGACTGTCAACATAGGTGGATTTCAGCTTCAAAAGCGTGCGATGCCTGAGTATGAGAGCCGGGACTTCGTCTTCCCTTGACAGCTCCTCAAGCACAGCCACATCCGTTGAGTAACCGGTTTTGGTTTTTTTGCCGGGCTTCAGTTTCCGCTCCTCAAAAAGCACCTTCTGAAGCTGCTGGGTGGACGAAAGGTTGAATTCATGGCCCACGGTCCTGTAGGTTTTTTCCTGGATGCTATCGAGTTCCTTCGCCAGCTCTACCCCATATCTCTTTAGGACATCGCTCTCGATCATGATGCCCTCGCCTTCCATCTCCGCGAGTATGGGCAGGAGGGGCATTTCCAGTTTCAGGAAAAGATCCGTCGCCCCTGCTTCCTTAAGCTTTCCTTCCAGATGGAGTTTTAACCTGATGCAGAAGTCCGCGTCTTCGGCGGAATAGTCGCGGGCGACATCAAGCGGAACGGCGTCGAAGGTGCTGCCCTTTGGCACAACGCTGTTATACGCTATAGGGTCCGCGGCGAAAAAGAACTTCGCGAGGGAATCAAGGGAATAGTTGCCGCGATCGGGATCGACCACCCAGGCGGCTACCATGGTGTCCCAGATTTTGCATTGCCATCTGTCTATGCCCCAGCCCCGCGAAACCTCGTAGTCGTATTTCGCGTTATGCGCCAAAATGGTCATCGCCGGATCCGCGAAGAAAGGCAGAAGCAGGGCTTTGACTTTCTCCGGTTCGAGAAACGGCGCGGGGCTCTCATCCCCCGGGCTTGTACCCCTGTGAGGCGCAATCGGCACGTAAAAGGCCTCCTTCGGTTTAACGGCTAACGAGATACCGATGGGCTTTGCATTCCACGCGTCAAGGGAATCAGTCTCAAAATCCAGGGCGATGAGTTTTTCTTTTTTCGCCTTTGAAAAAAGCGATTCCAGCTCTTTTATGCTCAGGATGGTCTTGTAAACCCCTTTGCCCAGCAGGGCCTTATCAACAGAAACCGCACCGGCGAAATTACCATCAGCATCGGTGCTGTCACCGCCGCCGCCGCTCTCGCCTGTCTCGGCGCCTTGCTCCTTGTCCGCCGCTGCACCCGGAGCGCCCTTCGCGGCGCCTGCGTTGGGGTCGAGCTGTTTGGCGCTTTGGCGTATCCCTTCCCGCAATAAAAGCCTGGCGCCGGCGGCGCGGTCGAGTTTCTCTATCGAAAGCTCTTCAATGTCCTTTATGGCGAGGGGAACCTCATATTCCAGTTTGATAAGCGATTTTGAAAAGTACGCGCTTTCTTTTCCCTCGGCGATTTTTTTCCCGATGGCCCCTTCAATACCCGCGATATTATTGTAGATTTCGTCAAGGGAACCGTAACGGCCCATGAGTTTCACCGCGGTCTTTTCCCCCACCCCTTTGACTCCGGGCACATTGTCGGAACTGTCTCCGGTGAGCGAAAGGAGGTCGAGCACCTTGTCCGGGTTCACCCCCCATTCGGCCTTGACCTCCTTTGGCCCCACAAGTTCGTAAGGAAGGCCGCCGTCCGCTTCCTGCCGCGCGGCCGGCCTGAGTTCCCATGTTCCGTTTCCCACCAACTGAAGAAGGTCCTTGTCCGAGGAAAGAATATAGCACTGCCGGCCTTCGGCCTGACACTTCTGCGCAAGCGTGGCGATGATGTCATCCGCCTCGTAGCCGTCAACCCTGAGCGACGGAACGCCCAAAACCGAAAGAAACTCCTGCACCAACGGAACCTGGCTGTGGAGATCCTCCGGCGTCTTTTGCCTCGTGGCCTTGTACGCTGGGTACATCTTGTGCCGGAACGTTGGTGTAAGGGAATCGAACACCGCCGCGAGTCTGTGCGGCTTCATCAGTTTTTGTGAAGCGATTTCTGTCTTTTCGGAATCCGCAACGGGAGCCCCCGTGTCCAGAAGCGTCACCAGAGTCCTGGCAAAACCGAACAGGGCCGACACGTTCTTGCCCGCCGGATTCATCAATGGCCGGTTCATGTGCGCAAAATAAAAACGATAGATGAGGCCGTAGGCGTCAATCAGATACAGGGGCTCCCTGGACATAGGTCGATTATAACATTGATTTCTGGTAATTAAAAGTGGGATTATTTAAAAATCTCACGCCAAGGCGCCAAGATCGCCAAGGGCGCATCGAACCTTCGGTTCGCGGGTTATGAGAGATTATTAAGCCGGTCGATTCCTTCATGTTTTATCGCCAAATTCAAGAAAGAATGATGAGAACACACGAATGACTGATTTCTGGCCATTCATTGCGTACTTTGCGAGCTTTGCGTCTTTGCGAGGAATTTTTAGATTGGTTTCTATAGGAATCCTTGCTTTAGAAAGCAAATGCTGTTGCTCTGATCCTGGCCTGTCTGCTATTGACTTACGGATGAGAACAATATATTAACTACTCTATGGAAGTTAAGGAGCAAAATTCAAAGGATTTACCAAAAGACCTTAAGGAATTATACGGAATATTTACCGGGACTGAAGCTCCCGATAAAAAAGAACTACGGAGAATATTCCATGAAAAAACCGTCAAAGCAATCACGCCTGAGGAATTGCTCGTGATTTATAACAACCAGAATACACCCAATAATTAACGGACATCGTATGCATTTCAAAGAGGCCAAAGGCATCCTGTCCCAAACGAACGGAATGAACCTCTGCCGGGGCTGCGTCCACGGCTGCATTTACTGCGATTCAAGAAGCGTGTGTTACAAAATCGAACACGACTTTGAAGATGTGGAAATCAAGATTAACGCCCCGCGCCTGCTGGAAGAAAGACTGCGAAGCAAGCGTAAACGCTGCATGATCGGAACCGGGGCGATGAGCGACCCGTACATCCCCCTTGACGAGAGCCTCAAAATCACAAGGGCTTGCCTTGAACTAATCGATAAATACGGATTCGGCCTCGCGATACAGACAAAATCCAATCTGATACTCCGCGACCTGGATCTGCTAAAAAGCATAAATCAAAAATCGAAATGCGTAGTCGAAATAACCCTCACCACTTTTGACGAAGAGCTGTGTAAAATACTCGAGCCCAATGTCTGCACAAGCAGGGAGCGTTTTGAGGTGTTGAAAATCATGCGTGACAACGGAATAAAGACTGTCGTTTGGTTCAGTCCCATCCTTCCGTTCATCAACGACACGGCGGAAAACCTTGAGGGAATTATGCGCTACTGCGTCGAAGCCGAAGTCTACGGGATTCTCTGCTTCGGAATTGGTATGACCCTGCGGGAAGGCGACCGTGAATACTTCTATGAAAAGCTCGATATTCATTTCCCCGGGCTGCGTACCCGATATGAGAAAAAATACGGTAATAATTATATCATCACGTGTGACAACAACAGGGAACTCATGGCGCTCCTTAACGACATCTGCGCGGAACACAATATCCTCTGCGACACCGACAAGGTCTTTGAGTATTTACACACGCTTGAGGAGAAGAAGATAGCGGGGCAAGGGGAGTTGTTTTGAAGATACAAGACCCGTGTATATCTCTGGCTGCTACATCTTTTCAATGTTTATTCTATACCCCAATGAGTTTAATACGCTTGTAAACGTCCTTAAATTTATTCTTTCAGCGTTTTTACTCCGTATTTTTTGAATTACAGTCGGAGATACCCCTGCTTTTTGTGCCAATGCCCTTACAGAAATATGCTCCGATTCCATTTTTTCCAGCACAAACTCCGATAAAAGGAATTCATTATACTCCTTATCGAATTTTTCCTTCCTTTTAGGATTGCTGGTAATGAATTTGTCAAATGTTGTTTCCATTAGTCTTTCCCTCCGGTCTTCCTTTCTAAATAATCTTGTCTATACTTCATTGCT
>JGI24698J34947_10000222_pt1 | contig 23545 bp, 20 predicted proteins | sample TergutMp193P3_FD_34947 | JGI IMG/M metagenome (IMG submission 34947) | reverse complement strand
TAATAATGCAGAAGTTCGTAGTTATTTATGAGAAAAGGAATTATCCTGTATTCTTTAATGGTTTTAGCAAAGGCATCGCCAAAAATCCCATATTTGTTTTGCATCGCGGTTAAAACAAAAGCAGCCCACGTTGCAATTAATTGATTTTTACTCATATAGAAAAAGTAGAAATATTTTTCCTATATTCCCCCTCGTGCTTCACACTCTTATTCTAGCAGCGGGTTTAGGAACAAGGCTTCGCCCCTTGACCGAGCGAATTGCAAAGCCTTTAATCCCCATTGTGGACAACTCTCCCTTGGCAAGGCAGGCTGCTCTTGCAAAAAAACTTGGCTCAAAAAAAATTCACGCAAACGCACACCACCTGGCAGAACAGGTGCAAAACGCCGCAACGGAACTCGGCATAGACAGGGTTTGGGTAGAAGAAGAACTCCTGGGCACAGGTGGCCCGCTCCACAGAATGTGGAAAGAAGGGGAACGCGGCGAACTTTTGGTGCTGAATGGCGACTGCGAACATGATTTGGATGTTGAAAGCTTTTTGGAAAAAGCAAGAAACTCCGGCACGAACTGTGCACTTCTCGCCATTGACAACCCTAAAATAAACACCCTTTGCATAGACAAGGAAAATTTATTATGCGGCATAAAAAATAAATTCGGAAACCCAGGCTCAAGCAACGCAACATTCACCGGCATATCATGGTATTCCGCAAAAGCGTGGGAAAAAATAAAGGAAAGCGAAAAAGACATCCGAGATTTCTGGGAACACGAAATCCCCTTTGTCCTGGTCACAAAAGGAAGCTGGCTAGACATAGGCAACCCGGAAGGACTGATGAAAGCGATAAACAAAAGATTATCATGCAAATCCTTTAATCAAGCGAATCAGGGTTTAGACAATTTCACCCCAGCAGGCTCTGCAGGCTCAGGAAGAAAATACTACAGAATGAAAGCCAACGGACATTCCCTGATTTTACAGCAATCTCACAGCGAAGACCGGGATTTTGAACGCTTTGTTCGCTACGGAAAACTGTTCAGCGGTTTGGGGCTTCCAACGCCGGAAATTTATGCGGTTGACGAAACCGAAAAGCGAGTTGTTATGCAGGACTTGGGTTCTGTTCGCCTTTGCGATGCGGGGCAGCCGCTCCTGTATTATCCGCTTGTTCTGGAAAAATTAATACTCTGGCAAGAGGCAAGCGAGAAAGCGTTTAAAGCGGATAGCGAACTTGCAAACAGGGTTTTTGGCGAAAGCGATTACCTTTGGGAAACTTCCTATTTTGCGGAAAATTACTTGCAGGGGCATTTGCAAATGAAAGAAATCCCCCCAGACTTAACCGGATTTTTCAAGGACTTGGCAAAGAAGGCAGCCGAGCAGCCAAGAGTTTTGATGCACCGGGATTTTCAATCGCAAAATGTGATGCTTATGCCCCAAATAGCGTTTGTGGATTTTCAGGGTGCAAGGAACGGTTCCATTTACTACGATGCAGCCTCTCTTTTGTGGGACCCTTACATGATGCTTCCGGCGGAGAGCGTTGAGCAATTATTTAGGCTTTGGCACTCTGCAAATCCGCTTTTGAAAGATACGCCTTTTGAAACCGCCTGGGAAAATTTTTTAACAGCCAGTTTGCAACGGATTATGCAGGCCCTTGGCGCATATTGTTTTTTGAGCGGGAAAAAAGGGATTGCGTCCTTTGAGCAGTATATTGAGCCGGGGGCAAGGAGGCTGAGGGAAGTAGTTCGGCTTTTTCCGGCTTCCGATAAAATTTTAGCAAATTTCTATATTTACCCCCATGATTAGTGGAATGGAAACTTTGAATTTAAAAAGAATCTTGGCTAAAAATCCAAAATCCTTGCTTTTTGCTCTTCTGGCGGACTCGCTTAGAGAATCAAGTCTTGGAATTGGTGAAAAATTAGATGAAGCGCTTCAAGTGGCCGATAAAGGCTTGAAGGCAAACCCCGATTTTTTGCAAGGACTGCTCGTAAGAGGGCGTATCCTTCTGGAAAAGGGGGATTTGCAGGAGGCAAAAATTGATTTTGAAACGGTGGCAATAAGAGACCCGTTTTGCCTTTCTGCGCAAAAACTGTTTTTGGAAACATCGAAAAAGCTGGGGCAGCCGCCCGAATCGGAGATTTACGCGGAAATTTTGAATTCTTTGGGAGCAGATGAAAAAAACGCTAAAGAACCGGACTTGGTGCCGTATGAGCGAGGCAAAACACAGCCTGTAGCATCCCTGTCTCTTGCGCTTGACGAAGTTTTAAATGAAAAAGACGATGACGAAGCAAGCGTTTCTGCCCTTCTTTTGCAAACGGTTGACAGCATTATACTTAAAAGCGCAAAACCACAGCCACAGCCCGCAACGCAAAAACAGGTACCGCCGCCTAAACCGCCACCGCTAGCACCGTCTTTGTCGCTACCGCAAGTTGCCCCGGCATCCCTAATTGAAAAAGCACCTTCGCCAACCGCAAAACAGCCCGCTCCAAGCCCTCCAAGCTCTGCAAGCCCTCCAAATTTAGACGCCCTGATAAACGAGCAACTGGCATCCAAGGTAGAAGACATCCCCGATTTGACAAAAGACATGAGTTCACTGCTCGCTTCAGTCAACGAACCGGAACAAAAACCGGAGCCAAAACCAAAACTGGAACCCAAACTTGCCGCTCCACCGAATCTAGACGCCTTGATAAACGAGCAACTGACATCCAAGGTAGAGAATATTCCCGATTTGACAAAAGACATGAGTTCACTGCTCGCTTCAGTCAACGAACCGGGACCAAAGCTGGAACCCAAACCGGAATTCAAACCGGAACCCAAACTTGCCGCTCCCCCGAATCTAGACACCTTGATAAACGAGCAACTGGCATCCAAGGTAGAAGATATTCCCGATTTGACAAAAGACATGAGTTCCCTGCTCGCTTCAGTCAATGAACCGGGACTAAAACTGGAACCCAAACCGGAATTCAAACCGGAACCCAAACTTGCCGCTCCACCGAATTTAGACGCCTTGATAAACGAGCAGCTTTCCTCAAAAATGGAAGACATCCCCGATTTAACAAAGGACATGTCTTCCTTGCTCGCTTCGGTAACAGAGCCGGAGCCGGAACCTAAAATAGCGCCGATACCGGTAGCACAACATCCTGCTCCCGCCGCTCCGAACCTGGATGCCCTGATAAACGAGCAGCTTTCTTCAAAAATGGAAGACCTCCCGGATTTAACAAAGGATATGGCTTCCTTGCTTGCCACCGCTCCGGGGGAGCCGGAGCCGGAACTTGTGCCCTACGTACCGCCCACAAAAAAAACTCAGGCGGTGAACATAGACGCTCTGGTAAACGAGCAGTTGGCCTCCAAGGTAGAGAATGTTCCAGATTTGACAAAGGATATGGATGCCCTGCTAAAACATCCCACGCTAACCCTCGCGGAACTTTATATGGACCAGGGTTTGCCAAACAAGGCCGTAGCGGTGTACAAGGAATTGCTGGCCCTTGAACCTAACAATGAAGACTTGAAAACAAAATTGGCTCTTGCCGAAATACAGGCGGAAACCTAAGGAGAAAAAATGGCGGAAACTCAAACTCCAGAACAGACCGTTCGCATAGAACAGCTTTTAAAGGCAATGGTAGATTACGGAGCATCGGATTTGCACGTGCGCATAGGCATACCTCCTACCTTTCGCATTCACGGCGAACTGATAAAACTCTACGATATAAAAATCAGTTACCAGATGATGGACGGTTTTTTGGCCGATATAATGACCCAGGCCCAAAAGGACACTTTTGAAAATACCAAGGAATGTGATTTTGCCTTGAGTGCAAGGGAACTGGGGCGTTTCCGTGTTAATGTGTTTCGCCAAAGGGGAACCCCTGCCATTGTGTTCAGGCACATAAATTCAAAAATTCCCAGATTTGATGCTCTCGGTTTGCCCGAAGTTGTTTTGAATCTGGCTCTTAAAAAGCGCGGTTTGATTTTGGTAACGGGCACAACCGGCTCCGGTAAATCCACCTGCCTTGCCGCCATGATAGACCACATAAACGAAATTGAATCCACCCACGTTTTAACCGTAGAAGACCCGGTGGAATTTCTGCACAGGGATAAAAAATCCATAATCTCACAGAGGGAAATAGGGACAGATTCCCTTTCCTACGCGAATGCCCTTAAAGCCGCGCTTCGCCAGGACCCCGATGTAATGCTCATAGGCGAAATTCGCGACCTGGAAACAATGCAGATAGCCCTAACCGCCGCAGACACGGGGCACATGGTTTTTGCAACAATCCATACCACAAACGCAACCGAGACCATTCACCGCATACTTTCAATGTATCCGCCCCACCAGCACGATGAAATCCGGCTTCTTCTGGCTTCCTGCCTTGAAGGCGTTATATCCCTGCGCCTGCTGCCGAGAAACGATGCAACCGGGCGTATTCCCGCCGCGGAAGTTCTGGTAAATACCGCCGCAATAAAGGAATACATTATGGACAAGGGCAAAACCGAGTTTATAGAAACAGCCATAGCCGAAGGCCACATGCAGTATAAAAGCCAAACCTTTGACCAGGCACTGCTGCTTCTTTTTAACTCCGGCAAGATTTCCAGAGAAACGGCCATAGCCGCAGCCACAAACCCTGAGGACTTTGAGCTTAAACTTCGCGGCATAACAGGAACTTCCGACAGGAGCTGGCAACTCTCTAATGCCTAAATACGCAATAGGTCAAAAGTGGACAAGCGCAACCGAGCCGGACCTCGGTATAGGGCAGGTTATTAAACTGGATTTCAGAACCGTAACCCTGCTCTTTCCTGTTTCCGGCGAGCAGAGGATTTACAATTCAAAAGGCGAACCGCCTTTAAACCGCTATGTTTTGAAAATCGGCGAGAGAGCAACCTCAATGAAAGGTGTTTCGCTTTTCGTTGAGGATATTGCGGAGGAAAACGGGGTTTTATATTACAGGAGCAAGGACAAAAGCATTTCGGAGGCAGTGCTGAATTTCAAGCGGCAAAACGAGAATTCTTCCGTTGGAGTTTTAGACAGGCTCATCGCAAGGAATTTTTGCAGCAACTATGATTTTGTATTGCGCGAACGTGCCGCAAAATTGCGGGGAATGTGGAAATCTTCAATGGCGCGGGGGCTTCTCGGGCCCAGGCTCAGGCTTTTGCCGCACCAGCTCTATTTGAGTTTCAGGGCGTTAAGAGGAATTTCCCTGCCAAGACTGATGCTCTCCGATGAAGTTGGGCTTGGCAAAACCATAGAGAGCGGCCTGATTTGGAATGCCCTGCAAACCGAAGGCAGAATAAAAAGAACCCTGATAATTGTTCCCGAGCAGTTGAAAAATCAATGGATAATTGAACTCGGCAAAAGGTTCAATCACTGGTTTACAAACATAGACGAAAATTATATTCTTGAATACAGAAAGCAATCTCCTGATTCGCAAAATGTGTTTTCGCTTCACGATACGGTTATATGCTCGCTGGAATTTTTGCTGGCGAACCGTTATATGTCTGCTGCGGTTCTGGAAGTTCCCTGGGACTTGCTGATAATAGACGAAGCACACCGCCTTATAAAAACCTCGCGAAGCACCAATGCGGAATACGCCATGGCGGAACAGCTTTCGCAAAAAATTCCCGGCTTGCTTTTGCTCTCCGGAACGCCCATACAACTCGCTCCCGAGGCATATTTTTACAGGCTAAAGCTTTTGGATTCGGCACGCTTCCAAAATTGGGAGGAGTTTGAAAAAAATCAGGACAACTATAAAAAGGTAGCAAGGGATCTGTCCAGAATTCCTCTTGATTCCGATGAAGAACTTTCGTGGGAAGACTTGCAAAAAAACATTCCAAAGAATTCGCTGATTCGCTCATGGCTGCCCATAAAGGCGGATTTATCCCTTACTGCCGCAGAGTGGATGAGGCGGGTTATAGATGCCCTGGGTACAGGTTCTTCCGTTTTTCGCAATACCAGAAAAAGCGTCAGGGGATTTCCCGGGAGAATTTTGAAAACCTATCCGCTTGCAGAGAATCTTGAATCCTGGCTTTGCTCCTTTGTGGATGAACACAAAGCGGAAAAAATTTTGCTTATATGTTCCTCCTCCGCAACTGTAGAAGCCCTGCTTGCCATTCTGGAAGAAAATACCGCGGTTGCGTTTAAGGAAGAGGAAAGTTCCCTGGAACGCGACAAGGCCGCTGCCGCCTGGATGCAGCCGGATGGCCCCAATATTCTGCTCTCGTCGGAAATAGGTTCCGAGGGAAGGAATTTTCAGAGCGCGCAGCACCTGGTGCTTTTTGACTTGCCCGAAGATTCGTCCCTGCTTGAGCAGCGTATCGGGCGTTTGGACCGCATTGGGCAGGGAGCGGAAATTTACATTCACGTTCCCTTTATCAAAAAAAGCAAGACAGAAATGCTTTTCCTTTGGTACCACGAGGCTCTTGGTATTTTTGAACACTCCCTGATGGGGGGGGGGGAGATGTATGCCAAGTTTGAAAGCGAGTTGAAAGATTATCTGGAAAATCCCGCAAAGAAATTCGGCAAGTTTGTAAAGGAATTTTTGCCGCGCGGCAAAAAGGAAATGCTCCTGCTGAACGAAAAAGCCGAAGAAGGCAGGGACCGCCTGCTGGAATTCAATTCGCAAAACGGAAAAATATCCGAGGACTTGCTCGCAGAAGCCAAGAAAATGGATTCAAACGGGGAGCTTTTGCCCTTTGCCTTTGATATGCTGGAAAGGCTTGACATAGATGTTCAAAAGGGAATTTACCCGGACAGTTTTGTTCTAAAGGGTGCGCCGGAGCAGCCCGAACACGCAACCCTGCTGGGAATAGAAAATGCCCGTTCTTCGGAGAACGGCGAAATATCCGAGTCGGACGGATGTTCCATTACAATTGTTTCCGGCAGGGAAAATGCACTGAACTATGAGAACATAGAGTTTTTCCACTGGGAACATCCTATCATGCAAAGGCTTTTTGACAGGGCCTTGAACGAGGATTTTGGAAATGCCGCCTGCGTTGTTTGCGATTTTGTTCCGGACGGCAAAATTTTTGTCCAGTACAATTTTATTCTGGAATTTTCCGTTAATGCCCATTGGGGAATCGGCAATNTGATAGGCGAGCATTTTTTGAGCGTGCTTTTGGACAGCGATGGAAATTTGCAGAACGATATGGCGGAAAAACTGAAGAATGCGGAATTGAAAAATTCCAGGGCTGCGGATATTCCGAATTCCATTTTGGCGTATTTTACGGGCAGTGGCCTTGAAAAGGCAAAAGTTTCACTTGAAAAAGAAGCAAAAAAAATATCCAGGGAAACGGAAAAAACAGCAGTCTCGGTTTTGGAAAACGAGCTGCATCGTTTGGAAGAAACCTATATGCTGTTGCGTGATTTTGAACTTGGCAAACTTGTGGATAAAAAGAAAAAGGATATAGTCGCCTGCAAAAGAAGTTTGCAAAATCCAAGGTTCAGGCTGGATGGCATGAGGATTTTATGCACGATTTAGACCTCCGTTTTTTTTATTTTTGGCGCAGACATTCCTTTTCTGCAAAAACAGACAGGCTTTTGAGAATTTACACCCGCCTGGGTGATGGTTATGTATGGGCCCTGGTAATTGCATTGATTTGTTTTTTTTATGGAAAAGAAACCCTGTTTAAAATGGTAGAATGTGTTATTCCGGCGATTTTTGTGAGTTTAGCCATTTACTGGGCGGTAAAACTCTCCGTTCGCCGCAAGCGTCCCTTTGACCTGCTAAAGGAAGTCAATGCCGATGTTCCCCCTCTGGACAAATACAGTTTTCCGAGCGGCCACACAATGAATAATCTCGCCGTTGGCTTTACGCTTTTGGCAGAAATTCCGAATATAGGCTGGCTCATGGTGCTGATGCCGATAACCTGGGGGCTTTTAAGAGTCTATTACGGAGTTCACTGGCTTTCCGATATTATAGGCGGAATATGTTTTGGCTTTTTGAGTTTTGGGCTGGGGCAGATTATTCTTGCCCTTTTTGCCTGACGTTTTTCTAAATTTCAAAAAATGTCTGCGGAATTTATACGGCGAAAGCTGGTGATCAGGATGGGTGGAAAACCCGAAGCCGTTTATATTAACAAGATAAGCAATTTTTTGATTAAACAGGAAAAAGACAAGAATAGCCAGATTACAGCGATAAACCGTTCCAAGAAAAAAGCGAATACATTGGAATTCTGCTTTGAAAACAACGAGGCTTACGAACTCTACGATTTCGTTGATCCGTTTAAGGACAAAGCCAGAAAACCGCCGGACTATAAACCGCCGGAAATACAGATTCGCAAAATTGAAGAAATTATAGTGGATGAAGCCGAAGGCATTGATATACAGTTCAACATAGTGTATTTTGTGCTGTTGGCATTTGGCCTGGGTATGTTCTGTTTGAGCGGCCTGATAATCTGGCTCATCTTTGCCTTTACAACAAGCCTCACAGCAAGGTAAAGATTTTCTGCGCTATTACCATTCCCGAAAGCCCAAGTTCCTCTCTGAGTTCTTCAATTTCCCCCTGTTCCACAAAGGCATCCGGAAGCCCAACGCGAACCAGGCGGGGCGGATGTTTCATCTCTGCCAGAATTTCCGCAATCGCAGAACCAAAGCCGCCCGTTATGGAATTGTCTTCTACCGTTGCAACAACCTGGTGTTCCTTGAAAAGTTCCCTGTAACTTTCGACATCAAGGGGCTTTACAAAACGGGCATCTATTATTGTAGGCTTTATGCCCTTTTTTTCCAGAACTCCTGCGGTATCCAGACATTTGGAGAGCAAAAAACCAACGCCTATTAGCAGGACTTTGGAACCCTTGCTAACCGTGCGGAACTTACCGATAGGGAGTGCCGAAAATTCCGTGCGAATATCGTTTGTGTAGGTAACCGCCCTTGGGTAGCGGAGAGCTATAGGCCCTTCCTTATACTGGGTTGCCGTGTAAATCATATTGCGCATTTCGTTTTCGTCCGAGGGTGCCATGATCACCATATTCGGAATTGTGCGCAAGTAGGATAAATCCAGAGTTCCGTGGTGGGTTGGCCCATCCGAACCTACCAGGCCTGCCCTGTCCAGAATAAAAACTACCGGCAGGTTTTGCAATGCTACATCGTGTATAATCTGGTCGTAGGCTCTTTGCAGGAAGGTGGAATAAATGGCTACAACGGGGGTAAAGCCCTCGCAGGCAAGGCCTGCGGCAAATGTAACCGCGTGTTCTTCCGCTATGCCAACATCAAAAATTCTGTCTGCGGTTTCGGGGTCTTCGGTTAAAAAATTCAGTCCGCAGCCGTCCAGCATGGCGGCGGAAATGCCTATTATCTTTTTGTTCTGCTTGGCAAGGGTGAGCAGGGTTTTGCCGAAAATTGAGGTGAGTGTTGGGCGCGGCTTTTCCACTATCACCGAGCCGTCTTCTATGTGGAAGGGATCCGAGCCGTGCCATTTTGTTGGGTTTGTGGTGGCAAGGTCATAGCCTTTGCCCTTTTGCGTTAAAACATGAACAAGGCAAACTTCCGGCAGTTCCTTTATTGAATTGAATGTTTCCGTAAGTTCCTGTATATTATGCCCGTCAAAAGGCCCAAAGTAACGCACACTGAGGTCGCTGAAAAACTGCCCGGGATTGGTTATGTTTTCCAAAGCGAATTTTCCGCTTTCCATAATTTCACGGATTTTGCCGCCCAAGTGTTCCGGAATAGAGCGTAAAAACTTGCCGAATTCCTCAAGAGAACCGGAATGTTTAACGGATAGCTTGCTTAAATATTTTGATAGAGCGCCCACGCTTGGGCTTATGCTCATTTTGTTGTCGTTTAAAATTATGGTGAAATTCCTTTTTGTTTGCCTTGAATTGTTCAGGGCCTCAAAGACCATTCCGCCTGTCATTGAGCCGTCGCCTATGATGGCTATAACCTGGTTGTTTTTTTTGTTGAAATCGCGGGCAACCGCAAAGCCAAGCCCTGCGGAAATTGAAGTGCTTGCATGGCCAACTCCAAAAGGGTCGTAAATGCTTTCGCTTCTTTTTGGAAAACCGGAGATTCCGCCGCGTTGCCGCATTGTAAAAAATTTCTCATAGCGGCCGGTGAGCAGCTTGTGGGCATAAGCCTGATGCCCTACATCCCAAATAAGGATATCGTTTGGAGTATCGTAAACGTAGTGCAGGGCAATGGCAAGTTCCACTGTCCCCAAACTGGAAGATAAATGACCGCCATGCTCGGAGACCTGCCGCAAAATAACGGTTCTTACCTCCTCAGCCAGAGCCTCAAGCTCCTGTATGCTGGCTTTCCTTATATCCTTNGGTGAATTTATGTTCTCTAATTTCATTTGCGTAAATAAATCTAGAAAAATTTTCTACATTCCCCTCAATGNCCGACCATTTGGAAAATCTTTATGANAACTGGTTTTTGGATTATGCCAGCTATGTCATTTTAGACCGTGCCGTGCCCTATTACGAAGACGGTTTAAAGCCTGTGCAAAGGCGTATTCTGCATACACTTTACGAAATGAACAAGAGCGACGAGCGGATGCACAAGGTGGCAAACATTGTAGGGCGAGCCATGCAATACCACCCGCACGGCGATGCTTCCATAGGCGACGCCCTTGTGAACATGGGGCAAAAAAAACTGCTCATAGAAACCCAGGGAAACTGGGGGAATCTCATAACCGGAGATGCACCCGCCGCGCCTCGCTACATAGAAGGCCGGCTTTCCCAATTTGCCCTTGAAGTGCTTTTTAACCCCGAAACAACCGAGTGGGTTCCCAACTACGACGGCAGAAGCAAGGAGCCTGTTTGCCTGCCGGTTAAATTTCCGCTGGTGCTGGCCCAGGGCGCAGAGGGCATTGCCGTTGCCTTGAGCACAACTATTTTGCCGCACAATTTTTGCGAACTTTGCGAAGCCAGCATNGCCGCTTTGAGAGGGAAAAAATTTGAACTTTACCCGGATTTTTTCACGGGCGGAATAATAGATGCAAGCGCCTANAACGACGGGCTTCGNGGCGGGCGCGTCAAGGTCAGGGCGCGCATAGAAAAGCAGGATTCAAAAACCCTTGTTATCAGGGAAATTCCCTTTGGCACCACAACCGTGAGCCTTATGGACAGCATAACAAGGGCAAACGAAAAGGGCAAAATAAAGATAAAAAAGGTTGACGACCACACATCCAGAAATGTTGAACTTGTTGTGCACCTGCAACCCGGAAGCGACCCGCAAACCGTTATAGATGCCCTTTACGCCTTCACGGACTGCGAAAAATCCATTGCAACCAATAACTGCGTTATAGTAAACGAAAAGCCCGAATTTCTGGGGTCAATGGAAATTTTAAGGAAAAGCACGGAACACACAAAAAATCTTCTGGAATGGGAATTGAAAAACAGAATGAATCATTTGCAGGAACGCTGGCATTTGATAAGTCTGGAAAAAATATTTATAGACAGGGAAGTTTACGAAACAATTAAAAAGGCGCACGACAGGGAAGAGATGATTAGCCTTGTGGCTGCCGGCTTAAAACCCTTTGTAAAAAAACTTCGCCGTGAAGTTACAAAAGAGGATATTCTAAAACTTGTTGAAATTCCAATGCGCAGAATTTCTCTTTTTGACCAGAAAAAGGCAAACGAACTCCTGAAGGAAATAGACGAGCAAATAAAGGAAACCGCTTATAATCTGGANCATCTGATTGACTACGCCGTTGAATGGTTCAGGGGGCTGCTTAAAAAATACGGAGCNGGCAGGGAACGCAAATCNCAGATAGCGGAGTTCGGNAAGGTGAGCGCNGTTCATGTTGCCTTGTCCAACCAGAAATTATATGTTCATCGCAAAGAGGGTTTTATAGGCACCGGNCTTAAAAAAGAGGAATACCTGTTTGATGTCTCGGAATACGATGATTTAATCGCCTTTTGNCAGGACGGAACTTTCAAGGTATTCAGGCCCTCGGACAAGGCTTTTATAGGCAAGGATATTTTGCTTGTGGAAAAATTCAACAAGGACGATACCCGCAGAATTTACAACGTTATTTACCAGGACGGCAAGGATGGCCCTTCTTATGTAAAGCGATTCAACATAGGCGGCGTAACCAGGGAAAAAGTTTATACCATAGGCAAGGGAATAGCCGGTTCCAAACTCCTGTGGATTACCTCAAATCCAAACGGCGAAGCGGAAATTGTTACGGTTTTCCTGAAACCCAGGCCGAGAATAAAACTGGAAATTCCGGTTGACTTTTCCGAAGCCCTTGTAAAAGGCAGGGATACTATTGGAAACCTTGTTACAAAATACNCCATTAAAACCGTTAAAATGCTAAAGAAAGGTTCNAGCACNCTTGGCGATATGGAACTCTTTTTTGACCAGCTTTCCGGGGTGGTGAGCATTGCGGAAAAGGGAGAGAGCCTGGGCGAATTCGGCAAGTTCGATAAACTTCTGGCGGTTAAGGAAAACGGGACTGCAAAAATTTATGAGGCGAGCGATACCATTCTGGTGGGGCAGGAAATTGCATATATTGCCCGCTATGAGAGTTCAAAAATCTACACCATCCTTTACTTTGACGGTTTGAGTTCGCAATACTGCGTCAAGAGATTCAACCTGGAAAACGCTCCGCAAACAACGGAATTTTCCCTCTTAACCGACAGCCCGGAAAGTTCCATGCTTTTATTCTACGACGAAGAAACCCCAATCGCCCAAATAGACGGCAAGGAATACGACCTGGAAGAACTGGGCGAGGTTCGCGGCTATAAGGCTATTGGCAATAAACTTGATTTTAAAAGAATCAAAAAGGCGCTTAGGGTGCCAACTCTGGTGATGGAATAAATTTATTTCAATGGTATAAAACCGGTATCACCGCCATTAAGTTTATAAAAAAATCCCTGAACAGGGCCAGCATTGTAGGCAAAAAGAACATCAGCACAAGAACTACGGTTAAAATTTTAGGGATAAAGGTCATGGTCATTTCGTTGATGTGGGTAGCCGCCTGAAAAAGCGCAACGGCCAAACCGACTATGAGCGCGGCTATAAGCATGGGCCCGCACATGTAAAGCATGAGAAGCATCGCTTTGCGCCCGATGTCAACAACAAAAAGATCGGTTACCATAATACCTCAATGGAAAGACAGCAATAATTGCTGCACTATTAAACTCCAGCCATCCACCATTACAAACAGTATCAACTTAAAGGGCATTGAAACCATCATGGGCGGAAGCATCATCATGCCCATGGACATTAAAATAGAAGCAACCGCCATGTCTATAACCAGAAAGGGAATATAAATCAAAAAGCCTATTATAAAGGCGGTCTTTAGCTCCGAGATTATGAATGCGGGAATTATAGTCCACATTCCCAAGTCTTCAATGCTGTTGGGATTCGGCAGGCGCGATGCCCTTATGAACAGGGCCAAGTCCTGCTCCGAAGTTTGCCTCAGCATGAATTCGCGAATAGGCTTGATGGCTCTGTCCATGCCTTCCTGATAGTCTATTTCGTGGGCCAGGTAGGGTTGCAGGGCTTCTTCGTTTACCCTGTTAAAAGTTGGAGCCATAACAAAAAAAGTGAGGAACAGGCTAAGGCCCATCACCATTTGNTTTGGCGGAGCATTCTGCGTTCCAAGGGCCTGCTTTACAAAATTCAGCACTATGGCAATACGGGTAAAACTCGTCATCATTATGATAATNGACGGCGCAAGGGAAAGGATTGTGAGCAGGGCAACAATTTCAAGAGTTACGGAAACGTCTTCAACGCTTTGCGCCCTGTCCACGCCAAACACAACGCGGGGCAGGGGAATTTCGGGAGCGGCGGTTTGGGCAAGAGCCGGAACTGCGAACACGAGCAGCGTAAATAAAAATTTCATTGCCCTCCCTCTCTCTTGAATCTTCTCAAAAGATGGTCAACGGTCGCGGAAAATTGAGCCGAGGTTACAGGCCTTGATTCGTAAATTTCCAGAATATATCTCGCTTCTTCGCCCTGAATTTCGGAAAGGGTGTTCATGCTTTCGGATGTGGAACCTACAACCAGAACCCTTTCCGCTCCTACCTTGATTAGCAATACGCTTTTGCCGGCCCCAAGAAACTTGGAATCCAAAAGCTGAATTACGGAACGTCCGCCGCTTGAACTCGGGCTTTCTACCTTGCGAATTTTCCTTGCCAGAATATAAAGCACATACAGGAGCACCAGTATGACTACAAGCCCTACACCCATGCGAATAGCTACATTTCCAAAATCGGGCGGCTGGTAATTATCCGTTATGGGGGGAGGGGGCTGGTAGGTCTCTCCGCCAAGAGCCTGTTTCAGGGCTTCCATTTTATATGCGGCGGCAGCCGAATCGCTCCTTGCCGTAGCGGAAAGAGTGTCGGCGTTTGCCTGAGCCCCTATCAGCAGGATAAACAGGATTACCGGGATTGCCATGATCACCTCAGCAGCTTGAGCCTTTCTTCCGGCGAAACGAGAGACAGGATTCTGACGCCAAAGTTTTCATCTACTACTACTACCTCGCCGCGGGCAACTACCTTGCCGTTTATAAGAATATCAACAGGCTCGCCTGCAAGCCTGTCCATTTCAACAATCGCGCCCGGCCCCAGTTCCAGAATTCTCTTCAAGCTCATTTGTGTCCTGCCAAGTTCTATGACTATCGGCATTTCTATGTCCATGAGCAAATCAAGAGCCTTGTTGCCTGTGGAGCCGAATACCCCGCCGCCCATTTGAGGCGTAAATGCCGGAGGCGCGGCAAGAGGAACGCCGCCGCCGGCAGAAACACCGCCGCCGCCGCCGGGAAGGCCGCCCGGAGCAGAACCGGAACTGAGCCCAAGGCTTGCGAGGTTGGTATCCATGCCGATGGATGCCTTTGAAGAGGATTTCTTTCTTATTCCCGAAAGCAAAGCGTCGTCCAGGATTATCAGGATTTTCTGGTCCGGAAATTCCTCTACCTTAACNAGAACCGTTGCAACGGCACCGCCCTTAAAATCATTTACGCCGCTGAAGTCATGAACCGAAGCCTGCCCGAAGTCCAGCAACAAATGCAGTTGCGAATCCATTACCGTTATGCAGGAACCTGTGATCTGGTTTATTATTTCGCAAATTGCATCCTTGTGATCGTCGCTGTAATCGGTATGGCCGGAACCCATGAGCATAAGGTCGGAGAGAGTTGCCACCTCATGCTTGCTCATGGCAAAGGACATTTTTCCAACGGCATCCTTTTTAACATCAACTTCCATGCGGAGACTCTGACTTGCAAGCTCCGGAGGTATAACGGAATTTTCGCCCGCTACAAGCCATTGCAGTTGAAAGTCAACGGTGCGGGAAAGCACTGTTGTTACAACGCTTGATGCCTGCTCGCAAATTATCTTGAAGAAGGGGCGGGCAACTTCCGCCGTATTTTCAACAGCCGCAGGAGCGGCAGCAGCCGGAGCAGCGGCAGGAGCGGCAGCAGCACTGCCGCCGCCACCGAGCAAACTCTTAGTGAGCAAGTCTATTTCATCTTGGCTTAATATGCCGCCGCCTTCTTCTGCCATAAGCTCTCCGGTTAATCATCATCGCCAACCTCTCTATCTATAATGCCCGTTATCTGGAATGATTTGTTTCTGCCCACAACGCCCGGTTTTCCCAGAAATTTTGGACGGTCTTCTATGTACATAACCAAGTCGGATTGCGCAAGCTTGTCCAGAACCATAACATCGCCAACGCTCAACTGCAAAAAGTCCCTGACGGAAAGCTGCGTTGAGCCGATTTCCGCTCGGAGCATGGCATTGGTGCTGGAAAGTTCCCGCTCCACCATTCTGCGGGTTTCCTGAGTGGTAGTTTTTTGCGCGGAAATCCACGATTCGCCGCTAAGTTTGTCTATTATGGATTCCAGAAGAACAAAGGGAAAGCAAAGGCTCATCAGACCGGAACCGGTTTTTGTGCGGACTTCCAGGGTTACAAGCACAACGGTATCGCCGGGCGGAGCTATTTGCACAAACTGCGGGTTTATTTCGTAGTTCTCTATTTTAGGCGAGAAAATTCCGATGTTTTCCCAGACTACCTTTAAATCCGCGAGGGAACGCTCTATTATCTTGTAGATAACGGTTTTTTCAATGTCCGTCATCTCGCGGCTGGTGGAATCTATGGTGCGCCCCTGACCGCCGAACAGACGGTCCAGCATGATGAAAATGAGCGAGGGGCTTACATCAAAAATCGCGCTTGATTCCAGCGGTTCCATTTGGAATACATATATGCAGCTTGGGGTGGAGATGCTTTTAATCACCTCGCCGTAAGTCAACTGTTCCACGCTCTGCAAACTTATGTCAACAACCGTTCTCAGCAAACTTGTGAGCGTGTTTGTGAGCAGCCTGGCATAGCCTTCGTGCAGATTTTTCAGAGTGCTTATCTGGTCTTTTGAAATGCGATCCGGGCGGGTAAAGTCATAGAGATTTACCTTTTTGTTTTCTGCTCCGGTTTTGGGAGGGGGAAAAAAGGGATGCGGAGCCGCAGCCGGAGCCGCAGCCGCAGGCTGAAGCGGGGCGGTTGAGAGACCGGCCATGAACGAGTCAATTGCTTCTTGTGATAGAATCTCGCCCATAGCCCTACTGTATTATAAACGAGTCAAAATAACTGCGCCGAATTTTACCCAAGGTTTTACCGCCAACTTCCTGCGGCAAAACTTCATTCACTTCCCTCACAATCTGGTCTCTTATGGCTTTTTTGCCGTCATTTGTCATTAAGTCGGACATTGATTTTGAACTCATTATATCCAGAACAATGTCTTTTATGCGGGCCTTGCGATTCTCCAGTTCCGCAGCCAGGTTTACAAAACTAGGGTCGTATTCAAGCTGAACCCCGCATTTTAAATAGCGGCCGTCTTCGCCGTTTATGTTTACCGTCAATTCTATAGGGGCGGGAAGGGTTGTACCCGTTTCGGTTTGCGACTTAAGCAACTCGGCTGCCTTTTTTTCTTCTTCCTGCTTTTGGACATCCACAACGTCGGGTTGCTGCAATTTGTTTACAAAAATAACAGCTATTCCAACTTCTATGCCTATGAACAAAAGCAGGATAACCGCAACTATTGCCCATTTTACCATGGCTTTGCCGCCGGAACTCGGAGCCGGTGCTTCGTTCTCTTCTGGTTTTTTTTCCTCTTCTACTGGCATTTAATCCTCGCTAGCTAGGGAATATAGAAAATTTACGGATCAATTTATATAGTCCACAAAAATCTGTATGCGGCGGTTTTTGCTGCGGTTTTCCGGGCTTGTGTTTGGAACAATGGGGCGAAATTCGCCATAACCTACTGCGCTCATGTTCTGCGGGTGAATACCGGTTTGGCCGGAAAGCAACTGAACCACGGAAAGAGACCTTGCGCTGGAAAGCTCCCAGTTGCTATGGTAGCGGCTTGAACTTATGGGAACATCGTCCGTGTGGCCTTCAACGCGAACTTTCAAGTCGGGATTGCCCTTTATCACTTCGCTTATATCTCCCAGAATATTTTTACCCTGATCCCTAAGGTCTGCGGAGCCGCTCGCAAAGCCCACAGGGTCGCGGAGCATTATGGCAATGCCCTTTTCCGTTACCTCAACCTTTACCGCATCTTCCAGATTCTTGCTTTCCACAATCTCCTTTATTTTTTCCGCATCCTTTAAACTCTGCTTTTTTACACGCTCGTCTCCGGTTTTCTTGGGAATATTTACAACGGGGGTAATGGGAACGGTCGGGAAGGACTCCATAATTCCAAAGGCGTTTTGCAAACTTTCAACGGTAAGGGCATATTTAACCGGGTCAAAATTGGCCATAATAACCAGAAGTACAAAAAATGTCATGAGCAGGGTGTTAAGGTCGGAGAACGTGGTCATCCACACGGGCGCAGGCGGCGGGCAATCCGGACATTTCTTTTTAGCAGCCATTTATTTCCTGCCTTCCTGCCTTTCTTTTTCTTTTGCGGCTTCCAGCCTCGCTCTGGCCGGAGGGTCAAGATATGCAGACAGCTTCCATTGCACGATACGGGGATTTTCGCCTGCCTGCACCGCAAGAATACCCTCCAGCATAACCTGTTTTTGCGCCATTTCTTCGCCGTGCCTGATTTTCAATTTTGTCAATACGGGCCAACCGATCATGTTTGCCACGATAGAACCGTAAAATGTTGTTATGAGCGCAATAGCCATAGCCGGACCTATGGACGAAGGATCACTCATGTTTTTAAGCATGAGCACCAAACCGATGGTAGTTCCCATCATTCCGAATGTAGGTCCCATTGCTATCAAGGCTTCCAGAAAGGCGAAATTTGCCTTGTGCCTCTCCTCTATCTGTTCCTTTTCCGTTTCCAAAATTTTCTCTATAAGGGCTTTTTCCGTTCCGTCCACTGCAAGCTGAATGCCTTTTTTCAAAAAGGGGTCACTGACTTTTTCCAGGGAATTTTCAAGAGCCAGAATACCCTCACGCCTGGCCTGCTCCGCAAAACCTATTATTTGATTTATTGTTGCGCCGATATCATATCTGTGCACAACCACAAACATTTTCATAAAGCCCGGCACGGTTTTCCAAAAGCTGCCCGGATACGCTGCCAAAATTGACATGAAAGTACCGCCAAACACTATAGCAACGGAAGGAACGTCTATAAAAAGAGGAATATTGTGAATATCACCAATACCCCAAAGGCACAGTACCAAAAAGCACAGAACAATGCCAATTATGCCATTTAAATCCATAGAGGGGAATATAGTAAAATAAGATACTAAATTACTGTTCATGCACACATCCATACCTCTTGCGGAAAGAATGCGGCCCCNGAATCTNGANGAGTTTTTGGGGCAGCAGAGGATTTTAGGGGAAACGAGCATGCTTAGAGCGGCAATTCTGGGCGGAAACGTTCCCAGCATGATTTTTTGGGGGCCTCCGGGCTGCGGAAAAACAAGCCTTGCAAACGTNATCAAGAACCACGGGAAAAAACGTTTTGTTGCCATATCTGCCGTGACCAGCGGCGTCAAGGATGTTAAAACNGTTTTGGACGAATCAAAAACCTACAGGGAAAACGGCAGGGAAACAATTTTGTTCATAGATGAGATTCATCGCTTTAACAAGGCGCAGCAGGACTCTCTTTTGGGCGCGGTGGAAAACGGAACCGTCACGCTCATAGGCGCAACAACCGAGAATCCCGGCTTTGAGGTGAATTCCGCCTTGCTCTCCCGCTGCCAGTTGATTTTATTTGGCCCCCTTTCCGAGCAGGATATGCAAAACCTTATGGAAAGCGCCTTGCACACCCATCCAAGGGGATTGAAAAGGGACGATTTGAGCATATCCCCCGAAGCCGCTCAAAAGCTGGTTGGGCAGGCAGACGGCGATGCCCGTTTTTTANTGAACCAGCTTGAATGGCTTGCCGGCACAATTCAGGNAGAGGCGCAAATNACTCCCGAACTCATGGAGCAGATTCAGTATAAAAAACCCCTGCGCTACGATAAGCACGGCGAAGAGCATTACAATTTGATAAGCGTTCTGCACAAATCCGTGCGNGGCAGTGATGTGCAGGCNGCCGTTTACTGGCTGCACAGAATGCTGGANGGCGGCGAAGACCCCCGCTATATTNTGCGCCGTTTAATGCGAATGGCAATGGAAGACATCGGGCTGGCAGACCCCAACGCGCTTTTGCTCGCAACNGCGGCAAGAGAGGCTTTTGATTTTATGGGCGTGCCGGAAGGTTTAATAGCCCTGGATGAACTAACAGTTTATTTGAGCCTCGCTCCCAAGAGCAACAGCCTTGAAATCATGGGTGCAAGGGTGAACGGCTGCATTAAACAAACAGGAACCCTGCCCGTTCCCAGAGCCTTTAGAAATTCCGTGACAAAGGTGGGAAAGGAACTCGGCTACGGCAAGGGCTACAAATACGACCACGATGTCCCCGGCGCTCATGCCGGGCAGGAACATTTGCCAGAAAAGTTAAAAGGCATGGTATTTTACGAACCAACGGAATACGGCAAGGAAAAAGCGCTCTCGGAAAGATTGGCCCAGTTGTCCAAAAATTCATCGTGATTCTGGCAGCGAAGGATTTTAAGGCGAAAGTCCGGCATACCCAGGCAAAGCCTTGCGCAAAGCTGTTTTAACCTGCCTAAGGCCTGCATTGGCCTAAAGCCGTCTTGCATCATTAAATCATTATAACGCAGCACCGCGCTCCGTGCATTTGTTTTAGCGGAAGGATTAAAAATCCAGGGGTTGCGCAATACGGCCCTTCCTATGGAAATTCCCTTGACCCCGTAATTTTTAATAGAGTTCAGGGCTTTTTCCATGCTGTTTATATCGCCGTTCCCTACGACAGGGATTTTTGCCCGGGCAGCAATTTCTCCGATTAAGTTCCAGTTTGCAAAGCCCGTATAGCCCTGCGTTTTTGTTCTGCCGTGAACGGTTAATTGCTCCACTCCCTCGCCTTCTGCAATTTCCAAAACTTCATTTATGCAAATTGAATTCTCATCCCATCCAAGGCGGCATTTCAAAAAAAGCGGAACCTTTATGCCGGCTTTCATGGTGCGCAAAATTTTAATAAGGTTTGGCAAATCCCTTAGCAAACCCGCTCCGCTTCCCTTGTTGGCAACCTTGGGGGCGGGGCAACCTGCATTGAGTTCAACAAAAGCCGCGCCGAGTTCCTGCGCCTGCAAAGCCGCACCCGCAAGCCTTTCCGCATTATGCCCAAAAAGCTGCATGCAAAAAGGTTCTTCTTCCCTGTCGAACCTGGCTGCCCTTAAATTCAAGGGCGTCAAGAAAACAGAGCTGCCTGTAGAAAGGAACTCCGAAACAAAAAGCGGCGCGCAACCGCATGAAAGCTCTCTGATCAAACGGCGAAAAGGCAAATCCGTAACGCCGGACATGGGAGCGAGGGTTATTTTCAAAGAACCGACTTAGCTCTCTGGTCAAAGGCTTCGTATTCAAAAATTTCTTCGGGCTTGAACCAGAAGGCTATTTCTCTTGCTGCGCTTTCGGTGCCGTCGGANGAGTGGACTGCGTTTTCCGTCATTGAGGTTGCCCAGTCGTAGCGGATGGTGCCGGGTTCTGCCTTTGCNGGGTTTGTGGCTCCGTTGATTGTGCGAACTTTTGCGATGGCATTTTCACCTGCCAAAACAAGNTGAACGGAAGGCCCGCTTGTCATAAACTGGGCAAGTTCGGGGAAAAAGGGTTTGCCGACGTGTTCCGCATAAAAGCCTTCGGCATCTGCCTGTGTCATACGTTTAAAGCGAATAGCCACAACCGAAAGCCGTGCTGCTTCGTAGCGGCCGATTATGCGCCCAATTAAACCGGATTTCACCGCATTTGGCTTTATCATTGCAAAAGTTTTTTCCATAAGAAACTCCCTGTGTTTAGAGGTTTAATTTAGAAATTTCTACCTTCCCCCGTTATGATTATCGTTGATTATGGTGCGGGCAATCTTACCTCGGTTTATAATGCCTTGAAGCATCTTGGCATAGATAGCGAAATTTCCTGTGAACCTGAAAAAATTGAGAAAGCCGGGAAGATTATATTTCCGGGGGTTGGAGCGGCTAAGGCTGCAATGGAGAATTTAAATAAGACCGGGATTGGAGAGGCCGTTAAAAATGCGGTTAAAAAGGGAACTCCGGTTTTGGGGATTTGCATTGGTTGCCAGATTATTTTGGAAAGCAGTGAGGAAGACGGCGGGGTGCCTTGTCTTGGGATTTTGAAGGGGAAGGCTGTGAGGTTTAGAAATGAGCCTGATTTGAAAATTCCGCATATAGGCTGGAATCAGGTTGATTTTTCAAGGGAGCATCCGATTTTCAAGGGTATTCCCGGCGGCTCCAATTTTTATTTTGTTCATTCCTATTATCCGAGTTTGGATGAGGGCAATGTTTACGGTACAAGTGTTTACGGTTCGCAAAAATTTCCCTGCTTGATTGGCAAGGATAATTTAATAGCCGCTCAGTTCCATTTGGAAAAGAGCGGCGATGTTGGATTAAAAATGCTTGATAATTTTGCGAAGTCTATTCAGGAGACTTAGAAGACCTCATCCAGCCGAATTTCTGCTCTGCGTGGTGGCGCTCAAACTGCGGTGTAACCCACATGACATTCCCATACTGGCTTGCACAAACACCACCTGTTTTATCGTCTCCCTTCTTTTCGTTCATGAACGGTATATTTACTCTGTCTATCTTTACTATATAGACACCGTTTCCAAAACGGCGGCCCTTTGAAGAGAACGGATAAATATTCACATTCACATTGATTTTGCCTTCATGCACGGCACTTGCGGTAGTCGGCTTACCGTAGTTGTCGTTGTTTGGCCCCTCGCAACCCTCGGTGAGGTTCAATTTAGCCGCATTGCCATCGGCATAATTAGGGCCTTGGATTACGTTTCTGAATTCCTGTTCGCTAACAGTCTCACGATACTGGGTTACAAAGTTGCCTACCTGGTCGTAAACAGTAACGGCAAGGGTGAATGGCTGGCTCGCTACCAGGCTGAAGTTCAGGCAATTTATATGAGCCTCACCTGTGAGGGGGTCAATTTTTTGCGTTGTGCAACGGGTTGGCGCTATTGAAACGTGTCCCTTTGTATTGCTTTCATTGGGATATCCGTTTTTAACAAAGGTATAACCTCTGGTTTTATGCCCGTCAATATCCGGAGCTTCCCTTGAAGGGTCTGCCTCGCCCCACCATTTGCCTCCATCGTAATCAGCCGACTTGGGAGGCAAGCCAAAGTATCTGTAATCGTCATCTTTCACCCAGGCATCATATTCTAGATTTGATGAGAAACTGGGGAAAGCCGTGAGTATAAGCTCGCCTGCTCTTTGCGGTGGTATTTGTGCTCCTGCAACGCCAAAGCCGTGGACCTCGTTATTGTCTTTGCCTGCACCTGGAATATCACCAATAGATACCATTTCCCTTCTTCCGGGATCCCAAACCTTAGTTATGTTCGGGAATTTTCCGCCGCCGTTATAGTCACCTATAGACCCGCCTGCTCCGCCCGGCACAGTTTCATCGCCAAAATTTCCACCACCGGGTGCACCCGGATCAATTGGCATTATTGGCTTAACTGGAGGAGTTGGAGGAACGCTTATTTCGCCGCCGGTGCCTGCGAAATTGGTTACATTCTTTGCCCAAGACAGTTTATCTGCTTTAGATCCGTTGCTTCCTTTTACAAAGAGGTCTTCGCTTGATAAACCTATAGACGAACTTCTGTGGAATCTACTATCGGCTTCCAAATCTAACTTTGTAACATTAAAAGACAGGGAATCGCCGGAGTTAAGCGCGGTATTGCAGTCATTATTAACGCAAATTCCTCCGCCTATTATTTCGTACATATAGCCTTTTGAGCCGTCTGCTTTGCCATCATTTTCAATTCTAATATCTTCAAATTTGTAACCGTAGGCTTCATCTTGGCCGGATTTATGCACTATTATGGGATATTCATTGTTTCTGATAATATTCCTAACAGTTTCTTCATCCAGCTTGGTGCTAACCCAAATCAGCGTTTTGCTGGAACCGTCCGAGTTTATTATTGTTTTTGCTTCCGTAATGCGAGGCCCGCCTAATCTGGAACCGGCCAAGTCGTTAAGCGCCAATCTCAACTTAAAATTCATGCCGTCCGTTTGCCTGTCCATATAGAAGAAATTAACAGTATGCACGGAATTATCTTCCCAACCGCGCTGTGCTGCGTAATCATCTATGTTTATTTT
>JGI24698J34947_10000221_pt1 | contig 23579 bp, 16 predicted proteins | sample TergutMp193P3_FD_34947 | JGI IMG/M metagenome (IMG submission 34947) | reverse complement strand
CTTTGCCAATCGCCCGTCCTCATTCTTGACGAAGCGACCGCTTCCGTAGACGTTCATACCGAAGCGCAAATCCAGCAGGCAATCAACGAAATAGCAGGCACTCGCACCATCGTAACAATCGCGCACCGCCTTTCCACAGTCCGCAATGCGGACGTAATTTTCGTTTTTGAAAAAGGGCGCATTGTTCAATCGGGAAGCCACGCCGAATTGATAGAACAGGACGGTTTGTACAGGAAATTGTGCCAGATTCCCTCTAACGGTTAATTTTTCGCAAAATATATGCTTTTATACGCGCATTTTTTTGTTTCGGATTTCCCAATACCGTGATAATATTAATATCATGGCTGTAAAAGTCACTTCGTTAAAAGACTGGGATATCAATAAAATTATTGACGGGATATGGCAGCCCAACATAAGCGCAGTAGTTTACTTTTTTTCGCCGTCTTTTGAAAAATACGAGATTCACAAGTCGATTGCAAATGCGTTTCCGGATGCTGTATGCGCAGGCGCTTCAATGTGCGGCGGCTGGTCTGCAGGAGGCGCTCTGAAAAACGGCATCGCGCTTATGTCCCTTTCTTCAGATGAAGTGGAAAAGTCATACGTCACCTTTCAAGAGAATGTTAAGAAAGACCCCATCAAAGCCGCCCATGCCGCCATCGCCGAATTGAAACAAAAAACGACAGGACAGAAAATAAACCCCGACGAATATCTTGGATTGATTTTTTTTGACGGCTTGTGTTTGGGTGAATTGATAATGAAAGAATTTACAATGGAAAAAGATTTCAACACGGCATTTATCGGCGGAGCCGCCGCAGACGAAATGAGTTTTACAAAAACTCTTGTCTGCGCAGGGAATAAAATTTCCGATGACGGGCTTGTCGCTATTATCCTTAAAATGAAAATTCCATTCTTCTTTAATCATTATGTGCATTATCTTCCCACCGAAACTTCTTTTACAATTACGCGAGTGGAAATTATGCAGCGTATCGCATGGGAAATAAACGGCGAACCTGCGGCGGATTTTTACGCCAAACAAGTAGGCTTAAACAGCGCAAGCGAATTGACGGCGGAAATTTTCGCTAAAAATCCTCTGGGACTTATATTGGGGGACAGTATTTATATTCGCAGTCCCAATGTTGTTGTCGATGGCAAGGGGCTTATGTTTTACTGTTACATCGAAGCAGGAACCAAAGTGTTTCTTCTCAAACAGGGAGACATCATCGCCAACGCAGAAAAAAGCATCGAAGTTACAAAACAATTTCTTCCGGGAATACAGGGCTGTCTGCTCTTTAACTGTATTCAGCGTCAACTTGAACTAATTGAATATAATAAAGTTGATGAGTTTAACAATGTATTCAGCAAGTACCCGATGATTGGGTTTAACACTTACGGCGAAGAACTCTTTACACATCACAACCAAACCCTCACTGCGGTTTTTTTCGGAACACTGCCGGAAGAAGGAATGGCAGACCCTTACAAGGCAAAGCGTCTCTTTCATTACACCGACAGCAAACTCAAGTCGCTTGTCTTTGACATCGTCAGCCGCAGTGAACTTTTAAATATCACCATCTCCTATCTTAAAGGAAGCATGGATGCGGAAACCGATGAAACCGCACTAAAGAATTATGAGAGAATTAAAAACAGTCTTAGGGCAATGATCGAGCAGTCAAATATTTCCAAGCAAGATATCGAGAAAATGCTTATCGTATACCAAACAAATGTCGAGAAAACCGGAGAGTATGTTTTTAATATCGTAGACGAAATCAGAAAACAGAATCAGCGTCTTGTGGAACTGCGCGTAGAATCGGAAATTGCAAACCAGACAAAAAGCAGTTTTCTTGCGAGCATGAGCCATGAAATTCGCACGCCAATGAACGCGATTAACGGAATGGCGGAATTGCTTTTACGCGGAGAACTTTCAGACGAAGCGAGAGGATACGCTCAGGACATTAAACAGGCAGGGAACAACCTTATCTCAATTATTAATGACATTCTTGACTTTTCAAAAATCGAAGCCGGAAAAATGGAGATCATCCCTGTTAGATACCTGCTTGCGTCTCTTATCAACGATACTGTCAACATTATTCGCACACGGCTTAAAGAAAAACCAATTCGTTTCTTTACAAACATCGACGCGAGTATACCAAACAGCCTGTTCGGGGACGAAGTGCGTATGCGTCAAATACTCCTTAACCTGCTTTCCAACGCGGTAAAATTTACGGATAGAGGGAGCATAAGTTTATCCGTTACGGTGCAAAGACGCAGTGAGAAACAAATCTGGCTGAACTTTACAGTAACCGATACCGGTAAAGGAATAAAACCCGAAGATCAGAAAAAACTTTTTGGCGAATTTGTTCAGGTAGATTTGAAAAGAAACCGTACTATCGAAGGAAGCGGACTTGGACTTGTAATTACAAAACGGCTGTGTTCAATCATGGGCGGCGGCATTAGCGTAGAGAGTGAATATGGCAAAGGTACTGTATTTACAGTATCAATTCCGCAGGGAATAGACACAGCGGAACCTTTCGCCTTAGTGAACAATGCATCGGAGAAAAAAGTTTTGGTTTACGAAGGAAGAGTTGTCTATGCAAAGTCAGTGTGCTGGTCGCTGAAAAATATGGGCGTTCCATACACGATGATTACCAACATTTATGATTTTTCCGATGCGCTGTTCAGAGAGGACTGGTCGCTTGTGCTTTCAGGATACGGTCTCTATGGAAGAATCAAGCAGGTGATGGATAAGCCGGACGACGCATATCCCGGCGGGAAAAAACCGCCGCTCGCCTTGATGGTTGAATGGGGAACCGAAGCTTACATCCCAAAAGTGCGTTTTGTTTCTCTGCCCATACAGTCCCTGTCGATTTCAAATGTACTTAACGGCAAATCGGAAGGCAAAGGCTATTCGGACAATTCAAATGTTTCAGGCGTTATTCGCTACACGTTCCCCAACGCGCGCGTATTGGTTATAGACGACATTCCGACAAACTTAAAAGTCGTGGAAGGCTTGCTGGCTCCATACCGCATTGTAGTTGACTCCTGTATTAGCGGACCGGAAGCTATAGAACTGGTAAAGCATAATCAATACGACATTTTATTCATGGATCACATGATGCCGGACATGGACGGCATTGAAGCGACATCTCTCATACGCGAATGGGAAAAGGAAGAAGCGCAAAAGGGAACGCACAAATCGCCTGAGTATAGAATTCCGATTATCGCATTGACAGCTAACGCTGTTTCCGGTGTTCGTGAAATGTTCATCGAAAAGGGTTTTAATGATTTCCTTGCAAAGCCGATAGATATATCCAAGCTTGACGATGTGCTCAACAGGTGGATATCAAAAGATAAGCGGGAATACGGAGCCGGAAAGACGACCAAAAAAAGCAGTTCCAAATTCCCAAGCATACACGGCATTGACTTTGAGAAAGGCATCGCCATGACAGGAGGAACCGAAGCAGGTTTCCGCTCAGTGCTGTCAATGTACCGCAAGGACGCTCTTGAACGTCTGAGAGTGCTTAGGAAAACGTTTGAAGAAGGCGACATGCCTCTGTTTACAACCTATGTTCATGCTCTGAAAAGCGCGTCACTTTCTATCGGCGCGGACGAAGTGTCTATTGCCGCCGCAAAACTGGAAGAAGCCGGAAAAATATCGGACAAAGCGTTTATAAACGAAAATCTGAATAAGTTTATCGAAAATCTTTCGATACTGGTTGATGGAATTGGCAATGCCCTTGACGCGGAAGACCCCGGAAGCGGCAAAGCCATTCGAGCAAGCAGTAACGCCGTTTTGTTTCCGCTGTTGAAAAAACTGGAAGCCGCGCTAAAATCCCAAAAAGCCGGGGATATTGACCGCTTGCTGAACGAAATCAATAACCAGCAATTAGATGATAAAACCAAAGAAATCATGTTAAAAGTATCAGATGATATTCTAATGACCGAATTTGACAGCGCAATAAAGACAATTAGGGAAATTTTAAATGACAAACCTTGATGAATAGACTATAATCAAAATATGGATATCGCAAGCCCCCTAATTATGATAGTTGATGATAATCCTGCAAATCTCCGCATTGGCAAAAATGTCTTGGCGGAGAAATACACCGTCGCTACCGCGCCGTCAGCGGAAAAACTTTTCAGTCTTTTAAAAAACAACAGGCCCTCCCTCATCTTGTTGGATGTCGAAATGCCTGACGTGGACGGCTACGAGGTTATCAGGCGCCTGAAAGACAACCCCCAAACTGCGGACATTCCGGTAATGTTCCTTACGGCGCACACTGAATCTGACGCTGAACTTACCGGTCTTTCACTTGGAGCGGTTGATTATATTACAAAGCCGATTCAACCGTCGCTTCTCCTCAAACGTATCGAGGTTCACCTGTTAGTAGAAGAACAAAAAAGAATTCTTGAACAACAGGCGGCTGATCTTAAATTTTTCAATGACAACTTAAAAAAAATGGTCAATGAAAAAACTGAAAACATAATGGATTTACAGAACGCCCTTTTAAAAACAATGGCAGACCTTGTTGAATACCGCGATGATATTACTGGCAGGCACATAGAGCGGACGCAGATGGGAATAAGAATCCTGCTGACGGCAGTTCAATTAAGCGGTCTTTACGAAGAAGAAACCAAGAACTGGGATATTGATATGCTTGTTCAATGTTGTCAGCTCCATGATGTCGGGAAAATTTTTGTCAGTGATAATATTTTAAGGAAGCCCGGAAAACTCGACGGAGACGAATTTGAAGATATGAAAATTCACACCAGCATTGGAAAACAAATAGTAGAAAAAGTTGAGATACTTGCAAAGGAAAGCGACTTTCTAAAATACGCAAAAATATTTGCCGAAAGCCACCATGAATGGTGGGACGGAACCGGCTATCCGCACGGGTTAAAAGGAACTGAGATTCCTCTTCTGGGACGCATCATGGCAATTGCCGATGTGTATGACGCGCTTGTTTCCGCCCGTCCTTATAAAGTAGCTTATGCCCACGAAGAAGCGGTGCGGACAATCATCGAAGGCAAAGGAAATCAGTTTGAACCTGCATTGGTTGACATATTTGTTGACATAGCCGATCAACTCAGGGAATAAACGCAGAGGTAAATTTTGATAATTGGAATCGATATCGGCAGTACCACGACAAAGGCTGTTTCTATTGAAAACGGAAAAGTCACAAAAAAAATAAAGACAAAGGCATCGGACGCGGTGACATCTGCGACAGGCGCGCTTGGAAAGATAGTCCTTGAAAACAATATAAAAATAAGCGACATTGAAGAAATTAAAATTACGGGCGCAGGCTCGTATAAAATAAAAGACGATATTTTCGGCATTCCCACAGGCAGAGTAAACGAGATCGAAGCTATCGGCGTTGGCGGAATGTTCTTGGCGTGCATGAACAATATAATAATTACCAATATCGGCACGGGGACTGTCATAATTGAAGCCGGAGAGCGCGGCATTTCCCATTTTGGCGGCTCAGGCGTTGGAGGCGGTACAATATTCGGGCTGGCGAAAAAATTACTGCCCGTTACCGAGTTCGGCGACATTATGGAACTTGCGGAAAGCGGAAAATTAAATCAGGTTGATCTTTTACTTGGCGACATCACGGATACCGGCATCAGTTTTTTAAGCGGAGAAAGCACCGCCTCCAACTTTGGAAAAATGCTTGATACCGCAAGCCATGGAGACATAGCCCTCGCTATTATAAATATGGTTTATCAGGTAATCGGAATGCTCTCTGTCTTTGCGGCGCGCGCAAAAAATTACAACCGCGTCATTGTTACGGGCAACGGCAGTAAAAACCCGATAGGGCAAAAAGTGCTCACGGACATTACCTCCATGTATGGAATCGAATTTGTTTATCCCGAGTGCGCCCTGTATACAACCGCTATCGGAGCCGGACTTTCAAAAAAATAGGATTTAAGTGCTTTACTTCTGTGGTTGCTGTTGTACAGGCGGCTGTGGCTTTACGGGCTGTTGTGTCGCAGGTTGTTGTTTTACGGGTTGTTGCGTTGCAGGCGACTGCGGCTTTGCAGGTTGCGGTTGCTGTACAGGCGGTTGCTGTTTTACTGGTTGTTGCGTTACGGGTGGCTGTGTTGCAGGCTGTTGTGGCTTTGCAGGTTGCTGTGTTACAGGTTGTTGTTTAACAGGCTGTGGCTTTACCGGTTGTTGTGTCGCAGGTTGTTGTTTAACGGGCTGTTGTTGTTTTACAATCGGAATTGCAACGAAGAATACAGTTCCCTTGTCAGGTTCAGAGCGCAGTTTGATAACGCCGTTTACTTCTTTTATACGGTCGCGGACAAGGTTTAAGCCGATACCGCGTCCTGCGTGAACGCTCTCTGTATCCGCTGTACTGAATCCAGGCGCAAATATCGCCTTCATCAGCAGGTCTTTGTTGTTCGCGTCCTCTTTCCTGATTAACTTGTTATTAATCGCCTTTATCGCGATCTTTTTATAATCAAGACCCTTTCCGTCATCGCTTAGTTTTATTTGGATACTCTTTCGATCTTCCGCCATCTTGATAGAAAGTTTAACAATACCGGTTTCATTTTTACCTTTGGCTTTTCGTTCAGACGGCAGTTCAATACCGTGTACGGCGGAATTGCGGACAAGCTGTGTAAGAATTTCCTTCATAGCCCGTCTTGGACCGTTGTCAATCGCCTCAGGCTCAACGTCAGTCGCGACAAACTTAAGCTGTTTTTCCAAATCTTCGGCGGCCTTAGACGCGGCTTTCGCCAAAGATTCGACAAGTACTTTGACATTTTGCCTCTGACCGCCTGCGCTTGTGCCGCCTCCGCCATAAGACTGAAGCTTGCTGATAATTCCCCTGAACCCTTCCTTTTCCTCCGATATTTTTTCAATCTCCATAGTAAGGTTCAGCATTTCAGCGAATGGAACTTCTCCTTCCATTTCGCGCAGTTTCTTTATTCTTGATTCCAGGTTGTGCACCTTGTTGCCAAAAACATTTAATCCCAAAATTACCGCATTGGATTTAATCGCGTGAACAGATTGATAAACTTTTACCAGCACATCGTGTGCCGCCATCTCGTCGTTCTTTTGTATTTTATCAATCGTGTCGAACTCATACTCCATGTCCTCCATGAAGTCGCTGAACACGTCCGGTTCAACCTGTATAAGTTCGAAAACAGCCTGCATTTCTTCCTGCCGTCTGGCTTCTTCTTCCGCCAGTCTTTCCTGCAGTTCAACCCTTGTGGTTATATCGTAGACTGTTACCAGAATAAAAACCTCTCCGCGTCCGCGTTCTACTGTGGCAAAGGCGCATTGAAACACCTTTCTTTCGCTGGTCTCTCTATTCACATAACGCAGTTCGCTTAAAGGATTTATATCGTCTAACATATCCTGATCGTATGAACGATCAAGAATCATCTTGAAGTAATCTTTGATAGCTTCCAGCTCGTTACGGGAAACTGAGTCTGAAATAATATCGGTAAACAGTTTGCCAAAAAGATTCTGCTGAGACAGCATTTGTTCAAGATACCGTGAATAGTGATCCTGAATGACATAATTACCGTCCATGAAGAAAAGACCTATCTGCATACTGTCTTTCATAACAGCAATTTCATCGCGCTCGGCGAGATAGGTCATGTCATACAAGCTGATTAGGCTTCCGCCGCTTCCGCCCGGCAGCAGATGCGAAACCGTTTTAAAATAGCGTTTCTGCCCATTCAGGAAAAATTCCCAGTCAGCGGCGTAGTCGGCTTTTTCTTTTAACAGTTTTCCAGCGTATATCTTCAGGCTTTTACCGGGAAAAATATCAATAAGGGGACGCCCCTGAACCAGCGTCGGGTCATCAACACTGCCCAACTGAGACAGAGTTTTACTGGCATAGACAATTTGATTGCGGTCATCAATCATGGCGACGTAATTTTCCGTAGAACCTAAAAGATTCATAAATGATGTTTGATGTTCAAGCGCTTTATTTAAAACTACTGTCGCCAATCTGTTAATCAAAAGCATGATTATACTGCCGAACAAACAGACAGCCCAGTTAATCAGCGCGACAAATATTGGCGTTCCTTGTCCGTCAATCGGGTGACCTCTAATTACCAGAAAAGCGATCATAATATTTTCGACAATAATAAAGGCGGCGGTTCTGTTAAAGCTTGTATACATACAACTGATTGCGCACAGGGCAAAACAGATAAGCAGATAATGAGAAATTTGCCATTTGCTAATCAGCATGAGCGTTGTATAAAACAACAACAAAACAAAGGGGACGTTAAACGCCATTTTATAATGGTTAATTGAACCTCTGATAATTGCGATGGTTACCATCAAGGCTACTATAATTGTAAGCCCGACTATACTGTAGTTTACCTTTACATCAGTAATATATGTTTCCAGAATAAATGCGGCGCTTAAAAAGATCACCATCGAAATAGAGGAAAAGTTTGCGATGGTTCTTGTTCTTGCGCTTTCTTTCTTTTTATTTTTTTCTTTATCTGCCATGAATTAAGTCTTCCTTAAAGCGCCGGAATTGAGGCTAATGGATATGATAGCTTATTTACCGCTACCATTTGCACCGCATGAGGAATTACACTCAGGTTAATATTAGTATCCTGAATATACTCATTGTCCAGTTGAATCCACATCTGGCTGTCTGATTGAACCGTTATTTTTTTTGCCTGAACAAAAACGCAATTTTTGGGACGTTTTCCGCGCGAGTATCTGCCCATAGATGACAATGTGTTCAAAGGATGAGACGCTTTAATGAGCGCGATATCCAAAAGTCCGTCATCAGGCGTGGCTTCCGATGCGCCTGTTATTCTTCCTGAATAATACGGACCGTTTGCGACGTGTATCAAACTGTAGTGTCCGCTGTAATCTTCATCATCAATGTTGATACGGTATTCACGCGCCGCAACCTGATTGTCAAACGCGGTAAGAAAGTAATTCATAAAAGATGCAAGTTTTGAAAAAACGATAGCGCCGCCCTTATTCAAGCCTGACTTTAAATCTTTTATTCTTTTTGAAATCGCGGAATTCATTCCTATGTAACAAGAGTTGAGCGCGTAATTAACGCCCCATCTAATTAAATCTGTTGGAAGCGCTTCGCCGTTTACAAGAGACGGTATATCTCTGAACGCTTCCATATTTTCTTCGCCAAAAATTTTCAGGAAATCGCAGGATTCTCCGTGCGGAACTGCTGCAAGCTGCGTATTAGGCAAATGGGCGACGCCGTTCATGCAATCGAACAGTATCTCTTCACCGCCGATCGCGTAAACCCTCACAATGTCGCCCGGATTCGCCTTCTCCAGTTCCTCTTGAATTATTCCTATCGCGTTTCTGCGGTAACGGGAAAATTGTATGGAGAAGTCCGGCTTTTCCTGCGTCCTGAAATACTGCCCTATGTTGTCAAGAATGTTATCCATCTTCCATTGCTGGTTATAAAAAGCCTTAGGATCGAACAAGAAAACATGTTTCATTTTCGCTCCGTGTTATTTTTCTGATTCAAGTTCAATTGCTACCATCAGATGAAAGATATCGTTCTCAAACGCTTTATGGGGAATACAAAGGATGCGTGTCTGTTTGCTGGGCCACGCGATTGAATGCTCTCTTCCTTTGATAATCGTAGGAATGGAGATTACAATTTTATCCCCGTTCGGCACTTTCGGTTTGATATTTCCGGCAATGATGTTGTTAATTTCGCCGACAGCGTCAATTACATCGGCATCAATTTCCGTATGACCGGGACCGGCAAGCATATCGGTTAGTTTAATTGCTAACTCAGCTTTCATGGAGACAATTACAGCTCCGCGAACAATTCCGGAAAGACCGATTACCGCCGATATATCCCATTCAAATCCTTTGTCGGGATCAAGAAAGTGAGGATGTCTTGGACTGACATCTACGCCGACAAATTCCTTAAAAGTGCTGACTGTAACCTCTACAAAAGGTTCTACATAATTTTGCAATTCTACTGTCATATTTACATCCTGAATAAACGTAGTTTTGCCAATTTTTGCTTGAATAGATCAAGTTTGATCGGCTTTGTAATATAATCAGTGGCTCCGTGCTTTAACGCTTCGATAACGTTAAATTTAGCGGCCTCACTGGTTACCATTATTATCGGCAAGTCCTTATATTGATCCATTGCCCGGACTTGCTTTAAAAAATCAATTCCAGACAGTCTGGGCATATTCCAGTCAAGCAGGATTAGATCAACTGTTTGGGTTTCAAGAAGCGCCAACGCCTCTTCTCCATCTTTTGCCTCAACAAAGTTACAGGCGGACTCTACCCCGGAAAAAACACCCTTCACAGTGTTTCTCATAATTCGAGAATCGTCGACAATCATAATCGTTACACCGGCAGGCATAATACCTCCTTTATATCCTATTATTTATAATGATACAATACATTTATCGAAAAAACAAAGCAATTTATTTACTCTTTTCTATACTTTTCCGTCTTTTCCAGCCGCCAAGAGACAGTCCAGCTCCATTTTTCGCCCGAATCCGCCGTTGCCGCCTTCAAACTCAGCCTGCCGTATTTGAAACGGGCGGACGCGCTCAGGGAAAAGTTCCATTTTTCGTCCTTTTCCGCATAGAAGGTACACCCCGTTTTTGACCTAAATTGAAAGATACCCAGCGGAAAAACAAGCTCACAGTTTGCCGAGCCTGAGTCAAAAACCCTCGATTCTTCATGGACAGGATATGGCGACGGGCTGTCCTCTAATGCCGTCAGCCCCCTAACTGAACCTGAAAAGTTTATCCCAAGCGGATGGTTTGCCAAATTTAAGGATAGTCCGATATAGCCCGAAAACCCGTCGCTTATTTTTTTTAGGTTTACCGCGTTTCGATCCGCTGTCAGGGATATTCTTGTCAGATGGACGGGGAAATTTACGTTTGATTTTGACGGGAAACGGTAATAAACGCCTGTCGAACTGCGATTGAAAACCGCGCCATTAGATTCTTCGTCAAATCCCGGTCCCCGTAATACCGTATTGAGTCTGAACAGCGAATTGTATCTGCTCTTCCACTCAATTTTAGCCGCCCCCCTGAAACCTGCGCCGTGGTTTGCGCCGTCTCTGTAAACAAACCGTCCGCCGGCTACATCCGCCGCTAATGACACAGTTAAGGGTCTGGCTCTGTTTCCAAAGGGCAAGAGCGGCGTAATGGAAACGCCCAAGTTACCGTAAACGTCACTACCCCACGCAAAGGTTTCCGACAGCGCCCAATCCGCGCTTACGGAAAAGTCCGGGTTTGCAAACAAAAGCCCGATTGCGTAGAGATGGAAGTCCCGTTCCGGCAGAGGCGGAGGATTGGCAAACCACGAACTTGCTTTTGTCGCCGGTAGCGTTGCGCCTGTGTAAAATGTTTCCAACAGCAAATTTGTTTTTTTGGCGATAGTAAAATCCAAACCGCCTGAAAGAGCAGGAGTAAAGTTTTCGATTTCCGTCTGCGCGGAAATAAAGCCCCTTAATTTTAGATTGGGGAACAATTCCAAAATCGGAGTGGAAAGATACAAATACGCCTCGTCCTCTTTTGTGCCGGACGCAGCGGTTTTCATATCCGCGATTAGGGGCATGTGGTTTTCCGCATAGGGAGGCGAGCGTATCCAAGGATTGCGGATTCTCGCGGAGAGTCCCCATTCATCAAGCACGCCGTAAAGCAAACGGGAGCCGGTTTGTTTGTGATACAAACCGCCTGTGTAATTGGTGATCCCTTTTTCGGGATCGCCCCACGGCTCGTCAAGCTCGAAGTTAAGCGTGCGCCTGTCGAGAACCTGTCCGCGCAGTAGGAGCCCAAGAGGAAGAAAGCGCAATTTTACTTCGCCTCGGTTATGAAGAGTTTTATTATCTTCCCACGAACCGCTCCAAAGCAGGCTCCAATTAAAGAGCGGAATTGAATCTTCCGCAAAGAGAACCGCGCCGCACAAAAAAGCGGCAGCAAAAAGAGATAAGTTTTTCATACCCTTTTATGGGTGCGTATATGCGCGGCGCTTTACCGAAAACGAAAAAAAGTGAAAATATTAACGTTTATTTATTTTGAGATAGATTCAATTCCGCAAGCGTAGTACAAGCATCTTCAAAATCAAAATCTTCCATCTGCTGTATCAGTATTTCAGTTCCCCGTATACGGCGGAGACTGTCTATAAATTTCAGGCACTCAGGGTTTCCCATTTCCAGCATTGGCTCCAGCTTTTCAAATAACTCGCGAATTGCTTCTGCGTTCATTTGTTCGCTATACTCCGATTTATCCGTCCGCTTCTCAAGGTGCGCAAATTCCGCAAGCGCCGCGTTCAGTTCTTTTTCCAAAAGAGCCAACTGCGTAGGATAAAGCGGTGTTGTCTCTTCTTTAAGATGGCGTTCGACATCAGCGGCTGCTTGCTGAAGTTCATGTTTGCCAATATGACCGGCGTTGCTCTTTAGAGAGTGAACAAGACGGTGCGCAAGTTTGATATCGTTTTCTTTCAGGGCATTGGTAATTTCCTTAAACTTTCCACGATTGCCTTTTACGAATGTTCTTTGAAGTATCTTCTGGAAATTCAAATCATCTTCCAGAGGGAGAGTTTTAGTATTAGCCGTTTCTTTCTGCTTATTTTTTATTGGCGTTCCGCCGCTTACAGGTTCGAGGTATTTTAACAGACAGTGCCACAGTTCTTGCGAAGTAAACGGCTTGCCGACACAATCATTCATGCCGCTCATCTTATAAATTTCCCGATCGCTCGACATAACGTTAGCTGTCATGGCTATTATGGGAACATCTGCATTAAGCTCAATGATTTTCTCGGACGCTTCAAGCCCGTCCATAACAGGCATGTGCATATCCATAAAAATCAGATCGAATTGTTTTTCGCCGTTTCGCATACGTCCGCGAACCATGTCTACGCCTATCTTGCCGTTCTCCGCGACAACAGTTTTAAGACCCAAACGCGCAAGATGTTCGCAAATAACGCCTCTGTTCATTTCGTTATCTTCGCACAGCAGAACTTCGCCTTTAAATGTCGGTTTTTCAATTTCCTCAAGCACAATTTTTTTGGCGTACACATAATCATCGGTTACATCAATTGCGTTAAAAGTCAAATCGAAATCGAACTTACTGCCTATGCCTGGCGCGCTTTCAACAGAAAGCGTACCGCCCATCATTTCAATAATGTTCTTTGTTATGGGCAGACCAAGTCCAGTGCCGCCGTATTTGCGCGTCGTTCCGCTCTCCGCCTGCGTAAACGGATCGAATACTTTTTCTATCTGCTCGCTGGTCATACCGATACCTGTATCTTTTACTTCAAAATGCATTGCCACAGTTTCTTTACTTATGTCTTTCACTTCCGCAAGAATTTTTACCATACCGGTATTTGTAAACTTTATGGCGTTAGACAAAAGGTTCACAAGCACCTGACGCAGTCTTGTTGGATCGCCCACCGGCATTTTTCCAAGTGACGGTTCTGCGTAAAAATAAAGTTGGATTCCCTTTTCAATGGCTTTCGGCATGATTAGAGTTCTACAGCTTGAAAACAATTCATGTATATCAAACGGAATATTTTCCAGTTCCATTTTACCGGATTCGATTTTAGAAATATCCAGCACATCATTGACAATCTGTAACAGCCACTCCGCGTTTATTTTAATATTATTAAGATAGTCCTTTGTCTTAGGCGGAACTTCGCCGTCCAACGCCAATTCCGAAAAGCCTACAATACTGTTCATCGGCGTTCGTATTTCGTGACTCATGTTTGCGAGGAAAGTTGATTTGGCGCGGCTGGCAGTTTCCGCGTCCTCCATTGATTTTCGCAGAGGTTTAAGAAGCAGTGAAATAAACACATTGAAAATAACAAAGACCAGCGCAAGAACCATAAGCATCACGAGGAACAGCACGCTCATTGCGCTGGTATAATCGCCTATACTGCTCGGCAAAACTGCAACAGAGTACCACTCAAGGAGCGGAAGCGTACCTACAGCGATTTTTCCCATAGGCGAATCAAAGATAACCGTTTCGCCCGGTTTAAGCTTTAACGCGCTTGTGTGAATGTTTATTCCGGCTTCTTTAAAAAAAGAATTTATTTTTGTTTTTGAGGATACCAATAAAACATCTTTCGCGCCTGTGATTTCTCCCTCTGCGTTGAATAAATAAATATCCGCCCTGCCCGTATATTCCTTGTAAACTGAATCAATAAATGTCGATATATCAATACCGGCTCCCACTATTCCGATTGGCTTGCGCCGATCATCAAAAACGGGCGCATTAATCCAAAGATTTGTTACGTTAAGTTCAGGATTATAGTTGATGTTAAAATTATAAACTTCCGTTTTGTAAAGGGTCATGTCGTACCAATAATTTTCAGGGCTTGATGGATTAAGAATATATGTCGTATCGCTGTCATCAAAGTGAAATATTTTATCAATATCATTTATCCAAAAAATTGACTTTGCCACGAAAGCCCGCTGGTATGCGATAATTTCTTCACGCGCCAATTCAGCCGCATTTGTATCGGCAGGATTGGCAAAGTGCCGTTTTAGTAACGGCGAGTCCGCCATTTTTATCACGATGGAAATTTCTCCGTTCACGGAATTTTCCAGTTTGAGCCTTTCAATTTCCAGTATTTTTGATAATTCACTTTCCTTGTTTTCGTGAATAATCTGTCTCATGGAAAATATAAAAGCCGTCGTGCCTGCAACAAGAATAATGAAAAATAACGCGATAGAGAAAACGACAAATATCCTCATTAAATGAGTTTTATTTTCCCGAAAATTGAGAAAACTGTCGATTAAAAGAGCAGATTCTTTTTCAGGCATTCATACCCTCCTTTTAAGGTATGACAACTACACTGCCGCACGATATGTTCCCAAGAAATGGAAATCCTTTGTCTTTTTTTTCAGTTCTGTGATGACCTCATCAAAAACTGCCGTTGATTCGGGAATACTTACATCGACATAGAAAAGATATTCCCAAGGTTTGCCCTGAATGGGACGCGACTCCAATTTGGAAAGATTGATTCCTCGTTCGCTCAAAATTGAAAGACACGCAAAAAGACTGCCAGGCTCATCGGAAACTGAAAAAACCATAGACGCTTTATTCGGTTTATCAGAACCAAGACTGGGCGGAACAGGCGCTCTGTCTCCCACACGGCGCGAGAGGATCGCAAAGCGCGTGTAATTGAGCGGATTAGTTTCGATTCCTTCTTTTAAAACTTTAAGCCCGTGAGCGCGGGCGGCGGATTCACCTGCGATAGCGGCGACTTTCATCGCGCCCTCGCGCACAATCGAAGCAACCGCCGCCGCGGTGTTGTTGTGCGGCTCCAAAACCCAATCAGGATGTTTGTCGAGAAATTCTTTGCACTGCGCGAACCCCTGCGGATGACTGCGTATTATGTGAATAGAATCGATACTCGTCCGCTCATCGGCAATAAGACAGTGAACGATGCGAAGCTTCAACTCGCCAACCATCGCAACATCGGGATAACGCAGGAACAAATCGTAATTTTCATGGATAGAACCGGCAAGGCTGTTCTCTACCGGAATCACTCCGGCGCAGGCGGAACCGTCAAGCACCGCGTCGAAAACTTCTTTGAAAGTGCTCGTCTGTGTCCGCTGAACTTCCTCGCCGAAAGCGCGCATCAACGCCTGTTCTGCGAACGCGCCGCTTTCTCCTGCAAAGGCGACAGGCCGTCCGCTTTCAAAAACTGCCGTCTGCCCATCAGCAACATTGGAGCTGACGGAAACCGATTGCTCAACGTTATGTGATCTTGGAGTGCGCAGAAGTTCTTTCCCCACAACCGGAGCAAGCGCTTCGATGTCGCGCATAAGTTTTTCAAACTGTTCAGGAAAAAGGGATTGCGGTCCGTCAGAAAGAGCTTCGTCCGGTCGCGGATGAACTTCCACAGTAAGACCGTCCGCTCCTGCAGCGATTGCTGCAAGCCCTGCGGAACTGACCTTTGCGCGAATACCCACCGCGTGACTTGGATCGACAATCACCGGAAGATGGGAAAGGTCTTTGACAACAGGAATTGCGGAAATATCAAGAGTGTTGCGCGTATAAGTTTCAAAAGTGCGAATACCGCGCTCGCAGAAAACAACGTCCTTTGTTCCCGCCGCAAGAAGATATTCGGCGGAGAGCAGCCATTCCTCAATAGTAGCGGAAGGACCGCGTTTTAAAAGCACGGGTTTTCCAAAAGAGCCGACTTTTTTCAGCAGTTCAAAGTTCTGCATATTGCGCGCGCCAATCTGAAACATATCGGTTAAATCTTTCATTTGAACCGCAACTTCAGGAGAGACGACTTCAGTAACAATGGGCATATCGTTCGCTTCTCCTGCGGCTTTCATAAACTCAAGCCCCTTCATGCCAAGCCCCTGAAAAGCATAAGGACTTGTGCGCGGTTTATACGCGCCGCCGCGCAACATGACCGCGCCTGACTCGCGCACACGCGCTGCGGTTTCCATTATCTGCTCTTTGCTTTCAACCGCGCACGGTCCGGCTATAACAGTGATCCGCGAACCGCCGATTTTTACATTCCCAACGGAGACAATCGTATCCTCAGCTTTTGTTTCGCGAGAAACCAGTTCGTAAGGTTTGGAAGTAGCGGCTACACGCTCAACGCCGGGAAGCAGTGCAAGTTCCTTCACGTCAACAACGCCCTTGCCCGAAGCGCCAAGAATTTCCTCATCGCCAAAGTTCTGCTCGCGAACGCCAAACCCGCGATCTTTGAGATATATGCGAATTATCTCTTTGTCATGGTTAGAGATCGACTTGGATAAAATTACTATCATTGGCTTTTATTTTAAAGGATTTTTGCGAATTGGTGAAGACTCTTCACTTCCACTCTTTAAACACCCAAACTTTTCCTCTGACACGCAAAATCCCTTCTTCAGAAACCCACACATTAACACCGCCGGAACGAACAGGAAAGACAGGGATTTTGCCTTCATCTTTATCAAAACACAACGGCTCTGCAAAGGGAGACGCCCCGTACCAGAGATCGGCAAAAACGGGAATGTTTACTTTTTCCGGGGTTTCAGATATAAAGCGGCGGCGGTCAAAACCTGAAGCAATCGTCTTTTCGGCGGCGGAACGCCAGTCAATAAGCCAGGGGTCTTTGCAAACATCTTCCTTCAATGTCCCCTCTTTAAAAAGGCTCCTAAACCTGAGCCAGTCTAAATTGGCAGGCGCTCTGGACATATTTCCCTTGTTGGCAAGGGCAAGCTCCCAATAAAAGACTGTGTCCGCTCCGGCTTCCCAGCTCAGGCGCAGGCTGTCACCGTCAACGTCTAAGGGGAATAATGCGCCGGCTGGTTTAAAAAGACCCGGTATCAGGTTGTGGCTAGGCCAAAAAGGCCATGCGGTGACGGGATTTGCCCAAGTTATCGGAATCTCAACCGCGATTCCGCCACCGGGCGAAATGTCCGCCGACTGCTTTTCCCCGTTCGGATTTAGCCACTCCACGCGCCAATGAGGGTCTCCAAGAAGGGAAACCCATTGGGACGGCGGTTTTGGCAGTTCCAAGTCATAAGCGGAAGGAAAACGATCCCCACAGCAAATAAGCTGAAGAGCCAAAGCAAAAATTACCATCAGTTTATAATTGTTTGTTTTCATACATATAGATGGCGCGCATATGCTCCGGCGCTTGACCGAAAAATCAATTTTTTGGTTTTTTTATGTTTTTTAGCCCTTATTTTCGTCTTATGCTTGTGTTTCATTGCTTTTTTGCCGATTTTATATCATACTTAAGTAGAATGGCGGAATATGGCGGAACAAAGTAACTATACCGAAACACTTCAGCAGGTTCTTCTCCAAAGAAAAGAATGGCTGGAAAGGTCAGAATTAGGAAAACTCAAGGATGAATTGCGAATATTTCAAAGTTCATTCGCTTCTCTGTACAATATCTACCTTAAAAAAAAGCTGATAGATGAGGACCCGTATAAACAAGACTCAAAAATCTCCGAACTTGAAGTGCCGGAAACAGGCTTGTTTAACGAAGCAAAACGGATAGAACAGCTTTCTATCAGGCTTTCCAACCTCGATAACCAGTTGGACTTTTTGGTCAATTTTTACCAATTAGGCGTGGATTTCCTCAACCTTGAGCGCATAAAACTGATTGTGGGACTTGTACGCTATATCGACTGGACAAGCCTTACGCCGGATTCCCAGTCTATTATGACTAAAGCTGTCGCTGAAATGTCCATACAGTCAAAAGCAGGCGTTGATAAACTCACCCTCAGTATAATAGGCGAAAGTCTTAACCGTATGGCAAAAACAACCGTTTCTGTGATGAACATATTGAAGGCGCTGTCCGGCTATTACAGAGAAAATTATAAACTTAATGTCCGTTTAAACATCACGAAAGACATGGATGCACATGAAGCTACGCTGGAAAACATCAGAAAGAAAATGTCCTCCGCAATGCCGGGTTCGCCTTTTTACAAGGAATTAGTTGAAGAGGTTATCAAAGAGGATTATTCCGCAAGCGGAACCGATTTGAAGGATACGGTTCTAAACTCTCTTAAAGTTGCGGATGAAAAACCGAAAAACGCAAAACCCGCTGTCAATTACAAGGCTATCCTGCTTGACGGAATCCAAGTTATCGGGGGCTCCGGAACCACGCTTAATGAAATTCTCGGAAAACTTGATGAAAACCAGGATGTATTGGAGAGCCGTAAAAAAAGCTTTTTTGAAACCATTAAGGAATTAATCAGGCAAATTACAAACGGCGATCCGGACGAAGTTATTTATGAGTTGGAATATTTGGATACAACAAAGGGATTGCCCGTAAAAGAAAGAATAAATTTCCATAAGTTCCGTGACGATCTCGAAAAAAAGATAAAAATTTTGAACAGTTTTTGCAAAGGGTCGGCTTACAATAAAGTTTCCGCCATGAACGAAGAGCAAATTATCGGCTACCTTGAAAAAAATATCAGGGACGTGCAGAGTCTTCATAAAACTTTAAACGCGCTTGATGAATATTTTAAAGGAAACGTAGCTTCGGAAGATCGGGAAAAAATCAAGGGCATAAAGCCTGATTTGTCGGCGTTGAAAAACACGATTGTAAAAGCAAACCAGTTAAGACATGAATACAACGCCCAAAAAGAAGAAGAAGAACAAATGAAACGGCTTGGCATCCAGCCTGCCGGGTAGCTTCTTCATAATATATATTGAAAAAGCAGGAATTCAGCCTGTTTTTTTGCCGATAATAGAACAAACGGGTAACAAAATTGTCAAATTACTTGAAACCGGTTCTGGCATTGCTTATATCTATTCTCCTTTTTGCCGGATTTATGTTTTTGGCAAATACAGAGCTGTTGAATCTTGTCCAGACCCGTTTTTTTAATCCTTCCGTACTTAACTCTTATGAAAAAGAAAATTTTATAGATGCCGAACTTACCCAGAGCCATATTTTTGAACTGCAAAACAGATTTGCGGACACACTGACAGAACCGGCCGTCCGCAGTAGTTTTTTGTACAACCAAAGCGCGGAAGATATTTATGAACGTTCCAGAATTTTCGGAATACTGTTGGAATCGACAGCCGGACTTCAAGCTGTGCAATTTGTAGACAGCAACGGAATAAGGATTCACTATTCGACATCTACGCGCGATATATTAACCCAGAGCCAAAATTCAACATCATACCGCAATTACAACGAGGACCAGACAGCGCTTTTATATGAAACGGTAAGTGTCGGCGCAAACGGCAATGCCAAATTCATAATGGACGATAAAAGCAACAGAATCATCTTTTCATTTCCCTTTTACGATTCGATGAACGTTTACAGGGGAACGGCGATTTTTACCGTATCGGTCAGGACGTTAGCTGAAAGGCTGATTGCGGAAGGACGGTTAAAAGTAAACGATGATGTTTCTGTTATAAGAGAGCCGATGGGAATTCTTTTGGGAAGCCCAGAGTCTTCCAGAGCGGAAGTAATCGAAAAAACAGCCGCAATTTGGAAAGAAGGCATACAGGGCCGCGTTTCGCTTGATTCAGAAGAATCCGGCATTAAATTTTCTTTAATTTCGTTTAAAACAAGCCGCGGCATATTTTTCGGACGGCTGATAAATGACTATTTGTTTTCAATTTCCGATCCCATGAAAATAATTTTACAGCTTTCAATGTTCCTGACCTTCTTTTTGACAGTGTTCTTTCTGTTAAATATCAAGTCAAACCCCGAAACGCTTGTACAAAACCGTATAAAACGGCTTAGGGAAAACCTTTTTGAACAACTGTACGCAAATAAATCAAACAGCGACAAAACCAAGTGGATACTGGAACTTGAACAGCGGCGCGATGAGATTCGTTCAGAATTGAAACGCAGAATGAAATTAAGCCGCCGTACAAAAGAACATATCGACAATATCATTGACAGAGCATGGGACGAACTGTTAGCTGTCATTAAAGCCGGCAGTGGTCATGTCATATATGTTAATGCCGAAAATGAAGCTCCCGTTGCCAATGAAGCGGAACCCAAAGAAGAACTCGAAGAAATAATTGAAGAACTGGTTGACAATGTAGAGGAATTTGTTGAAACGGAAGAGGCGGAAGCGCTTGAGGACATTGAGGAAATCGAAGAAATTGAAGAGCTGACCGAAGAGAACGAAGAAAAGCCTCATCGCAGGGGACTTCTTGAATTATCAAGCAGAATAAAAGCCAAAAAAGAAACTGCGCCAAAACGTCGTCCTTCAAAGGGGCTTCTCAAATTGGCAAGCGAAATTGAAGCTGAAGAAATAGAGGAACTTGAAGAGATTGAGGAACTCGCCCTGTCGTCATCGGGCGGAAAAGGGCTTCTTGCGCTTGCAGACAAAAAAAAGTTTTCAGATGACGAAACTTCCGCCCCGACAACCCACAAAGGGCTTCTGGCTCTCGCAAGCGATATTGAATTTGGACGCGATTATCCAATCATTGTTGAAGAGGACGAAGAAGATTTGGATGTTAATTTGGATATTGTTTCGCCGTTATCATCTATGTTTTTATCCCTTGACGAAGAGAGTAAAAAGCCTAAAAAAAGATTCGGAAAGAAAAAGTAAGTTATCTCATCAATGCGCGAGGATTAACCGTTACGCCATTTTTATAAACTGTAAAATGCAAATGGGGACCGGTACTCTGACCTGAACTGCCTACATCGCCAATACGCTCTCCCATTACAACATAAGCGCCCGTCCTTGTCCTGATTACGCTCATGTGTCCGTACAGGGTACGGTAGCCTGAATGGTGATTGATTATTACATAGTTTCCAAAAACACTGTCGTATCCAACCATACTTACACGGCCAGCCATCGCCGCCTTAATTGGAGCGCCCATGCTTCCCCTTATATCGATGCCGGAATGAAATTGGCTTCGGCCTCTGTTAAACGGGTTTCTCCTGTAGCCATACGATGAAGTTATTGCGCCGCTGACAGGCCAGATAAATAAGTCGCCGTTAATTTCCTGTATCTTTGTCCAATCAAGCCGCGCTCCGGGAACAAAAACGTCCTTTCCAGCGGTAACTTTATCGGAAAAAAGTTCATTCGCTATTTTAATAGCTTCTACGTCTGCGCTGTATTTTTCCGCTATGGAACTTAGGGTCTCATCGCTCCTGACAGTGTGCAAAATACCGTCTTGATTGGGGACTTTTAACACCTTCCCTATCTGCAAAAGACGGCTGTTTGTCACATTGTTTAAGGAAATAATTGTATCCTGATTTAAGCCAAAATTAATGGCAAGTTCGCTGATATTTTCACCGCTTGCAACAACATGGGAATCGTATATTACGACGCTGGATTTTGAGAATGATTCGGGTTCCAATACAACAGATTCAAGAGACGCCGGAGACAGTATAATACCGGCTTCCGCGCCTGTTATGACCTCTTCGGTATGATCGCCGCCGCCAATGCCATGTTCCGCAACGACGGGAGCCTGTCTCGGCCTATATTGACCCGGATTAATTAGAAAAACCAGATACAAAACCGCTATCAGTCTGAATAAATCTGTTCTGTTTACATGAAGTAACAACATACTATAATTTTATCTTATTTTTTCCCGTTATGCAATATTTTCGGTAAAATTCTTCAGTCAGTTAACGAAGAATCGTCACTTTCCAGCATTCTAAGCAAATCGCGGATTTCAGCCGCCTGCTCGTATTCTTCTTCGGCAACCGCCTGTTCCAACTGCTCCCTTAGGGACTTGTGCCTGTCGTCGTTTTCTTCCAAATCGTCGATAAAAAACGCCAGAGGAACGCCTGTCTCTTCAATTACGGAAGAAGCCATATAGACAGGGCATTTTTTACGGGCTGCGATGGCAAAGGCGTCGGAAGGACGGCTTTCAAGGATCAGCGGTTTTTCCGTTGTATACTCACCGCCTGTAATGACAAGGCGCGCGTGAAAAATATCGTCTTTTAGTTCATAAACCTCGACCTTTTTGATTGACAGATTTACATGGGCAAGCATATTGAGGAACAGATCGTGGGTTTGGGGACGGGACATTTTCATTCCTTCTTTACCTATCAAAATCGATTGCATTTCCAGATTCCCGATAAAAATGGGAACCGCAACTTCCATGTCTTTCGGCTTTAGCAGTATCGCGTTCCCATGACTTGTTTTGAGAATTGACCAAATTTCACTGACGTACATTTCCTTCATTGACCGCCGCCTAACTAATCAGACCGATAAGACCGTCAAGAAGTGGAGAATTAAATGCGTTACGGGCTTCCTGTATAAGAGCTTTCCCCTTTTCTTCCGCTTCGGCAATAACACCTGAGTCTGTCAGGGTTTCAATTAGTTCTTCCACTTCCGGCGCGGCTATTCCTTCAGTCTTTGCCACATGAAAACAGAAAAAAATTCTCTCCCGTTTTTCAGGATATTTATGCAAGTACAAAATGACAGGCAGACTTTTTTTCCCTTCAACAACATCGTCGCCTCGCCTTTTTCCGGGAACCCCTGTCGTCAAATTTTTAACATCATCAAGTATCTGAAAACCTATTCCCAATTTTTCCGCAGATTCGCCCATTCGCGCCGCTTCCTGCGAAGCGCCTGCGGCGTATGCGCCTAACTCAGCAGAAAGACGGGCAAGACTGCCGGTTTTCATTCCGCACATCATGTAGTATTCTTCGACAGAAGGAACAAACGAAATGTCACTATGCCAGTTTATATCCATTGCCTGCCCAAAGTGAAGCTTTCGCATACACTCCGTCCAAAGTTTATAAATTTGCCCCTTGTTTTCAATAGGAGCGGTTTCAATACAGCAAGTCGAAAGGAAATAAAAAAATGAGCCTGAATTTATCGCGGTATCAACGCCGTAAATATTATGAATTGACGGTTTTCCGCGCCTTTCATCGGACTCATCTTCGATATCATCATGGATTAAACTTGCGTTATGTGAAAATTCTACTAAGGGCGAAAGCGCAAGAGAGGCATCGCCGCCTCCTAAGGTTTCGCATACAAGCGTCATTAAAAGAGGACGCCAGCGTTTGCCTCCTCGTGAAAGAATGTCTTTAATCGGCGCGAAAAGAGCATTCAAAGATTCCTCGCTTGCTTTTTTACCGTCTTCGGCGAATACTCCAACCGAGTCGTTAAGCCAGCGTTCCAACTGCGTTTCAATGTTCGCAAGCCGTTGTGTATACTCTTGATCCATAAGACATTATAATAGGAAATAATGGC
>JGI24698J34947_10000219_pt1 | contig 23720 bp, 23 predicted proteins | sample TergutMp193P3_FD_34947 | JGI IMG/M metagenome (IMG submission 34947) | reverse complement strand
GGAAGCCGCCATAAAAACAAAGAGAAATATTATTTTTAACCACTGCCTTCCTATTCCTTTCATTTGAGTACTATTATGTTGCCTTTAAAGTTTTTTGTCAACTTTTGGTAACATTTCTTGAGGCATCTCGCTTTTTTTAACGATCTGCCCTTGCAAGGCATACTCATCCCTCAGCCTGTTTTAAGCGCTTCAAGCCCCGTCCGTCTCCACGCGGGGCTTTTCCTCAGCTCCCCTTTCATTGACAAAGGGTGAAAAATATGCTATGTTATAGTTTGCCCGAGGAGCCGGACGGCTGCGGGCAGAGAATATTGATATGGCGGAAAAAAATGATTAAATACCATGCAGAATTGGTTGAATGGACCGATAAATTATCCTGCGGGGTGAAGCTGATAGATGATCAACACAAGGGGCTGGTGAGTTTGGTAAATGAGATGTTTAATCACATCAACGGCAATGAAGTGCAGGAACGCGACTATTTTAACAGGGTTATTCAGGAGGCGGTTAAGTATGTAAAAGTCCACTTTGCCACTGAAGAAAAAATTATGGTTGCCACAAAATTTTCAGGTTATACGGAGCATAAAAAAGAGCACGATAGTTTTGTGCTTACCGTCCTGAACAACGTTAAGGATTATGAGGCGGGAAAGCGGTTCACCCTCATAACTTTTACAAGATTCCTGAAAGACTGGATTTTATCCCACATAGCGGTAATGGACAAACAGTACTTTGAATACTTCAAATCAATCGCCAGTCGTAAAGACGACGGTAAATTAAGCATTACTTCGTCGGATGTTGACCAGTGAGGCGCGGTTCGGAACAGATCCAACAATGAGAAAAATAGACCAACATTTAGGTACGAAAGAAAGAACGACCTTCTATACGGTGGTTTCGGTTTTTATCAGCGTTTCCCTGATATGCTCCGTCCTTTTCATTTCGCTGTTTAACACACAGCGCAGTGCGGCGGGCGCGGAATTGCGGTACATAGGCTCCAAATACGCGAATGTCTTTGCGGACAAAATCAACAGCGCCCTGGATTATATGTCGATTATCGTAAAAATCCTGGAGTTGCAGGTTAGAAACGGGTATGCCTACAGGGAAGAACTGCAAAATATAGTGTGGGAGGTCTTTGACAGTTATCCAAGCGTCTACGCTTCCAACATCTATTTTGAGCCGAATATGTACGACGGCAGGGACGCTGAATACGCCGGAACGGACTTTGGGACGGGGGTTTCGGGAAGGATTGCCTACTATTATTACCGCATGGACGGAAGAACAAACTATCTGCCTGAGGTTCTGGGAAATGATATTGAGTTTACCGAGCCGTTCTATATTGATACCAAAACGCAGAATGCCCCGATTTACACTGCCCCGGAAGTTTATGAAATAAACGGGGTAAATGTCCTTTTGTTTGTGATTTCATTTCCGATACGCGGACCGAACAATGAATTTATAGGATCGGTCTCCGTTGATATTTTCCTTGGGGATGTATACGCGCAGTTACAGGCGGAGAGCATATACGAAACGGGTTATATAATCATAGTAAACGACAAGGGCCAGTTGGTTTACAGCCCCCGGTTTGAGGATATAGGCAAAACGCTGGAAGAGGTGGGGCTTGCCCCCCTGCCTCCGATTTCTGATGTATCCATTGCTTTTAACGCTAAATCCATAATAGATGGTAAAGACAACCTAATAGCTATCGAGACAATTTATTTTCCGCAGTTGGACAGCCGTTTTTATTTTTCCGTCGCGGCCCCCTTTGGAGAGATCAACGCAAACGGGACGCATTTGATCATTATTATTGTAATATTTGTCGCGATTGTTGTTGTCCTTATCGCGCTGGCGCTGAACTACCTGATAGGAAAATTGCTGTACCCGTTAATAGAGTTTAAGGATGCCGCGAACAAAATTACCAACCGTGATTACAGCGTCAGAATAACCGGCGAATATAAAGATGAATTTGCCGTCTTAAAGTTCGCGGTAAACTCGATGATCAAAAGCATCGACTCATACATGGAAGACTCAAGAAAATCGCTGAATGTGCTTGAAAATATATTGAACGGCATAGACGCGTTTATTTATGTTACCGTTCCCGAAACCGGCAGGCTGCTCTTTATAAACAATCAAATGAAAAAAGCGTTCAAAGTTGAAGGCGACGGCAGTGATCAGTATTGTTTTAAGGTCTTTGAAGGTGTGGACAAAATATGCGATTATTGCCCGTGCCATCAGCTTGACAAAGACCCGCACAAAACTGTCGTGTGGGAGAGATTTAACGAAGTGTACAATATCCCCATCCGCCATACGGACCGTTATATTGACTGGCCGGGAGGAACCAAGGTTCACCTTCAACACGCGATTGATTTGACGGATATTAAAACTGTTACGGAAGAAAAGATCATGGCGGAACGTGAAAGAACCCGCGCCGAAGAATCGTCGCGCATGAAGTCTGTTTTCCTTGCCAGCATGAGCCATGAGATAAGAACCCCCATGCACGGGATCATCGGGTTTTCAGAACTTGCCCTCGACGACAACATCCCTCTTAAAACAAGAAACTATCTGTCTAAAATCAAGACAAGCGCCGAAAGCCTCCTGCTCATTATCAACGATATTCTCGACGTGTCAAAAATCGAAGCGGGAAAAATGGAACTGGAAAAAATCCCGTTCGAGATGAGCGAGGTTTTCAAACTCTGCCGTGTAATTTCCTCTCCAAAGGCGAGGGAAAAAGGGCTGACATTGTTCTGCTATTCCGAACCGTCCATCGGCAGGCTCCTGCTCGGCGACCCGACAAGGCTTCGCCAGATACTGCTTAACCTCTTATCCAACGCCATCAAATTTACAAATAACGGCATGGTAAAACTGCTTTCCGCCATCACTGAAAAAACTGAAAATACTATTTCAATGCACTTTGAGGTCAAGGACTCAGGCATCGGGATGACTCCCGAACAGGTCAACAGGATATTCGAACCGTTTATGCAGGCGGACGACAGCACGACGCGCAAATACGGCGGGACAGGACTTGGGCTTTCAATCACAAAGAATTTTGTCGAACTTATGGGCGGAGAATTGCAGGTCGAAAGCACCCTCGGTCTTGGAAGCAGGTTCAGTTTTAATTTAACGTTTGAGACAGTAGACTCAGCCGCGGATCACGTCAATTTGCCTGTTACGGTGAACCTTGACGAAAAGCCGATCTTTGACGGCGAGATTCTGGTTTGCGAGGACAATTCGCTCAATCAAATGGTAATCAGCGACCATCTTTCCAAAGTGGGAATAAAAACAGTCATCGCGGAAAACGGGCGCGTCGGAGTAAACGCAGTAAAGAGCCGGATTGATAACGGCGAAAAAATGTTTGATCTGATCTTCATGGATATTCACATGCCGGAAATGGACGGCCTTGACGCGGCGAAAAGAATTATAGAGATGGGCGTAAAAAAGCCAATCGTTGCCCTTACCGCCAACATAATGTCCAACGACAGGGAAACATACCTTGTGTCGGGAATGTGCGACTGCCTGCCGAAGCCCTTTGTGGCGCACGAGTTGTGGTCATGCCTGTTGAAGTATTTAAAGCCTGTCAGCATGTTGACCATAAAAAAAGACGATGAGTATGTTGAAGAAGACGATCAGCGCATGGAACTGATAAACGCCTTTGTGAAGAGCAACCAAACCACCTTCAAGGATATAAACGACGCGCTTGAGGCGGGAGACGCAAAACTCGCGCACAGGCTGGCGCACACGTTAAAGGGAGTCGCGGGTTTGGTCGGAATGAACGCGCTTTCGCAGGCCGCCATGATCGTTGAACAGTCGCTTGCAACAGGCAAGATGGAACTTTTGAATGACCAGATGGGTATGCTGGAAAAAGAGTTAAACGCCGCGTTGGATGAGCTTGCGCAGGTTATAAACCACGCGGGTAAAAACACAAAACCGGCTGTAGACGGCTCTTTCGACAAAAAGAAAGCGCTGGAACTTCTTGAAACTCTGGACTCGCTTCTGGAATCCGACAGCTTCGACAGCGTGAATCTTGTGGACGATTTAAATTCGATTCCCGGAACGGAACAGCTCGCGTCCCAGGTGGAAAACCTGAAATTCAAACAGGCGCGCCAGACGCTTGCCGCTGTCAAGCAACAGTTGGAGAATCAGGCATGAGCGATGTAAAAAAAATACTCGTAGTAGACGACGAGAAAATGAACATCATCGCCCTGGCTCATTTTTTAAAACCTCAGTACGAGATCATCGTAGCGGTAGACGGCGCGTCCGCCCTTGACGCTGCTGAAAAACATACGCCGGATATTATTCTGCTTGATGTAATCATGCCGGACATGAGCGGGTTTGAAGTCCTTATCAAACTGAAAGATTGTGAAGCCACAAAGAACATTCCGGTCATTTTTATAACCGGATTAAACAGCGCAAAAGATGAAGAAAAGGGTCTGTCTCTCGGCGCGGTGGATTACATTGCCAAACCGTTTAACAAGGCGATTGTTAAGTCGAAAGTCAGAACTCACCTGAGAATGTACGAGTACATCCGCATAATTGACAGGCTGTGCATGTTGGACGCGCTGACGGGGTTACCGAACAGGCAGGGCTTTGAAAACCGGATGAACGGCGAGTTGGAGAAGGCAGGCAGGGAAAAGAAACCGCTTGGGATTATAATGCTCGATATCGATAAATTCAAAACATACAACGACGCTTACGGTCATCCGCAAGGCGATACTTTATTGCAGGCAATCGCGGAAGTTTTCAGGAAAATGCCGGGCGGGGCGGAGCTTGCCTCGAGGTACGGCGGAGAGAAATTCGCGTGTCTTCTGCCGGACACGGGCACGGATGAGGCAATGAGCGTTGCCGAACAAATATGGAAGGACATCAATGAAGCGGTTATCCGGTGCGCCGAAGGAACGGACGCGAGAGCGACCGTCAGCCTCGCCGTTTTCTCAAAAATACCCGCCGACGGGGATTCAACCGCCGGTTTTCTCGCCGAAACGGACAAACTGCTCCATACCGCCAAGGAAAACGGCGGAAACCGGATATGCCGGTAGCCTGGCCGTTTTTGCCTTTTATTATCAATTTTTTCTTGACAAAAATCCAACTCTTATCTAAAATATCATACATATATGTCCTTTAGGACAGGCTTATTAATAAGGGGTTTATTTATGAAAAACTTGTCAAAATTTTTCGGAACGCAAAAAGTCTTGCTTTGCGTTATCACATTGTTGATTTTCCTGTTTGCCTCATGCAACAGGAATAGCGGAACCGCCAGAACAGCGAGCGCCAGCGGCGGAGCCCAGACGGAAAAAACAGGAAGGGCGGCGATGTTTACCCATAACGACTGTATCGGTGAAGCCGTTGTAGTCCGCCGCGGGGATACAATTGTATCGGTAACGCTTGACGACTATTTTGGTCCTCAGGGGTTCGGTAACTTAACCAATGTTCAAAACAGGGGTGATGTAGAGACAATATCAATTGGAACCGATGTTTGGGCAAAATCAATCAGAGTCGGGACTAGTGTGTTCACAATCGCCGACGGAGCCACCGAGCCCGCATATTCAGGTTCTTACGGGGGCGAGGCTATCCCCAACCTTCAGGTGTGGCTTGGAAGGACTACAACCAGGCAGGGCGGCAATTACGGCGATAACGTTCCCAACCGTACTTATGATCAATGGATGTGGTATGTTGATGCGTGCAAAAACGGTCAGGTTGTCTACTTAACCGCCGCCGGAGCGCCCGCTTCAATAAGCCCTGCTTATTATGGAAGCAACTCACGGCTGAGCAAAAACAGTTCCACCTACTGGGGAGCCGACGGCACGCCTCCTGCGCAGGCTAATACGCTTGGCTGGAAAGTAAACCGTGAAGCAGTTGAAGCATACGCAAAAGCGAACCCCCAGTATATCGATCCTACTGGAGGCAGGGCTAACGGCGGTAACACCGGCAATATGACGAGGCGCCGTGATAATATCTGGCAGTTCTCCGCTTCTGATGTTGTAACCGGCGCGACAATGGTTGACACTCCGAATTATTTGAAGGTCATCCAGCTTGCTTATGAGAACGCGAAATAACGGGTAATGCCATGCCATTGACCGGGAAGTCACAAATACAATGGAGTTCACAATGAGTAAAAATATCCTTATCTTAGGCGGAGGATACGGAGGGATTGCGGCGGCAAAAAAACTTGCAAAGCAATACGGGAAAAAAGATGATGTAAAAATCACCCTTGTAGACAAGCATCCCTTTCACACCCTGATGACTGAATTGCATGAAGTTGCAGGGCACAGGGTTGAGCCCGATTCGGTGCGTGTTTCCTACGCCAAAATATTCGGCGCTTCAAAAATCAACGTGGTGCTGGATACCATAAATTCCATTGATTTCAATAAGAATCAGGCCTATTCTTCCATGCGTACTTATGATTACGACTACCTGGTCCTTGGCACTGGCGCACAACCGGAATTCTTCGGAATTCCCGGGGTAAAGGAAAACAGCTTTACCCTCTGGTCTTTTGATGATGCGATAAAGCTCCGCCACCATATTGACGACATTTTTGAGAAAGCAGTGGCGGAACAGAATCCCGAAAAACGGCGCAAGATGCTGACCTTCGTGGTTGCCGGAGCCGGTTTTACAGGTATTGAAATGGCGGGAGAGCTCCTGGAGTGGCGCGATGTCATGTGCGCCAGGTGGCTTGTAAAAAAAGAGGAAGTCCGTGTCGTTGTAATTGAGGCATTGCCGAACATCCTGCCCATACTGGAAGAGGACCTTAGGGATAAAGTCGTAAAGTACATGAAGAAGCACGGCACGGAACTCATGGTGAGCACGCCGATTGTGGGTGCGGAGCCGGGGGTCGTCAGGTTAAAAGACGGCTCAAGCGTGGAGACGGGAACCTTTATCTGGACTGCCGGGGTCAGCGGTTGTGATTTTGCCGAGTCCCTGGACCTTGCCAAGGGTCCGTTCGGCAGGAATCCCGAATCTACCGACGGAGCGCCCAAGCGGAACCGGAAGGGACGGCTCCTCGTCAACGACGAAATCCGTTCGCTGGAACATCCAAATGTATTTCCGGTGGGCGACAATCTCTGGTTTGTGGAAAAAGAAACTCCCCTTCCCCAGATTGTGGAAACCGCCCTTCAAACAGGCGAAACCGCCGCGCATAACATAATAGCCGACATTGAGGGACACACGGCAAAGAAGTTCAAATCCAACTATCACGGCTTCATGGTCTCTGTCGGCGGAAAATACGCTGTTTCAAACGCTATGGGCATTAAGCTTTCCGGCTTCTTCGCAATGGCGATGAAACATTTTGTCAATCTGCATTACCTTATCGGCGTTGCCGGATTAAATCAGTGTTGGGAATACATCAAGCACGAATTTTTGGATATGCACCACGGACGATCCTTTGTCCGGGGGTTCGGCGCTTACAAAACAAGAGGCTACTGGCTTCTGCCGATCCGGCTTTGGCTCGGCCTTATGTGGGTTTTTGAGGGTATTAATAAAATCGGCGAGGGCTGGTTTAGATGGAACGAAGGCAGTAAATCAAGCTGGATGTTCTCTTACGGCGTTCTTCAAAGCGGGGCGGATACCATTTCCAGCGCAACCGCTGTCTCGGGAGCCAGCGCGGTGGAGCATGTTGTCTCGGGAGCCAGCGCGGTAACAGGGGCGAGTATTTTCGGGCAGGTTGTTTCAGGAGCCAGCGCTATTTCAGGGGCCAGCGTTACAGGCGGAGTGGACGGCGCTTTCAACGGCGTGTGGAATCTGTCGGCCCCCATTTTCGACTTCGACGGCGCGTTGTCTACATGGTTCAGAATAACCTTTATGGATGGAATGGCGGCCAATATTCATTATGGAATTTTCCAGGCAATAATCATCATCGTGGAAATAGCCATTGGACTTGCAATGATTGGCGGTCTTTTCACATGGCTTGCGGCGGCGGTTTCCGTTGTTATGTGCGTCGTGTTTGCCGTATCGGGAGTGTTCGCGTGGAATCAGATGTGGTTCCTCATGGCGGGGCTCCTCCTGCTCGGCGGCTCAGGCAGGGCCTTTGGCTTTGACTGTTGGGTAATTCCCCAGTGTAAAAAATGGTGGAATGGAACCAGGCTTGCCCGCAAACACCATTGGTACCTTGACGAACCGTCAAAGTAAGATTTGCAATGCCTTCGTTTTGGAAAGATTTTTACGGAATGCCGGAAGCTCTGGAAAAAGTTTCCGGCATTATAAAAGACTCAGTATCTTCGAGAAACCCTATTGTCAACGAAGGACTCGGTAATCTTTTCAACGGGGGCGGTAAAATGCTCCGGCCCGGTCTTTTGCTCATTGCCGCCAGATTCGGAAAAACACAGGAAAAGCACTACAAACTTGCCGCAGCTATCGAAATGCTTCACATGGCAACCCTTGCCCATGACGATGTGATCGACGATTCTCCCCTGCGCAGGGGCCGTCCGGCACTGCACAGCCAGTACGGGAAAAGGGACGCGGTTCTTATCGGCGATTTTCTCCTTTCCCGCTGTTTTCACCTAACGGCAGAATATACCTCTCCTGAAAACGCGCTTAACCTTGCACGGCTTATTTCAATTATCTGCATGATGGAAATTGAACAAAACACCGACCGCTTTAAAAGCAATATTTCACTGAGAAGTTATATACGAAAGATCATCGGAAAATCCGCATCGCTTTTTTCCCTTGCCTGTTTTGTGGGGGCCCATGAAGCCAAGGCAAACAAGGAACTCTGCGAACGGCTCAGGCGGATTGGGTACAATATCGGGATCGCCTTCCAGATTATTGACGATATACTTGATTATACGGGGAGCCCTGAGTTGATGCGCAAGTCTCTGGGAAACGATATAAAAGAGGGGCTGGTAACAATGCCTCTGCTGTGCGCCCTTAATCTGGACACTACGGGTACGTTACGCGACATTTTTTCCCGCGAAACTTTTTCCAATGAGGAATGTGAGGTTATTTTTTCTCTGGTTTGCAGCAGCGGCGGGGCGCAGGAAGCCGCAAAACGCGCCGAGAAATACACCAACCGCGCTCTTAGGGAAATCGCATCCCTTCCTGCGGGAGAAAACCGCGATGCGTTGGAAAACATTACCAGACGGCTTTTGATCCGCCAGGAATGAGGTGTGCTGTTGAACGAACACGCCGGAATTGCCCGTAAAACGGGAACGCGCTTTTTTCTGTTCTGCGTTTTTTTAATCACGCTGTTGTCATTTACGGGCTGTAAAAGAACTACGCCCCGCGCACAGCCTTCCCGCGCCGAGTCCGTTCTTGGCACTATCTGTGCCATCACCCTTTACGAACAGGCGACCCCAAAGCTCTATCAGGACATTTTCGGCAGACTGCGCGAAATTGAAAACCTCATGAGCGTCAACCTGCCGGATACTGATGTCGCCCGTATCAACGCCGCCGCCGGTATCGAGCCGGTGCAGGTAAACGATGAGGTGTTTACCGTAATAGAGCGGGCGTTGTATTACGCCGGGATTTCAGGCGGGGCCTTTGATCCGACAGTCGGGCCGTTGGTCTCTCTTTGGGGGATTGCCACAGATCACCCCCGCGTCCCTTCGCAGGAAGAAATCGACGCAGTTCTCCCTATGATCAACTGGCGGGATGTTGAGTTGGATCGGGAACGGCGCACGGTGTTCCTTAGAAGGCCCGGTATGGCTCTTGACTTGGGAGGCATTGCCAAGGGTTTTGCCGCGGATGAAGCGGAGGCTATTATCAGGGGAGCCAAGTTAAGGCGGGCAATTGTCGATCTGGGCGGAAATGTTTTTGTCTATGGAGATAAACCCGACAGGACTCCCTGGAGGGTGGGCGTTCAAGACCCTCTTGCAAACCGCCGGGGCGCTTCTATCGGGCTTGTAGAAGGCAAGAATATCACCGTGGTAACAACTGGTATCTACGAGCGCAACTTTGAAAAAGACGGGACGCTGTACCATCACGTTTTTTCCCCCTGGGACGGCTATCCGGTGAACAACGGCCTTATGTCGGTTTCGATTATAACAAACATTTCCATGAACGCCGACGCGCTTTCGACAGCCGTCTTTGTCCTTGGCTATGGAAGGGGATCGGCATTGCTTGAGTCCCTTGACGGGGTTGAAGGAATCTTCGTGTTTGAGGATATGAGCGTGCGGACGACAAGCGGCGCGAATTTTTCCATTACCGATCAGAACTACCGGCTTTTGCCTTAAGGCTTTTGCCTAAGGCTTTTGCCTTAAATTAGAGAGTGATATGGCTTACAGAAATTTGCAGGATTTTATCGCCGTGCTGGAAAAAGCGGGTGAACTTAAACGGATCAAAACTCCGGTGGATTCGAAGCTGGAGATCAGCGCGATTGCCAACCGGATAATGAAGGAGGGAGGCCCGGCCCTTCTTTTTGAACAGGTACGCGGTTCGGCTTTTCCACTTGCGATAAACCTGATGGGCAGTGAACGGCGGATGGCGATGGCGCTTAACGCCGAAAGCCTGGACGCAAAAGCTGGAGAGATCGAGGGGCTTATTTCATGGGGCTGGTCTCTCTTGAGGGACTTCAATTTGCTTAAATCGGTTCCGGGCGCACTGCCCAAACTTCCAGCCGCCTACAGTTTGATCCCGCGAAAAAAGGCACACCCCATCTGTCAGGAAGTGATAGATGACAATTCGGGGTTTGACAGCTTGCCCGTACTTACCTGCTGGCCCGAGGACGGCGGTCCCTTTCTGACTCTTCCGATGGTCTGTACTGCGGACCCGGAATCCGGCAAGCGGAACATGGGGATGTACCGAATGCAGGTGTACGACAATAGGACTGCCGGAATGCACTGGCATCTTCACAAGGACGGCGCTCACTTTTTTCAGAAGTACAAAAAAAGGGGGGAACGTATGCCGGTTGCGGTTGCCCTCGGCTGTGATCCGGCTGTGATTTACGCATCAACGGCCCCGCTTCCCGAGGGAGTGTGGGAGATGATGTTTGCCGGTTTCCTTCGGGGCAGGAGGGCGGAAGTCTGCAAGGCGACGTTGAGCGATCTTCTCGTTCCGGCGGACGCGGAGTTTGTACTTGAAGGTTATGTTGATCCCAATGAAATCCGTATGGAAGGGCCGTTTGGGGATCACACCGGCTTTTATTCCCTGCTGGACGAGTACCCGGTGTTTCACCTTCAGCGCATAACACGAAGGAAAAACCCTGTCTATCCGGCTACCATCGTGGGCATCCCGCCGAAAGAGGACTGCTGGATGGCGAAGGCAACGGAAAGATTGTTCCTCCCGCTCTTAAAGCAACTCTGCCCCGAAATTGCTGATCTTGCCATGCCGTTTGAGGGCGTTTTTCATAACTGCGTTATTGTTTCCGTAAAAAAACGTTTCCCCGGACAGGCAAGAAAAGTGATGAACTTCCTGTGGGGCATGGGGCAGATGATGTACACCAAGTGCATCATCGTAGTTGACGAAGAGGTTAATGCACATAACAGCTCCGAAGTGGCGTGGAGGGCGTTTAACAATGTTGACGCAAGGCGAGACCTTGTTCTAAGCGACGGCCCATTGGACGCGCTGGATCATTCGTCGCCCTTACCCCGCTACGGCTGTCGTATCGGTATCGACGCTACCCGCAAGGGGCCGGATGAAGGGCATACGCGGGCATGGCCTTCCCCACTGGTCATGGACAGTAACATAGAGGCGCTTGTCAGCCGGAGATGGAAGGAATATGGCTTTTAGGCTGGCGGGTCTTGGGCGCAAGATCCGTCTTATAGGGGAAGCCGTGATCTTCCGCCATACAATTTTCTCGCTTCCAATTGCCGCGTCCGCGATTTTGCTGGAAAGCGTAGGGAAACCCCCGTTAAGAGAAGTCATCCTCATCCTGATTGCCGCAGCCGCCGGGCGGAACGCGGCTAACGCGCTGAACAGAGTGATAGACGCGGACATCGACAAAAAAAACCCCCGTACCGCGGAACGCCATCTGCCCAAAGGTCTTCTGTCAAAAAAAGCCCTGCTCCTTTTCAGCCTTATCATGATTATCATCCTGATTATCGCCGCCGCCATGCTTAATCCGCTTTGCGTAATTCTTCTGCCCCTTGCCGGCATATTAATAGGAGGCTACTCGTTCAGCAAACGGTTCACTTGGCTCTGCCATTACTGGCTGGGGGTTGCCTGCGCCATAGCGCCGATGGGGGCGTTTATCGGGCTTACCGGGCATTTCGCTTTCCGCTACTTTGTCCTGTCTGCCGCCCACGCCCTCTGGGTAGCCGGGTTCGACATCATCTATGCCCAACTGGATATTGAATTCGACCGCCGTGAAGGGCTTTATTCAATTCCCGCCTGTTTTGGGGCAGGCGCAGGACGGGCCTTTGCCGTACTCTCCCACCTTGGGACGGCTCTTGCCTACTTTCTCATTCCGCTGTTCTGGCCCCTTTCGCCCTGGTACTATGTTTCCGCCGGGATTGCCGTTGCTTTGCTCATTGCCGAACATCTCATCGCCCTGGGAAAAAGCGAGAGGCACATCAGGATTGCAAGCTATTCGATAAATGAAGTGGTGCCTGTTATTATCCTTGCAGGCGTTGCCGTGGGCGTATATCTTTAATGTATGGGTAGATATTTGGTTTGCGTTACCGGGGCCAGCGGTTCGGTGTACGGTATTCGCCTGATTAAAACATTGATTGAGGCGGGACACGATGTTCACGCGATTGTCTCCGTTTGGGGAGCCAAAGTGGTGGAGCAGGAGACGGGCAGGCCTTTTTCCGCGTGGACGGCTGAACTGGGCCTCCCCGAAAAAAACATTTACGCCCCTGAAGACTTGGGGGCGCTTCCCGCCAGCGGGTCTTTCAAACTTGACGGGACAATCGTGGCTCCCTGCTCCATGAGCAGTATCGGGGCAATAGCCTCTGGGGTGAGCCTGAACCTGATCCACCGTTCGGCGCAGACAGCTTTGAAAGAGGGCCGTCCCCTCGTGCTGGTTCCACGGGAGACTCCTCTTTCCCTTCCGTCACTGCGCAATCTTTGCACTTTGGCCGAATCAGGGGCCGTCATTCTGCCTGCCTGCCCGGCTTTTTATCACGCTCCCCAAAGCATGGACGATCTGGTAGATTTTATTGTAGGAAAAATCTTGGACAGGTTATCAATTCAGCATAATCTGGATACAATGTGGAGAGGTATAAAAAATTGATGAAAAAATTATTTTTGTTATGCTGTACTCTGGCTCTGTTCAGCTTTTATGTTGAAGCCAGATCGCTGAGAGAAACCGCCCCCGCTCCGTTGCGTGTGGGCATTTTGCCCGATGCCGATTCCCTGCCGTTTATGGTTGCCATGAACCGGGGCTATTTTGAACAGGAGGGGACGCAGGTTGAATTGATCACGTTCTCCAGTCCGCTGGAGAGGGACGCGGCCATTCAGGCGGGACGGCTTGACGGGGCAGTCTCCGATCTGCTTGCCTCGGCTTTTCTTACCGCCGGAGGATTTGACTTTAAAGTTACAAGCCTGACCGACGGGCGTTACGGTATCGTCGCGTCCCCGCAGTCAGGGATCAGGACTCTGGCGGAACTGAGGGGCAAGCGCGTCGGCCTTTCCGCGAACACGATTATCCAGTACACGGTGGATGCCCAGCTTGCGGCGGCAGGCGTGGCCATGTCTGAGTACGAGGCGGTCGCGGTTCCGAATATGCCCCTCCGCCTTGAAATGGTTTTAAGCGGGTTGGTTGATGCGGCAAGCCTTCCCGAACCGCTCTTGACCGCCGCCGTTTCCCAGGGGGCGGTTCTTCTTTCCACGACTGATACCACGGGTATAGACGCGGGAATAATGCTTTTTTCTAAAAGGACTCTGGACAGCAGGCTCGATTCTGTTAAGGCTTTTTACCGCGCATATTACAGGGCGGTTTTGGAAATCAACGCGAATCCGGATTCCTTTCGGGACTTTCTGGTACAAGAGGCGGCCTTTCCGTTATCGGTGAGGGACGCTTACCGCTTTGTTGCCTACCGCACGCCAAGCCTGCCCGATGTCTCCCAGGTGAGGAACGTCCTTGATTGGCTCAGAGCCAGAAGGCTCCTCGATGCACAGCTAGTCCCTGATGACATGATAGACCCACGGGCTGTAAGTGAATGGTAGAGCTCAAGGGCGTTTCCCTTGCATATCGGCACAAGTTCAAGGAAGAAACTTCAGCCTTAGATCAGGTAAACGCCCATTTTGAGGAAGGGCGTTTTTCGGCGATCATCGGACCATCCGGTTGCGGAAAGACCAGTCTTATCAAAATTATGGCGGGGCTGATTGTCCCAAGCGAAGGGAGCGTTTCTGTTGGGGGAAGCCCATTAAGCGGGGTGCGTTCCCAGACAGCGGTAATTTTTCAGGATTACGGCCTTCTGCCTTGGAAGACTGTCCTTGCCAACGCGGAACTTCCCCTGCTGATTAGGGGCGTTGTGAATCGTAACGGCAGGCAGAAAGTAGAAGCCCTGCTCGGCGAATTCGGAATAGACTACTTTGCCAACCGCTACCCGCAGGAGCTTTCAGGCGGTATGAAACAGCGCTTGGCAATAGTGCGGGCATTGGCAGGGGAGCCGGAACTCCTGCTCATGGACGAACCTTTTTCCAGTCTGGACGCGCTTACCAGAGAAGACGCACAGAACTTTTTTATTTCGATGCAGAGGAAACACCGCCTGACTGTTATCATGGTTACCCATTCAATAGAAGAGGCTGTTTATCTTGCCGATTCTGTTTATGTCATGAACGGCGTTAATCCCGGTTCGATAAGCGGGCAAATTACAATCTCCCGGGACGATACATCGTCCCATAACGGAGATTTGCCCCATGCCGGTTTTAGAGACGAGCCCCGTTTCCGTGAGTATTGCCGAGCTTTAAGGTACGCGCTTGTGCCGGCTGAAAAGAGCGGAGCGGTTTCATGAAAAAATACCTCGCTGTCATTTTGGCGTTTCTGGCGTTTGCGGTTCTCTGGCAGGGAATCTCGCTGTTGTTAAGACGGCCATTCCTGCCGGGACCCGTGGCGGTAACAACCGCTCTTATCCGCCTTGCAGTGGAGGGCAGGCTATGGAGGCATTTGTGGGCAAGCCTTTTCCGTATCGTCATGGCTCTCGCGGTCAGCAGTATACCAGCCGTCATCCTCGGTCTTGCCGCGGGCAGATCAGAGCGTCTGAACAGATTTATCTCGCCGTTTATCTACCTGTTTCATCCTCTGCCGAAAGCGGCTTTTCTGCCGGTGATAATGCTCTTCTTCGGTATCGGCGAAGTTTCCAAAGTACTGCTTGTGAGCTTTATCATTTTCGGGCAGATGCTGGTAAACGTCAGGGACTCCGCTAAACAGGTATCAGGTGAATATCTGGAAGCCGTCCGTTCACTGGGAGCCGGAAAAACCGCCCTCCTTCGTCATGTTGTCATTCCGGCGGTTCTGCCCGGTTTTTTTACGGGCTTCAGAATCAGCCTGGGAACCAGCGTGGCGGTTTTGTTCATAGCCGAAACTTTCGCTTCCGAAAGCGGGCTTGGCTTCCTAATCGTTGACGCTTGGACGCGCATTGCCTACACGGAGATGTACGCCGCTATCATGGCGTTAAGCCTCCTTGGGCTTTTGCTCTTTGTTGTTACGGATATGGTTGAGTTTGCGGTGTGCCCGTGGTTGAACATACACGCGAATTGAAATATGATCTTTTCATGGAATCCGTGTGATGGGAAAGTTTCGTTTGTATGCCGCTGATATTGTTATAATCCTGCTGGCTGCCGCCCTCGTCGGGCTTTCGTCGTTTGCGGTGTATATACAGCCGCAGAACAGTATCCGCGTGGTAATCCAAAGTTCGGGCAGTGAATGGATTTTCCCGATGGATGCCGAGGAAACTGTAGCAGTGCGGGGACCGCTTGGGGATACAATCGTGCGTATCCACGGGAATGAGGCTTGGGTTGAAGCCTCGCCGTGTCAAAATCAGACCTGTGTCGCTATGGGGCGTATCAACTCAAGAGGGGCTTGGGTGGCGTGCCTTCCAAACAATGTTTTTTTCCTGATAGAAGGAAGCGATGAATCCGGAAACGAGCCTGATGTCCACTCTTGGTGATCCGAAAACACGGAAGACCCTCGCACTGTTGGGGGCATTCTGCCTCTTTCTTTCTACTATCGAATACATGATCCCCAAGCCCCTGCCGTTTATGCGTATCGGGCTTGCCAATCTGCCGTTAATGCTTGCGCTGGATATTTTCCCCTTCCCCGCGTTTTTGATTCTCGTGGGAATTAAGGTGCTGGGTCAGGCGTTGATCACCGGCACATTGTTCTCATATATTTTTCTTTTTTCCCTCGCCGGAACGAGTCTCGCCGCCCTTTCCATGTACGGGCTTCGCCGTCTGTTGGGACCGCGCAGAGTTACCTTTGTCGGGGTGGGAACCGCCGGGGCGATGATGTCCAATATCAGCCAGTTGTCTATGGCGTGGGTCTTTCTCTTTCGCGGGAGTGTGAGGTATATCGCTCCGCCGTTTCTGGCCGCAGGGCTGATTACCGGGGTTGTCCTCGGGATTTTCTGCGAGATGTTTGCCAGCCGTTCAAAATGGTACGCGGCTCGAAGGGTACGGTAACGGCATGAAAGCGTTTGATCAATTCCGTGCAAGCCGTAGGAAAGTATACGAGAGCCTCTTCGGGCCGAACGCGCTGTGCGTTGCCGGCCTCATCATCATGCCCGCCCTGTTGTTCAACCCTGACACACTCTACCGTACTTTCCAGTTTCTCTTTTTCTGGTTTCTGGCTTGGCTTTCGGGCAAAAAAAACAACCCGCTCTTTACAATTCTGGTCATCCTCGGCATTGTCGCCTTCAACCTCATTGTCCCCTATGGGCAGGTTCTGTTTTCTGTCGGCGCGTTTAAAATCACCAGAGGGGCCCTTACCGCAGGCATTCACCGCGCCGTCACTCTCGAAGCCCTCATCATGCTGTCCCGCCTGACCATCCACCCGGCTCTCAAACTTCCCGGCCTTTTCGGCGAACTTATAGGCGAATCCTTTCGCGTGTTTGCCGTCATTATGAGCCAAAAACAGCGCGTTACGCGGAAGAACCTCATCGCCGACCTTGACTGCCTGTTGTTTGAACTGAGCGGAGACGGCGCGGGGGCCCCTCAGCCTGATTCCGTTCAACAGTCCCGGACAAAACCGGCGGGCTTTGTGATTCTTGGCATTACGGCGGTTCTGTCCTGGCTTCCGATACTGAAAATATTCTTCAATAAATAAAACTATTATTTCATTTTCTGCTTGGTTTTTTTTGCGTTTCGTAGTATCATTAATTAAATATAAAATGATAACCTCAATATAAGGAGAAAAGATATTGTCTGTAACTACGTTCAAGCGCGGCTTGAAACTTCCGACAAGGAAGCATGGCACTGAGGGGAAGCCTATCGAGAAGGTTCCGCCGCCCAAACAGGCGGTAATTCCCGTGAACCAGCACTTTGGAGCGCCGAATAAACCGCTTGTAAGCATAGGGGAGAAGGTGATACGCGGGCAGAAGATCGCCGATGCCGTTTCTCCCGGGCCGATGACGGTTCCTGTTCACGCTTCAATCAGCGGAGTTGTGAAAAAGATTGAACCGCGGACCCAGTCGAACAACAGCGAGGGTCTGTGCGTTATTATTGAAGCGGAAGAGGGCGATAGAAACGAGGAGTTTATGACTCCGCTGGACCCGTTTTCTTGCACGAAGGAAGACGCGCTGGCACGTATCCGGGAAGCTGGAATCCTCGGCATGGGGGGAGCGGGTTTTCCTTCACATATCAAACTTTCGCCTCCTCCAAACAAACCCATCGACATTATAATTGCCGACGGCGCGGAGTGCGAACCCTACCTCACCACTGACGAAGCCGCCATGACTGAGAAACCCCACCTACTTGTGAAGGGGCTTGAAATCGTCATGAAGATCACAGGCGTTAACCGCGCAATTATCGGGATGGAAGATAACAAGAAAAATCTGATTCCGATGATCGAGAGGGAACTGCGGGTAGGCGGAATCAAGGGCGACATTTCCATCGGCCTTTGCAGGACGCGCTATCCTCAGGGCGGTGAAAAAATGTTGATTACCGCGCTTACGGGGCGCGAAGTGCCGTCCGGCGGGCTTCCAATGGATGCGGGCTGTATTGTGCAGAATGTCGGCACGCTCATTGCCATTGCCGAAGCGTTCCTGCTTGGAAAGCCCCTCATTGACCGAGACCTGACAGTAAGCGGGGGCGCGTGCAAAACACCGAAAAACATCCGCGCCCCAATAGGCACTTTATTAACAGACCTTCCGGTTGAGTTCATGGAGATTGATAGTTCAAAACTTGCCAAAATAATTTTCGGCGGTCCGATGATGGGCTTTTCCGTCCCTTCTCTTGAAATACCGATTCAGAAAAACACTTCCGGTATCTTATTGATGACAAGGGAAGAAACTTCCGCCGATGCCGAGGGGCCCTGTATCCGCTGCGGGCGGTGCGTCCGCAACTGCGCCTGCCGTCTTCCGCCTGTCATTATCAACAACAGTCTTGAAGCGGGCGATCTTGATTACGCGGTAAAAGCGGGCCTTATGGATTGTATGGAATGCGGAAGCTGTGCCTATGTGTGCCCCGCGAGGATAAAACTTGTTCAGCGTTTCCGCGTCGGCAAACAGCGTCTGCGAATAAAACAATCGGCGCAGAAAGCGGCGGCGAAGTAAAGGAGTAAGTATGCCAGATAAATCGAAACCTTCAGTTTTTTTGCTCCAGTCCAGCCCGCACATTGCCTCGCCCGTCAACTCAAGAACGATGATGGCGATGATGCTGATCGCTCTCGCGCCGGTTACAATCTTCGGCGTTGTGATTTACGGGCTTTTCGCGTTACTCAACATCATCGTGGCGGTTGTATTCGCCATTGTCGGCGAAAGCGTCTTTAGATGGGTTACCAATCAGCCGATCAGGGCAAAAGACCTGTCGGCGGGAGTGAGCGGGCTTCTGCTTGCACTGGTCATCCCGCCCAACACTCCGCTGTGGATGACAGCCCTCGGCGCGGTTTTTGCCGTAGTCGTCGCGAAGGAATTTTTCGGCGGTCTGGGCGCGAACATTTTCAACCCCGCCCTGATTGGACGCGCCTTCCTTTTGATGAGCTTCCCCGCCGCGCTTACCACATGGCCGAGCCCGAACCAGACGTGGGCTAACGTCAATGTTGATATTGTTACCAGAGCCACTCCGCTTGGAATAGTTCAAAGGGGGGACGGTATCGAGGGCGTTGGCAGGGCGTTAGTTGAAGCGGGGCTTTCCTCCTCGGATTCATACTGGTCAACGATGAGGACCCTGTTCATTGGTTTAAGGGAGGGATGTATCGGAGAAACTTCAATCTTTCTGATTCTTGTCTCCTGCATTTTTTTGATAATCACAAAAACAATTGACTGGCGGATTCCGGTGAGCATGATCGTCTCAGCCGCCGTAGTCGCTTTTGCCCTTGGGCTTGATCCGCTGTTCAGCGTCCTTTCCGGCGGTCTTGTTTTCGGCGCGGTCTTTATGGCGACAGACTTTGTGACAGGCCCCGTTACCGACAGGGGGAAGGTGATTTTCGGCATAGGAGCGGGAATTATAGCGATGTTGATCCGCAAATGGGGAACATACCCCGAAGGCGTAAGTTACGCGATACTGATAATGAACGGCGTTACGCCATTTTTAAACAAACTGCTTTCCAAAAAATACGGCTATGTGAAAAAGGAGGCCGTATGAAACTTCGTTTCTTCGATATTAATGTGCGGCCATTCGACCGCACTATAATGAGGTTATCATGAAAAATAACTTTTTGGGCATGATGAAACTTGGCTGTATCCTTGCCTTATTCGCCGCGATAGCCTGCGTCATGCTTGCCTTTGTTTATTCCGGCACATCGTCGGTTATCGCCGAGCGGCAGCAAGCCGACCTTGAAGCGGCGTTAAAGGAACTTTTCCCCGACGCGGACAGTTTTGAAAAAACAGACGAAATCAAAAGCCCCGATCCGGCGGTTACTATCGAAAGCGCATACTCGGCGCTGAAAAACCGCGAGGTCATTGGGGCGGCGTTGAACCTTTCACGCGCCAGTTATTCAGGCCCCATCAGGACAATGGTTGGAGTGAGCGCGGCAGGAATCATCACCGGGGTAAAAATCATGGAACACTCCGACACGCCGGGGCTGGGAGCCAATGCCGCGTCCAAATCGTACTTTGTTGACCGCGCTAACGGCGTTACTTTTTACGGACAGTTCGCCGGAAAGAGAGTCACCGATCCTTTCAGGGTAAACGACGATGTACAGGCGATTACCGCTTCCACCATTACGAGCAACGCTGTCTCTTCGTCCGTAAAAGCGGCGGGGCTCGCTGTCAGCGAGTGGCTTAGGAGCGGCGCTGTTTCCACGGCAAGAGGAGGACAATAGTGAAACGTTTCATTCGCACATTCACAAACGGACTAATACGAGAAAACCCGCTGTTGATACTGATGATCGGCCTTTGTTCATCATTGGCGGTAACAACTTCGGTTGCAAACGGAATCGGCATGGGGCTCTCCATGACTTTCGTACTGCTCATGTCGGAACTTGTGATCAGTGTTTTCAGAAAACTGATCCCCGATTCAATCCGCATTCCCATTTTCATTATCATCATTGCCGCGTTTACCACGGTAATTGATTATGTGCTGAAAGCGTGGTTCCCCGAGCTTTCAACAGCGATGGGCGTTTTTATTCCGCTCATCGTTGTAAACTGTATCATCATGGGACGTGTTGAAGGGTTCGCTTCCAAACAGCCGGCCGGCGATGTAATCCCGGACGCGCTCGGCATGGGCATGGGATTTACGTGGGTACTCACAGGAATTGCCCTTGTGCGGGAACTTTTGGGAAGCGGTACAATCGCCTCTTTGCCTGTCCTGCCTGCCGATTACCAGCCCATCATCTTTTTTGTACTGCCCCCCGGCGGTTTCTTTGTATTCGCCCTGTTCATCGCGCTGAATCTTTTCATTAAGTCGAAGCTCAGGGATCCAAACGCGCAAGCCGCCGGCTGTGAAGCATGTGCAGACAAGGGTGGTTGCATGACAGCTCACTGCGGTATACCGGAAAACAGGGAAGGTCAAGTATGAAGCTCCGTTTAATTTTCAATAATAATGTGCAAAGAGGTTATCATGAATCTTTTTAAAATTTTTATAACTGCGTTTTTAATTGACAACATTGTGTTGATGCGCTTCCTTGCGCTCTGCCCCTTTATCGGGATGAGTACCGATGAGGACAAATCTATCGGCATGGGTCTTGCGGTAACATTTGTAACGGTACTGGCTACCTGCGTTACATGGCCTATTTATAAATTCATCCTTGAACCGCTGGGGCTTGTGTTTCTTCAGATTTTGGTTTTTATTCTGGTCATCGCCGCGCTTGTTCAGTTAGTTGAATTCTATTTAAAAAAAGCCGTGCCGTCCCTTTACAGTTCAATGGGAATTTATCTTGCCCTCATTACGACAAACTGCGCTATCCTCGCCGTAACTTTCGATGTAATTTCCAACGGCTACAGTTTTATCGAATCGGTTGTTTACGCCATTGGAGTTGCGATGGGCTTCCTGCTCTCATTGCTTTTGCTGGCGGGCATCAGGAACCGGCTCAGGACAAGCCCCGTTCCGGCGTTTATGAAAGGCACTCCGATACTCTTTGCCGCCGCGGCATTGCTTTCGATTGCCTTCATGGGCTTTAAGGGGTTGGTACAATGATCATTTTAATTACTGCCGTTTTTGCGCTTGTACTCGCCTTTGCGTTGGGAGCCGCTCTCGGTTTTTTCAGGGAATTTTTTGCCGTGCCGGAAGACCCGATGGTCGGCAGTATTCGTGAAGCCCTTCCGGGAGCGAACTGCGGAGCGTGCGGTTATCCGGGCTGTGACAACTACGCCGCCGCTGTCGCATCCGGCAATGCGGAAATAAACGCCTGTACAGTCGGCGGTCCTTCGGTCGCGGAAAAAATCGCCTCTATCACCGGCAAGTCCGGCGGGGCAGTTGTGCAGACAGTTTCGGTGCTTGCCTGCCAGGGCTCGTCCTTGCACACTCCGCTGAAAGGAACCTACACCGGACTTGAAACCTGCCGGGGAGCGAAACTCTCAGGCGGGACAAAACTCTGCTCATGGGGCTGTCTCGGTTTTGGAGACTGCGTAAAAGTGTGCAAATTTGACGCGCTTGAAATGAGCGATCTCAACCTGCCGAAAGTCAGTTTCGCGAAATGCACCGGCTGCGGGCTGTGTATTACCGAGTGTCCGCAGGGACTTTTCAAAAACGTAGCAAAGGATCAAAAAGGCGCGATGGCGCTTTGCTCCAACAAAAACCCAATCAGGCAGATGGTGGCGAAAACCTGCAAAATCGCCTGTTTCAAATGCGGCCTGTGCGTGAAGAACTGTCCTCAACAGTGCATCAGCCTTGACACCCTTATCCCTGTGGTGGATCTTTCCAAGTGCAACTCCTGCGGAACCTGCGCGGAAAAATGCCCAACCAAGAGTTTCAAAATTTTGGAGCGGGATGTTCTATAATAGCGGAAGATAAAAATTACGACAGGACATTTTTCCCGATTGAAAAGGCGGCTATCCGAAAATTATTTATCGAACAGCCGCCTTGTTCCCTTTATTTGTTCTCCATATTTACCCGCTTGCTCATAACACCCTGAACCAAAAGCTGAAACGCCACGGCAAAGATAAAAACAAGCCATGAAAATTTAAAACTGAGCAAAAGGCCGAACAGTACGAACAGGCCAACCGCGAAAATCCATATAGCGCCGCTGAACATTCCAAAACGCGAAGCGGCAGCGGGATCGTTCCACACTTCCATTTCGTGCTTTACTGCTTTGTCGCGGAAATCTTTTGCCCAGGGTTTGAGGCGGTCTTTTTCCGTAAGAACGAGGAAAACCAGTATGCCGATGCCGGGCAGTACAAACGGAATCAACACGGCAATTGCGCCTAATATTTCAAGGCCGCCTAACGTTTCATGAGCGCCGCTTAACCGGCTGAATAAAACTATTGGCACGATCAAAAAACCAAAAGCGATGAGTCCCGCTCCTGCCGCGTACCATGCGGCTCGTTTTTTACTTAACGGATACATCGAAGCGGTTTCCTGGGTAAGCCCCAGCCATGTAAAACCCGCGACGGCGGTGGTGAGGAAGGGCAGCATTGAACCAAAGACCGCAGTCAACTTCAAACTGCCGTCCTGCCAATTTTCGGCAAAAAGTACGATAAGCGCCGTAATAATTCCAAAAAGAGCCAGCACCCCGAATGTCACATAACCTGCCACTCTTTTTACATTCATGAAATTCCTTATATCCATATAAACCTCCTCAAAAACTTCTTTCCGTTTTTTAATCGACAGCTCGTCAGCTAACGCCGACACGTCGCCCAGCTCGGCGCTTGCCTTTTTAAAAGCCGCTTCCGCGTCCATACCTTTCTTTACAAGGTTTTCAATCTTGGCGTTAAGATTGCCAAGCAGCTCTTCCTTAAAATCGGCGAGCGCCGCCGTTTCCTCGTAACCTTTGAAAAGCGAATCCACAAATTCTTTCGCGTTCATTTTAATCCCCTTAATTTACACCGCGTGAGCGGCGATTTTAATCAAATGGCTCCGCGTTGCGGAGACAAATCCTCCAACAAATCGTTGATTATTTTCTGCGTGAACTTCCAGTCACGCAAATCCTGTTCGAATACTTTCCGGCCCCTTTTGGTAATCCGGTAGTATTTCCGCCGCGCACCCTGCGTCTCGTCTCCCCAGTACGAAACAATGGCGCCATCCGCCTCAAGCCGCTTGTAACTTGAGTACAGGGTGGTTTCTTTCGGTTCGTACTGCCCGCCGGTTTTCTCAATGATGCGGTTGTA
>JGI24698J34947_10000217_pt1 | contig 23789 bp, 20 predicted proteins | sample TergutMp193P3_FD_34947 | JGI IMG/M metagenome (IMG submission 34947) | reverse complement strand
ACGCGCCTCCCAGGACATCAGCTTTGCCGCCATGTCGCAGTTATTGCCGCAATTCGTTGACATAATCAGCGCCGACCCCGCCGTTGACCACGTTTCCACCAACGCCGGCACGGGCAACACGGCGAGGGTGAATATAGCCCTTAAAGCAAAAAAAGACAGGGAAGACAACGCCGACCAGGTTATCAACAGGCTGAGGGCTAAGACGGCTTCTATACCGGAGGCCGCTATGTTTCTCCAGAGCGTGCAGGATATCCGCGTGGGGGGGCGACAGGGGGGCGGCGCGCTCTATCAGTACACCATACAGGGAGACGACGCCAACGAACTGTTTGATTGGGCGCCCAGGCTGCTGGAAAGGCTGAGAACAATGCCAGAAATCACGGACGTCAACAGCGACCAGCAAAACAGGGGTCTGGAGGCTAACGTGATAGTTGACAGGGATACGGCCTCCCGGTTGGGCATATCGTCCCAGGCCATAAATTCAGCGCTGTACGACGCCTTTGGTCAGCGCTACGTTTCAACGATGTACATGACGCTAAACCAATATCGCGTGGTGATGGTTGTTTCTCCCGAATATTGGCAAACCCCCGACAGTCTGGACTACATATACGTGCGCTCGACCAATGGCGAATTAGTGCCATTAAGCGCCTTCGCCAGCTGGGAGCGCAAAAACACATCCCTCTCGGTCAGCCACCAGGGAACATTGCCCGCCGTTACGTTTTCCTTTAATCTGGCGCCAAACGTGGCGCTGGGAGACGCCGTGGCCGCGATACAAAAGGCGCAGGACGAAATGATGCTCCCCGGCGCCATCAGGGGTACTTTCATGGGTACGGCCAGGGCCTTCCAGGACGCCCTGGCCAACCAGCCTCTTTTGATAGCGGCGGCTCTGCTGACGGTTTATATAGTGCTGGGTATGTTGTATGAAAGCCTTATTCACCCGCTGACAATCCTTTCAACATTGCCGTCGGCGGGCGTGGGGGCAATTCTGGCGCTGCTCGTTTGCAGGACGGAATTAAGCGTCATAGCCCTCATAGGCATCATCTTGCTTATCGGCCTTGTCAAGAAAAACGCCATTTTGATGATTGACTTTGCTCTGGCCGTCGAGAGGCGGGAGCAAACAACCCCTGAAAACGCCATATTCCAGGCCTGCTTATTGCGCTTCCGCCCCATAATGATGACCACCATGGCGGCCATGCTGGGCGGTTTGCCCCTGGCCCTTGGCGCCGGCACAGGCGCGGAATTCAGACGGCCCTTGGGCATATCAATAGTGGGCGGCCTGATGTTCAGTCAGATATTGACGCTCTATACAACGCCCGTCGTCTATTTATACATGGGCAGGCTCAAGAACAGCTGGAGCAAATTCTGGCGGAAGCGGCGCGTGGAAGCAGGGGGCGGGAGAGGATTGAGAGCGCAAAGAGGCAAAGCGCTGAGAGGGTGAAATGAATATCAGGGCTTGCCCTGCCGTTAAAGTTGGTTGAATATATTTTTATAGGAGTTATCTATGCTTTCACTGATTCTTTCCACACTTATCGCAACTCAGGCCGCCCAGCCTGCGGCCCCGCAGCACCGCGTGGAGAACGTGCGGGACAATATCTATTGCGTTTATGGGCCTGGCGGCAATGTTGGCGTTATTGCCGCAGATGATTATCTGGTCATGATTGACTGTCAGTTTGAGAGGAGCCTGCCTGGCCTTTTGGAAGCCGTCAAGACCATTTCCGATAAGCCAATAAAGTATCTAATTAATACTCATCACCACAGCGACCACGTGGACGCTAACCGCGCGTTGGCGCCAATGGTTCAGGGTATAGCGGCCCATGTAAACGTCAGGACGCGCATGGCAAAGGATCAGGAAAGCGCCGCCGCTGAAAAAAAGGGCGGCCTGCCCAATTTGCTCATAGGCGAAGCTGACCCTAATAAACCCGGCATGATGTCAATGGTGATTGGAAATTTAGATGCGCACCTAGCGCACTTCGGCCCTGGTCACACAGATAACGACGTGGCTATAGGTATCCCGGGCGCGCGCGTCATCCACGTTGGAGACCTGCTGTTTTTAGAGATGCTGCCCTACATTGACACTGAAGCAGGGGGCAGTTTTGACGGCTTGGTGCAGGTTGTAGGACACATACTCTCCTGGCTGCCCGATGAAACATCTGTAATTCCGGGCCACGGCCCCGTTTGCGACAAGAAGGAGTTTGCCAGACACCACTCATTTCTGTTGGCCATACAAAAGCACGTCCGGGATAATCCAGCGATGACGCCCGGCGAATTGGCGGATTCCTTTGACAAGGAATCCTGGGAAGACAAAAAGCCGACTCCCCAGTTTGTCACCTGGGAAACGCTGTTCCAGGCGGCTGCGGGCAAGGGGTCGGGGAGAGTGAAGTAGTTGTAATCGCACTTGGTAAAAAATACATTCTTTGGGAGGCTTCACTTTGTCGTAAAGCCTCCTGAATGTTGCAGAATCACGATTGCCGAGCACCCAGGCCACGGTTTTCCGTGTGCCGCGGTCAAGGGCTTTGATGACCCAAAGCTTATTTTTTTGCCTCAATGAAATGCCACATCTCATCAAACTCCATTTCCCTGATCTCACATGATACTTCCTGATCAGGTAACAAAAGCCCGTCCCTGACTATCCAGCGATAAACCTGGGAAGGCCACGCGTCAAACATATGGGCAAGCATATTGAATGACGCCTTCCCTAATATGCCTCATGGGCGGCGCGATTTCCATTTTTAGACGGAATGGCGCGTTTTATTTGAAACTGGAATCAATATTGTTTTTTCTTGACTTGATGTTGCATTAACCCGTGTGGTTATTATTATTTTTTTTACATTGAAACTTTTCAACCTGTTACATAATTATTAAAATTTTGAAAAAAATGTTGAAACACGAAGTCCTTATTCTAAAATCAATTTTGGGCGGTTTAATCACAAAATTTAAACCGCTTCAGGTGAGAGAGCCAGGCTGCGTTAACGGCGCCGCCAAAAGCGTTCATGTCGCCAAACCCTTTCAAACCCTTTAACGGCAAGCACGTTTAACCAATTCTAACCCAACGGAGGACATCAATGCCAAAAATAGAAATCAGCGCCCAGTCTTGCAAAGACTTTTCGGGCGACGCTCTCGTAATACCTGTTTTTTCAGGTAGGGAGCGCCACCGTCTTCCACTGACGGTCAGCAAGGTCGCCCGTCAGGTGATGGATGAGGGCGACTTTAAGGCCGAATTTCAGGAGATAGCCCCCCTGCATCATCCAAACGGCGTAAAGGACTGCCGCTGGATGCTCCTCGTTGGACTGGGAGATGAAGAAAATGCCTCGCTCAACAAAATCCGCAAGGCTGTTGGCGCGGCAACGCGCTTCTGTCTGAAAAAAGGCTGGAAGGCCATTGGATACCTGGCGCCGTCCACTTCTAATTTTGAGCATGACGAAGTTCAGGAAGCCGTGCTGGAAGGCGCGTTGCTGGGCGATTATGACTTTTCGAGCTATCGCAGCAAACCCGACGTCAAGCGCGCCGAGCGCATAGAACTATTCACAAACGGCGACGACACGCGCAAAGCGCGCCGCCGCCAGCATGTCATCGAATTTGGCGTAGCGGCAAACCACCTGGTGCGCGATTTAGTTAATACTCCAGCGGCTGATTTATACCCGGAAGCCTTCGCCGCTAAAGCAAAGGCCCTGGCAGCAGGAAGCGGGGTAGCGGTTGACGTCCTCGGCCCCGAGGAGTTGGAGAGAGACGGATTCAGGGCGCTGCTGGCCGTTGGCATGGGTTCTTCCCGCGGGCCTCGCGTTGTAAAACTCGAATATACGCCTGCCGAAAAGCCAAAAAAGCACGTTGTGCTGGTAGGCAAGGGGCTTTGCTTTGATTCCGGCGGACTTTCGCTTAAAGACGCAACGAACATGGAAACCATGAAGTGCGACATGGCGGGCGCGGCCATCGTGCTTGCCACGCTGATAGCCTGCGCCAAGATTGGCATCCCCGCAAAGGTCACAGGGATATGCGGCCTGGTTGAAAATATGCCTGGTTGCTCCGCCTACAAGCCCGGCGACATTCTTCGCTCGCGTAGCGGCAAGACCATTGAAGTTCTCAACACAGACGCCGAAGGCCGCCTCGTGCTGGCCGATTTGCTGCATTGGGCAAGCGAAATGGGCGCGGACTGCGTGATTGACCTCGCCACACTCACCGGCGCCGCCACTGTGGCGCTGGGCGATGGAGTGTCGGCGGTTTTGGGCGCCGACCAGAGATTGATCGAGCGCATACTGGACGCCGGAGCGCGCGTTGGGGAACACCTCTGGCAGCTCCCGCTGGTTGAAGAGTACAGAGAAAACCTCAAGAGTAATATGGCGGATATCAAAAACATAACCAGCAACCGCCACGGGGGCGTAATCACGGCCGCCCTGTTCCTGAAAGAATTCATTGGCGAAGCGTCCTGGGCGCACGTTGACCTATCCAGCGTTTGGGCGAGCGCGGAAAAAGACTACCGCACCCCGGGCGGCACCGGCGAAGGCCCGCGCTGGCTGCTTGAATGGATTGCAGGGTAAAAAATGATTCATCATGGGTCGCATAACTTTTTCAAAGTTATGCGACCCATAGAACCTCCCTTTAGAAGAATGGAGAAGTTGTAAATTGGGTTAGAAATGGAATGATTTCACTCAATTCCGACGGCGTAAAACTCACGCCTTGTTCCAGCGCCCTGCGGGGGCGCAGCGTATTGAAGCGCGCGTGTTCGTCCCTGGCGGCAATGGCGCTATCCAGCATTTCTTGCGTGATGGATAGGTTTAGCATGGCCTTTAAGCGGGACTCCAGTTTTTCCAGGGAGACGCCTGGCCGGGCTGCGGCGCGGAACCAGCGACCGCCAGGGTCGGCTTCCCACGCGCTGATTACTTCGTCTGAAGCTGGCAGCGCCTCTCTGAGCAGCCACGGTATAAGGGCCGTGAATGGCGCGATTTCATCAGGTGAGAGATTGTCTAAATTCCATCCAACCCATATTTCAGGACAGTCTTCATTGCGATTCACAAGGCGTTTGAGCCATTCGGGTTTTGACGCGTTTGTCGTTTTTGCTGTTTTTGTCTGCTCAGCCTCGGTTTTGTTCGCGCGCACGCCCTCCCAGGGGCCAAAGTGCTGAAAGATTATACGCCGCAGAGATAACGACTCAATGTCGCCCACGATACACAGCGCGGCTATTTCCGGCCGCCTCACGTTAGACCATAGGGCGTAAAAGCGCTCCGCGTCAATGGGAGCGTCTGGAAGATTGGGAACATCAGGGTCTTTGACGGCCGTTTTGAAGGCGTGTACGGCCTCGGAGCGCTCATCCTTAAATTGGCGGCCTTCCCAGGCTTTGGCCAAAAGCTCCGGCAGCCTTTCCGACGCCGCCCAGGCCGGGCGCAGCGCCTCGTCGGCCAGGAGTTGAATCATCATGTCCGCGTTTGCCGGAACGGCGTCAAATGTCCAGGCTATCCAGCCGTTCCCCACGGTGATTTGGGATAGAACGCCCGCCTGGTCTTTGCGGCTCTGAAATTCATCCCTGTCCATGCCGCCGCTTCCCAATGCCGGAAGAACCATTGACATAATCCAGGCCGTGCCCGCCGGAGCTTTTTCATCGCCTTCAGTCCATGATAAAACCAAACGGGCGCTAACGATTCCCGTATTTGCCAAGTGGCGCGTCCTGATTTGCAGGCCGTTGGGCAAAGCGAAAGATTCTGTTTCCTGCGCCGTCAAAATGGGGCCGCATAGCAGGGCCAGCAGTGTAAGCAGGGCTTCTTTTAAGGCGTTTTTAATCATTTTGTTTTGGCCCCTTGAGAGCGGCTCTTGCCTCAATCAGCGATAGCATCAGGCGCCGCGTTTCGGGCGGCGCCTGCCCATATTGGCGCAGCGTCTCCTTAACAAGGGCTTCCTTTGCGGAAGCGTCGCTTGTGTTGTTTACTAACAGTTTTGAAAGCAGTGAGGCCAGCCGCTCGTGCTCCTGGCTCCTTGGAAAGCGGATTGGGTCGCGCTCTGCCAGAATGGAATACGCGGAATCGGTTTTGATTGCAGATCGCAAAACAGACATGAGGGACTGAGGTTCCAGGCTTACGTCCCGTGATATTTGTTTTAACGCCAGGCGCCAGTCGCCGGTTCTTACATGAGCGTCTGTCAATGCCGCAGCCAGGTTTGAAGCGTCCGAAAGGAACAGGGCGCGTTTAGCGTTTAAACGATGGATGGCGCGGCTTATTTCTATATCGCTTATTTCGCTAAAGTCTTTGGCTCCATCCCGCATATTGCGCATATTGCGCTCAATGCGCTCGATGCCTAAGGCGCGCTGAATTTCGCTCAATATGACGCCCTCCGCTTCAAGAGCGGTGTGCCCATCGGCAACAACCGCCCTGATTATAAACAGCCCAGGGGCGTCGCCGGATGGGGCGTCAATCTGTATTTGCACATCGTCCGCGCAGCCTTGCTCATGAACCAGTTGTTTTATCAGTCTGGAATTTGTATTGCCGATAAGCAATTCGGCAAATAACTCAAAAGACGACACGTTGCCGCCAAAGGACGGCTGTATTGTCCATGCCGTCAAAACTTCTGATTTAGCCGATGATATTTCCCTTTTTCGCGTTTCTGCGCCCCCGGGCCTGTCGTCGGGACTATCAGTGGAATCAGCATTTGAATCATTGAAATCAGCGCTTGGCGATAAGCAATCCGTTATCGCGGCGCCGGAAGATACCCATGTGCCAAAAGAGGCTTCCATGGCTCTTATGGCGGCGGCTTCTTCCACGTCCCCGACTACTACAAGCAGGATATTCCCCGGAGCGGCGCATTTATTGGCGGAGTCATGGATTTCATCAAGGGTTATCAATGCCTGACTTTCAACATTTTTTTGCGCGTCAGCCATATACTTTTTTTTGCCCGGGGCCAAGGAGTATAGCTCCGCCATTGCGTCCGGCGTCCGCCGATGAGGAGCGGACAGATTGTCTGCCGGGGCGATTTGTTTTTGCGTCAATATTTGCTTTAAGCGACGCGACTCGCTATGCCCCCAGGTTTCCAGGGATTCCGCCGCAATGTCGCGCCCATGAGAGATTCCGCGGCGGCCATGATTTATCCAGAAACCAGATGCGTTTGACGCGTCCAGGCCAGCAAAACACGCGTCAAGCGGCATGTCTGCCGCTTCTGAGGGATGGCGCTTGCCGCAATCAATAAACCAGGCCGCGTGCAAGGCGGAGCTGCCGGGGCGGGGGGCAAGGAGCAGTTTTATACCGTTATCCAGCTTGTGCTCAGATACCACGGGCGATTGAGCCGCAGCCCTTAGCGCGAACAATTGGCAAAGCAAACAGAGCAGCGTCCAGCGCCTGAAGAATAGCGCTAATACAGGTTTGCGCAAGCCGGAATGAAAAGCTGAAATCATAGTGCCGCCAGTACATCGTCAATATGTAATTGTTCCATACAACTGCGGCGCCGGCACCCGCGTTCCCTGCAAGGGGAACATTCAACGCCGCTTCTGACTATGACCCCGCTCCCTGGCGGAATGCCTGAAATCACGGGGTCTGAAGGCCCCATCAGTGCCGTGACCTGAACGCCAAGGATTACAGAGAGGTGCAATAAACCTGTATCGCCGACGATGACGCGGTCAACGGAGCGTATAACCGCGGCCATATCCCAGAATGGCATGGCGGGCAGCGCCTCGACGCCGCTTTTTTGGGGCAGCCATTGACGCCAGGAAGCCTCAGCGGGACCTAACGCCCAGCGCAGGTCTGCCGAGTGTTTTATTGCGCCCGCCAGTTGAATCCATTTGTCATGGGGCCAGCGTTTATACGCGCCAGCCTGGCTTGAACCCGGAACCAGGAGTATCCTCGGGCGACCGCCCGAAACGGGCCAGGTATCGTTATCGGGCAGGGGGGCGTTTTTCAGCGCCGGATGGAAGCGCCCCAGGTTTTGCATGGCATGTTTCAGGCCGAATCGCTCAGACAGGCTGAGAGCTTGGGCGTAGCGGCTTTGTTTATTAAACGCCGCGCCGCCGTTTTGGAACCAGCCCGCCCCCTCTTTGGCGTGACCGTCCCCCCAACGCTCCTTAATCCCAGCGAAATAAGGAATCAGCGCGGATTTTAGTATTCCATGGAAGTCAAGCGAAACATCGGCGCCTTTTATCAGGCCGCCAACCCTGCGAAGCTCCGCGATGGCGCTAAATGGGTTAGACAGCCTGGCGCGGCGGGCTATCACAGGCTCTATTTTTGGAAAGGGTTTGAGCAAAAACGAGTGGCGGTCTTCTACAACGGCCTGGATTCTGGCGGAGGGGAAGGCGTCAAGCAAATTCTTCCAGGCGGGAAGAACCCGAAGAACGTCGCCTAAAGCCGAGAGGCGAAGCAGAACCAGACGCATTGGATAATATTATCATTGTTGGAACGGTTTCCGCCTGGGACGCCTGCTTAACCGTTAGTCTGAAAGGATGCATAAACCGCTCTGCGAGCGATTCAACTTTCTCACGCTTAAACCGCTCTATTACTTCAACCCTGGAAGAAGAGCCTGGGTTATGAGATAATTGTTTTTGAATTGGGAGGATATATCATGGGACCATTCAAACAAACCCTTCTGGCGATTGCCCTGATTGCGGGAGCGTCCTTTGTCTGCGCCGCTCAGGCGGCTCAGACCGCTATCAGGGAACACGCGGTGACGATTTCCAAGGTTATGAGCGACGCCAGGAAGTCGCTGCAGGCAAGCCCTCTGGAAGCCCTTGCTATGCTGGAGCAAGTAATCGCGGCGGAAACGCCTGCGCTCGACTTTGACAGCGATGATCTTACTACGGTTATGGCAAGCTATGATCTATGCTACCAAACGGCCTATTTATATCGTGAAGCCGCCACGGCTGCGGATTACAGCGGTTACTGGGAGAAGGCGGCGGAGTACTACAGAAAATCGGGCGAGGTCATTTTGGACCCCGTTGAAAAGTCTAAGGCCGCCAATGTCAGATTCAGCGAAAATATTGAAAACAATATAAAGCAGCTCAGGGAGCTGATAGATTCAGACGAATTCGATGAGCTAAAATCTAAAGAAGAAAGCCATTACACAAACGATGACTACGCCGTATTAGAAAGACTGCAGTTTTATGAAAACGAACTGAAGGTAAACCAGGACGCCCTTGATTACTTTCAGTCCCGCTCTGAAAAGGCCGATAAAGACATCGCAATTTTTAATCCGGCTCCCCCCTTGCATGAATTGATGCGTCAGAAAATCAACCAGGTGCAGGAGCAAATTAATACTTACAGGGGGGGGCGCGGAAATAAGGCCAAGTGGGTGGAAAGCGTCGTTGAACACCACGCGGCGTATATGCAAAATTACCCCAGCCAGGAAGATAAAATAGCGTTTGTATATCGTCTGATTGTTCTTGCGCCCGAGAGTAAAACGGCGCCTGTGCTGCTGGAACTGCTAAAGGGAAACGCAACAGACGCCGACCTGAAGAGAGCGATTCAAGCCACGCGCCCCGCAAAGAAAAAGTGAGGTTGTTTTAATACTTCTCTGCGCTCTCCACTATCATCAAGCCCTCCATGACCTTAACGGCCTTGCCGCCTATATGCACTCTGTCGCCTAAGTCCTTACAGCGGAGGAAGCCCCCCCGCTGAGATATTTGGCGGGCTTCCAGGTTTACTTTGCCCAAACGCCGCGACCAGTAGGGTATCAATGTGCAGTGGGCGCTGCCGGTTACAGGGTCTTCCATGATTCCATCCTGGGGAAAAAAGCATCTGCTTACAAAGTCAACGCTATTTCCAGGAGACGTGGCCAGTACGCCAAATCCAGGCAGTGATGCCATTGCGGGAAAATCAGGGCTTATGGCGCGGACTTGCTCTTCTGTTTCAAGCACTGCCGCCAGGTCTCTGGAGAGCAGCGCTTCAACGGGCGTTACGCCAAGGGCCTTTGTCAGGGCGGATATGTGTTCCGGCGTTGGCGCTCCGGGCCGCCGTGGAAAATCCAAAACCAGCCATTCGCCGTCTTTTGTCACGCTGAGAGGCCCGCTTTTGGATTGGAATACTACGGATTGCAAGTCAGGGCGCAGTTCGTTAAAAATCAGCCAGGCGCAGGCGAGGGTTGCGTGGCCGCACAGGTCAACTTCGTTGGCCGGGGTAAACCAGCGGATATTAAAGCAACCGCCCCCATCGCCTCCATCGTCCGCCGGCACAAAAAAGGCCGTTTCAGACAGTTGGTTTTCCATGGCTATGGCCTGCATCAATCTATCCGGCAGCCATCTTTCCAGCGACATCGCGGCTGCAGGGTTGCCTTCAAAGGGGCGCTCGGCAAAGGCGTCAATCTGGTGAATTGGCAAGCGCATAGAGGCTCCGAGCGGTATTTTCAGAATGTCCTATACTTACCCCTTAACTGGCTTTTTGTCAAAAACATCCATATTCACTGTTAGAAGCGTTCTTTGTGGAAATCAGCCATACAAAGGCGCGTGTCGCCTTCGGACACAAAGCGCGACATACGTTTGAGCTTCACACGCTCCTTGTAGCTCAGAGAGGGCTTGCGCGGCGCTTTTTTGAGACCCATGAGCCGCCCGCTAATCTTCCAGGCCAGCCAGACTCCTATGACGAGGATGATTATATCCATGACGCGCCTCGCATTTTCAGTTTATAGCAAAGACAAGAAAAGTCAACGCCTTTTGAAAGGGCAAAAATGGCAGACGAACAAGGCATAAACGTAAATATCACTATGGGGGTCTGGCGTCCGCGTTCCTGGCAAATTCGGAGGTTTTGCAATTAGCTCACTAATCTATCTTTGTTTGAATGCTCTCAGGTTTATTTTTATATGGGCCAAAATCTATTAACGACACGCTCTGGCAAAGCGGGAGATTTTGCAATTACCTTTTTTAATTCAGAAACAACGTCACACTCCCGTTGACCCATACCCTCCCAGGCCGCGCTCTGTATTTCCCAGGCTGCCGACGTTTTCGACTACGGTCCATGAGCATTCGGGGACGGGGGCTATCAGGATTTGGGCTATTCTATCGCCCCGCTTGATTTCAAAGGGGGTCTGGCTGTGGTTTATGAGCAAAACCATGACTTCATTCCTGTAATCGGCGTCTATGGTGCCGGGCGAGTTCAAAACTGTTACGCCGTGCTTGAGGGCCAAACCCGACCTGGGGCGAATTTGCCCCTCATATCCTTCAGGGATGGCCATTATCAAGCCCGTTGGCGTCAGGAGGCGGTCTCCGGGCAGCAAAACAGCGGTCTGATTTTCCGGCAGCGCCGCCCTCAGATCCATCCCTGCGGATTGAGGCGTGGCGCGGGCCGGAAGGGGCAGACCCTCGGCGTGTGAAAGCTGATAGACCCGGATATTCACAGGAAGCTCCTGGCGTTGTTTTGGTGAGTTACTCATGCGTGGACATGTAAAACCTGGTCAGTCTGGTGTGCCCAGCAGGACTCGAACCTGCGACCTACGGCTTAGAAGGCCGTCGCTCTATCCGGCTGAGCTATGGGCACTGGAGAAGAACTTTCTATTGATGCAACGGCAGCGTTCTCACCAGGCGCCTGCAGCTGTTGCAGATGATTGTATAGACATCGGGCGTTTCAACGTGATAGACATAGCCCGGCCCTTCGACGACATCTTGTTGCGCGGCTTCCAGGCGGCCAAAGCAATACTCGGCTATGCGGACGCTTCCCGAAACCGTGAGGTCAGCGCCGCAACTGGCGCAAGTTAAATTGGACATACAAACTCCTGAGCGAAAACCCCGCCTGACCGGATACAAGTAGTATAGTCAACGCGCCCGAAAAGTAAACAAAATACATATTTGCGCATTCGCGCTCACCTTGAGGAGCAATCTGACAACCCTTTCACGCCCCCTTCTATGAACCTGTCCCTCCAACGAATGACGGTCTCTTTTGAGACGCCGCATATTGTTGCTATCTCCTTGATGGGCTTGCCCTCTACACGTTGCAAAATTATTTTGGCGCGTAGACTTAATCCAGATTGCTCCTTGCTGCTCCTGGCAATTTCCAGAGGCCGGGTAATTACGCCCTCGTTGCAATCAGCATGTTTCGCTGGCCTTGCCATACCCCCCCCCTTTTTTTGTATGGCAAGAATATACATTATTACTTGAGCTAATTGCAAAACCTCCGACTTTGCCAAGAATGTGGGCGCCGGACGTACATTTTTCAAGAGTTGTCACGCCGGTGCGCATCATTCTCAGGAGGTTTTGCAATTACCTCGCTCAATATTGCATGTAACACTACTGTTTACAACATGTTAGACGCAACTCCTCTGACAATAACCGGACAGCAGTGACGTAAAAATTACGCTAATGGCAGCTAACGCGCGGCTTTCAATAAAGTTTTTCAACCAGGCGCTCTTGACATATTTCTGAGCGACATTCAAACTACATACAGACAGGCGCAATTCGGTTTTTTTCAAGGATGCGCGGGTGCTAATAACATTGAACATTGAGCCGCATTCCATACCCCATACTCACGAATCGCTCCCAAAGAGGCGCGCAGCTGGCTTTTCGATGATCGAATTGTTGGTAATCCTTTCCATCGTTGCCATTTTGACGATTGGCGGCGCGGTGATGATGGGCAGCAGGCAGGCCGGGGCCGTTCGTTCTTTGCTGGACGAGCTGGAAGGCGCCATATCCAACGCAAGACAAGCCGCTGTGGCCACCGGCCGCGACACCGCCCTGGTTTGCTGGGGCGCCTGGGATAAAGACAACCCGCTGCGCATAGCCTTTGGCGACGCCAATATATTGCAAAGCGCCGACGGGCCGTCCAATTTTGTAGCCATAGTGGATCAAATTCTGGGCAAGCCGGATAATAAACCCCAGCCCATACCGCCCAACCCGCCCGCCATTGGCAATCTTGTAAATGTTAGCACGGGAGAACTGGATCAACTGACCGTTGGAGTCGGATTTCAGTATTTGCCAAGAGACCCTGTTCAAAGAAAGGCCGCCATCGTGACCGATGGCCCTGACAGGGGCAACTGGGAAATAGCCAAAGGCGGCAGCGACGACATAGAAAGCGTTCCTCCATTCAATGGAGAATTTAATGACGTTTTAGACGTCAAAAACAATTTTTGTACGGGGCAAAGCGGCGAAAGCGGCTCGCTTTCCCAGCTGACCATCAACGGCTACACCAAACGCTTCAGCGCAACTGTATTTATAAAGGTGGTCACGGTAAATTCCACCGGAAGCCCTGTTGCCGGTGGCCCGATGGGGCTTATCGCGCTAAAGGAAAACGGCGCGTCCGTGTTTAAGTTTTACAACCCCGGCAAAAAGAGCGGAGACGGCAAATGGCGAAGAATATAAAAAGGCGTTTTCGGTTTTCAGTTTTTAGTTTTCATTTTATGGTCAAAGAACCAACTGGCCTGAACGGGGCGGCTTCATTAAAGCCCGCGACGCCATTGCGCTCCAGGCGCTCCCGCCCCCTCGCTCCTCACCCTCAAAGTGGTTTCAGCCTTGTTGAAATGTCTGTGGCGGCTTTAATACTTGCCATTGGCATTTTGGGCCTCACCATGTTGCAGGCCATGTCCCTTAAAGTCGCCAGGGGAAGCGCCAACTCGGCTATTGCGGTGTTGATAGCCGAGCAAATCATGGATCGCGTTGAATTGGAGGGCCGCCTTAGCTGGCTCAACGTCACGGATTCCAGCGGCTTTAAGTACATCACTTTAGCAAAAGGCGGAACTGCTGATGATAAATTTAACGCAAGGGGAGAGCTTGTGGAGCAGGCAAGTGACGACCCCGCCTTTTTCACGGCTTCCACCAGGCGCGAGCCGATTGAATCATCCGGCCCCATGGGTTTTATATCCGACGTGAGCGTCAGGGTTGAGTATAAAGAGAGCGCCAAAAATAATGAAGTGGTTACGCGCGAGTTTATCCTCACCAGGAGAATTACCCATGGCTGAGTATTCTCCAAACAAACTAAACCCCAAAAGGGGCGAGGGATCAGGGGTCAGGGGTCGGGGATTGTCGCATCGCGTCGCGTTGCGCGTTCACACTCCACGCTATAATAACTCCACGCCTGAAAAGGGCTTTTCCCTTGTAGAGTTACTGGTGGCGCTGCTATTCACCTTGCTCCTCATGGCGGGTATGGCTGCTGTATTTAAGGCAAGCTTGGCCAGCTTTTACACATCTGGCGAAAACCTGTCAAATACCAGAAGAAACAGAATGTCAATAGACCTCCTCGGCGACGACATCAATCTGGCCTGCATGTACCTGACGGATATAGCCCTGCCCCCCCCAACGCTCCCTTCTGTTCCGCCATTTTACATAATTCCCAACGTCGCTATAGCCAACGCCGGGGAAAACGACCCCCAAAAGGCCGACGAACTGTATTTTTACATGGACGAGCCTCTCTCCTTTGAGGGCGAACTCATAAGCGCCCCCAGCTACACGGCGTCCGATCTGGTGGCCCTGGAAGACGTAAATCCCGGCTATGACTATGACGCAATCGTCGGCGCCGCCTCCGGCAAGTACGTCGTAAATTGCCCGAGCGTCGCGCAAGCCCAACAGGTAGCAGCCGCCCATGAGGCGTTGCGGCCAAACGGAGGCGTGGTGGCAATCATAAGAGACCGCTGGGAGGCATTGTACGCTACCGATTTGCGGATTATTGAAGGCGCGTCAAGGGTAGAGTTTTACGCGGGCGCATCGCCAGACGTTGGAATAACGGGGCTGGGTTCATCGGGCCTGCCCTCCGAAGGTCACATACCCGGTTCACTGGTTACATTTGTCAAACCCGCCCAGATGATTCGTTACAGGGTGGCTATGCTGGAGCTAGACCCCGACCCCGATAAACCGGAAGGGAGGATTCCCTGTCTGGTGCGGGAGCAGGGCGTCTATAAATGGGATGGCTCAGACCCTTTTAATACCCCTGGCGCCCCCCAGATCATTACAGAAAACGTTACAGGTTTTAAGGTTTATCTAAGCGTCAACGGCGGTTCAACAGACGATGATTGGGCCGGCATGGACATTTCGGCCACCGGTTTTGCGGCCTGGGATCAGGGGATAAGAGGCAAAATTGACAGCAAACTCGCCACAGCCGGACGCCCAGGATATCAGGATACCCGGGGCAGCGAACACTGGTTTCGCAATATACCAACGCTGGTAAGGGTTGACCTGACCACGAGGACGGCCGCAAAAAGGGCCGAGTTTTCTGAATTACGCAATCAGCTCGCCTATCGTGAATTAAAGCAGAGCTTAATCTTTGTCCCCAGGCACTTTGGCTTACCGATGAGGTGATGATTTGCTTAGTTCTCATTACTCACAAAACGGCGGCGTTACCATCATGGTGGTTTTAACACTGTTAGTTTTGCTGACTGTCGCCGCCTTCAGCATGTCAAAAAATTCCTTTAAGGAAATCCATACGTCCGGGTTCATGAAGCAGGGGGCCATGGCTAAAAACCTGGCGGATTCCGGCATTCACTGGTCTATTTACTGGATAGACGCCACGTATTCTTATGACGCCGACGCTTCCAGGTTGATTGATCTCAAATCCTGGCTCGCCATTGAAAACGACCGCTCAGGGGTGCTATATGGGCTTGACAAATTGGAATATAGGCCAAGCCGCAGCAGTTGGGTTGACCCGGACCTCACGTTGCCTGAAACTTCAACATTCAACCCAAACTATGACCAGGGTTTCACCATCGCTTTAACGCGAATGGGCAAATTGCCCGTCTTCGATATCAGCCAGGGCGCGGGGGCAGGGGCCTATACGCCGTCGGACGGCCGTGGGCAGCCGGATCACGCCCCCCTGCTATGGGCCATACGCTCCGAAGCGCGGGTTAAACCGCCCTCAAAAGTAAGCATCGCCTTTACTCACACCAAAGAAGCCTGGGTTTCCACGCCCGTCAGGTAGGAGCAAATATGTACGGACGCAAATATCCCTTTTTTTGTTTGTTTTTTGCCTTCTTAATGTTCATGCCTGGCGCTCTCCAGGCCCAGTTAGACCCCAGGCTGTGGGGCGTGGGCAACGAGAGGCCAGATTTTTTAGACCTCTACCAGCAATCGGCGCAATTCAATAAACCAAAGCCGGAAGTGCTTACAATATTTGACTTTTCATTGTCAATGGACGCGCTGATGTATCATCCGCTATATCAAAACCTTGACAATTCAGATGATACAGCCCTCTACCTGCAATTTTCCCTGAATGCCAACAACAGGCCTAATGTTGGCGCTTCAACAACCGGTACTGCCATGAGCGTATGGGATTCAGGCAACAATAACATTAACGCTACGTTTGTCGCCCTTATTAAGCCCGATGGCGCTGAAGTCACGCAGACAGACGCGGAAAGATGCGCCGGATTATACCAAAACGGCTCAACAACCACGCGCATAGTTCAGCCTGCCGCAAGCGGTTTGTATAATACAAACAGCACGTCCAACAGCAGAGACATAAGGCACTGGATATTGGCCGCCAGCCACGCCAGGTTTAGCAAAGATGTAGATGGAGTCGTCAGGACGATTGACATACCTCTTCCCTGGACAATCATCAGGCCGGACTCGCCCGGAAATGCTAACACAGGGAAAAACCCGCTAGATCCCCTTACAAAACATGACAAACAGGTAAAAATCACAACAGAAAAAGACAACGCCGGACATATCATAGAGAAGACAACCACGCACGGCAGCCTTAAAGATATTGAGTACGACATCAGCTACAGGGTATCCACAACCGCCAGCGCAACCATCCCTAGCGACACCAATACTTATACTGTTTTTAATATGTCAAATAGCAACAGAACGGTTCAGCTCCATACCGCGTCATATATCAGAAAATATGTTCGATGGTTATTTGAAGGAAGATACCAGAGTTCGCCCAGCGCCGCCTATTACAACCCGCAGTATAACGGCAGGTTCATCGTTTATAACGCCCTGGCGCGCGCCAACAATGCCAGCCCCGACCCGCTGGCCGGGGGGCAGATCTCCGCTGAATGGGGCCGGGGTTTTGGAAAAAACTGGGGCGGCGGCACTATCACAACCTATAAATGCGATGATTTGACTGGAGTTTATTCAACAACCCCCGAACAAAACGACGCTTCCAAATATGCCATACCAGCCGTGACGCGCCTCCAGGCTACAAAGCAGGCCGCCATTTCCACCTGGATAGACCGCCAGGCCGATGTATATTGGGCTTTCCGCTATCTTGACCACAACGGGGAAGCCGGCAATTCTACCAGCAACGCAAATATCAGCAATAACAGCAAGGCAAATTTTCAATCAAACAATTTAGACTATCATTTGACCAATCGTTTTGCGGGCAGGGATTCAGGCTGGATAGTGCTGAATAATACGCAAAGCCAGGACCCCAAAAGCGACGCGTGTAATTCTGTCAGGGGAATGAGGCGCATAGCCGCGGGCTTCACCGTTATTTACACCCCCCTGACACACGCTATGGCGCGCTCGCTGGTTCAATATAACGACCCGTCCAGCGTATTTAACGACGTGGTGGGGCTTGACGCGTCCCAGTGTTCCAGCAGTTTTATTATTTTATTTACGGACGGTCAGGACCAGGTTTCTCAAAGTAACGCTGCCGCCACGACTGCTACGCCTTACGTCAGCGGCAGCGGGACAGAGCAGATATTTAGCGCTTTAGCGGGCAACAGAGCGATACTCGCAAACAGAAACACCATCAACAGGGGTCAGGCTTACTGGAATTTCTTTACCTTCGCCGCCATGGGCGCCCACATGTCCGATTCTTCACTGGGGACAAACGGCGTTCACTATCTTGCCAGCGACGTCATTGAGAATAGTTATAAATCCGGCGCCCCCTCCACGTTTTTACCATTTTCCATCCAGAAAAGGGGCGATACTATTTTTAGCCCGCCGCGCCGCGTGACGACCATGACGGTGGGCGTGAGCCTTGGGGGCAGATACACGGATACGGCAAGCCCCAAGCGCGCCATGTTTTTAGGCGCGGTTCTCGGCGACCCAAATGTGATTGACGGAAATTTAAGGGATTTCCGCTCCTTCACGCCGCCCGCCTTTGACCAGAACGGCAATGTTGTTAGGGAGAATGACTGGCTGCCAGATCCGCTATATCCCGATGATTATCCTGAGCGCGGCAGAAAAGCGCCCGGCGCCGTGTATTACTTTGACGCCACGGACGCCGGAAAGCTGTCTGATTCGCTGAAAACGGCGCTGCTGTCAATAATTTCATCGGAAACCAGCAACGCCACGTCAAACCCCAATTTGCCCTTTATTGGCGCAAGCTATGGGCAGCAGGTGTTTATGGGCAGCTTTGTGGTGCCCGAGTACGGCGGCGCTATCTGGACGGGCGATTTGTGCATGTTTGGCACAAGGGAAGTTAAAACAGACAAAGGCGACAGCGTGGTCATGACGGACGGATTAGGCAATCGCGTTACAGCGCTTAACGCTGAAAACGCTATTTGGGCGGCATCAAAGGCGCTGAGGGCAAAAAGATGGCGGGATCGCAAGCTTTATACACGTTTACCCGGCGCCCCCGACGACAACACGGCCCTTATACCTTTTATGGACGATATAGGCCTTTCGCCTTTTAATGCTAATGGCGTGGCGTCCCGCTTCACGGATCTCGCAAAGATCATAGGCGTTTCAGATTTGTACAAATTCGAGAATATAGACCACACGTACTATTACAAATTTAATGATGAAGACAAGAAAAAAATTATTCAATTTGCCTCGGGCGGCGACAGGGATAATCCGGAGACCAACAGAAACAGCACCATCATGGGCGATATTATCAATTCGACGCCCGTAGCCATTGAATTTTTATGGAGCGATGTCAGTCATAAACTGAGCGGGCGTCTGGCGGCTGTTGGGGGGGACAGGTTTCGCCTTATACTTGTAGGCAGTAATCAGGGCTGGCTGCACGCCTTTGGCGAGGTGACGAAGCGCAGCCGCGTGACGGAGATGGACTCCGACGGCAGGCAAAGAGAAAGAGAAATAGTTACGGCAGGCGATGTAGAGGAACTGTGGAGTTTTATGCCCACAGACTTTTTAGAAAACCTTCCCTTTATTTATGAATTGGGCAACCTCCACCGCTTCATGGTTGACGGCGCCCCGGTTATCTACCACTTAGACATTCCGCGATCAAGCGGCATTGGAAACGGCGTTGTTGACCCCGGCGAGCGCGCGCTGGCCATTTTCGGCCTGGGCATGGGGGGGCGCAGTTACTACGCCCTTAATATCCAAAACCCATTTGAACCCAGGATACAGTGGACTCTGATACCCGACGAGATGGACAAGGGTAAATTTCCCAACAAGATTGTTAAGGTTAACGCAAATAGCGACGCCAAAGAACCCGAAGTGCGCGAGATTATAGCCAGGTTTGGTTTTTCAACGGCCACGCCGGCCTTTGGCAGAATAATTTATAACAATGGCGCCACAAATCAACTAAAGGACGCGGTCTTTTTAAGCGGCGGCTTTAGCCTGCCCGAGGTTGACGCCAGGTTTGCCCCGCTGGGGTCTGGGATCGTTGCGTTGGGGCGCTCCGTCATGGCTCTGGACGTCTGGACGGGGGAAGTTCTCGACGCCTTTGATTTGACAAAGATTAACCCCTCTGCGGGGCCTGTGGGCGCGGGCGTGATTCCCTTTGAGTTCATCGTCAATTCGGGCATGGCTCAAAGAGCCTACTTCACAGACTACAACGGCGGGCTGTGGGTATGGGGGGATAAAATTATAAATGACGCCCAAAGTTCATACTATAAATTTCGGGAAGCCACGTCGCGTATGAAAGAATGGCTAAAACCCCGTAAGATTTATCAGGATAATAGCGGCCAGCCCAACGCCCGCTATACAACGCCCCCGGCGCCTTTCAGGGTTGGGGATTTTCCGGGCGAGTTTCAAAGAAACCAAATCATTGTCAGACCGGCGGCTGTCGGCATAGCCATGGTCAGCGGCGACCGCAACAATTCTCTGGACAAATATGATTCCGACGCTTCTCAAAGGCCAAGCGTTCACAGGCTGACGGTTGTCTTCGACCGTCAGGACAGCGAGCTTTGGACTAATGTAGGCGTAATAAACGACAGCTTTTTGCGTAATTTTTCCGGCAATATTGTCTCATCCGGCAGCGACTCGGTTTTCGAGCTTATCACGCCAGGCAGCCCAAGATACTACCTGGCGCCTAAAATTGACGGGAAACCCGACAGGGATAAAACACAATTTGGCTACTATATCAACTTTCCATCCAGAAGCGGCGATTTTGTACCCAAGGGCATCAACACGCCATCGGTGGTTTCCGGCAGCTTGTTTTACTCAATCTTTACGCCCACGGCTTACGATAGGTGTACAGGTGGTTTTGGGAAGTCGGAAACCTGGATGATAGCCGACGTCATCAACCCTCTCAAGGAAGACAGAAGAAATACCGGCGCCGACGCCTTCTGCAGCGGTTTGATATATGATTGGGGCGGCGTAGCCTCCAATTTCATCCAGGTTGGCACCCGGGGCGTAATTCAGGGCGGCGCGCCCTCCGGCGCCACAGGCGCGGGCGCCCTTGACATCCGCACATTTTCCGCCGACCCCTCATACGGCGTCCCCAAACCCAGGGTTTGGAGGGTGATAAGATAAACGCGAAGAAGAAACTGCCGCCTGGTTATTCCGTTTCTGCTTCAAAATTGCGTCCCGCAATCTTGAAGCAGAAAGTTGTTTTTAGAAGCAACGCAGCATGTTGCTTCTCAAAGTTGAACCGCTCTGAAAGACTCAATCCCATTATAATAATAAGCTGAGGTAATTGCAAAACCTTCTGGAAACATCGCGCGCCAGTGCGCAATTCCTGAAAAACGCGGATCTGGCGTCCGCGTTTCCGGCAAAGCCGGAGGTTTTGCAATTAGCTCAGCTGTTGACCGTTTTTATTACAGAAGCCGCCATGCTCAAACTTCAACAAACAATCAGGAAACGACTAAGGAACTAACACATGGGTTTGCTGCAAGGGGCCACGTCCCTTCGAAGATTTCTCGCTCTGGGGCCTGTGCCCGGCCAGGACGATTTGTGCGCTGGCTTAGCCCAGGATCGCTTTCGCCCCTTTGAAGACGGCGTTGACGAAGAGCGGTACGGCTGGGTTGACTGGCGAAACCCGCTGATTTCCCCGGCTGACTCAAACTGGGTTTTTCAGGATCGCTTTGCCGTATTCGCGCTGCGGATTGACACCCGCAAGATTCCGCCAATTCTGCTGAAGGCCCATACAGAGCTGCGTATCCAGAGCCTCATAAAAGAAAAAGACCTGGCTTTTATCGGCAAGGAGGCCAGAATCTCGTTACAGGACGAGGTCAGGGCCGAATTGCTGCGCCAGGCGCTGCCGGTTCCACGCGTCATAGATATTGCCTGGGATTTAAAGGGAGGCGTGCTTTGGACGACCGCGAGCAACACAAAAGCCCAAAGCCATTTGACGGGCCTTTGTATGAAGTCCTTTGGGATTGAGTTGCAGCCCCTCGCGCCATTGCTGCTGGCTGGCAGGCTGGCGCCTGATATTCCGGTTGAGGCTCTGACCGCTCTTGAGCCTTTTGACCTGCGCCTGGAGGATGTATGAAGCCAATGGAATTAATAGAGCACGGGCGCTTTTTAGGCGAGGAGTTTCTGCTCTGGCTTTGGATGCGCGGGCTTACAGAAGGCGGGACGTCAGGCGCGGACGGGGATAGTTCGGCTTGTTTTTTGGACGATGAAGTGCTGCTTGTAACAGAGCGGGGCGATGTCAAGGAGTTGAGCCTGCGCAAGGGAAACCCGCCGGAATCCCTCGAGGCATTTGAGGCGCTGTCCAGGGGGATGCGCCCCAGCAGGGCTAAGTTGCGCATTTTGGCAGGGGACATGGAGTGGGCCTTTACCCTTGGCGCGGCCCAGCTGGAGGTTTCAGGCATGAAGCTGCCGCCCACCCAGGCCAAGGATATACAGGGACGCGTTTCAGACAGGCTGTTTTTGATTGAAGAGGGCGTGGCCCACCTGGAGCGCCGCTTTGCTCTTTTTTTGAATCGCAGGGCCAAAAATGCTGATGGTTTAGAAAGTGAAATGAAAGCTTGGGTTGAAGACGGTTTAGCCCAGTTAGCCGGGTCCGCTATTGAAGCCCGGCGGGAATCATGAGGGGTCTGGTCAGCGTTCTGATACCCGCCGCCATAGTAATCGGCGCGGCAGCCCCTGATTTGGCCGAGGTTCAGGGAGCTTTGCCAGGCGGAAAAAAAGCCGCCGTCCGCCTGCAATTCAAAATGGGCGTGAGCGTTAGCTCAAAGAATTTGCCAAAGGATTTCATCGCCAAAAAGGGGGACTTGCCCCGGTGGCTTTCTTTTGAAGACTTGACCTCCGGCGGCAAACGCTGGGCGCTTACCGCGCTGTTTCCCAAGGATAAGTGGGGTAAGGATGAGGTAAGGCACGTGGTCAGATGGCCAAAGCTGGAGTCTGTCTGGCTCATAAGCGCGCTTTTTTGCGGACACGGGCAGCGCTACGACTTGCTGATGGCGGCCAACCCCAAAAATCCTGAATTTTTTAGCGAAGGCGACATTTGGCATATTCCAAAAGCCTTGTTATCGCCGGAATTTGGGGGCGCGGCTACAAGCGCGCCCGCCAGAAGCCAGCCGGAAGATGAATTTGACGATGAGGCCCGCATAGAGGCGTCCAGGGCTATGCTGGAGTACAAAAAGGACAAGCAGGGGAGCTATGCCGCCTACAGGATGCGTAAGGGCGAAGCGCTGTACTCCGGCGTTGTCATGCGCTTCACTGATTTGGTTGACGCTAAGGAGGTCAATCAACTGGCCGCCCGCATAGCCAAACGCAGCGGCATTAAAGACGTCCGCTCAATTCAGCCGGGGCAGGTTATTAAAATACCCTTAGATTGCCTGGCGGACCCTTTTCAGCCCGAAGGTTCCAAAGGGCTTGCCGAAGACAGGCAGGTGAGGGCGGAAGTGCGCAGAACGGCAAAGGTTGAAGCAGGGCCGCGCCTTGCAGGAGTTCGCGTAGTCCTTGACCCCGGGCACGGCGGCGTTGATTCGGGCGCAAGGGCAAATGGCGTTTGGGAGTCTGATTTTGTATATGACATAACCATGCGCGTCCGCAGGTTATTGGAACTCAACACGGACGCGCGGGTTTCAACGACGCTGCGCTACGAGGGCATAGGCTTTGGCATTCGGGACAGCATACCCGCCATGACAAAGGAGGCCGTGCTGCTAACCACGCCGCCCATACCCAATGACGGCGAGTCTTCATCAACAGGCTCCAGCGTGCATTTGCGCTGGATATTGGCCAACCACTTTTTTGCCACGCCCAAAACGGCAGACCCTCGCAAGACAATTTTTATCAGTTTTCACGCCGACAGCCTGCACCCATCCACGAGGGGGAGCATGGTTTATGTTCCGGCCTCCAATATGGTTCCAAGTAAATTCACATGGGCGGAAAAGGGGGTTCAGGTTTCCGAATTAAAACATGGCGCAAGCGTGAATTTCACGGCCCGTCAAAAGCTGGAGATGGAAGCCAGGAGCCTGATTTTTGCCGAAGGGTTATTGAAGGAGCTTCGCAGGGAAAAGCTCCCTATCCACGCAAACCGCCCGATACGCAATGTGATCAACCGATCGGGCAAAACCTTTGTCCCCGCTGTTATACGCACCAACAACGCGATGACAAAGGCTCTGATAGAAGTTGTAAACCTTCAAAACGAAGAAGACGCCGCTCTGTTAAAGGACGCCAATTTCAGGGAGCAATACGCCAAAGCCGTCGTCAGGGCTATCAGAGGGCATTTTAAGAATGGTTAGATACAAATAGGTTTGAACAATTTGAAACCATTAGCGCTTTTGGGTGGATTATACATTTTTTAAACCTGGAGTCCCGCAGGAATATATCTAGGATAACCGTTTAAGCCTTGACGCGCAGTATTTTTTATAGAATTTGGTAATTGACATTGTTAGAT
>JGI24698J34947_10000216_pt1 | contig 23797 bp, 19 predicted proteins | sample TergutMp193P3_FD_34947 | JGI IMG/M metagenome (IMG submission 34947) | reverse complement strand
ATGATAGAACGCGGGAAATACTTGAGCGCGTGGGCGCGTTGTCAGTGAACAATCTCTCCTAAGCATCGCCAACAAAGTTGGCGTTCAATAAATGCAAAAAAACTGTTTTTTTTACGTTCTCCCCCCTCAAATTTGCCCACTTTACCCATATGTCCTCGTGCCGGAGCACCCTACATTGATTACACAAACTTTATGCTTAAGGAGAATTTATGACGGGACAAACAATGTCAAGGGACACGGAACGCGGCTCAATCGGTGACGAGGCGGTTTTCCTGCGGATCCAGATGCTTCAAAAGGGGCTGCTCCAGTTCACCGACTCCACCAATGCCTACAGGCTGGTGAGGGAGTTCGGGAAGGACATCCGCTACATCGCGCCCTGGAAGAAATGGGTTGTCTGGGACGGTAGCCACTGGGAGGTGGACAGCGGGCCGCTGATCCATGCGAAGGGGCTGGATATGGTGCGGAATATCTACGCCGAAATCTACAAGACCGCCGACTATCGGGATCGAATGGATATCGAGAAATACGCAATACAGAGCGAGTCAACAAGGCGGCGGGAAGCGTTTGTGAAGGCGGCAAGCTGGATCCCTGACCTGAACGCCGCTGTCGATGACCTTGACCGCGACCCCTGGCTGCTGAACGTGGAAAACGGCACGCTNGATTTGCGGACGGGGGAGCTGCTGCCCCACCGGCAGGAGGACATGATCACCAAGATAGCGAAGGTNCGGTATGACAANGGCGCCGACTGNCCNCTTTGGAAGCAGTTCATCAGGGAGATTATGGGCTATAAGGGGGACTTGATTGGTTTTCTCCAGACTGCCGCCGGGTGGGCGGTGAGCGGGGACATCAGCGAGCAGGCGATGTTCATCCTTTACGGAACGGGGGCCAACGGGAAAAGCACGTTTCTCAATGTGATTATGGGCATTCTGGGGGATTACGCCATTTCCACATACGCCGAAACTTTCATGAAGCGTAACAACGACACGGCGACTAACGACATTGCGCGGCTGCGGGGAACGCGGTTCGTGACTACGCCTGAAACAGAGCAGGGGAAGCGGCTGTCGGAACACCTGATCAAGCAGGCCACGGGCAATGACCAACTGACGGCCCGGTTCCTGTACGGGGAGTATTTCAACTTTGTGCCGACTTTCAAGATTTTTATGGCGAGCAACCACAAGCCGGTTATCAAGGGGACTGATCACGGCATCTGGCGGCGGATTAAGCTGATTCCCTTTACCACGACGATAGCGTATGAGAAGCAGGACAGGTATTTGGAGCAAAAGCTGAAGGAGGAAAAGTCCGGCATACTGAACTGGCTGATTGAGGGTGCGCTGCGGTGGCGGAAGGAGGGGCTGAACACGCCGCCCATTGTGCTTAACGCCACGGACGAGTACCGGGGGGAGATGGACGTTATCGGGAACTTTATTCGGGAGCGGTGCGTCCAAAAGCCTGGGGCGATGATTCGGGCGCGGGAACTATTCCGAGTGTACCAGGACTGGTGCGAGGAGAGCAACGAGATGGCAACGAGCGAGCGGATGTTCGGGCTGCGGTTGAAGGAGCTTGGTATGGCGCAGAAGCGGACTGCCGAGGCGCGGTACTGGCAGGATTTGGTGGTTCAGGCGTAAAGGGTTTTCCCCATGCCCCTTTCCGGGTTATGGGAAAGAAAGCATAGGGTATGGTTTTCCCGACTGCCGCTGTTGATAAGGGTTGCTATTGAGATAGCGGCAGTTGTTTCTATTGATATGTGAAAAAGCAGAAAAAAAAAGACATGGCATTGGTTTTCATCAAAACATGCAAAAGATGGCAATTTTCGGGGGAGACGCGCGCTCCCCTTGGGAAAATTTTCTCCGGTGGTTTTGTGTCGTTTCAGGGTTATGCGTCAGGGTTTGCGGCATATCAAGCAACATTGAAAATCGTGGGATTGAGAGATAAAGAGAGAGATTATTGTTTCTCTATTAATATATTTTCTTTTTTATTTTGCTTATGCTTTCTAAAAAAAAGAAATAAAGGATAGATAAGATATATATAGGGGTTTGCCGGAAATTGGAGAAAGAACATGCATACTACATGGGGTTCATGTGGTTTTCAGGGTTTGCTCTCATCTTCGATAAGGCCGCCACCATAGGATAATCTACCCCACCCGCCGGGTGGGCGAACAACAACCAGGCCAGCCGCCGCTAATAACCAGACTAACACCATAGGGGAAGCCGGGGCGGCAGAATTGCCACATTATGCGTAGTCCTTCCTGGTCGCGCTCGCGACGGACTAAAGGGACTATGGGCACGCTCGTGCCCTAGCCCCCGCATAATGTGAATTCTGTCGTAGGAAAATCGGCGCGCTCGCGCCGTACTCCCCCCGGCTCCTTCACGATAAAAAAGGCGCGGCTGGCCGTCTTGAGGACAAGAAAAAGATATGTAAGCGGCAAGGGCGACAGGCAGGGACGGCACCGGGCGGGAGGCGGGTGGGAGAGAAGGTAATGCACAGCGGATCTTTGCGGTGGCAGCTTCACTTATCGCAGGCGACAAAGAGGAGCTGCACTTTATCTTTTGGAGAGGGGAACAGGTATGACTATAAGCGTTATGTGCCATAATAATTTCAGAAGACAAAAAGGGCATTAAGTGGTCTTTCAGATGATTTTTGATAAATGATATGGCACTGGGCGACTGGATGCTTTTACGGGCTTCTATTGATATTTTGGAGGGTTTTATTATATTGGTCCGCAGACACAAAAATCATGTTTTAAAATACGTTAGGTGTAAGGTGCCATAATATGACATCAATAATGACATCATATTATATGAATAGTGGTGATATATTATGAGTAGTTATGGGTAAAAATGCTTGACTAATTCCTTGTAATATAATAATATAGAGCAATCAAGCATACTACTGAGTAATCATGAGCGGGGCTGGACAACATTTATGATGTTGCGACAGTCACCTTTTTATTATTCCCCTATTCCCTTACTCCCCTTTGCCGATATAATCAATAGTATGAAAGCCCTTTGTGTGGTGTATGGAGGCCGGCTTGCGCCGGAAGCCTTTGAGAAAGCTTTGCCGGGAGGGGAGGGGAAGGAGAGTGCGTTTTCCCTGGCGTTGGCGGCAGCGGCAGCTTTCCCCGGCGTCCAAAAAACGGTTTTTTTGAGCGTTGATGGGCAAGGTTGTCCGGTTCTCCCCGATGGCATAGAGGTGAAGAAGCGGTCTTCCTGGACACGCAAAATCCTGCTGGAAGAGCTTTCAATCCTTTCCTCCGGCTATGACCTTGTGTATTTCGCGTGGGCGGACTGCCCCCTTCTGGACGCGGGCCTTGCCGGGGCGCTAGCGGAGAGGCACACACGCTATGGGGCGGAGTACTCCTACGCCGACGGCTGGCCTTACGGGTTCGCGCCGGAGATCCTTGCCCCGGCCACCACAGGGATACTCGCAAAACTGGCTGAAGGCGACGATGCTCACGAAAAATGTGACGTGGAACGCGACGCCCTCTTTCAGGTTATCCAGAAGGATATAAACGCCTTTGATATCGAAACCGAGATTTCCCCCGTGGATTTACGGCCGTACAGGCTCAGTTTGACGGCTGACTCAAAGAGGAACCTCCTCCTCCTCTCGCGCTGGATGGAGGCGGGCCTTCGTTCCGCCTCTGACGCGGAAAAACTTATAAATGAAAAGCCTGGACTGCTCCGTACCCTTCCGGCTTACTTCAACATCCAGGTAACAGGCGCCTGCCCCCAGGCATGCTCCATCTGTCCCTGGCCTGTGTACGGTGGCGGCATACCGGTTACGGAAAGAAAAGATCATTTACCAGTTGACGCCTTTGAGGGGCTTCTTGGTAAAATAGAAGGTTTCGCGGGGGACGCCGTAATCGGCATTTCCCTCTGGGGGGAACCTTCCCTGCACCCGCAGGCGGATGAGCTCATCGGGATGGTCCTGTCAAGGCCGGCGCTCTCGCTTGTGGTGGAAACATCGGGCATCGGCTGGAAGGAGGATGGGCTTAAGGCGCTTGCCGAAGCCGCTTCGCAAGCCGCCCCCCGGAAAAACCATATTGCGCCCCTTTCGTGGATAGTTTCGCTTGACGCGCATGAGGGCGAGCGTTACAGGCAGGTTCGGGGACCGGGCTTTTCGGAGGCGTGTTCCGCCGCCAGGACGCTGTTCTCCCTGTTTCCCCGTGACACTTATGTCCAGGCGGTGAGGGTCAGGGATTTTGAGGACGACATCGAACACTTCTATCGCGCATGGAAGGAAGAGCCGGGGGTTCCCGCCGCGAGAAGAAAAGACGGCAGCCATGTTATAATTCAGAAGTACGACGATTTCTCCGGCGTCCTTCCCAAATTGCAGGCTTCGGATCTTTCGCCTGTGAAGCGGCGGCCCTGCTGGCATATTCAGCGCGACATGAACATACTGCTGGACGGAAGGGCGCTTTGCTGCAGGGAGGACCTTGCCTCNCTCAAAGGGAANGGGGACAAGGCNTGGGGCAATGTCTTTACGGAAGACCTTGCCGTAGTCTGGGAGAGGGGCGCGGCTTTGTATATGGAACACTGTAACGCCGAATACAGGGGGATTTGCGGGCACTGTGATGAGTACTATACGTACAACTTTTAGCGACAACCTCCCCTCATATACNGCGGTGGGAGGAACCGAACGTAAAGCCTCGGCGGGACTTTCTGCGGTAATACTCAACCGGAGCGGNCGGCATCCGCGCTACACTCTCTTTGAGGAGCTGGCAAGGATAGGCTTTGATTATGTCCTTTCCATGGAGAGCTCCGTCAGCCGTTATGATCTTGAGAGCCTCTCCCAGAGTTTCCCTTTTGTCAGGTTCATACTTTTAAAAGAACCTGTCAGCACCGGAGAAGAGATCAACCTTGCCGCCGTGGAGTCATCGACACCCCTCTTTTTTGTTTTTTGGAACGACTTGAGGATATTGCGGTGCGGCGGCGCGGAGCGCATGGCGGAGCGGCTCTTTTCTGGCGACGCCGAAAACCGCGGCCGCTACAAAAGGCTTTGTACCGTGCCCCTGATACAGGATGAACGCTCTGACAGCCTGCCCACCCTCATCATTCCGATGCTTCTCCCCGAAAAGAAAGCGAAGCTGTCCATCAAGACCATTCCGTCCATTCCACAAAAAGAAGGGCTTCCTTCCCTTTACCCCTTCGACGGCATCGGTATATACGACAGGGAAAGGTTCCTTCGCTTGGGCGGCTTCGATACTTTGATAAAGGATTTTTACTGGCAGCTCATGGACTTTGGTTTTCGCTCCAGCCTCTGGGGAGAGGAAATAGCGTCTACCAGGCTGATTAAGCTGTCTTATGAGGGGACTGTCCCCTATGAGGATACTACACAGGGCGAAGGCTGGAGGCGTTTTTTCCTCAAGAACCTTGCCCCGGTTTTCAGGCGGGATTATGCCCACATACCCCTTGCGCGTTTCCCGTCATACGCAAGGAGAAGGGGCGAATTGCTTGCCGCATGGGAAGAATACACCTCTGCCCGTGAGTGGGTAAAGACCAATCGTTACCGTTTTGTTTCTGACGCGAGAACTGTTGCCGAGCGCTTTGTTTCTGATGAAAACCTGGTTTCCGATGAAACAGTGCCTCTGCCTGGATCTTTGCCTCTGTCCGAAACCGGGTTTACGATGGAAGATACTGAAGAGATTCGAAAGAAGGAGGGGTGAAATGACCGCATTGGTATTGCAGGCGCGTATTGATTCGAGCCGTCTTCACGGCAAGTCGCTGCTTCCGCTTAACGGAAGACATCTGATTTTCCGGGTGATGGAAGCATTAGGCGCACTTTCTGTCGGGGCGAAGATACTTGCCTGCCCGGAGGACAGTGTTTCCGCGTTTTCCCAGCTTGCGGTGGAGGCGGGCTTTCTGCTGGTTGCCGGTCCCAAGGATGACGTACTTGCGCGTTACTGCCTGGCGGTACGCAGGACCGGGGCGGACAGGATCATCAGGGCAACGGGGGACAATCCCTTCGTGTTTGTTGACGCTGCCGCCGCAATTAACAGCGAAGCCATCGAACAGAACGCGGATTACGCCGCCTATTCGGAGCTTCCCTACGGAGCCGGGGTTGAGTCGGTCTCTTCGGAGGCCCTGCTTCGCGCCGAAAAGGAGGCGAAGCTTCCCGATGAGCGGGAGCATGTCTGTCCCTATCTATACAATCACGGCGAGCTTTTCCGCCTTCACAGGCCGCCTGCTCCACCCCGCTGGCGGGAGCCTGAAATCAGGCTTTCCGTGGATACCCATGATGATTATGAGAAGGCGCTCGCCATTTACAGGCGCTTGTTTACCCTGCCCCCGGAGGAACGGAACCTCGGGGAAAACATCATCGCCGCCTATAAAAGTATTTTTTCAGGAGACGCCGCTCAGGGGAAAGGCGGGTGAGCGCTATACTCATAGTTCCCGCCTGTGAGAGGGGCAGGGGCGGAGGCCATCTCAGCCGCTGCCTTTTGCTCTTCAGGGATCTGCTTGAGAGGGAGCGTGACGTATACCTCTGGATACCCGACTATTTCAAAGATGATCTCATTTTACGGTTCAAGGAATTCTTTGGGACCCATGAGAGCCTCCGGTTCTTCTCGCGGGAAGAAGAACTTGCGGGAAAAACCTGGGATTTCATAATCCTTGACTTCTATAGAACTTCCCGCGAGGAATACGTGTTTTGGGCGGGCTTCGCCCCCCTCATAGCGATAGACGAGGGCGGCCCATGCCGGGACTGTTTCGATTTTTTAATAGACCTGCTGCCGTCCCTTTCGAAGCATGAGGCGAACCTGAACACCCCCGGCCTTCTTCCCCTGCCAAAGAAACGCCGTCCTCCCGTCGGTAAAATTGCCGAAGGCAATTTTACCGAGTCGAACAGGGTTCCCCTCGCCGTACTCGTAAGCTTCGGGGCTGAAGATGCCGCGGACCTTGGCCCGGAGGCGGCGCGTGCGCTCTCCGCCCTCGCGGTAAAGTCGAAAGCGACGCACCCGCTGGAGATCACCCTCGTCACGCCCGATGTTTCAGGCGGGGAACTTGCCCGCGAGGATATGGCGCGCGCAATCTACGCGGACCTTCCGGGTGTAACCGTTACCGGGAAAATTCCCAACCTACGGGAACATCTTGCGGAATATGATCTTTTTGTGACCCACTTCGGGCTTGGCGCTTTTGAGGCCGTTTACGCGAGGCTGCCCGTCATACTTGTTTCGCCTACCGTCTACCACGAAGAGCTTGCGAATAACGCCGGTTTTTATTCAATGGGCACCGGGACAGCCGGCGCACACCGCCTTGAGTTTCTGCTGTTTGACGCTAAATTCCTGGAAACACTTGAGGCCGGCAGGCAGAAAATCGCCCGTCGTTTTGGCCTTGAGGAAGATCAGGATGAAGACCTCGGTTCCTTTGTGGACAGCCTTGAGATTAGTTCGCCCCTGGTCTGTCCGGTCTGCGACGGAAAGGCGGACGAACTCCCGGTTATCGCCCGTTTCCCGGAGGAGAGCTACCGCCGCTGTCCGGTCTGCGGCGTAATTTACCAGAGCCGCCTTAAGCCCCACCACATTGAATACGATAAAGACTATTTTTTCACCCTCTACAAAAAACAGTACGGCAAAACATACATCGATGATTTTCATAACCTCAAGCATATCGGCAGGAAAAGGCTCAATCATATCAAGGCCCTTCTGAATCACCGCGATAAAAAAGAAAAGCCGTTACTGCTTGACATAGGTTGCGCCTACGGCCCGTTTATGGCGGCGGCGGAGGAAACAGGTTTCTCCCCGATGGGGCTTGATCCCGTAAAGGACGCCGTGCGCTATGTCAGGGACAACCTTCGTTTCCCGGCGTGGCACGGTTTCTTCCCCGATGCCCTCCCCGCCGAATACCGCTCGCGGCCCAATTACCCTGGCGTGTTCGATGCCGTGACCCTCTGGTATGTGATCGAGCATTTTCCTGAAACAGGGAAGATGCTGCGGGAAATTCACGGTATGCTGAAAGAAGGCGGTGTACTCGCGCTCTCAACGCCTTCCTTTTCCGGGATATCCGGCCGCAGCCAACTGCGCTCTTTTCTGGAGAAGAGCCCGGCGGATCACTGGACGGTCTGGAGCCCCGCGTCCTGCGAGGAAATTTTCAAGCGGCACGGTTTCCGCCTCAAAAAGATCGTGATCACGGGCCATCACCCCGAACGTTTTCCTTTCTTTGGCCGCTTCCTGCGCCCCTCCAGAAAGGGTCCCCTTTACCGTCTCCTCTTCCTCTTGAGCCGCATGTTCGGGCTGGGAGATACGTTTGAGGCTTACGGCGTGAAGGTTTAATAGGTAAATTCCGGTTTGTGTACCGGTCAAAAGTCTCACCCCTAATATACCGATAAACTAAATGGAGGTTTCCCATTTTGACGGAAAAACCGGATACACAGGTTTCTGACGAAAGACCATTCCCTCCGGGGAAAAAGCGGATTCTCATTCTGGGCGCGGGGGTTATGCAGGGGCCCGCCCTCAAGATTGCGGGGGAAATGGGGCTCGAGGCCGTAGCAGTTGACGCGGACAGTGAAGCCGCCTGTGTCCCCCTCGCCGACCGCTTTGAGAAGGTTGACCTCAAAGACAGGGAAGGCGTCGAGGCACTCGCCCGTTCGCTCGCGAAAGATGGCGGACTTGCGGGCATTATGACCGCAGGGACGGACTTTTCCGCCACGGTGGCATGGGTAGCCGGGAAACTCAACCTTCCCGGGATAAGCTACGAGGCGGCGCTTGACGCTTCGGACAAGGAGAGGATGAGGGGGCGCTTCAAAGCCGCCGGCCTTCCCTCCCCGGAATTCATCATTCTGAAGAGCAAGCCGGAAGAGGGCTTCGCCCTTCCTTTCCCGTGGCCGGCGGTGGTAAAGCCGGTCGACAACATGGGCGCACGCGGCTGCCGCAGGGTGGACAGTTTCCCGGAACTCGCCGCCGCTGTCACCGACGCCCTCCGGTTCTCCCGCTCGGGCCGCGCCATCGTGGAAGAGTACATGGAAGGCCCGGAGTTTTCCGTGGATGCCCTGGTCTACGACGGCGAAATCACTATCTGCGGCTTCGCGGACAGGCATATCTTTTTCCCCCCGTATTTTATCGAGATGGGGCACACCATGCCGTCTTCCTTTGACCCGGCGGTCGTAGAGTCGCTGCTTGGGGTGTTCCGCCGGGGCGTGAAGGCGCTTGGGATCACGAACGGCGCGGCAAAGGGGGACATCAAACTCACCTCCCGCGGCCCCATGATTGGAGAGATTGCCGCCCGGCTGTCAGGCGGCTATATGTCGGGCTGGACCTACCCCTACTCGTCCGGCGTCCTCCCCACAAAGGGCGCGATAGAGATCGCCATCGGGAAAAAGCCCGGTGACCTGGAGCCTGAGTGGGACTGGGTCTGCGCCGAACGCGCCTTCATCTCGATTCCGGGCAAGGTGAGCGCCATCAGCGGCGTTCAGAAGGCGGCTTTCATGCCGTATGTGAGGGACGTGTTCCTCAGAATCAGGCCGGGGAGCGAGGTGACCTTCCCCGGGAACAACGTCCAAAAGGCGGGGAACGTGCTGAGTGCCGCCCCCTGCCGCGAAGACGCGGTCAATTCCGCGGAAAAAACCGCCCGCTCCATCCTGATACGCCTGGAAGTCCCCAATGCCGAGACCGATGCCTTCCTCTTAAGTAATACACAAGGTAATACAGAGAGAAAATTTGTCTTCCCACCGGACGCCTTTGCCCTTGACAGGCGGCTTTCGGCGCTGCTTTTAGCTCTGCCCGAAGGTATTACAGATGGTATTACCGGTTGTGGGCTTGCTATCGCCCCTTTCCCCGAGTTCACCGAATCCGGTCTCAAAGATCACGTTGGGCGCGGCGTACACGAAAGCCTTGACGCGGTCAGAACCCTCACCGGCATGGAACTGCCCATAGGGAACCTCGAAAACGCCTCTCTCCTTGGCCGGCACTTCTGGCAGATCCTCGTTCGCGGCGGTTACCAGGGCGCGGTATATTTTGTCGATTTGCTAGTTAAAGGGACTAGGGAATGAGGGATCAAAAATGGTGTCAGTCACCTTCTTGGAAAGGGATTAGGGATCAGGGATCAGGGACTAGGGATAGTTGTCTGCAATCTTTGCGTGTTGGCACGCAGCTTCGTTTTCTAACATCGATCCCCAGTCCCCAGTCCCCAGTCCCCAGTCCCTTTAAAAAGTGTCTGGCGCCTTTTAGAATCTTCCTTCTCTTTTCACTTTTCACTCTTCTCTTCCCGCTTCCCCTTTTCGCGGATAGTGCGATGAGCCTGGATGAGGCGGTGAACGCCCTGGGCGGGGCGGGGAAGGTCGAACTGCGCTGGGACCCCTTTTTCGCCTCGGGGACTTTCGTGGCAGGGGAGCGCGAGGCGGCCTTTGTTTCAGGCAGTGCGGGGGAGAGCGGGATGGTGCTCATCGACCACCGTGAGGTTCTGACCCTCCCCCTGCCGTATCTGGAGAAGGGCATTCTCAGGTTTCCCGAACTCTTCATCGATCAGTTGGGGAGATACCTCGGTCTTTCCAGCGGTGTGGACGATAACAGCGACAGGTTCAGGATAGCCGCGATCATAATAGACCCCGGCCACGGGGGCAAGGATCCCGGGTCCTCCGCGACCCATACCGTGAACGGCAGGACCCTTAACTCAGTCGAGAAGGATATTACCCTAAAAACATCCCGCATGCTCTACGCCGCCCTTGTCGCCGCGTATCCAGACAAAAAGATAATCATTACCAGGGAGGGGGACACGACTTTGACCCTGGATGAGCGCGTCGATATGGCGAACTCGGTAACCCTCAATAAAAACGAGACGGCGATTTTCGTTTCAGTCCACGCCAATTCCGCCTGGCCCAACAAGGACGCCAGGGGCTTTGAGGTGTGGTACTTGAGCCCGAGTTTCCGCCGGGAAGTGCTCGACAGGACAAGCTATGATAACCCGGAGGAGGTCTTCCCCATACTCAATTCCATGATGGAAGAGGAACTCACAACTGAAAGCATACTGCTCGCCGACGCGATCCTCAAGCGCCTCGATGAAACCATCGGGAAATTGAGCCCCTCAAGGGGGCTTAAGGCCGATGAATGGTTTGTGGTGAGAAAGGCGAGGATGCCCTCCGTGCTTGTGGAAATGGGATTTGTGTCGAATGAGGCGGAGGCCCTCCTGATGGACAGCGAAGCACACTTGAAGAACCTCTCGGATGCGATATATAAAGGTATAGTCGATTTTGTTACCTTTTTTGAACGTTCCGGGGGTCTGATATCCTACAATGAATAAGTTATTTAGCGGAAGCCTCTTCGCGAAAGTCGCCTCTGTAAACGGGAAGAGGATAATCTGCCTCTCGTTACTCTTGCTGCTTGGCCTCCTCGCCCTGCTGGATTTTAACCGCCTTGGGCTTGCCAGGAGGACTTTCGTCTTTTACTCCGAGATGGAAGGGAAAACCGTTGTGGAAAACCGTATGCTCCGCCGGTCGGGGGACAGGGAGACCGACATCCGCCGGTACGTTGACGAGGCCCTTCTGGGGCCGGTAACGCCCGGCTCGGCGCCCCTTTTCCCAAGGGAAACCAGGCTTAACGCCTTTATGTACCGTGACGAGGTGGTTTACTCGGACCTCACAGAGGCGGCGGCTTTACCCGACGAGGGGGGAGACGTTTGGAGGAGCCTTTTGACCCTGAATGAGGGGATTCGCAGGAACTTTCCTTATATTAAGAACGTAAAGTTGTTTATCGGAGGGAACGAAGTATTTTTAGAGGAATTTCGCCGGATTTCCGCGAATTCTGCCGATAATAACAAAACAGCGCCATAAGGCGTTGACAAAACGGGGTATATAGTTTACCCTTAAAGCAAATCGATTTTATGTATCTTGCATAAACGAAAGGAGCATTGAATGAAAAGGATGATCATTCTTGTCTTAATTGCGTCGGTAATCAGCGGGATGCTTTTTGCCGAAGAAGCTACTCTGATTGACTTTACAAAACTGACTGCCGACGTGACGATTAGTACCGGCAGGTCAGACGATCAGGGCACCCAACCCAATCAGAATCGCCAGACCATGATGGAGTTCGGGCAGGCTATTGGCAGCACCTACACCTCCGACCAGAGGGCGCTGATGAGGACATCTCTTGCGATCGCGAATTGGGATATTGTGTTCAATTCTTCGGCGGAGACTATCCAAAATGTGTCCAACACCTACACCAAAGAAACAACCTCCAACCAGTTTGGTACGGTGATGGGAGTGAGGGTACATTTCCCGCTGGGTCCCTCTTATGCCAAGGCAACCATCAAGCCACCCTTTGAGATTCCCGCCTACGAATGGGGTGAGGTTGACGATAGCGGTAATATACAGCGCAGCAATTCATACGAAACAACCACCAGTCGCTTTGAGAATGAATATGGGGTGCTGAAGAACGTCGGTACGATCAGATCCGTGGCGGTCCAGGTTTACGGCCTTAATTTCCCCCACGGCCTCAACGTGATCCTCATTGATTCCCAGGGGAATGAAAAAGTCGTCTTCATGGGTTACCTCAATTTTGACGGTTGGGCGGAGCTAACCTGGAACAATCCCCAGTACATATTCGAGGTGAGGAACAGGGATCTTCGCCTGTATCCCCTCTATCCGTGGAATGAGCCGTTCATCAAGTTCGGCGGTTTCCGTATTGACAGGGACGCGGACGCAATAGGCGGCGACTTTGTTACCTATTTCAAGGAAGTAAGGGTTATATACGACAAAGCCAATCTTGAAGAAACCAGGGATATCGATGACGAAGCCACCTGGCAGATCATCTGGGAAAGGGAGAGCGAGAGGAGGCTCCTGGAAATGGAGAGATTTGGCGAGGCTCAGCTTCTCCGCTTCCTGGATTACCAGAAACAGACTACAAGACCCTGGGATCCTATTGGACTCCAAGGAGACCCATATAACTATGGGTTTGACTGGGACAATTAACCGGAACTGACCAGATATTAATGCCTGACCGCGTAATCGCCATAAAAGCGATTGCGTGGTCAGGTTTTTTTTAGAGAGTACGATGCCTGTTCCTAAATCCGACGTAACTACCACGGCGGCGGGCGCTGAAAGCGTTGCCGCGGGCCCCGCCAATGATTCCCTTTGGCTGGAGTATGAAAAATTCCACAAAGCAAGGGCCCTGGCGGTTCAGGAGCTTGAGAGGCGGGTAAAAAAGGCGGTCGCCCCCTTTACATCCGGCCTGCGCGTAACGGGCAGGGTCAAATCCTATAAAAGCTTCAAAAGAAAATACATCCGCCTGCTGCAAAACAGCCCGGACACCGCGCCCCCTCCGATAACCGACCTAATCGGGATACGCATAATTTGCACTTTCCTTGAGGATATGGACGAGGTTGAGGAAAAAATAAAAAAAGAATTCAAGACAATTGAGGTGGAGCGAAAGGGGCGCGAGCATAATTTCAGGGAATTCGGCTATGAGTCGATTCACCTGCTGATCGAAATTCCCGATGACATCGCGAAAGAAGGCGGCGGAAAAACCGCGGAGATTCAGATTCGGACGATCTTGCAAGACGCCTGGGCGGAAGTTGAGCACGAATTGATATACAAACCGGAATTTTACCCGGTTGACGCCCCCATGAGACGGAAACTGGCGGCGATAAACGCGTCGTTGTCGCTGGCGGATACCATTTTTCAGGAGATACGCGCCCACCAGCGGCGGCTAAACGGCGAGCTTGGGAAGCGGCGGCTTTCTTTCTTTAAAAAGATCGAGGAATCCACCGATGACATGCTTCTTTCCGCGCCTAAAACGCCTCCCGAAGGGCGATCGGCAACCGGGGAGAAGGACGAGGAAATCCGGCAGTACCCCTCAGATACCTCAATTGACGATCTGCTGCTTGCGGGCCTCACCGCCCACAATGAAGCACGGTTCGCCGAAGCCGTCGCCGTTTATACGCGGATTCTGGACATGAAAACAATCGACACGTCGGTGCGTTCCGTTATCCTGAACCACCGGGGAATGGCTTTTTTCGCCCGGTCAAACTACGAAGAGGCTGTCGCCGACTTTGCCGAGTCCCTTAAACTGAACCCGAAATCCTACAAGGCGGTCTATTACGAGGGCATCGTCTACTCGGTACTTCAACGTTATTCAGAGGCCCTGGACGCTTTTAACAGATCCCTCGCGATAAACCCCTACCAGCCCTATTGCCTCTTTAGGCGGGCACAGGCGTATTTTCATCTTGAGGATTACCCGAAGGCGCTCGCCGACTGCGAAAAGGCCCTGTCTCAGGAACCAATAGAGGCGATCGGCAAACTCAAAGAGATGGTTCTGGCAAAACTGAAAATGTGAATATCATTAGATTAACCACAAACAATTACGAACCAACACGAACAAAAAAGAATACCAAAGCAAGAGTTCGTGGCGTTTGTCTGGTTCGTGGTAAAAATTCTTAAGCCTTGTTTACCATGTTAATTGCCAGCATGCAGGCGCCCTGCAAGGCACTCCCCTTTGGGGAAGAAACAGACAGCGCCGGAAAGTCCCGCGAAATATTCTCCTTAAGCATCTTGACGAGGATATCGTCATTCTTCAACACCCCTCCGGCGAGTACCAGCTCTTTCCGGTTTATCCAGGGGGAACGATCGACCACGCTTTTAACGAGGAGGGCGAGCTCGATTGCGCCGGTGCGGAGTATGTCAAGCGCAAGGGGATCGCCCTTCCTTGCCGAGGCTGTGACTACCGGGGCGAGTGTCGCTACTTTCACTTTATCCGAGGAGTAGTGTATATAGTGGATGGTCTCTTCGATTCGGGAAAGGCCCGTGGCTTCCAGGATTGCGCCTGACATATCTGTCGCGATGTCGCGGTTTTCCAGGCTTCGAAGGGTGCGGGCAATGGCGGACCACCCTATCCATGCGGCGGAGCCTTCGTCGCCCAAGAGGTAGCCGTGCCCGCCTGCGCGTACGAGATCGCCTTTCGCGGACCTGCCCAGGGCTATGGACCCGGTCCCGGAGATGAGGCAGTAGCCTTCAAGATTTTCCAGGCCCCCGCAGAGCAGGATTTCCCCGTCGCCGCAGAGCATTACCGGAAATTCGGGTCTCACAATGATATCAAAAAATTCCTGAAAAAGGTTCTTTTCCGCGTCCCTGCCCAATCCCGCGCTGCCGATGCAACCCGCTGCGAGGTCTTCTTTCCTGATTCCGGCGCTTTCCAGGGCCGAATTCAGAAGGTCCGAGAGATTATCAAAGACTTCCTCTTTTGTTACCGAATAAATATTGGTGCTTCTGCCTTCCGTAGCGGCCAAAAGTTTTCCTTTTTCGTCTGTCAGGGCAATCCTGGAATTACTGCCGCCGCCTTCAATTCCGAAAAAATATCTGTTGCTCATGGTTTTTATTATACACTATCTTGCGAAAAAAATACAGATTCTGGTTTTTCCCATGTTGCTTTTAGTATACTATATGGTTAATATACACTGGGTATTTTTCCGCCTGGGGGAATTTCATTGATCGCAAAGGGTGATACGTTTTTTAGCCACACTCCGATTTGGGAGGAGACCGAACCGGCCTTGAGGGGCGGGCGGCTTGGGCTCCTCTGCAATCACACGGCGTGGCATCCTGAAACCGGGGAGTACCTTTTTGAGACCCTCTTCAATTGGGGGGTATTAAAGAGGGTGTTCCTTCCCGAGCATGGCCTCTTCGGGGAGCTGCAGGATCAGGAGAAACTTGCGGGAGAGGGGCTCTATTCGGAATTGGGATTTTCCGGCTGTGAGTTTGTTTCGCTCTACGGCACTGATGAATCCTCCCTGAGCGTGAAGAGCGAAAAACTAACCGACCTTGACGCCATGGTTATTGACATTCAGGACGTTGGGTCCAGGTATTATACTTATTTTTCCACCATGCGAAATTTGTTCATTACCCTTATAAAAGAAAACATTCCCCTTCCGGTATGGATAGTTGACCGGGAAAATCCCGCCGGTCCCACGGTGGAGGGTTCCAGGCTAAAAAAGGAATACGCTTCTTTTATAGGGATCGAGGGAATCCCGCACCGCCATGGCCTGACCATTGGGGAGATGGCGGGCTTCCTTTACGCCCAAACAGGGGCGAAATTTCCCCTTCACGTTGTGTCGCATAACGTGGGCGGGAAAAAAGCCGTGCGGTTCTACCCCTGGACGATTCCCCCTTCGCCTAACATTCCAGGGTTTTTTACCTGCGATTTCTATTCCGGCCAGTGCCTTTGGGAGGGAACAAACGTGAGCGAAGGCCGCGGAACAACGAGGCCTTTTGAGATGTTCGGCGCGCCCTGGATGGAAAATCTTGCCGCGCTTAACAGGAGAGCCGGTTACAAAAGCTGGAACGACGGGTATCATCCGCTTTTCGATTCCGGCGCCGCCCTGCGCTGGCAGCGCTTTATACCCACTTTCCACAAGTACCCTGGCGAGTGCTGTTTCGGTTTCCAGTTGATACGGCGGGACGGGGTTTATCACGCCCTTATACACGCGCTGCGCATTATCCGGTTTCTTCGGGAGAACTGCGAAGCGTTTGCTTTCAGGCCCGGGAAATACGAGACGGGAAATGACAAGACCGCGATAGAGCTCCTGGCGGGAGACCCCAGTCTCCTGTCTTACATTAGGGGTGAAGGCGTGGGGAATGAAGAGCTCCCGGAATACTTTCGAAAAGAAGAAGCGGCATGGATTGAGGAGACGCGTGAGTACAGGCTTTACGAGGAGCCGCTAAAATCTGCGGCGGCATTTTACAAATAGATTCACAGGAGTTTATGTGATGGGCAAGATACAGGAATACCTTAAGAGATGCACCGGCAAAGACGGTGTTATTAATAAAGGGAACCCATGGGTTTTCCCAGGGGCCTCCTGGGTTGTGGGCAATTCCAAATCGGTTTTTGAAAAGGGAAGCGTCGGTGTTTTGGGCGATGGCCTGGACCCGGTGACGGAAGACAGCCTCTACGATCTTGCCTCCCTGACAAAGTTGCCTGCCGCCCTTGCGCTTATGAAGCAGCTTGAAGACGGCTCTCTCTGTCTTTCGGACGAGATCGGGTTTTTTCTGCCTGCATTTAAGGGCAGCCCATTTGGCGCCGTTACCCTTTTTGCGCTCCTGACCCACACCGCCCCTCTCACCAATATTGCCGGCCTTTACAAACGCGCCGGTAACAGGGAGGAGCTGCTTGAGGTGATACGCACAAGCGAGCCCCGAGCGGACAGCCCCGGCAAGGTGCTTTACACCTGCGAGGCCTTCATTCTCCTGGGGGAGATTATTTCGGCGGTGGACTCCTCGACCCTTGACGAGGTTATCCGCCGCCGTGTACTTGAGCCCCTTGGAATGAACGACACCTGTTTCAATCCTCCGGCTTCCCTTCTGGATCGAATTGCGCCTACCGAGGAATGTCCCTGGAGGGGCCATCTGGTCCGGGGTGAGGTGCACGATGAAAACGCGGTGGTCATGGGCGGCGTGAGCGGCAACGCGGGCCTTTTCTCAAGCGCCATTGACATGAGCCGCCTTGCCGCCGCCATGCTTGCTTCCCTTGATGGCGGCGGTTTTCTTTTGAAGTCAAGCGCGGAGCTGATGACGCATAACCACACGGCGGGCAAAGGGTCACACCGCGGCCTCGGCTGGATGATAGCCGAGCGTGGTTCTTCATCCGGGGATTACATGTCGTACCGCAGTTTTGGCCATACGGGATTCACCGGAACCAGCCTCTGGATCGATCCCGAAAAAAAACTCTATACCGTGCTTCTTGCAAACAGGATCTATCCCTCGAGGAATAACGTCGATGACATATACAGGGCGCGGTGTATTTTTAGCAACCTCGCGGTTCTGGAATACGGCGAATGAACATGGATGAAAACTGCCCGGCTTTGAATACCCTTTCCGCCGAGACGCTCGGTCACTTTACCACTGAACAGCAAAACGAGGCGTCACGCGACATTGACGCGAAAAGCGCCCTTGAGATTGTCACGATTATCAACAATGAAGACAAGAAAGTCCCAATCGCGGTGGAAAAAATTCTCCCTGAAATCGCAGCGCTGGTAGACGAAATAGTCGTCGCCTTCAAAAAAGGCGGCCGCCTCATCTACATCGGCGCCGGTACTTCCGGGCGGCTTGGCGTACTGGACGCTTCCGAGTGTCCCCCGACCTACGGCGTCGATCCGGGGATGGTGCGGGGGCTGATAGCGGGCGGCAGGGAAGCGCTGACTTCTTCGATAGAGGCCGCCGAGGACAGGGCGGGGGAAGGGGTGAAGGAACTTAAAGCAATCGGTTTCAGCGGGAAGGACGTGCTCGTTGGCATAACGGCGTCCGGCCAGGCCCCGTATGTGCTGGGTGCGCTGGACTACGCGGGGAGCCTCGGGGCGGTCACGGCGGCAATTAGCAGTAACGCCGATTCGGCGACCTTTGCCCACGCGCGGCACCGTCTCCATGTGGATGTCGGCCCGGAGGTAGTTACCGGTTCGACCAGGATGAAAAGCGGCACTGCGCAGAAGCTCGTGCTCAATATGCTTACTACCGCCGCAATGATCCGTGTTGGGAAGGTTTATAAAAATCTCATGGTGGATCTGAAGCCTGTGAACCATAAACTCATCCTCAGATCGATAAGGCTCATCCGCGAAGTTACAAACTGCTCCGAAGAGGAAGCACGCTCCGCACTGGAGGCTTCGTCCAGGAGGCCTAAAATCGCCATTGTGATGGTTCTTCTTGCGGTTGACGCGGAGAAGGCCGTGTATTTGCTTGAAGAGGAGCACGGGCATATCAGCGCCATCATGGAAAAGAAAAATTCGGGTCTTTATGAAAAATGAAAAAATGAAATTGCTCCGTGCGGATATTACCCGCATGGAAACTGACGCCATAGTCAACGCCGCCAATTCAAGTCTCATGGGAGGCGGCGGGGTGGACGGGGCCATACACAGGGCGGCGGGGCCGGACCTTCTTGAGGAATGCTTACGCATAACGGAGGAAAGGAAAGGTGTTCCCAACGGTCCCTGCCCGCCCGGCGACGCCGTGATCACAGGGCCCGGGAAGCTCCCCTGCAAGAAAGTGATCCACACCGTAGGACCTGTCTGGCGGGGTGGCGGCAGTGGGGAAGCGGAACTCCTCGCCTCCTGCTACCGTAAGAGCCTCCTTCTCGCGGAAGCAGCAGGGCTCAAAAGCGTCGCCTTCCCGAACATCAGTACCGGTGTTTACGGCTACCCAAAAGACAAAGCCGCACTGGTCGCCATGGAAGCGGTACGCGCAACGTTAGGCGAAACGCCGGGAATTGAGCAGGTTGTATTTGTATGTTTTGATGATGAGAACTTCAGGCTGTATGAAGCGTTGGGAGTATAGGGATCTGGGACTGGGGACTGGGGTGCGTCCAATTAACAAGCGCCGTGTGTTATCATCAAGCGCCATTTTCTAACCAAGCGCACCCTGATCCCCGATCCCTAACCCCTAGTCCCTGATATTACCGCCTGAACGCGTTAACCTGCCGCTGTGCTTCGTCCAGAATTTTCTGGAAACCTGCCGCGTAAAGGTCCCTCATCATGGCGGGAACGGCAATGTCCGGGTTGGAAGCACCGGTGAGGAGCTCGTCTGAGTACCTGTCGTAGACAGCCCTGCAGTTTGCGATTTCGTTAATCACGGAACTGTTGTTAAAGACGAATCCAAGTAATTCAGCGGGGGCGGCCTGTTCGTTTTGCCGACGTACCTGATCCCATGCCTCTTCGGACTCTCCTTCTATCGTTGACATGTTAAAGAAAGTACCCTGCTGATACCGGGCGAGGTTCCACTGGTCAGCGGTAAGAAGCCTTACCACAGTGGAGCGGACGTATGAGAAGTTTGTCCCTTCAATTCCATAGGCGAGCATATCACGCATCTTGCGATCAGTATTGATCAATTCCAGCATCTTGAGGGATTCTGTCTTGTACCTGGAATTGGAACTAATGGCATTCATGGAGCCCTGGATCGAATCGGTGGAATAGGATGGCCCGAATAATTTCTCCAGATTGTATTTCTCTACGCCTGAGTTGGTCTGCCAGATTGAAGCAGCCGCAGGCCAGCCCTGGGCGATGAAGAATGGCCGTTGAGTCGGGGTCTCCTGCAGCACCGGGGCGTCCGGATTGATAATACCATCCGTGTACCACCTGTAGAGATAGCGGAGCTTTTCCATAACCTCAGGCTGCTCAAAGACGCTTACCACCTTCCGGTTTTTGTCATAGGTTCCGGCTCCTACAGGGGGCAGACCGATGAGTAAGGAGTCATAATCGTCATTAAAAACGACATCCATCCGGCTTCCCCTTGCCAACTGTAACGGATAGTAGCGGGAACCTTCTCCGGCCTTGATAGTCCTGAACGCCCTGTCCAATTCCGCAAAGGTGTGAATTCGTGTGATGTCCAGGTTATAGCGCCTCACAATAACGTCATCCCAAACCATAAAATTGGTTTTGGATGAATCTTTATACGTGGGGACTGAGTAGATCCTGCCGTTGATACGGACACCGTCCCAGAGGGTATTCGGGACGAAACGCTGCAATTCGGGGGCGTCAGTCGCAAGCCGGTTTGTCAGATCCTCGAAGGCGCCCACGCTCACAAACCTGTTATAATTACCCGAATCGGTAAACATAATGTCGTAATACTCGCCGGAGTTTACGATGGTCTGGAAACGCTGCCCCGCGTCCGCCCAGCCCGCTACTTTGATATCAAGCCTCGCTTTGATCTTCGATTGCGTGTAATCTCCAATCACCTTTAGGGCGTCGCTCAGATTGTTAGGCGATCCTCCAATGCACCACCATGTAAGGGTAGGTGAGCCGGAAGCATAACCCTGTCTTCCACCTGTCGCGAACACAAAACCGCAGCAGAGCAACAAGAGCAGGGCAATAACAAAAATCCTTCTCTTCATTTCTTTCCTCCTGTAAAAATATTGGCGGGAATTAAAACCCTATATAAATATAACTAAACTGTTTCTCAAAACCATATAAATTGTTCTTCAACTGTTATGGTTGCTGAAAGGGAATGCAAAATTTCAAATGATAAGTCTATCCTTTTACCGAACCTACCGTGAGGCCGGAAATAAAGTAGCGCTGGAAAAAGGGATAAGCACAGGCAATGGGCAGCACCGTCACAACCACAATCGCCATCCGTGCGGCTTCCTTGGGCATCCTTGCGATAAGTTCGGCTACGCTTGCACCCATGAGCGTGGCGTTTTGCGCAAGGAAGTCGATATCGCCCAGGAGCCTGTTAAGGTAAGCCTGGAGGGTGTAAAGCCGGGGATTATCAATGTACAGCATTGCCTGAAACCAGTCGTTCCAATAGGCAAAAGAAAGGAAAAGGCCGATGGTGGCGAGTACGGGTAGGGACAGGGGCAGTATGATCCGGAAGTAAACCGTGAGCTGACTCGCGCCGTCAATGACCGCAGATTCCACAATTGAATCGGGAATCGTCGTGCGAAAGAAAGTTTTACAGAGGATCACGTTGAAGGAGCTTACCGACAAAGGCAGGATCAAAGCCCAGACGGAATCCCTTAAACCCAAAAACCTGGAAACGACAAAATAAGTTGAAACCAGACCTCCGTTAAAAATCATGGGTATAAATACAAACCAGATGAAAAACTTTTGCAGCCTGTATTCCCTGCGCGATAGCACATAACCCATAAGGCTGTTCAGTATTATGCCGAGGGAAGTGCCTGTGACCGTAACCAGTACGGAAACCCACAGAGTCCTGAGTATTGTTTCCCGCTGTTGAAAAAGGTACCCATAGCCCTCAAATGAAATAATACCGGGTATAAGCTGATAACCGTAGGTTCTAATGGATGCTTCAGCAGACAATGAAACGGAAACGACTAACAACAGCGGTATAAGACAAGCCGCCGCCAGGGTCAAAAGGAGTAAATGAAACAAAAAATTGGTAGAAGATTTAATCCGGTTAAATTTAAGCGCCATGTTTTGGTTTTTTTTCATACAGGTCTCCTAGATCATCGCCGAATCGGGCTCTATTTTTCTTATAATGTAATTCACCGTGAGGATCGTGATACAGGCAGCCGAGCTTTGGATTAACGCCGCCGCCGCCGCCATGCCGGGAGTTGATGTTTTCAATAAATTATACACATAGACATCCAGCGTATAGACCGTATAGTAAAGGGAGTTGGAGTTCCTTGGAACCTGATAGAAGAGGCCGAAATCGGAGTAGAATATCCTGCCCGTTGCCATGATAAAGAGGAGTATAATGACCGTCTTCATCATGGGAAGGGTGAGTTTCCATATCTGCTGCCATTTTGTCGCGCCGTCGATAATGGCGGCCTCGTACATGCTTTTGTCCAGCGAGGTAATCGCGGCAAGGTAAATGACCATACCGTAGCCCATCCCTTTCCACTGGCTCATACACACGAGAAAAGCGGGCCAGAAAGAACTTTCCATGTAAAAACGGCGCATGGGAAAGCCGAGGCTGCCAAGGACACTATTTGCCACCCCCATGTCGTAACTCAAAAAACCCCATACAAGGGCGGAGACCACGACCCATGAAAGAAAATAGGGGAAGAAGAGGATGGTCTGATATATTTTTGCCGCAGTCTTGTTGTGCAATTCGTTGATCACCAGGGCCAAAGTAACGGGAATAATTATACCAAGTATGATCATCACCGTATTGTAGCCCAGAGTGTTGCGGATGATGATCCAGATATCGCGGTTACCGAAAAGGAACACAAAATTCCTGAATCCCGCCCAATCGCTTTTAATAATGCTGCTTATAAAGCCGCCCGATATCCGGTAATTTTTAAACGCGAGAACCACCCCAAACATGGGCAGGTAACAGAAAAGGAGATACCAGATCGCTGTGGGCAGGGCAAGCAGGGTAAAGTGGGTATCGTCTTTGGTCCATGGTCTTTTCTTATTCATACATAAAAATTTATAGTGCCGGCAAGCGAAAACGCAACTTTAAAACAGCTTGATTATACGGATTGATTGTGTATTTATCGATAATGTATATATTATTAAGCTTTGTATCCAAACAAAGCGCACCCTATTCCCCTGTTCCCATACTATCCAGTTTCTCCCTTGCCGAAGCGGGAAGGCGCAGGGTCTTCAGCCGGGATTTTTCCCCTGTTACCAGAACTACGTCTTTTTTTGGGAGCTCAAGGGTTTTCGCGAGGAAGGAACGGAGCTCTTCATTGGCCTTGCCGTCTTCAGGCGCTGCGGCTATCCTCACCTTGAGCCTCCCGTCTCGGACTTCCCCCAGCTCGGATTTTGACGCTCCAGGAACTGCCTTGACATCGAGAAGCAAAAAGCCCTCTGAAATGCGGATACAGCTTTCCATATCGAAATTATCATATCATAATATCAACCTCCTGTTGTGAAAGATTACAATAAAGAATATACTATCGGCGTTGAACAATTCGCGTCGCAACATGTGTAAAGGAGCAATGTATCATGATCATCGTTTTAAAGCCGAACCCGGATAAAAACCAGTACGAGAACCTGGTCACCTGGCTTAGAAGCATGGGCCTCACACTGCACGAGAGCACGGGCGTGCAGTCCACGATTATCGGCCTTGTGGGTGATACGTCCATAGTGGACATAGACCTGCTTGAGGCCATGGAAATCGTGGAGTCTGTCAAGCGTATCCAGGAGCCATACAAGGCGGCGAACAGGAAATTCCACCCGCTGGATACCGTTGTGGAAATTGGAAATGTGAAGATCGGGGGAGGGCACTTCTGCACGATTGCGGGTCCCTGCTCTGTGGAATCCGAAGAGCAAATCTGCCTGATAGCCCGGGAGGTCAAGGCCGTGGGCGCGAAGATGCTCCGGGGCGGCGCGTTTAAGCCGCGCACTTCCCCCTACGCCTTCCAGGGGCTTGGCGGCAACGGGATAGAGCTGCTCTTAAAGGCAAAGGCGGAGACGGGCCTTCCCATAGTGTCGGA
>JGI24698J34947_10000215_pt1 | contig 23810 bp, 21 predicted proteins | sample TergutMp193P3_FD_34947 | JGI IMG/M metagenome (IMG submission 34947) | reverse complement strand
AAAAAGACCACGCCACGAGCTGCCCGAATGGGCGGATTCCCGCACTGATCGACTCGATATGTATGATGTCGTTTGTAATCATCACGACAAATCAGAGTTTGGTAATATTGACTTTTATCGAATTAACCAGCATTATCAATCATCAACCGGAGGTTTTGATGAAAAAACTTGTAATAGCGCTTACTATCGCCCTGGGTATTTCCGTAGGCGCCTTTGCCGTGCACCCATCAGGGTGGGGCATTGGGATTTTGGGGCAGGGCGGCTTTGCCTGGGATGGGTTTGCCGGTTCTGGCGGCGCGGCCCTCTCCCTGAAAGCGCCACGGGTTCCAATATACTGGGGCATAAACCTGGACATACGGCAACATGGTTTTGGTTTGGGCGTGACCGGGGACAGTTACATAATTGACAATACTTTAGTAAAGGAAAAAGATATAGACTTTGGATGGTTTTTGGGACTTGGCGTTTATGCCAGTTTTTATTCTTACAATTATCAATCTTCATACTGGACCTCAATGCGTTCCGGCGCAAGGGTGCCGATTGGCATTTACATTCTTCCGGTAAATTTTCTGGAATTCTTCCTTGATCTGGCACCAAGCCTTGGTGTGGGATTCTATTTTGGTGACTACGCCGATGCCTTTCACTTCCCTGAAGGCGGCATTGGCGCGGATTTCGGCATTCGCTTCTGGTTTTAATGAAACAAGGTAATTATGAATGAAATAATAAGTAACGCCGGGGATCTTGACGGCTACCTGACATCATCTGATCGCGAGTACATTGACCGCATGGACAGGATTTTCCAGGAGGTGATGGGCTGTTATTCCAAACTGGCAAAGAGCAGCCTTGAAGAGGAGAAAGAGCGGGAAAAAAAGACTTTGATCCGGCATTTCAACGAAATGGGGATCATAATGCAGGAAATATGCAAGGACGAAAAAAGGCTCCACGTGTATTCCTTTGAAACCCCGCAGGAAAGCCACGCCGAGGCTTCCAGGCTCATCTCCAAGCTCAGGGACATCAGGACAGAAAACGAGGAATTCATCTATTTCATACAGCGGGCATACGAAATGCTCTTTAAGCTGGCATATGGCAGGACCACAGGGGACAATAAAAATTACCTTGTCGTTGAAACCCCTGTTGATTTCCCCGTTCAGAATTTCGCCACGCACAAGATCACCAACATTGACGACAAGATTGAAAACACTGTCATGTGCGTCATGCTCCGGGGGGCCTTGCTTCCTTCAATGATCATGAGCAAGGAGATTCAGGAGTATTCATCCCACGGCTATGTCACGCCATTCGCGCTTTTCAAAATCCGCCGGGATGACGCGAAAAATGAGCATGACATGAAGTATGTCCTTGATCTTGAACGCTCGTACTTTACCCTGGCTGACCTTGACGGAAAAGACCTGATTTTTGCCGATCCAATGAATGCCACGGGGGGAAGCCTTGTGACAGTCGTAAAATACCTCTGGAAAGAAGGTATAAAGCCCAGGTCAATACAATTCTTTAATGTCATAGCGGCCCTCAAAGGCGCCCTAAGGGTGGTTCGGGCCTTGGAAAACTGCCATGTCTATACCCTCTGGATGGACCCAATGCTGAATGAAAAGGCGTATATCATGCCAGGCCTGGGCGATGCCGGGGATCGCATCAACGGCAAGGATACGGAGCTTCCCAGGAACATAATCCAGCTTATAGCCGAATACGGCTCAAACATTGCGCGTCTTTACAGGGCGCAGCTTCGTGAAATTGAAGACACGGTTCTCAACAACCGGCTGAAAAAATGAAAGACAATCCGGTTAACAAAGCGGTCCTTGTTTTTGTTTTTTTCCCGTTATTCGTTATATCGGGATTTGTTTCCTGCACATCACAGGCTGTCCGGACTGCCCAGGCGGAGGAATACTTCAGCATAGGCATGGCCTATTATGAATTGGGCAAATTCAACGATGCCGAAGTATGGTTTAACAGGGCCAGGGCGGCCGACAGGACCATGGTCGCTTCGGACTACAATTTGGGAAGAATTGCGTTTGAGACACGGCGCTATGCGGATGCCGCGAAATATTTCGAGGGAGTCCTTTCGCTGGATCCTGACAATGTAATGGCACTTAAAGCCGCCGCTTATTCGCGGATAAAAAACGGGGACCTGGAAAGGGCGGAAGCCCTCTACGATCGGGTCCTGGCCCTGGTCCCGGAAAGCGCCGATGACGGATACAACTACGCCCTGGTTCTTTATGGCCTTGAAAAATATGAAAACTGCGAGGAGGTACTGAACAAATACCCGTTCGCGCTTGAGGAAAAGCCATCCTCCATCCTGCTCTTTGCAAGGGCCCAAAAGGCCCAGAACAAGGTGGAGGCCGTAGACAGTTACGCCAAATGGCTTACTGTCCATACCGGCGCAGCCAATCCCCAGGGGCTTTATGAATATGCCCAGGTTCTTGAAGACTCAGGCCTTTATGCCAGGGCGATCGAGCAATACAGGGACGCGATAAAGGCCCTTACCAAAGATACGGAGGATCTTAAAAAGGCAAATCTCATGTTTGGGGAAGCCAGGCTCCTCCTTACGGAGGATCCTGAAAATGAAGAAGGCCTTACCGCGTTTGGCAGTGCCGTCACTGAGGGTTTTTCCGATACAGAAGCCTTTGAAGCCCTTCTACTTGACAGCAGAATCAGCAACGACAGAAAGGATGAACTCCGCAAAATTTTTGAAAGCCGCATTAAGGAAGAGGAAGAGATTTCAGGGGAAACAGAACAAACAGACGGTGAAGGGTGATGATAGTTTCCATGCTTCAATTGATTTTTGAAATTCCCGACGTTGACAACATAAAAGAAAAAAGGCGGATAATCCGTTCGGTCAAGGACAAGCTTCAGCGCCGCTTCCACATGAGCGCGGCTGAAGTGGACCTTCAGGACTCCCTTTCCTTTGGGCAGATTGGCGGGGCGCTGGTGTCAAATTCCAGGGCTTTTGGGGAATCCGTTATGCAAAAGGCATTTCAGATGATAGAGAATGAAACTCCTGTGCGAATACAGGACATGAGCATCCATTCGGAGGAATTCTGACAAACATGAAATGCCCTGGATTGGCTGCGGCTGTTCTGTTATTTCTTTCTTTGCTCACATCCTGTATTGGAATTAATATGGATGTTACGCTCAACCGGGACGGTTCCGGGATCGTTACCCTGGAATACCTGGTTTCGCAAACCCTGGAGTCCCTTGGCAGGCTTGACGGGAACGAACGATGGAATACAATCCCCGTCGGGCGCGCTGATTTTGAACGTACCATGGACAGGCTTCCCGGAATGAAACTGCTTTCCTTCTCAACGAAGGGGCAGGGCAGGGATCTTGCGACAAATGCGAAAATGGAGTTCACCAACCTTCACGCCCTCATGGCTTTTCTTGACGCGGGGGGCCTTCGCTCGTCTTTACAGGGGGACACCGCCAGAGGCCGTATTCTTCTGACCCTCAGTGAGGGGACAGGGATAAAAACCCCCGCCCTGGATAAACTTATCGCTGATATTTCGGATTCTTACTCTGTCAGGATGTCAATGACCTTTCCCGCCGAGGGGCGTCTTACCGTGACAGACAGCAAGGGCTTGGCCATACCTGCAATACCCGGAGGCGAAATCAGGGCGACAGGCAGACAGGTCTCCTTTGCCATACCCCTCTACGAAGTCTTATCCTCAGCAGGGGGAATAAACATTGAATTCAGCTGGTAAGTGCAATTTATAACATAATAAACACAGGAAACCACGGAGGACACAGAGGAAAGAACACGGAGCACACGGAGGGATGTGCGTAACCACCTGATCGTGCGTCTTCCTTATTCTTTTTCTTAATTTTTTTTTAGACGAACAAGAAGGATTTATCTAGCTTACTGGTATTTCTCCGTGAAACTCCGTGTAAAACTCCATGTTCTCCGTGGTAATTGTCTTTATATTAAATCTTCCTGCTTTTTGAAACTACAAAGATATAATCGTCCGTGCCCGGCTTTTCCGCCGGGTCAACGGCGGGATCCCACTCATTGTAGACAGCCTGGGTCTTGATAATGCCTTCAAATCCCAGGGGCAGCACAATTTCCAATGCAAGCGGGTTTGGGGGATTTTCCCCAAGGAAAAAAACAACCCTCTTTCCTTCGCCTTCCCGCTCAAAAGGGACAGGCGCGGAATAGACCGGAAGAAGGGCTTTCCCGCCTTCACTCTCAAAGGAAACGTCAAAACGAATCGGGCTGCCAATGGCCTCAAGGCGCAGACTAATTATCCGGCTGTCTTGAAAAATCGTTTCCTCAAGTGAAAGCGATAGTCTTTCAGCATAACTACCGTTTTCCTCGACAAGAAACCTGCGTTCAGGTGGGGTGCCGCGTCTGATAACCATTATCTGTACAAGCATGGCCGACAGGACCGCAACGAACAGAACAGGAATAACAATCAGTTTATGTTTCCACCATGGTTTTGATCCAGGTTCACGTGGAAACGCTTTCTGAAAAAGGATTGTTCCCCGCTTGACGAGAAGAAAAATGGGGAGTGAAAGAAGCGCCGTCTGAATGGCCGCTACCCAGCTTTCGAGGGCATTCCAGTTTTGCGGGAAAAAAAGCTCGGCGAACCTTCCGTTTCCAGTTTCCAATAAATTGAACAAGGCAATCAAGGCAAAGAGAAGAATGGAAAAAGCGCTCAAGAGGACAAGGATGGGGTTTGATACCGAAGAGCCCAAAAAAACGAAAAATGTTGCCCAAAGGAAAACCGTGACAAACGTAAAATCCAGGAAAGCTGCGGAAAGGGTTCCCGTTACAATAAAAATTACCGCAGAGAATCCATAAAACCGCGCCCTTGTCGGGAAAAAGCGGATGATGTTGAGAATGGGCGAGACAAGGATAAAAACAAGGATTGCCAGCAGAATTGTGAGCCCTGCCCCTACATTTTCGGCCGAGCCGGGCAGCGCCTTGAGAAGCAGGGGATCAAGGGTTCCAAGGAGCATGGAATAGAGGAAGCCGGAAGCCTTAAGTGAAATGACCATAATCGGAAGGAGCATGGAAAAAATCCAGAAAGACCTAAAGAACAGGCGGAAATGATAAAGCAGAATCGCGTTATACCGTGCGGAGTATACCAAATAAAGGGAAAGGATAACCGCTGTCGCGATTAAAAACAGAATCACGGTAAGCCTTTCGCCCATAAAAAGAAAGTTCCCGCCTGGAAAAGAAAGAAAAGAATAATGCCTATCCGGGTTTATTACGGGGAAATTCAGCTCCCTTGAGTACTCTATCAGGACCTCAGCCAAATTCAAAGGCATAATTGCTTCTTTGCCTGGAACCATAATCCTGTAGCCCGTTTTTTTCCCCGAAAGGGTGAAACCGTTTACCTCTTCGTCCCAGGCGATGCTCAGGGCCTCCGGCCCTTCATCAAGGCCCAGCCTGTAAATCGCGAGATGGCGTATTTCAAATGACCACGGGATGCCGACGGCCTTAAACAGGGAAGGCAGGGGGTTTATTATTTCCAGGGGCGCAACGTATCCCCGTCTTCCGTGATGAAGGACAAGTTCACGTGGGGCTTCCTCGGCGTCAAAATAACACAGTACCCAGTTTTCGGGCATATCGGTCAGGCTTAAAAGATCGCGGAGACCCTTATGGGAAATTGACCCGGATAAAAAAGTTTCTTCCGTCAATTGGTTTTTCTCGTCCCCCAGAAAAGCTATAAGGATGTCATTTGGAAACGTTCCCGCCGAAACATTGTTTCCGGAATCAAGCCGGTGCCGGAGCGTTTCCGCCATGGTCAAGGCGGTATCAACGGCGAATCCGGCGTACAGGGGAACCGCCAGTACAAAAGTCCCCTTCGACTCGCCTGCATTGCCCCGGAACCTTACAATAACCGAAGTACCGAAGCCGCCGTAGGTAGACAATAGGGATCTCCGTTCAAAGCCATCGCCTTCGGGTAAGCCTTTCACCAAACCCCCGTTCAAGACCCCTATCACATGATCCAGGTTTCCCTTTTCGGAAGGCTGCCCATAAAGCCAGGGGGAAATGAGGAAAAGGATTATCAAGAGCCAAAAAACAGATACCCTGATTCGAGTCCCCCTTTGGAAACGTGTTTTATGGAAAGGACGTTTCCGCCATCGTTTCTGCTATATTGAGAGCTTAACGAAATATTACTATAATGGGGTATGATATTTAAGAGCCTTTTTTCAGTCCCTTTGCTTTGTGTTCTGGCGTTCTGTCTCTCCTGTTCGAAGGCTGAACCCAGGATAAATTACGGCTTCATTGAACTATTCTACTATCCGGGAAGCGCGGGGCCTGAGGAGCGTTTCTCATTCTTTATCCTGCCTGAAGACGACGACGGCGTGGAAAACCTTTCAGAACTGTACCTTTACAACGACCGGGAAGGGCTGCGCTGGCTCATCACTTCCGATGACTGGATAGAGCATGAGGATGCCGGAAAAATCTGGATAGGAAGCCGGAGCATCGCCATGCCTGACGGAATTTCCCTGCCGCGGGGGCAATACAGGGCGGTACTTTACAACAAGGGCGGGGAAAGCACTGAGCGCAGGTTTACATATGACGGCCCGGAAATCTCCCCATATCCCTTCCCCCAGGTATCCGTAGAGGAAGGCAATTACGTCATTGTATCGCAGTACCCGGTAAACCGCTTTATCTGTTATGATCAGCAGGGAAGGCCGGTGCAGACCCTGACAGTCGCTGACAAGGGAGGCAGTATCAGGTCCCTAAGCCTCGTTGGCACTACCAGGACAATAGCCCTTTGGGCGGAAGACCCCGAATACCGTCTTTCCGCCATTACCGAGGCTGTGTCTATCAGATGATACGGAGTTTTGTCCGCAGGCAGGGAAGGATAAGCACGGGGCAAAAGCGTTCGTATGAGACGCTGTTTCATCTTTACGGAGTACAGGGAGGAGATGGTTTACTGGACTGTGATATTGTTTTCGGCAATGACGCCCCATTGGTCGTTGAAATAGGTTTCGGAATGGGGAAAGCCACAGCCGCCATAGCGTATGACAACCCCGAAATCAACTACCTGGGAATAGAAGTACACAAGCCGGGAATAGGCAGGCTTCTCTGGGAAATAGAAAGGCTGGGGCTGAAAAACATACGGATTGTCGAAGGGGACGCAGTGGAAATTTTAAGTAAACGGATAAAAGACAATTCGGTTTCCGCTTTCCATATATTCTTTCCCGATCCCTGGCCGAAAAAGCGCCACCACAAGCGCAGGCTCATTACCCGCCTGTTTACCGATCTGCTTGCCGCTAAATTATTGGACGGTGCTTACATTTACATGGTGAGCGATTGGGCCGATTATGGCGATTGGGCCCTAAGGGAGCTATCCTCCACGCCGGGGCTTGCAAACAGGTACAATGACTTTGCCGCCCCCCAGGCATGGAGGCCTGAGACCGAGTTTGAGCGGAAAGGCCGCGACAAAGACCACAAAATATGGGAACTTTATTTTGAAAAACGACAGAATTAACTCTCTTGCGAGGCTCATAGAAAGGTATCAGGAATCCTATTACAATGGCGAGGCGGAAATTTCCGATTCGGAATTTGATCTGCTTTGGGACGAGCTGAAGACCCTTGCGCCTAACCATCCGCTCCTGAAAAAAGTCGGCGCCGACGCCTCCGACGGTTTTCCCAAGGCGAAGCACCTTATTCCAATGGGGAGCCAGGAGAAAGCCGCCAATCCCGGGGAGTTTCTTGCCTGGGCAAACAAGATCAGGCCGGCCTCATATGTAGTCCAGTTTAAGCTTGACGGGGCGAGCCTGGAGCTTCAATATGAAAAGGGAAAGCTGACAGCCGCGATTACCCGTGGGGACGGGACCGTGGGGGATCTGATAACACCTAACGCAAAGCGCATGAACGGGGTCATGCATGGGATATCGAAAAACTTTACCGGGGGGGTGCGGGGCGAGGTGGTCATGCCCCGCCAGGTCTGGAAGACAAAATACCCCGGTAAGGCAAACTGCCGTAACGCGGCAAACGGGATCATGCGCCGCAAGGATGGCGCTGGCTGTGAAGACCTTAGCTTTATCAGTTATGATGCCGCCGCAGGCGGGGACGACGCTTATTTCAAAACCGAAATTGAAAAAATCGCCTGGCTCAGGAAACAGGGATTTGTCGTTACGGAAACCAACGTGTTCCAGGCGCCGGAAGAGGTTATCGCCTACCGCGCCGACATGGCGGAGAAACGTAAAACTATTGACATCGACATTGACGGCCTTGTAATTAAGGACTCAGTCACGGACATGGCAGATCTTCGCAGGGCAAGGCCGGAACGGCAGGTTGCCTTCAAGTTTGATCTGGAAATTGCCTACAGCATACTCAGGGAAGTGGAATGGAGCGAATCAGGCGCAACCTATACGCCCATAGGGATTGTCGAGCCTGTGCGCCTCGCCGGAACCACGGTTCAGCGCGCCAATCTCAACAACCCGGACATGATCAGGGCGATGGGACTTGAGATAGGCGCCGCCGTGACAGTTGTTAAGCGGGGGGAGATAATTCCCAAAATTGAGGGGCTTGCGCCTCCCGGTGCAATGGCAGAGCCGGCGGAAAAAAGCGCTATCGTCTTTCCCGTGGTATGCAAAACTTGCGGCAGCGCCCTTGAAGACGGCGGGACCAGGCTTTACTGCCCAAATCCATCCTGTCCCAAGAAGCTTCACCACAGGCTTGAAAAATGGGTGTCCGTGCTGGACATAAGGGAACTGGGGGAAAAATTGCTCAGGCAGTTATTTGATTCAGGCAGGGTAAGGGCCATTGCCGATCTCTATTCGCTTACCGAAAAAGAACTCGCGGAATTTGAGCGCATGGGCGAGCTGTCGGCGGCAAAGGTTATACGCCATATCCGTACAAAAAGGGAGCTTTCCCTTTCGGCGTTTGTGGCCGGTTTTGACTTTGAGGGGGTAGGGGAGCTCATAATGGAAAAAGCCGTTCAGGCCGGTTTCGATACCCTTGAATTAATCAGGGCCGCCGATGCGGAAGCGCTTTCAGGGGTTCACGGCCTTGGGAAGATCACCGCCGGGATTATAGTCCAGGGCCTTGGGGAATGCGCCGCAGAGATGGACGCGGTCCTGGCTTCGGGGATCATTTCCATCGCGCCGCCCCTGCCGGCAAAAAACGCCCCCTTAAAGGGATCGTCTTTTTGCTTTACTGGTGAACTCAAAAGCATGAAGAGAAGCCAGGCCGAGGAAAAAGTAAAGGCCCTTGGCGGGACGGCAAAAAACACGGTGGTAAAAGACCTTACGTACCTGGTCACAAACGATCCGGAATCCGGCTCAGGCAAAAACAAAAAGGCCCTGGAATATGGTGTAAAGATCATTGACGAAGAAACGTTCCTTTCAATCCTGGATGGGCCGTTACCGTCAAACGCCAAAAAAACACCGGCAACTTCATCGACGCAGGAAGAACTGTTTTAAAGAGGGCTTATGGGTTTGGAACTGGAAAAAGAAACTATAGCGGCCATTTCAGTATTTGAAGCCGAAAACGGGATCAAGAACCTTTGGGGGCCGCCTCTTCTGGCGGCGTTGAACGCAGACCATCCGTTTATCCCGGGGCTGAAACGATCTGTGTCCCCCAGCCACCTGCTTCCTGACGAGCTTCTTCCCGGCGCAAAAAGCGTAGTCGTTTTTTTTATCCCATTAGCGGACAGGATAGTTGAAAGCAACATTGATGGGGAGGCCGCTTCAGAAGAATGGGCCCTTTCCTATGTGCTCACGAATTCGCTTTTGGGCTTTATAGGCGAAGAGGTGGAAAAAGTCCTGGCCAGGCACGGCTTTCAGGCGGCAAAAATAAAGGCGACCCACAATTTCGACAAAGAAACCCTCATGAGCCGCTGGTCGCACAGGCACCTCGCATGGATAGCCGGGCTTGGCACCTTCGGCCTTAATAATATGCTGATTACTGTAAAAGGCTGCTGCGGCCGCCTTGGGAGCCTTGTGACGGATGCGGACTGTGGAATACTTGGCATCCCAATGCCTTCCGGGCTGCAAAAAGAGAGGTGCCTTAATAAAATCAACGGCTCCTGTGGGCTTTGCCAAAAAAAATGCCCGGTAGGGGCCTATAGCGAGGACGGTAAATTTGACAGGCTCAAGTGTTATGAAGCCTGTCTAAAGAACGCCGAAATCCACAAATCCATCGGCACGGTAGATGTTTGCGGCAAATGCCTGGTGGGGTTGCCCTGTTCGAAAGATATGCCTTACTATACATAATGAGGATTCTGTCTACTAATTAGTAAAGCTAATTCTTTATATAGCAAGGAATTACGATTTATTGAGGGAGAAATGGATTTAAAGCCATACTTAATAATTGTCACCGGAAGACCTGGATCAGGAAAAACGACATTTGCCAGGGCCCTTGCCAGCGAAATTTTTATGCCCATCATCAGCAGGGATCAAATCAAGGAAGGATACGTACAAACCATTGGAAGAGCGCATACGGAGCTTCCCCAAGACACAAACAAAATTGTAACTGAAATCTTCTTTGATACTTTTCTGGGCCTGGTTGATAAAAATGTTTCGGTGATCGCCGAAGCCGCGTTTCAGCATAAGGTATGGGCGGATATGCTAGAAAGGTTCATGGGAAAAGCACGTATACATTTTTTTATTTGCAAGGTCAGCGACGAAGTTGCCCATGACAGGTTCATGAAAAGAAAATTGGAGAACCCGATGAGGGAATTCTTCCATGGCGACAAGGGGGTTGAATTTAACTCGGGTTCTTACGAGGAGCCCCATCTGGATGTACCTACCCTCTGCGTTGACACCTTGGAGAAATACAAGCCGTCCATTAAAGATCTGGGGAGGACGATTTTCTCCTGTCCAGGAAACGTTTCCTGACCTTCTCTGCAAAAAAGTATACATGGTAAAGTAAATTATAACATGGAAAGTCCCAGCATCCAGGTCGATGCACTATCCTGCCGCCAAAGCCGGTCTTAAACAGGTAAAGGCCCGCCATGGGATGGGACGGCTCCTTGTTTGGGGGAATCCCGTACAAATCGTATTCAATGCAACCAAAGGCTTTCGCGTCTTCCATGGCTTTAACCTGCAGGGCATAGGGCACCATCAAATTTCGCTTTTTGCAGGAGGAAGCGCCGTAAAGGTAAACCGCTTTAGGGCCGCGGAAAAGGGTCACGATTCCCGCGAGTACCTCCCCTTCGTGCCCTGCGAGGTAGAGCCGTATGTCAGGCTTATTACCAGGGTAGTCATCGCCGTGCCCGGCGTCGCCAGAACTGGCGTCATCGGTTCTGGCGCTCTCAAAAAGGGCCTTGTAATATTCATAGCCGTGTATGGCTATGCCGTCCCTCCTGGCTGTCTCTTCCAAAAGCCCATAAAAGACATCCAGTTGTTCTACGCCCGCGCGGTGTACCGTAACACCCCGTTTCAGCGCCAACTTCGCGTTGTAGCGCCATTTCGGCTTCATCTGTTCCATAACGGATTCCATGGAACAGGAGAGATCAACCAGGACCGTGTCGGGGGCCTGTATATCAACGAAGGAACGGGTGAAAGGCGGCGGGAGGGAAAAAGGATTTTCCCCTGTTGTGTGCCAGGGAATATCAAAACGGATAAAGACGGTATCTTTGGGAAGCGTTTTCCTGAGGGAGGCCGCCAATTCCCTGACGGCAGCTTCCCTGGCATGATAGCCATCGGCGTTAATGCCGTCAGGCAGCTCCGGCCCCCAGGGGACATACGCAAGGGCAAAGCCCGGCGCGAGGCGGCGGCGCAGCACGAGAAGGGACTTTTCGACGCTGTTTAACCCATTGTCCCAAACGGCCCTGAACGCAAGGGCTTCCCAGCCGAACCGGGCCTTAAAATTGCCCCAAAAGCCCGACTGCAGAAAAGATTCTGCTTCATCGCAATCGAGAAGATCGGTTTTTTGAAGATCTTTTAGAACCCCCGTGCCAAGGGGCATCAGTGAACCCCGCCTGAGGGAATAATCTTTGTTTTTATCGGCTTTCCATCCAGCGTCAGGGCCTTTCCGCCTGCCAGCACCGTGTGGTCTTTTACCTCCATAGGAATTGAAAAGAAGGTATCGATATCTATCTCACAGGGAATTTCATCAGGTTCCAGCCCTTCGAGTTTTACCCTGGTTCCTATGGGCGCGTCCCCGGCATCCAATACCTCAACCCGCTTCCCCTCCCCGCCTGGCAGCTCGTCATCGGCGGCAAGGAGCATACCACGGCTTTCAATGCCGCGAAGTTTCGCGGGCTTGAGGTTATACGCTAAAATGATCCTTTTGTTGAGCAGTTCCTCTTCTTTGTAGTAAGGCACAAGCCCCGAAACTATTACACGCTCTTCGTCTGAATCGGGCGACATTTTGAGGGTTTCTATGTACAGCTTATCCGCCTTGGGATGGCGCTCTATCCTGATGATTTGCGCGACACGGAGATCCATGGTTTTCGCGAAAAGGATATCCATTGTGGTTTCGCGTGATTGGGTTTCCTCTGCGGCCCGATCCTTCTGGTTGCCGGAATACCGCGCACGAAATTCCGCTATCATTTCAGGTTCCAGTTTATTAAAGAGAACGTCGCATTTTATCACCCTGTCCGGACCCTGCGGCTTTCCGAGATCATCCCAGGAAAGTTTTCCATCATCCTTGATATAAACAAGCCCATTGCCAAAGGTCAAGCCAAAAAAGGAGGCGACCTGTTCGGCGGTTTTTGGAAGGAAGGGCTGGATCAGCACGGCTATATCACGCACCAAAAAGGTAAGATCCCTTATAAGCGCTTCAGCGGCGGGAGGTTCCTCCAGGCGTTTTTTCCATGGCTCACCGTCCTGGAAGCTCTTGTTGGCAAAAGAGGACATCTCGAAGATTGCGTGAAAGGCGTCCCTTAAGTCCGCCCTTTCCAGGGCCTGGGTCACTTCGTCCTCGTATTTTTTTAAGGTAGCCCAGAAAACCCCGCTGCTTTCGCCTGGCATTGCGGCGGGAATTTTTCCGTCATAATAGCGAATAACGAAAGAAAGGGTCCGGTTCACGAGGTTGCCCAGGTTGCCTATAAGCTCGCCGTTTACCTTCTCCTGGAAATCCTTCCACGTGAAAAGCGTGTCGGACTTTTCCGGCCTGTTATAGTAAATATAAAAACGCCACACATCCGCAGGGATTCCCGTTTCCATAACGTCCGTACCGAATACGCCGACCCCCCTTGATTTGGAAAATTTTCCGCTCTCGTAATTCAGGTATTCGGTGCTGGACATATGATGCAGCATGGTCCAGTCATTGCCGCTCCCAAGCTGGCTTGACGGGAAAATCACCGTATGAAAAGGGATATTATCCTTGCCAATGAACTGAAAAAGCTCAGTTCTGCCGGGGCTTTTCCACCAGTAATCGACAAAGGAGCGCCAGTCCCCTCCCCTCTCTTCCCCAAGGTTTCCCGTTATCGAAATGTAACCTATGCACGCATCAAACCACACGTAAAATACTTTTTTCTCGTAGCCTGCTTTGGGGACTGGAATTCCCCACTTGAGATCACGGGTAATGGCCCGCTCCCGAAGCCCGTCCCGTATCCAGGCCTGGGACATCTGTATTGCGTTATTCGCCCAAAAGCCGTTTTTGGATGCCGTTTTAAGCCATTCCTCAAGGCGCTCGCGAATCATGGGAAGGTTTATGTAAAGGTGTTTTGTTTTTTCGACAAGGGGGACAGCGCCGCAGATAGAGCATTTCGGTTCTTTCAGTTCCGTCGGGTCGAGGAGCTTGCCGCAGTCTTCGCACTGATCCCCCTTGGCGTTGGCCGATCCACAGTGAGGACAGATGCCAAGGACGTAACGGTCAGCAAGAAAACGGCCGCAGCTTTTACAGTAGAGCTGCTCAATTTCATGCTCAACAATAAAGCCGGCGGCATCCAGTTTATTGAAAATGCCCTGGGTAACCTCGGTATGAACCGGAGTGGATGTGCGTCCGAACCTGTCAAAGGCGATACCGAACCAGCGGTAAATGTCGTCGTGAATCGCGTAATAGCGATCACAGAGTTCCCTGGGGGTAATCCCCTCTACGGAAGCCCTGGTCTCGGTGGCGGTGCCGTATTCATCGGTCCCGCAAATATAGAGGGTCTCGTATCCCCGAAGCCTGCAAAACCTGGCAAACACGTCCGCTGAAAGAACCTGGATCAAATTCCCCAAATGAGGGACATTGTTGACATAGGGGAGAGCGGAAGTTATCAACCTGCGTTTCATGATGCAGAAATAATAGCCAAATCGGCCCTTATTTACAAGAGGGCATGGTTTGAAGGCCGAACTTTGGTGGATACAATTGACAAAAGAATACTGGTGGGATACATAATGGATATGAACAAAGTGTTTCATGTTTTATCAATTTTCGTTATAAATATATGCGACTTAAATAACATAGAAATAAAGCTATTTAAAAATATGGAAGCCAGTGGAAATGGCATATAACGGAAAGGAGAAAAAACAATGAAAAAATCCATACCTATATCCAACAGCTTTTGTCCACAAACGTTGTTTCTTTATGGTTCGTATAAAGATGAATGCTTAAAACAGGAATAAAATGAAGTTACTGCCAGGCACGGTTGGAGAAATCTATGAAAAGAACTTTGGTTAATTGGCTTGGATTGCTGGGGGTAGTCGGCTTCCTGTCTTATGCAGCAGCGGTTATTTTTTCCCCGCTTGCCTATCCAGGGTACGACTGGATGAGCCGTGCCGTGAGTGACTTAAGCGCGGTGAACGCCCCGTCATTGGGGGTGTGGACGAAACTCAACGCATTCGGCCCTTGTGGGGTTGCCTGCATCACGCTGGTTTGCGTTTACATTCAGGGAAAATTAAATCGCGGTTTACGGACCGGAATATACCTTTTCGCAATTATGCAGTGGGTCTCAAGCGTAGGGTATACCATGTTCCCGCTTACGGACACTGAATACACTGAAGCCTCTTCCAATGTTTCCGATGCAATGACGGCTATGTTCACCAATTACCAGGATGCCATGCACATGGTTGTTACCGTATTGGTAATCGCCTTGTCCGTAATATCGCTGTTGTTTATTTTGGTTGGGGGCTACCGAAAAAAGGGGTATGTTTCATTGGCGACATGGGCAACTGTCGCCCTGGCAATGATGATGACCGGCGGAATCGGCGCTGGGGCGGTCCCGAAAGGGGTGTTTGGCCTTTTTCAACGGTTCAGCAATTTCTCGGCAGCGGGCTTTAACGCCGTGCTTGGGGTATACCTGTATAACGGGTTCAATAACTACCGCGAGTAAGCCAAGGGCCCATAACTTTAACCCAGGCGCAGTCCCCGTTTATGAGTTGATCTTTAGTGAAAAGGCCGCTTTCCAGGTTTTGCCCCTTTCCAGGGAAACGTACAGGAGGGGCATGAGGCAGGTGGACTGGTATTCTTCCCTGCCGGGTAATCCGGAATATACGTGGAAAATCCTGGCATCAAAGCCGCGGTTTAGTTCCAGGCTGACAACCGCTTCGTTCTTTATGTCCTGGAATTCAACAATCCGGGAATTCCGGATTATGTCCGTGCTGTTAGGCGATATATTTTCCTTTTCCCCTTCCTTGTCCTTAAGGGACAGAACCTTGAGGAAGCCTTCACCCTCGCCCGGAAAAGACAGATCTACCGAAGGGCTGAATACGAAAGAAATGGGTTTTGCCCCCGAATTTTTTAAAACGTATTCAAGCGATATGGAATTCTTTTTCAACTGCCAGGTTTTTCCTATTTCGATTTCCCCGCAGGGCAAACCTGTTTTGGGGGGAAGCCTGAAAGTTACCCGGCGTTGGGGACGGTCTATTTCAGAGGCCTCGTATTCCTCACTTCCGCAAAAGCGCCCTCCAGGAATGCCGTCGGGCCCGGCAGCGACATGGCCCTTGTTGGCCGGGGCCAGCCAATCAGTGAAAGCGTATCTCCTCTCCCCTACCCCATTTTGGTTTACTTCCCCGCTTGCCATGGTATCAAGGTAGTTCCAGGTACATGGAAAGTAATCAAGCTCGAAGACTGAAGCGCCCCGGGGCTTAATGCAGCAGTTGAGTTTTTCGTCCTGGAAAATATACTCCCCCTCCCCGTCAAGGTCAAAATCAAAAACCGAAAGGGAAGGCGTGATTTTCCTTTTTTCCCCGGTGATTTTTTCCGCTTCCAGAAGGGAGCGGTAGGCCGCTTTTCGGACAGGTGAATTGAAAAGCCCAGGGGATGACAGGCGGAAAATGCCCGAATCCTGGGCTTTCCAAAGCTCTTCAAGGGCCGTGCTCTTTCGGGTTTTGTCCCCCCTGAGCTGGTTATTAATCAGGGTATGGACATGGATCATCTTTGCGTAAATGGAGCCTGCCTCAGGATGCTTGACAAGGAATTCGCGGGGATGTATCACCGGCTGGACGGCATTGCCGGAATTATTCCCAGGGGCCCATAAACCGGAAAAATAATTCTTCTCCAGAAAGTGAAGGTTTTTATATATCCTTGAAGGAAGGGTAAATTTTATCTTTAGGTCCGCGTTTGAAAAAACATCAAAAAGCTTTTCATATTCCGATTCGGGATGTACATCCCTTGAAGCCAAATTTTGCTCTGTCGCCGTAATCGGAAAAACTATGACCTGCTCTTCCTCGTTCTTTGGGAGTTTATCCAAAAGCCCCTCAAGAATCTTAAGGGGTTCCCCCTTCCACAATTCCCTTCCCATTGCCCCGGCCACAGGAAAAACCATAATAAGTTTCCCCTGATCCTCGGTTATGCAGGGAGAATAAATTCCCCCTTCTTCGGCCTTTATTCCTGATCCTGAAAACTGTTCGTCTTCAAGGAATGTATAGCTCATGCCGCAGGAATTCAGGGGCCCCACCAAATTCTGTTCCCAGGCCATGGCGGGAATCAGGCAGCCCGTCGGGCGCTTGCCGAACTGTTTTCTTAGATAGGTGGTCAGCATTTCTATCTGCCCTATCTTGTCCGCCAATGGCAGCAGCGGAAGGATGGGATGGTAGAAGCCGCCGCCAAGCAGTTCGGCCTGCTTTCTATTGAGGAGTTCCTCAAGGAGCATGAAGAGCTCAGGATGCCGCCGCTCAATCCAGTTGAGGACAACCCCCGAATAATGAAACACCATATTTACCTTTGGGAATTTATTCAAAGCGGAGATAAGCGGCTTTATCCCTGTATTGTAAAGGGTCTCAAAATCAGCTTCACAGGCGCCTGAAGGAAGGTGGCCTGAAGCGCAAAGAATTACATTCAATTTGTGGTTCATTGCGCTAGAATGCCTCCAGTATATTAAAACATATCCCGGCAGCGGCGGCGAAAACCAGGGATAATAGTCCCATTGTGACAAGGATCAGCGGGCTCCCGCGAAGGTATCGTGGAATCCATTCAAGCGTTGATCTTCTGCGAATCTCGTTAATGATAAGCATGGCCATCAGGTTTCCCAATGTAAAGAACAAGGCCATTATAAGCGCATCAAGAATACTCCCCGCTGTTATCGAAGTAATCATGAGGGACGCGGGGACAAGGCCCTCATAGGCGGTAACGGCAGAAAAAACCTTTTTTTTGCCAATGAACTTGGAGAAAGACAACGGAAAAAACCGGGGGAATAGCTTGTCGAAAAGGAATTCAAATCCGGCGCATACCATGGCGGAGAAAGGGAAATACAGAAAGATCTCCGAAAAGCCCCTGACAAAGTCCGGCAAGGCAAGCCTGAAAATTACCCAGAGAAAGACAACGGAAAAAAAGAGAATCCCCAATTGAACGAAAGGCAGCTCCCTGTTGGTTTCCTCCGTATTGTCGGCTTCCCTTATGACGGCGACTGTCCCCAACGCGAACTGTAGAAGCAGATTGAGTGAAAGGCCGGAAAAAACCGCCAGGCCCAGGAGCGAAGTCATGATTCTTCCTCCGAACCGCTGTCGTTCCGGAAAGCCTCAGCGTAATTCTCCCTTAAATAACGAAACAAGGCTGTCCCATAACCAAGAAGCAAAAGCCCCCCTGAGGATACCGATATAATCTGGACCGGGATAATGGCATTCGACCCCTCCCTGTTAAATAGCTCTTTTAACCCATATGCGGCTGAGGGAACGGAAAGGGTTCCCATGCCCAACGGTTCCCGGATAAGGGCAAAGGCAAGGATAATTACCGCCAAAGCCACAGCCTCGAGAAGGGCCCGGATTACGGTGTCAAGAATATCCGTCGATTCAATTGTTTCGAAAAACCCGGTGCTCAGACAGAAGGGGGGGATCAGTATGAGAAAAAAGGTTGTGTTCATAATCAAGAGGGGGTTAATTAGGCTGATGAGAAGGACAAATAAGCCGCACAAAAAAGAAGACAAGAAAAGAAGGATCATGTTTTTTCCACTGGATGGCATTATCGGCCGGGCGACGCAGAAGATCAGGGCTGAGAGAGCGTAAACCCAGACAAGGATAGCAGCGCAGATAACGGCAAAGGCAAAACGGCCTGAGGCCATTATAATAAGACCCGCGCCGGTCAAGGCCGAGAAAGGCGACTTAAGCCCCCAAAAGACATGAGAATCAATGCGCGAATTCATGTTTCAGCCCCTTCGATACGCCTTATATAGATTTCCAGAATTCCAGGGGAAACCCGCCTGAGCACTTTCTCGCCGTGGCTGTTCAGGGGGATTAATTCCCCTACTTTTCCGTCCTGTGTCATAACGGCGGCGCATGGGAAAAAAGTCCCTTCCCCAATAAAGGAAAAAACAAGGACCCTTTTTCTTATTGGTGTTTCATCCAGCATGGTAAACCAGGAACCGGTCAAAAGGGAACCTTTTCTCTCACGGGATGACGGCTCCAAAAGCCGACGCGAATCCCCTGATTGGATAAACACCCTGTTTACTGCCCTTATCATTTGGCGGTGTCTCAGGGGTTGGGTTGAAAACCAGCAAATACTGGCTATGATTATTATTGATGCCATCCAGGCCAGAATGATTGTTGTATCCTTGAATGTCGCCGCATCCTTCATCAAAACGAGGGGATTGTTCTTCTTTTCCGGGGATTCGGTTAAAAGGGGGGGGGTATCGCTCATGAATAGGCTCCCTGTTTTTCATAGAGTCTCCGTTTTTCCAGTATTCGTATCATGGGAAGCATGGCGTTTACAAGAACCGCCGAAAAAACCACCCCGTAAGGTTCAGCCCCATAAAAGCGAAACAGGAAGGCAATTGCCCCCCCGGCTGCGGCGGCAAGGGCAATGTACCCGTTGGATTTGGCCCCCGTGGCGGGGTCGGCGGCCAGGAAAAAAGCCGCCACCAGGGTGCCTCCCGTGCAAAGGGCNGAAATGACATCGCCCTTCCATAATTCCCCGCCCTGGGGCAGGGCCCCGACGAATGCGGTCAGAATGCCAAAAACAAAGAGGTATATCGCCGGTATCCAGGAACGGTTGACCTGGTATGCGCTGATGATAATAGTCCCCAACAATAGCACGAGGACACCCCTGTCGGCAATTATCCCCGGGTAAGGGGAAGCAAAAAGGTCTATGTACCCTTCAGGAAGCTCGACCCTGATAAGGGAAAAGACGGTATTGTTAAGGAATGCCCTGACAGTTCCGTCAAGGGGGGTAGCCATGGCCAGGGTATCCGCCTCCATTCCAAAAAATTCCAGGGGAGAACCTTCAAGGGCGCGGTTGAACAACGAGGGCCAGGACAGACGGACAAAAAGCCATCCCCCGGCGGCGGGGTTGAGCCAGTTTGAGCCCAGGCCGCCGAAACTGTGCTTTACCACGGCGACGGCAAAGACCGCCCCAAGGGCGGCGTAGGACGGGGAAATGCGGTTTGGCAGAAGGAGGGTGAGAATCAACGCCGTGGCAATAGCGCTACCGTCCTTTATCGCCTTCGCCTTCCCGCTTTTGTGAAGAATAAGGAACTCGGCGAGGACGGCGGCGGCAATGGCGCTGAGCGCGATAAAAATCGACGAGCCTGAATCACTCAATGAAGACTGGATCACCGCCAAAGAGGCGCACAGGTTCACGAGCCACATACGCCCCGCAGTGGAACGGACAAGGTTTATAAGGGGCTTATCAAAACGGTTTTTGTCAAAAGTACCGCGATAATTTTCAGCCATCTTTCACCCCTGATCCGGAAGATGATATTGTGGTGCTGAGCGGAAGCCTGGAAGGGCAGACGAGCTCACAGCATCCACATCCGTGACATTCCATGATACGGTTAAGCGAAATGTTTGATGAGGGGTTTCCTTTTTTTATCAGGCTTTTTTTATAGAGTTCCTCAGGATCAAGTCCCAGGGGGCATACGCTTCTGCATTCACCGCAATTTATGCAACTGATGTTCTTCTCGCGCCGGAAATCCTCAATAATGGCAAATACGGCATAATTTGTCTTTGATACAGGCTCATCAAGGTCCGCAAGCTGCTGCCCCAGAAGGGGCGAGCCAAAGGCGATTTTTTTCGGGCTGGCCGTAAAGCCGCCGCACTCGCTGAATATGTCCACTATGCGCTTGCCTATTCGCACCTTCATAACCTGGGGCTGTTTTACGGCGGAACCTCCCACGGCAATGTACCTGTCCAAAACGGGTTTCCGCATTTTTACCGCGTCGTATACGGCCGCCAGCGTAGCGGGACTGAACGCGAACAATGAGCCAAGCAGAAGCTGCTCTTTCTTGTCATAATTCCGCAAGACCATTTCCAGTTCCCGCTTGTTTCTTTGCGGGTACCTGGAACTAACCAGGACAACCGAAGTGGGGACACTCCATTTTACGCTGGCAGCCAAAAATGCCTCCCCCAGCTCGCTTTCCTTATGGGAAATAGCGTAAACAATGCGGCTTACCCTGCAACTGCGGGCTATTATGACCGCCCCTTCGGCAATATGGGCGGCCCGTTCCCTGCAAAGCACATAATCCCCGGCAAGCCAGGGATCGTCAAAAACACACCTTACCACCAGCGTTATAGGCTCTGGCGCCCTCCGGATAGTGGAAATGATTTCCGAAACCGGCCTTCCCTTGCCTTCCATTTCCAATACCCCAAATTCCGCAATTGTGCGCTGAATGTCATGCGGAAGCGTTCCCTCCCATGGAAAGACCTCTTCCTTTTTCCCCAGCTTTTCAAAACCGCCTTCCATGTTTATCACAATTCCGTCCTGCGGCTCCCCGGCGCCGTTTTTCCATGTCACCATACGCATGACCTTGCCCGGTACTGTGGCGTGAACGTGGACGGAACCCGGCCCGTGGCCGCGGCCGACAAGCATCCCTTCCTTTACGGTATCACCCTCAGCGACGATGGGGTATGCCCGCGCACCTGAAGGTTGGGTCAGTGGGATTACCGAAAGGGACGGAAGGAAAGCCGTCACGTAAGAATCCCTGGGGGGCGCCGTTGGATCCTCAAACGCGATACCGCCGCGGGGAAATCTATATACTTTCTGCCCAAAATTGATTTTCCCTATTGTCATGCCGCGATCCGTTTATCCCAGCGATAGGGGAGTTTTTTCCCGGGCACAATCCCGGGCCGGAGCAATTCCGACATACAACAAAAAATCAAAATAATCCCTGCCAAAATCCATTCCCTCCCAGGCGGGCCTAACGGTTCAGTTACCCTGACCGGCTCTTCCGGTTGTTCGTAGTATTGTATCAGAAAATCCATTAGTTTTTCCAGTGGAAACGGAAGGGTCTCCGGCTCCACTGTACCGGCTGAATGGGCGCTGCCAGCGATAAGCCCGTCATCCCCCAAATAGTAACGCAGATACCCTTCCTGATTAAGTGGGCCTCCCGCGCCACTGCCTGTATTCAAAGACCTGTAGGGGAACGACCGTTGGAAATCAATGTGGCTGTAATAGTCCTCAGGGCTGACGAAATAACGCGGATCCATGACGTTCTCCATGGCCGGGATATCGCTTCGCTCCGCAGGCAAAAATACAGGCAGTACCAGGGCTAAAAAGGACACAAGAACGAATGGGAGAAGGAAGGGAAAGAGGGAAAAGGTTCTTGTCCTTAATGGAAGCAGGGGCACAGGCATAAAGAGTATATGGCGGGTATTCCGGAAACCCGCTTCCATGGATTTGAAAGAAAGGAAATAGAACAGAAAGAAGGATACGCAGGCCGCCAAAAGGGGAATGGCAGGAAGAAAAGCGGCAATGGCAAGAACCGGGATCAGGAGAAAAAAGAGCAAAGCAAGAATAATGTTCAGGCTGTATGGCCTGAGCCGCTCGCTGATACCCTTTAGCCCTGTTCCGGCGTAGTAATGGGTATTTCTTTGGGAATAGCGGGAGGTAAACAATTCCTTCAAAGGCTCCCTGAGCAGTTCCCAAATTCCGGCAAACGCCGCAGCGAGGATCATTGCCGCAAAACCTCCCCAGCCTATTGACAGGAATACCGGGATTTGAAACATAAAAAGCCTTCTTGACCTGGAAAGGAACAGAGCAACAATGCCGGCCGCAGCCAGAAGCAAGAAATACGGGAGAAGGGATCTTCCCTGTTCCAGGAAAAAGAGGGAAAATGGTATGTCCGCAAGACTTTCACCTAACCGTGCCCGCAGATCCGCGGGACTGCTATCCAATGGGGTGAAAAAATAACGTTTCCCTTCATTCACAAAAAACGAACGGAGTTTTTCCGCGTATCCGTCATTTCTGGGATCAAAAGACTCGATTTCGTCATTAAACGAATCCAGGGGAATTTGCCTCCAGGCGCCAAAATCATCAATCGAAACGAATTGGGTAGATTCGGAAATAATCTCCCCAATTCCACCTGCCGCAAGGATTTCCCGAATGCCGCGATCGTTACACGATTCATCCATAACCAGGATGGCATATCCGCCGTTTGAACCCGGACCGACAAACCTTGCCATGCCGGATTTTTGCAAGCCAAAATTTGGCAAGGATCCGTTCGAGGCGTTATACCACAGGATAAACAGGAGAACCCCGCAGACCAGGGATATCCCAAAATAGAAAAAAACAGACGATCTGGAACTCACTGGGAGACCTAGAGCCTGACAAAGGCTGCTGACACAAGAACACCCAAAAGGGCGCCGGCAATGACCTCAAGGGGGGCGTGTCCCTTGATTTCCTTTACGGGGCTGAATTCAATGTCGTTTTTTTCCGTTGTCTGACTGCCCAAAAGATTGAGGGCCTTGGCCTGAATTCCAACGGCACGCCGAACCCCCATCGCGTCCCTCATAATCACGAGGGCCACGAGAAGGGACACGGCGAATAGGTCCGAGCCCAGGCCTTCATGAAAAGCCACAGACGCCGTCATCGAGGCCACAACCGCGGCATGGCTTGAAGGCATCCCCCCCGTACGCCATAAAATGGTTTCCAGGACTTCCCGTTTTTTCTTGACCGTAAAAAGCACGTATATCCCCTTAATTAGCTGTGACAGAAACCAGCTGGTCAGCGAGGATAGAATAATGGGATTCGCGAAAAAAGCCCTTAAGGGGTCTATAATTTTGGTAATGAAGAAACCCATTAACTAAACAATCGCCCAGTATAAGGGCTTTTGTCAAGGTATACGTGTATGCTAATATAGGGAGTATAGTCTAATGGACAGGAATTTCTGGAGACCGACGCTCTTTGCCACTGCGGCTATTTTGGTCGCAAACGGAATACGGAACACGATAGGGCTTCTTGTAAATCCCCTCGTGGAAAACACGGTTCTCAGCCTTACCCAGGTCAGCATGGCTTTGGCCATAGGGCAGTTTACCTTCGGCCTGTTTCAGCCCCTGGGCGGGATACTCACCACAAAATACAGTACTTTTAAAATTTTGCTTTCCGGGGCCATTTGCCTTATCCTGGGATTTTTGGGAGTCTGCTTTGATAATTCCGTTTTGGCATTGATACTTTGTTTCGGGCTGTTGACGCCCGCGGGGGCGGCGGCAAGCAGTTTCCCGATTTTGATGGGGCATATTTCGTCATCGGTACCCGATGAAAAGCGGGCGTTCTCCGGCGGCTTTATTAACGCCGGGGGATCGGCAGGGCAGTTTGT
>JGI24698J34947_10000214_pt1 | contig 23866 bp, 28 predicted proteins | sample TergutMp193P3_FD_34947 | JGI IMG/M metagenome (IMG submission 34947) | reverse complement strand
TGAAATGCCGCTGCACGAATGCGGAAAGGCTGATCAGGGCTGTGGACATTATCGCGGCTTTACGCCAGAAGAGGTTGTATGGACGCGCCCCTTAATCAGGTTTTTTTTCCGGTCTCTTTCCACGAGTTGTTTTCCACATGGAACCGCTTTCCGCGGGCTGTCCCATACGCCGGAGGCACAGATATAATAGGCAGGCAGGGAAAAAATATCATCAGCCTGCCCGATGTAGTTCTGTGTCTGGATAAACTTGAGGAACTGCACCGCGTTACAAGAACTGAGCAGTACCTTGAAATCGGCGCGATGGTAAAACTGAACAGACTTTTGCGGCTGGGAAAAATAGCGCCGGAAATTCTCTGTACATGCATTGAAAATATATCCGGAGTTCAGTTAAGGAATATTGCCACTGCCGGCGGCAATGTATGCAGTACCAGTTATCTGTATGATTTATCCGCGCCTTTTACCGCCCTTGACACCCAGTACGAGCTTCGCAGCGCGCGCGGAACGCGGTGGGTATCCGCCTCGCGCTTCCATTCCTCGGAAGAACACAACGTTCTCGAGGATCAGGAACTGCTTACGCGCATCAGGCTGCCTCTGCACCAATGGGATTACTCGATCTATAAAAAATTCAACACGGGACACCTATTCAACGGTGAGGTACTGGTTTTTTTGGCAAAAGCCCAAAAGACAGTCCTGACGGACATAAGAGTTGTCTATAAGGCGGATATAATTTTACGGAACAAGAACAGCGAAGACTCCTTGAACGGAAAGAATCTGCCGTTAAGCCGGAAAACTGCCCTTGATTTTGTCGAAAACTGGAAAAATTTCCTTTCTGACAGGGACGATGTAAGCGAATTTTCCAGAAACGCCCTTTTACACAACATTAAAGAGAACGTTTTCGTCTTGTCGGAGTAATCGGCGGCTGAATCCTTAAGTTTTTCGGCATTCGTCTACTGGAAGAAACATATTAAAAACTGTATATTAAACTCTAGGAGTCAGTGTGCTAATCCAAATTAACAACCTCTGGAAGGTCTACCCAATGGGCAGGCTTGAGGTTCCGGCCCTGAAAGGCGTAAATCTGGAAATCAAAGAGGGTGATTTTATTTCCATAGCCGGGCCATCTGGTTCCGGCAAGACTACTTTGTTGAATATCATCGGCCTAATCGACAGTCATACCGAAGGCAGCCTTGTTATAGACAACCAGAATATCGGGAATCAAAGCCGGCAGGAACTGACCCGTTTAAGACGGGAATTAATAGGAGTTATATTTCAATTATTTAACCTTTTGCCTGTTTTAAATGTTTTTGAGAATGTGGAACTTCCTCTTATTATTGCCAAAAAGGGCGGCTCGGCGGCGCAGCGAAAAGAGAAGGTGAATTATCTGCTTGAAGAGGTGGGCCTTGCCGATCGCCGCAATTACAATCCCGCCGAGCTTTCCGGCGGTCAGCAGCAGCGCGTCGCTATCGCGCGGGCACTGGTAACTTCGCCAAGAATTATAATAGCGGACGAGCCTACCGCCAATCTTGATTCCGACACGGGAAAAAAAATCCTCGATTTGATGAGAAAAATCAACAGGGAAGATAAAACGACTTTCATCTTTTCGACACATGATCCCGTAATTTGGCAAATGGCGGATCATATTATTTTTCTCCACGATGGAACTATCAAATCGGAAGAGAGGCGATGATGTTTTTCTTTCTGGCGCTTCGTAACATAACCAGAAATATTAAAGACAGAGCCGTTGTTGTTCTGCTTATAGCTGTTATAACTCTTATTTTTTTTATCGGAAACAATACAATAGACAATATCAACCGGAATATACGCGGTATGTTCATCGACAGCCTTACAGGCGATATAGCGCTGCAAAAAACAGGCGCTGTTACCATGAATCTTTTTGGCGCAAATATTCCGGTAATAGATGATTTGTTTGTCATTCCGGTTCTCCCTGCCTATAATATAGCTTTGAGGCTTGCCGGCGAAAGTTCCGGAATAAAGGGAATAACAAGTCAGGTATCGGGAAAAGCCGTATTGGATATGTTAGGTGTCAGAGAGCCGGCATTGCTTGCCGGAATTGACGCTTCGTCCTATTTTTCGCTCTTCCCGGGAATTTTACTGGAAGAGGGGCGTTTTTTAACAGCCGGCGAATACGGCGCGATGATCACGGCGGAACGGGCGCGAAGGATTGAAGAGCGAAGCGGACAGCGTCCGCAAACAGGTACTCCGCTGCTCCTTACAAGCGGCGGTCCTTCGGGTTTTAAAATCAGGGAAGTTCCGCTTGTGGGAATTTTCAGCTACCAAAATCCGGGCCAGTTTATGAACGAGATTGTTTTAGTTGATCCGCAGACTGTCAGGGTTATAAATTCAATCCAGATCGCCACAGAAACGGAAACACAGGAGATTTCCCTCGATTTATGGAATGAGGATTTTGACGACATTTTCGGCGAAGCGTTTGCTGTCGAATCCGGGCCTGAAGAAGCTGAATTCTCCGTTGATATACTGCACAGTTTTCTAAGCGATTTAAATAAAGACACGAATACCGTGCAAACCGGAGGAGATTGGAATTTTATTATATTGCGTCTGAAAGAGGGATTTTCATCAAAGGCCGTTATAAGGGAATTGAACAACAAACTGAAATCTTACGGTATAATGGCGGTAGACTGGAGAATAGCTTCAGGAATTTCTTCAATACTGGTACTGCTGGTTATGGCTCTGTTCAATTCGGGAATATTCCTGATATGCGTCGGCGGCGTAATCGCGGTTATTAATATACTTCTGATTTCCGTTTTCCGGCGCGTGCGGGAAATCGGTACGCTCAGGGCAATCGGCGCGTCCGACGTATACATACGTTCTCTTATATACACCGAGAATCTTCTTTCCGCCTTGATTGCCGGTTTGGCCGGAGTTTTGGCGGGGTTTATTTTTATTCAAATTGTCAACAGACTTGGCCTGAATATTAATAACGATTTAATGGCGTCGATGTTGAACGGCAGGAAACTACGGATTGAATTTAACGGGCTTATAGCGTTTTACTCTTTCTTTATCGCGATAATTCTGGGGTTGGCCGCCACTGTATACCCTATAGAAACCGCCGTGCGTATCAAGCCCATGGTGGCGGTACAGAGAGGATAACAACATGGAAAGATTCCTTACTATTTTCAGGCTGGGCGCCAAGTATTTATACCGTTATAAACGGCGTTACGGTTTTTTAATTGCCGCCCTTGTTTTCGGTTTTGCGATAGTTACTTTTATTTCATCGACAAAAGACGGTATGTATGACAACGCGTATTACACCGCTCAGTCTCATTATGCCGGAGATATTGTCGCGCTTTTTCACTCCTCTTCCCCGGAAAGAGACAGTAACCGGATGAGCGGTAATGAAATATCTACTATTTTGAACGCGGCTGTCGCGGCGGAAATAAAGCCGAAACATACAATACTAAGAACGATTCTGTTCCAGGGCGGCACTGTTCATTACAACGGCAACGCGGTTCAGCTTAGATATGTTATAGGCTCAGACTGGGAAAACGAAGATTTTTTATTCAACAGGATGGATTTTGAAGATTCGTCCGAATCGTTTAACGGGGACGACGGCATTGTACTTTCATTGCCTACGGCGCTGTTACTGGGCGCGGGAACGGGGGACAGGGTAATTCTGGAAACAGAAACATCCGGCGGCCAAAAAAACACCTCTTTTTTTATCGTAAAAAAAATAGTACGGGACGCTTCTTTTTTTGGTTATTACAAAGCCTACGTATCAAGATTAAGCCTTAACCGCCTGTTGCTTTACGAGGACGGAGACTGTACTTCCATCGGTTTTTTTCTTGACAACCCCGACATGGCCGAACAAAAGCGCGATGCTTTTCATAATGTTTTATCAGAACGAATACAGACAGGGCTTTTGATTCACCACAGGAATGAAATAGAATCGGCAAGAAGACAGATTACCGAAGGGGAAGCGGTTTTTTTGTATACTCTTCCCGTTTATTTGTCGGAAATATCGGATCTGCTCGGTGTCATGAATATAATAACCTATTTTCTCTACGGAGCTATGCTGATCATAATTTTAGTCAGCGCCAATGTCACATACCGCCTGATACTTCACGAGCGGGCAAGAGAAATGGGCATAATGAGGGCGATTGGCTTTTACGGAAAGGATCTGTGTTTGGTTTTATGGGCGGAAATCATTATTCTGGGGGTTATATCTATGATTGCCGGATTTGTATTGGCGAATATTCTATCATTGGCGGTATCATTTCATTCATTTTCATGGTTTCCGGGTTTTGAAATCTTTACGCATAACGGAAAACTTAAACCGCTTTATCTGCCTGCGACTTTATTTATCAATGTGTTATTAATTTTCTTTATACTTCTTGTTTTGGCTTTATTTCCGTCTTTTCGTGTCGCGCGAAAAAATCTTCCGCTGCTTTTATCAGGAGAATCCGTATGAAGCCTAAAATTTTTATTTTTACCGTCATGTTCGTATTAACTGTAACGTGCATGTACGCCAATCAGGATCAGGAGCTTTTGGCCAGAGTGGATTCGCTTGTCAGTTACTTTGACGCCGACTTTTCAGCCGAATATACGATCTTGCAGGAAAGGCCGGGACAAAGCCTTTCAAAAACCGTCGCCGGAATTTTTCGCAGGGATTCGAAAGAAACCTACGTGATGGTTATAATGGAACCTCAGATCAGCAAGGGACAGGGGTACCTTAAAGAAGGCAATACCCTCTGGTTTTACGATCCGGAGAGCCGGGTTTTTAACACTACAAGCAGTACGGAGCGCTTCAGGAATACAAACGCCAGTAACTCGGATTTTACCCGCTCTACTCTGGCGCTGGACTACAAAGTGGTTGCCGGAGAGGACGCGGTACTGGGGCGTTTTGAGTGCAGGCTTTTGACCCTTGAGGCTGTTTCCACCGAAGTAACGTACCCGAGAATGAAGATTTGGATCAGTAACGACGGTTTATTGCGAAAAAGCGAGGATTACAGCTTATCAGGCCAATTGTTGCGGACATCGGCTATTCCCGATTATTACCGGATTGACAACAGCTTTATTCCCAGGCAGATTCTAATTGTGGACGCGCTGAGGGGGGCTTATATTAACGGAAAATTTGAAAATGAAAAAACACAGATTACCATTTCCAAACCTTCTTTCAGGAAGGTGGCCGATTCTGTTTTTTCAAAAACGTTTTTAGAGACAGTCAATAGATGAAATGGTTTTTTCTTTTTTTTGGACTGTTTTTATTTGTAACTGGTACCGGCCTTTCGGCGCAGGAAACCATTTTGTTAGACTGGGATATTGATTCAATCTTTGCCGAAGAACCGCAGGAATCCCCGGAAGACGAAGCAACGCCAGATACTGATGAGATCACAGTCATACAAATGCTTAACCGGCGTAGTCTTACTTTTGGCGCGTCATATAGTTTTTCGTCCAGCATTTATCCGGGATGGAAGGAGCCGCCATGGAATTCAATCGGCAAAGAAGACGAAAACTACAGTAATAGAAACACTTTCGCGTGGACTCCCATTGTAAAAGTGAGGACTTCTTTTGATTTGGACGCCCAAATCTCAAGAGTCTTCGGAGTTAAAAGCACGTTTTATTTTACAATTCCGGACTCCGTCTCCTACTTCAGGTTTTTTCTTAGGGATTTCTTTTTTGACTACAATTTATTTGATACCGCTTTTATAAGGGGCGGAAAGTACAACTTAAAATGGGGCATTTCGCCAAATTACGGTTTTACCAACCTTTTGGCCCGTGTTCCCAAAAACATTCCTTCGCATGATTCTTTTATTTTAAAGGCCGACATACCCACCGGCGTCGGCGGATTTCAATTTCTCGCGTTAACCAGATCCGATCTGACAGGCGGCACCAGAATCAACAGGAGAAATATAGGCGTTGGGGGCAAGTTCAATCTTGCTCACCGTAAATTTGATCTGGATGCGGGGGCATTTTATCATTACGAAATGCCTTTACGCCTGTTTCTTTCGGTAAAAACAACTTTCCGCAATACCGAGCTTTACAGCGAAGGCCTCGCGGCTTTTGACATTCGCAAGGACGACGAATACATAGAGGCTGAGGGATCTCCCGGCAGCAGCGGCGCCTTTAATTTTGGTTTTGCCCGTGATTTTCTGAATGATAAACTTAGCGTAAACGGGGAATTATTCTACAACACGGAAGGGAATTCGTTCTTCTTCAGCCCCAGAACTGATTTTGAGGATTCCAAAATATCTCCCTTTATCAGTGGCTTAAATATAGCGCTGAATATACTTTACCGCTTTGAAGGCAGGGGCAATCCGCGCTTTTTTTTCAGAACCCTCTACGCGACACAGGAAAATTCGGCCCAGTTAACTCCGGGTATAAGAATAAACCTGTGGTCCCATATTGAGTTATATTTTGCGGTACCGATGACTTTGGGCAGCAGAGAGGGTTATTATTATACAAATCCGGTTATTTTTGACAGAGAGAACAATCCTCGCCGCTTTGCGGTCATATTATTGCTAACCCTGAGTGGAAATCTCCGGTATACGCACTATTTTTAGGGTAAATTCCGGGGAAATCCACGGTACATTTCCCGGAGTCTTGAACAAACTAATTAAAAATGCTATGTTTTCCGGTATATTGGGTACTTTGAGCGTGTTTCGGCCGCCTGAATATCCGGTATCCGTCCGGCTGTTTTCGCGGCAGGACAAGGCTTAATTTCCTCGTCCAAGTCCGCAGAAAGGCTTAATCTGCGCCTATTACCATGAATTTTACCTTTGGCGAATATAAAACACAAGTAATAATCAGCCGGGAAACACCCGTTTTTGAAAATTTCGCGGCGGATATACAGACCGGCGGTATAAAACCCCTTGTTATAGCCGATGAAAATACAAAACCTCTAGCCGAAAAAATCTTTGGCGGCAATGTTCACTACTGCCTGCTGAAAAGCGGAGAGGAAAACAAGAACTGGCAGGCGGTAGAAACAGTACTTGCCGCCGCGCGTAAAGCCGGTCTTGGCAGGGACGGGGTATTTATCGGCGTGGGCGGCGGCGTCATAGGCGATTTAACGGGTTTCGCGGCGTCGGTTTACATGCGCGGCTGCAGGTTTGTTTTATTTTCCACTACCCTGCTGGCCATGGTTGACGCTTCTGTCGGAGGGAAGACCGGCTTTGATCTTTTCGGCATAAAAAACCTTGTAGGGACTTTTTACCCCGCGGAAATTGTCTATATGCCGCTGGAAAGTCTGACCACGCTTCCGCAGAAGGAATGGAAAAGCGGCTTTGCCGAACTGATAAAAACCGCCGTCCTTGACGGCGGCGATTTTCTTGACGTGTTAGCCGAAAACGCCGGCAGTGGAGAGCCGCGCGTCAATAACGCTCTTCTTGAGTGTATCAAAAGGGCGGTACTGTACAAGGGAAAAGTGGTAAGCGAAGATTTCCGCGAAAAGGGAAACAGAAAACTGCTTAATCTGGGCCATACTTTTGGGCACGCCCTTGAAGCCGCCGCCGGATTGGGGAATATCTCCCACGGAGAGGCTGTAGCCTGGGGCATTGTTCAATCCTGCGCTCTGGGTATTGAGCTTGGGATTACGCCGCGCTCAAGAGCGGAAAAAATCACGTCCCTTATCGCGTCGTCCGGTTACGATTGTTCCATGCCTCATCCGCTTGCAGGCGGTACGGCGTTTTTAGAATCAATGTCAAGCGACAAGAAGAAAAAAGATGGAAAGATGACATTTATTGTTCCCGACAAAAAAAGCGCGAGAGTTGTTACGCTTGAAGATATAAAAATTGTGGAAAGGATTCTGAAAGAGGGATTTGCTTTTTGAAAAACGGTTTTTTTATATTGTTTTTTCTTTTAGTTTTTTTACGCGTTCCTGTATTTCCACAGGAAGAAACTTCTGTATTTATCATCAACTCTTTTGCTTTTAACATAGACGGAATTACCCGTCCGTCCGCGTTGATCAACGCGGGGGAATTCAAAGAGGGCGAGGAAATAGCGGGGCTTTCTGGCCTTGAGAACTATATACGCGAAAAAACACAGCTTCTTTACAATCAAAGGGTACTGGAAAGCGCCGCAATAGAATATTCCACCGGCGTGATGCGCCATGACGGGAAGTATCCTGTCGATTTTGTTATAAACGTAAAGGACACAAAAAACTTTGTTATCCTGCCAGATCCAAAATACAGCTCCAATTCGGGTTTTAGCATTGAAATAGGCATACAGCATTACAATTTTTTCGGCACAATGAGTCCTTTCAAAATAGATGCCGGTTACAGACATGACGAACAGGGACGCAATAACTATTTATTTTCTCTTGATTCTAACGTCCCCTTTAGAGCTTTTGATTTTAACTGGAATCTTTCTTTTGTTAACGATTTTGAATACAGACCGCATCTGGAAAATCCGTTATACTACAAAAATACCACGAGTTTGTACGCGAACCTGCCTTTAGGCCGGTCTGCCGCTACAATCGGTTTTTGCGAATCTGTTATCATAAATGAAGAAAATTTATCCTTTGACGGAAATATTCACAACGGTATAAATTCCATACATTTCGGACCAACCATCGGAGTCGGCCGTATTGACTGGATTGGTAATTTCCAAAACGGGCTTTACGCAAATATTATCCAGTCTTACAGTTATAATTTTTTTAATAAAGAGTTTGATAAAAGTCCCTGGGGCATTTATCACGAGATTTCAGGCATAACCCATGTCTTTTCCGGTTTTTTTTTGGGGTCTCGTCGCGCTTGATGTTCCGTCACTGGACATCTCCCAATATTTATTATAACGCGGGCGATGTTTTGCGCGGTATCCTTGACAAAGACGTTCATTCCGATTATATGCTTTCTTTAAATATTGACGTACCGTTTAGAATTTTAAAATTCAGACCATCGGAATGGTTTAATAATACAAAACTGCAATTCTTTAATTTCGATCTTCATCTTAATCCGGTTATTGATACCGCATTTTATCATCACCCGGCAGACGGAACTGAATTTAGTTTAAAAAATATACTTGCGGCAGGCGGTTTAGAAGCTCTTTTTTTTCCTCAAAGATTCCGCAGTTTGCTGGTGCGAGTTTCTTTGGGAATGAATTTAAAAGGCCTCTCAGATACGGGGAAGTACGAATTATTTATTGGTGCGGATTTATTTTATTAAAGGGAATAAATGAAAGGTATAATACTTGCCGGAGGCTCCGGCACACGGCTTTATCCCATTACAAAAGCGGTATCAAAACAGATATTGCCGCTTTATGACAAGCCGATGATCTACTATCCTCTTTCCGTATTGATGCTTGCCGGTATCAGGGAAATACTGATCATCTCTACTCCGAAGGATCTTCCGCTTTTTAGGGATTTATTCGGGGACGGCATTTGGCTCGGCATGAAGTTTGAATACAAAATTCAGGAAAGCCCGCGCGGCCTTGCCGATGCCTTTATTGTCGGCGCTGAATTTATCGGCGCAGATTCCGCCGCCCTTGTGTTAGGCGACAATGTTTTTTACGGCAGGGGTTTTAGCCGCACTTTAATGGAAACAAAAAATCGTATCGAAAAGGATGGCGGAGCCGCGATTTTCGGTTATTACGTTAAAGATCCAAGTTCCTACGGAGTAGTGGAATTTGACGAAAACGGCAAGGCGCTCTCCATAGAGGAAAAACCCGCGCGGCCAAAGTCGCGTTACGCCGTTCCCGGACTCTATTTTTACGACAACAGAGTTGTTGAAATCGCGAAAAACATAAAGCCAAGCGCGAGGGGCGAAATTGAAATTACGGCGGTAAACAACACATACCTTGAGAAAAACTGCCTTTCAGTAGAAGTGCTGGGACGTGGAATGGCATGGCTTGATACCGGAACCTATGACGGTCTTTTGGAAGCCGCTAATTTCATCGAGACAATCCAGAAGCGGCAGGGCATGTATGTTTCCTGTATAGAGGAAATTGCGTATAACAACGGCTGGATAACAAATGAAGACATGATAAAGCTTGCCGCCGGTTACAGGACCCAATACGGCGAATACCTGCGTTTTATCGCGGAAAATATATAATGCCGTTTACGTTTACTCCGTGTCCGATACCCGGTCTTTTTGAAATACAGCCAAAAGTATTTGGCGACAACAGGGGTTATTTTTTTGAATGTTATTCCGAGAGAGATTTTAACGCCGCCGGTATCACAGCGCGTTTTGTGCAGGATAACCAGTCTATGTCGGTTAAGGGCACGCTCAGAGGATTGCATTTTCAAAGAAAACATCCTCAGGGAAAGTTAGTCATGGCTATAGAAGGCGAAGTATTCGACGTGGCGGTTGACATCCGCCGGGATTCGCCTGCTTTCGGCAAGTGGCACAGTGTTATTTTAAGCGGTGAAAAACAAAACCTGTTTTATATTCCGCCGGGATTTGCCCACGGGTTTTTAGCTTTGACCGGCAGGGTTATTTTCGCCTATAAATGTACGGATTTTTACTATCCTGAAGACGAGGGCGGCATTATCTGGAACGATCCATCTATAGGTATAGAATGGCCCGATCTGGGTATAAAATATAGTTTGTCCGAAAAAGATAAAAAACTGCCATCTTTAACCGGAATTTTTTTAGGCTAATAAATGATTTGGTTAATTGGCAACAAAGGCATGCTGGGAACCGAGCTTTCGCTGCTGCTGGAAAAAACCGGTATTCCTTTTACAGGGACGGATCGCGAAGTAGACATAACAAATCACGCGGCGTTACGCGATTTTGCGGAAAGGCAATCTCTCTTATATCAGAAAATCCAATGTATTATAAACTGCGCCGCGTATACGGCGGTAGACAAGGCCGAAGATGACGTTGAAGCCTGCCGCCGTCTTAATATACTGGGAGCGGGCAATATAGCTTTCTGCGCTAAAAATATTGGGGCTAGTCTTATCCATATTTCAACCGATTATGTTTTCAATGGCAAAGGAAACCGTCCTTACAATGAAGAGGACACTACCGATCCTATAGGCGTTTACGGTTTAGCCAAACGTGACGGGGAGCTTGCGGTATTGGAAAATAATCCAAACTCGTATATCATAAGAACGGCATGGCTTTACGGTAAATACGGAAATAATTTTGTTCACACCATGCTGCGACTAATGAATGAACGGGAAGAGGTTAAAGTAGTTAATGACCAGCGCGGCAGCCCTACGTGGACGCATGATCTTGCCTCGGTTGTTTTAGCCGTTATCGGCAAAGACATTCCTTTTGGCGTTTACCATTATACAGACGAGGGAAACATAACATGGTTTGACTTTGCAAAGGAAATATACCGTCTTGGACGCGAATACGGACGCATAACAAGACAGTGTACGATCGCGCCTTGTACCAGCGCCGAATTTCCCGCGAAAGTAAAACGGCCTCCGTATTCTGTGCTTGATAAAAGCAAAATTATAGCCGCTCTGGGCATCAACAATCCCGCATGGGATAACAGCTTAAAGGAATTTGTTAAAACAGGATAATGAAAAAAATATTTTCGTATTTACATGGTTTTTTTAAATACAGGGAACTGTTCTTTCAGCTTGTTGCGCGTGATATCAAGCTTAAATACCGCAGAAGTATTCTGGGCTACTTATGGAGCGTGTTAAACCCGCTGCTTATCATGATAGTCATGATTTTAGTTTTTTCCAATATGTTTAGGCAAAATATTCAATTTTTTCCGGTTTATCTGCTTATCGGACAAATGCTTTTTAATTTTATGACAACCGCGACATCCAGGTCCCTGACATCTGTAATTGACAACGCGTCCCTTTTAAAAAAAATATATATTCCAAAATATATTTTTACTCTAGCTGTAGTAACCAGCGAATTGGTAAATTTCTTTTTTATGATGGGCGCTCTTATTATTGTGGTAATCGCTACCGGAGTTCCTGTTACGTGGCGTATGTTTTTTATTCTAATTCCGATAATTCAAATATACTTCTTTTGTATAGGATTGGGACTTTTTTTGGCGCAGGTTACTGTCTTTTTTCGGGACATTATGTATATCTGGAGCGTTATTACTACCGCGTGGCTGTATTTAAGCGCTATCTTTTATCCTGTGAGCATTTTGCCGGGTAAAATCTATTTCTTGGTTACGCAAATTAATCCTCTGTATTTTTATATAACCATGTTTCGTAATTTTACCTTTGGCGGCCCTAATCTGGGCAGTCTTGATCTTGCTATACGCGGCGCTTTTGCGGCCGGCCTTATGTTAATATTGGGACTTGTAAGTTTTTCCCACAATCAAAAGAAATTTATCCTTTATTTGTGAGGTATCCTTTGGATTCGACTGTTATTCAAGTAAAAGACGCTACTATACGTTTTAACATAGCCTCTGAAAAAGTTGATAATTTAAAGGAATATTTTGTAAAGCTGGTAAAAAGACAGCTTCTCTATAAGGAATTTCTTGCCCTTAAAAATATAAACTTTGAAGTAAAAAAAGGTGAATCTTGGGGAATTGTAGGCAGTAACGGCGCCGGTAAATCAACGCTGTTAAAGCTTATCTGCGGCGTTATTGCCCCGGATTCCGGTTATGTTAAAATAAACGGAAATATATCTCCCATGCTGGAACTTGGAGCCGGTTTTGATCATAATTTGACAGCCGACGAAAATATTTTTATCCAGGGCGCTCTTCTTGGCCACAGCAAGGCGTTTATGAAAGAACATCATGACGAAATAGTAGAGTTTTCCGAGCTTGCGGACTTTCTGGAAATGCCGATTAAAAATTATTCTACCGGTATGCAGGCCCGTATGGCCTTTGCGATAGCTACCGTTGTAAAACCGGAGATTCTTATTGTAGACGAGGTGCTTTCCGTAGGAGACGCCGCCTTCCAGCGAAAGTGTAAGGACCGGATTAATGAAATGATAAAAGGTTCCACTACTTTGCTCTTTGTATCACACGACAACGAGATAATAAAAGAGTTATGTGAAAAAGCTATATGGCTGCGCAAGGGTGAATTGGTAATGTCAGGGAATTCAGAAGAAGTCTGTGACGCTTACGCGCAATATTATGAATGAGAGCAGGCTCGTCGATGCGTAGATTAACAAACATACTTGTAACAGGCGGAGCCGGGTTTATAGGCGTTAATTTTATCCGCTTTCTTTTGGGAGAAGCCGCCGAAAAACCTGAATTTAACGGCCGCATTATCAATTTAGACGCCCTTACATACGCGGGGAACGCCGCAAGCCTATCGGACATAGATGAAAAATTTAACGGGACGCGGTTCTTTTTTGAACACGGCGATATATGCGATAGGGCTTTTGTTGAGGAAATTTTTAAAAAATACGATATAGACACGGTGGTACATTTTGCCGCCGAAAGTCATGTGGATAGATCAATTCTAGGGCCGCAAGCCTTTATCAAAACCAACGTAACGGGGACATTCACGCTGCTTGATGTCGCGCGCAACGTGTGGAAAGACAACGGCGGCCATCTGCGTCAGGATGTACTGTTTCACCACATCAGTACCGATGAAGTATTCGGCTCTCTCGGCGAAACAGGCTATTTTACCGAAACTACGCCCTACTCTCCCCGCTCTCCGTATTCGGCAAGCAAGGCCGCAAGCGATCATCTGGTGATGGCATATTACCATACATACGGTTTGCCTGTTACGCTTTCCAATTGTTCAAACAACTACGGCCCCTACCAGTTTCCTGAAAAACTCATTCCCCTGATGATACTTAATATGCTGGAAGACAAACCCCTTCCGGTTTACGGCGACGGAAAAAACATACGAGACTGGTTGTACGTGGAAGATCACAACAACGCCGTTTGGACTATTATGCGAAACGCTAAAATTGGTGAAACGTACAATATTGGCGGAGAAAACGAATGGGAGAATATAAAACTTCTCAATGTACTTATTGATATTACGGCAAAAAAATCGGACAGGGACGCCGGTAAAATACGGTCTTTAATAGCTTATATCAAAGACCGTCCCGGCCATGACCACCGCTACGCGATCGACTGTTCAAGGATCAAGCGTGAACTCGGCTGGAAACAGACGGTGAGTTTTCAGGAAGGACTTGAGCGCACTGTTGACTGGTATCTTGCAAATCCTCAGTGGATTGAGGGTATACGTAGCGGAGAGTACCAGCGCTGGGTAGAGAAAAATTACGGGGCGCGGTAAGGACATATATGCCTAAAATTGATGAAGAAGATGAAGACGCTATTGAGCTGGAAGAAAATGACGACAGCGTTGTAATAGAAGTACCTTTTAACCCTGCCGATATAAAAGTATCAACTCAGCCGCATACCTTGGGTGATTTAATAGAACGTCTGGAGCACGGGGAAATTCAACTACACAGTGATTTTCAGCGCTTACCCAATTTATGGAACAATACAAAGAAAAGCCGCCTGATAGAAACAATATTATTAAGGCTACCTATTCCGACATTTTATTTTGACGGTAAAGATGATAACAAATGGGAAGTGATAGACGGACTACAAAGAATAAGTACGCTGCGAAGTTTTGCTCTTCAAAAAAACCTTGTTTTGGAGAATCTTGAATTCCTGAAAGAGTATAATGGAGAAACCTATGATAAATTACCCCGTGAATTACAGCGGCGAATAAAAACATTTCCAATCACCGTTTCCATTTTAGAAAAAGGAACACCTGTTGAAGTAAAGTATAATATTTTTAGCCGCCTTAACCAGGGCGGCCTTGTATTAACGGCACAGGAGCTGCGAAATGCCCTTCATCAGGGCAAGCCTGCCAAATTGATAGCGGATTTAGTACGAAACTCAAGGGAAGAGTATGAAGAATACAAAGAAGATAAAGGATCGGGGACAGTAATAAAGGAGGCGACCGAAGAAGGAAAACTGTTCGTCAAAGTAACCGGAGGACGCATTCCTTCCATGCGGATGGAAGATCGTGATTTTGCAACCCGTTTTGTCTCTTTTTACCTAATCGACTATAATGATTATATGCCGGATATGGATTCTTTTATGAGTAACGGCATGGAGAAAATTAACAAATTAACAGATGAGCAAATAATTAAACTAAAATATGATTATACAAAAGCCTTGAATACTGCATGGGCTATTTTTGGAAATGACGCTTTTAGAAAACGGTACAATCCAAATGATCCAAGAAAACCAATAAACAAAGCGTTGTTTGACTCGTTAAGCGTAAACCTTGCAAAATTACCGGATCAACAATGCAGGGACTTGATTGAAAGAAAGGAAATGTTCAAGGAAAAACTCATAGCCTTACACAACAAAGAAGACAAGAAATTTTTACGTTCATTGACCCAGGGTACCGCCTTGAAAGCAAATGTTGTGCAGCGATTCTCAGATATAAGAAATATAATAGAGGAAACAATTAAAAAATGATAACCGAACTGCAAATAAAAAATTTTAAGTCACATCTCCATACAGTATTGCCGTTAAAACCGCTTACAGTTCTTACAGGTTTAAATGGGAGCGGTAAATCTTCCGTAATTCAGAGCCTGTTGCTGCTGCGTCAATCGTATAAAAAACAGCGTCTAAATGAAGCGTTGATACTTAATGATTTTCTTTGCGGCATTGGCATTGGAAAAGACGCAGTTTATCAGGCGTCCGAAGATGACTTTATTGAATTTGGAATAAAGGCAGGTTCTTTTCCATATTCATGGAAATTTTCTGTTTCGGAAAGCAAAGATTTTCTTCCTTTGTTGAAACATACTATGAACCCCAGAACCAGTTATGATGGACTGTCGCTCTTTAACAATAATTTCCAATATCTAAGCGCCGGCAGATTGCCGGAATTTAAATATGAGCGAAACGATCTGGCTGTTGAGAGCGAGCGCCAAATTTCATTAAGAAACGGATACGGAGAGCTTGTTGCGCAGTATCTTGATTATTGGGGAAAAAAGAGCGTAAAACCTGCGCTTAAAAATGATAATTCTGATTTTGATGATCTATTGCATCAGGTTACGGCATGGGAGCGGGAAATAAGCCCGAATGTGAATGTTAAGCCTGTAAAAACAGGCGAATCTTTTACCATTCATTATTCTTTTGACAGAGTCGGCACCCTTGGTTCTACAGATGAATACAAGACAGAAAATACCGCTTTTGGCCTGACCTACGCCCTTCCTGTTATTACCGCCCTTTTGTCGGCAAAAGATAACGCTTTATTGTTAATTGAAAATCCGGAGGCTCATCTGCATCCTCGCGGCCAGTCAAAACTTGCCGAGCTTATTGCGTTGGCCGCCCAGGCAGGAGTACAGGTGATTATAGAAACACACAGCGATCATATTTTTAATGGTATTCGTAAAGCTGTTGCGTTTGATAAAATAAAAAAAGAAAACATTTCTCTTTATTATTTTGAGCTTGATGATGCAAATGCTTCTGCTGCAACGGAGATTATGCTGTCCGACAAGGGCCGTGTGTTAAATTATAGGAAAGGGCTTTTTGATCAGTTTGACGATGATCTTGACGCTTTGTTAGGATTGCAGTGACAGAAATACTTATCAATGAGCTGTCATTAAGCGGGCAATTTGTTTCCGTAGATGAATTTATAACCGGCGGTGCTCTTTTGGATTTTGCCGCATTGTTAAAGGAAATAAATAACACAGATGTATTGCTGTATAAAAAATACGATTTTTTTGGATCAAAGATAACAAAGAATATGTCCATACATGATGTTCTTGTAGGGGCCATATCCAGACAATTTGATGAGATACGGAAATTTAAAACAGGTCTTGCCTGCCTGTTTGAAAATCCTTATTGGGAAGATGACCAAAAGCACAATGTAAATTACGCCTACCGATACAAAGGTAATTGTGTATCGGGGCAATCGTTAGCCGAAGCCTGCGAGCGGGACAAGATTGTTATTTCATTTATGCACCCGGATTTTCCTTCCGGTAACCTTGTGGTTATAAGGGAGGAAACGGAATTTTTACTTGATAATCTTCTTAAGGAAGAGGATTATTTTGAAATAGCACGAAATCGCAATATTATAAGTTTCAAAGATTATTGTATAAAAAGATTCATCGGTGGCAAACTGGATTTTTCAAGAATAAGTAAAAAAGAAGGTTTTTCGTTAATAACAAGAAAAGAAGAAAATTTATTCTTGGATGGATTTAGAAAATTTGTAAGTTTATCCTGGACGGAGATAGGTAAGGATGAAGGACTTGATTATAAGGAGTATAATGACAGAAAGGGACACTTCAAGTCCTTTAACAGTAAAATCCATAAGTTCAGGATTTCAAGAAAATACCGTTGTTTTGGGTATGAGGAACATGGTATTTTTCATGTGCTTCTTTTCGACTTAACCCATGATTTAAGTGACGAAGGGTAAGGAATGTTGAAAATGAATGAACAGGAACTGTTGCCGGGTAATCAAATAGTTGTTGTAAATATTGAGGAAGGTATATCAAAACCATATAAAGATTCCAACGGAACTATTTTTGTTAAAAATGGTTCCGATAAACGAAAAGTTACTTCAAATGATGAAATCGCGCGTTTACTTGGAAGCAGAAACTTGTTTGCGGATGAAACGGAAATTTTTGACACAAACATAAATAATGTTGATAAATGGCTTTTTTCTGAGTATTTTAAAAAAGAATTCGGAATAAGTTATGAGGAAAAAGGGCTGACATTGGAAGAAGCGCTCCGCGCAAAGAAAGTTTTGCGTAACAACCATTTAACTCTTTCAGGGCTTTTGTTCTTTGGAAAGAACCCACAGATCTTACGTCCGGCTTTTACAATAAAAGTCGCAATGTTTGCGGGAAACGACATTGGCGGAAATGTTTACCGAAGCAAGCCGGAGGATTTAACAGGACCTATTCCTGAATTGTTCAGACAAGGTATGATGTATTTGAAAAGCAGCATCAGGTATTTACAAAATGGTCAGGGGTTTAATTCACACGGTGTGCCGGAAGTTTCCATTATTGCAATGGAGGAAGTTTTGCAGAACGCCCTTGTCCACCGTGACTATTTCAAGAATTCGCCGGTGCGGGTGCTTGTTTTTGATAATAGAATTGAAATAATCAGTCCCGGAAAACTGCCCAACAGCCTGACGGTGGAAGAAGTAAAGTATGGTAATCCTGTTATTCGAAATAATCAAATAGCCCTGTTTGCCAGCCTAACCCTTCCCTACAGCGGGTTGGGTTCCGGTCTTCGCCGCGCGTTTGCCGAACAGCCTGACATGGAACTGGAAAATGATGTTGAAGGCGAACAGTTTATTGTGCGCTTTCCGCGAAAAGCGTTAGATTAACAGTCATGAGTAATTAAAATATAGAACAAAAAATGCGCATAACTGAAAATGAAAAGAACGTAATCATTGACGCCGTAAAAAACGCCGACTCCGATGCAAGGGTTTGGCTTTTCGGTTCCCGTGTGGATGATGGCAAGAAAGGCGGCGATATTGACATCGCAATTTTTTCTGAAAAAATTAATAAAGATGTGATGCAAGAAATACAGGTAAGGCGTTTTATTTGTGATAGAATTGGCGGGCAAAAAATAGACATTATCACAACAAAAGACGGTAAGGAAGCGTTTTTCAGATTGGCCGTTGAAGAGGGAATTGAGTTGACATGAATAAATTGCATCTGGAAGTACTGCAAGAAAATATCGATAAACTTAATTCAAGCGCAGAATGGATTCGGAAGTCTTATGAGCAGACTAAAAAAATAAATACAGAAAGTAATTATAGCCCTGAAGAATTTGAGAAATTTGAAGTTTTAGCTTCGCGATATGCCAGAACAACCGATATGCTGATAAATAAAGTGTTGCGAAGCATAGACACTGTTGAGTCCGAGGATATAGGCACTGTTATTGACATAATGAATCGCGCTGAAAAACGCGGGATAATCGAATCGGCGGAATTGCTGCATACAATTAAAGATTTAAGAAACAGTATTGTACATGAATACCAGATAGATGAAATAGCCAAATTCTTTTTGAATATTATTAAATATTCGCCCGTCTTGCTTGAGATAATAAAAAATGTAAATGAATATTGTAAAAAATATTTGGATAATCAAAAATGAAAGTAGTAATTTTAGCCGGGGGTATGGGTACCCGCCTTTCCGAAGAAACAAACTTGCTCCCCAAACCCATGGTAGAAATAGGCGGGCGGCCTATACTATGGCACATAATGAAAATTTACTCTTATTGGGGGTTTAATGAATTTGTGATTCTTACAGGTTATAAATCCCATGTCATTAAAGAATACTTTATCAACTACTATACACGCTATTCGGATATTACGGTGGATATGGCTCAGAATTCGGTTGAAATACACAATCACCGGACAGAACCGTGGAAAGTAACCATGCTTTATACCGGGCAAAAGACCATGACCGGGGGACGGCTGTTAAGGGCCAAAAATATTCTTGGCGGTGAGCGCTTTATGCTTACCTACGGTGACGGAGTAAGTGACATTAATATTCCGCAGCTTCTTGATTTCCATAAAAAGTCAAATAAGATCATTACCATCACAGCCGTCCAGCCTACGGGAAAGTTCGGTACTATAACAATTGAGCCGGATAGTAAAGTCAGTTCTTTTTTGGAAAAACCCAGAGGGGACGGAACATGGATAAGCGGAGGTTTTTTTGTTGTGGAGCCGGGGATTTTTGATTATTTGGCTCATGGTGACACGACTATTTTGGAAAGAGAAACTTTTGAAAAATTGGCCGGTGAAAATCAGGTAGCCGCTTTTAAGCACACAGGTTTCTGGAAATCTATGGACACGCTCAAGGATAAAAATGAGTTAACCAATATGTGGCTTGGCGGCGGCGCGCCGTGGAGAATGTGGAAAACTTGAAGATAGCGGTAACCGGACTTGGTTTTGTAGGGTTGACCACTGCGCTAGGATTTGCGGACAAGGGTTTTGATGTCGCGGGCTATGACATTGATTCAGAGCGGGCGGCAAAAATCAAAAACGGATTAGTGCCTTTTTTTGAACCGGGACTTGATGCGGCGCTAAAACGTACCCTTGGCGCAAAGTTTAAGGTTGCACCCAATGCGGCAAAGGCGGCGGAAAATGCCGATGCCGTCTTTTTTTGCGTGGGAACGCCCTACGGAGATGACGGCAAAGCGGATGTTAAGTATTTGCTTTCCGCGATTGACAGCGTTATTAACACTGTAAAGCCTGATTGCGTATTTGTCATAAAGTCAACGGTTCCGCCCGGCACAACCGCGAATGTGATTCTGCCGTATGTCCGCGCAAAAAGTTTCAATGGCGCCGTAGTGAACAACCCCGAATTTCTGCGCGAAGGCCACTGCTGGAATGATTTTATGAACCCTGACAGAATCGTCTGTGGCTGTGATGAAAACGCCGCGCACGAGATTAATCTGTTGACAAAACTGTATGAGTCGTTCAATGCCCCTGTCCATTTTGTTTCGCCTAACACGTCTGAGTTTATTAAGTATTTGTCCAATTCCCTGCTTGCCTCCCTTGTCAGCTTTTCAAACGAGATGGCGCTGATTGCGGAAGCGGCGGACGGCGTAAATATCGCAAAGGCGTTTAAAATACTGCATCAGGACAAGAGATTGGACGGCGCTGGAATTAACCACTACATATATCCCGGCTGCGGTTACGGCGGATATTGTTTGCCAAAAGATACAGTCGCGCTTGCGGCAAACGCCAAAGCCAACGGTTTTGAACCGCGTATTCTGGACGGCGTAATTTCGCTGAATGATGAAATGCCCTGTTTGACCGCCGCCAAAATTGAGCGCATAGTCGATGGAAAAGATGAAAAAATCGGGATTCTGGGTCTGTCTTTTAAACCCAACTCGGACGATGTGCGCGACAGTCCTGCGGCGAAAATTATTGCCTGTCTGCTTAAGGACGGATACAGAAATATTTACGCTTACGATCCTGTGGCGATTGACAACTTCCGCGAGACTTACAAATTTGATTTAACTTATTGTAACAGCAAAGAGCGGCTCTGCGCGGAATGTAATACAATCGCGCTGGTTACAATATGGAAAGAGTTTGCCGATTGCAACCGGCTGTATAGCGGTAAAAAATGGATAGATTGCCGTTATTTTTTGGATCAGGGAATTTAGAGTATCGAACCGAAAATCTCCGTGATAATGCTTACCTATAACCGCGAGGCGTTTGTTCCGCGGGCGATTGAGAGCATACTGAGCCAGACATTCACGGATTTTGAGTTTATTATTATCGATAACGGTAGCTCTGACAGGAGCGGGGTTATTGGCGGTGAATATGCCGCTAAAGATAATCGCGTCAAGGTAATTCACCGTGAGCGCGGTAATATTGGATCAGGGCGTAACGCAGGTCTAGATGCCGCAAAAGGCGAATACATAACATTCATCGACGATGACGATTGGACGGAACCTGACTTTTTGGAATTTTTATGCAAGCTTGCGGCAGATAACGGCGCGGACATTGCTATTTGCGGAAGCTGGCGTCAATTTGAAAATGGAGAGATCGAACCAAAATATATCTTTGACGAGCTTCTTTTGTATGATGCGGAGGCGGCTGTAACCGATATGATTCTTAGAAAGCACTTCAATTCGGGAACACCAACTAAATTATTTAAAAGGGAATTATTTAATACTACCCCCCCCCCTCACTCACTACGGTTTTCGGTTCAAGAAAACTACGACGATATTTCAACAACATACAAGCTGTTTGCCAACGCCAGATTAACAGCCGCACACGGAGAAGGTAAGTACTACGCTGTCCGGCATGAAAGTAACAATTCCGACACGGCAACGAAACACCAGTTGCTTAACCCGTACCAGTTAAACGAATACCTGTCCGCGTTCCGTGAACGTACGGAGTATTTAAGCGTTGTATTGCCGAACCTGACAAATTTGGCTAAATGGAGCGAATGGTCGTATATGATTTCCATGATCGAGAAAATAAAACGTTATAGGCTTACGAACTGCAATGAACCGCTTGAATTTATGCTGCGCGAACTTTCTAAAAACCGCGATGAGTTTCTTAACAGCGCATATACGCAGGATTTTGAGAAAGAATGGATGAGGCAGTATTTAGAATAAGAAACGTAATAATTAACACTGTGAGTAAAAATACCAGCGCCAATTTTAAGCGAAATCCCGAAGTAAAAAAATATATAGATGATCATCAACATCTGTTTTGGTATTCGCCCGCTCCCAAAAGCAAAACAGTGAGCGATGAATTGCTGGTAGAAATGGTGTTAAACTACGGGAGCATGGATGACTTAAGAGCTTTATTTGCAGTAATGAGTATCAAAAGTGTTGCAAAGATTTTTTTTGATTCCATCGGAAAAAGTGAAAGACGAAAAGGGAACTATCACGAGTTAACGCTAAACTATTTTACCCTTCTGTTTAATCGTTATGCATCTTGAGATATTAACAGCCCAACAACGCGAATTATTACCCTTTATTGCAAGTTTCAGGCGTAGTTTTTACCTTGTAGGAGGCACAGCTATAGCCATGCATGTTGGGTATCGCCGCTCCATTGATTTTGATTTATTTACCTTTAAAAAAATGAACAGGTCACGCATCAAGCAAAAAGTATTCGAATTGCCATACCGCAAACAAATAATTTTTGATGATATTGATCAAGTACATTTTCTTATTAACGATGTAAAAACAACATTTTTTCACTATCCCTATCCTGTGGAACATTGTGAAATGTTGCGTAATGTAATATCCATGCCTTCACTGCTTTCTTTATCAGCTATGAAAGCATTTGCTTTGGGGCGCAGGGCAAAGTGGAAAGATTATGTAGACTTGTATTATATACTAAAAGAATACTTCTCTATAAAAGATATTTCAACAAAAGCTGAGCAAATTTTTGGACAGTTATTTTCAGAGAAATTATTTAGAGAACAGTTGGCATTTCATAAAGACATAGACTATTCGGAGCCGGTTGAGTATATGCCAGGCTTTGATGTTGCCGAACAGGATGTAAAAAAATTCTTGATTGACAAATCGTTGCAGGATATTTGAAACGGACACCGGATTTTGATCAAATAGAACAAAAATGCGCATAACGGAACATGAAAAGAACGTAATTGTTGACGCCGTAAAAAACGCCGATCCCGATGCAAGGGTTTGGCTTTTTGGTTCACGTACGGACGACACCAAAAAAGGCGGCGATATTGATATTGCAGTTTTTTCAGAGAAATTAAATAACGACAGTATACAGGTAATCAAGATAAGGCGTTTTATTTGTAACAAGATCGGCGAGCAGAAAATAGACATTATAACAACAAAGGACGGAAAGGAAGCTATTTTCAGGCTGGCAATGGCAGAAGGGATAGAACTAAAATGAATCAATTACATATTGACTTGTTGCGGGAAAATCTGGAAACGCTCAACTTGAGTGTTGAATGGATAAAACATTCTTATGAGCAAACCCGAAATATAAAGCCAAAAGAAGAGTACACTTTGGAAGAATTTGATAGACTTGAAAATCTTTCTTCCCGTTATGCCAGAACAACCGATATGCTGGTAAATAAAGTATTGCGAAGCATAGACACTGTTGAGTCCGAGGATATAGGCACTGTTATTGATATAATGAATCGCGCTGAAAAACGAGAGATAGTCGAATCGGCGGAATTGCTGCATACAATTAAGGATTTAAGAAACAATATAGTCCATGAATACAAAATAGCCGAAATAACCAGATTTTTTGAGGACGTACAAAAATATACGCCTGTCTTGCTTGTGATAATTGAAAATGTGAATGTGTACTGTAAAAGGTATTTGGATAACCGGAGCGGAATAAATTGAATGGGTTTGCTGATTATAATTTTTTGGAGCCAGATTAATGTTTACCCTTGAAAAGATGAGTTTAATTATTACAACACGGTGCAATCAAAAATGTAAACTGTGTTGCGAATATGTGCCGCATTACAAACCGTTTCCCGATATGACACTGGATGATGAGCGAAATATACTTAACGCGGTTTTTGAAGTGTGCGATCACATCGGAATGTTACACCTGACAGGAGGC
>JGI24698J34947_10000213_pt1 | contig 23882 bp, 25 predicted proteins | sample TergutMp193P3_FD_34947 | JGI IMG/M metagenome (IMG submission 34947) | reverse complement strand
GTGCTGAACGAGCCGCCCACCGACCCCGACCACCTGAGCCGCCACACAATGGCAAGCCGCACCCCCTTCATCCTTGAGTTCCCCGAAATAGAACGCGGCAAAACCGTCTACGTCGCCCTCTGCTGGCAGAACGAGCGCGGCATCACCGGCAGGTGGAGCGATATAAAGTCAACCGTAATTCCGTGAAAGGGGATTACAATTCCTTAGTGAAAAGATTCCGCCAGGACTCACTCATTCCCAAAGCCGATTTTCTTTGAGGTGTACAGACCATTCAGGCTTTCGTCTTTGCAGTAGCGGATCAGTTTGTCCATGTACATGCCCTCGCCGTTGATTATCGCGTCTACTTCTACTTTGCGGGCGATGTTTTCAATCTGTCCGCCTGATAGTTCAAATTTGCCGGATAGTTCGGCGGAGTTGTCCTCGCTCAGATCGGGGAGCAGGGAGTTCCAGATACCCTTTCTGCTTTCCATGCAGGGTTTGTCAAAGGCGATTCTGTAAAGAAAGCGGCGTTCAAACGCGTTGTCCATGTTTTGTGTCAGGTTGGTTGTGGCGATCAGGATGCCGGAAAGGTTTTCCATTTCCTGCAGGATAATGTTCTGGATGGTGTTTTCGGTTTGATCAACGGCGCGGCTGTCGGATGTGAATTCCTTTCGTTTGCCGATAACGGCGTCCGCTTCGTTGAAAAGCAAAATGGGGGCGATTTCCGATTTCTCTACGGCGGTTCTGTAGTTGTCGAAAATTTCCTTTATCCTCTTTTCGCTTTCACCGTACCACTTGCTCTTTGTTTCGGAGATGTCAACCATCATTATGTTTCGTTTTGTTTCGCGTGCTATTTGATAAACTGTCTCCGTTTTTCCGGTGCCGGGCGCGCCTGTAAAAAGACAGGCAAATCCCTTCCTCATGCCCTTTCCGTCGAGTCTGTCGAGAATTTTACAGTAGTTTTCTTCCTGCAAAAGCGATGTGAGTTTTTGAATTTCATCGTTCTCCCTTGAGTTGTAAAACATTTTCTTCTGTGTTATCTTTTCAAATTGAATCAGTCCCTTCTTGTAATTTCTGCCTATTGTGATTTCAGATAACAGTTCTTTTTTCGCCGTGTCTGACAGTTTCCACGATTCGGAGTTTACAAAGCCGTTGGAATCGTTGTATTCGATAAATTGGGTGGCTATAAGAGTATGGGAACCGTCGGAAAGCGATTTTCTGATTCTCCTGAACCACGTGTTGTCCTCATATAAAAATCTGAAATCGTGATCGCCGATGTTGTCGTCGTTGTTGTTACCCGCAAGATGGCAGAAACAGACAAGAAGCACAAGGTTGTCCTCGTCATGTTTGTAGCTCATGATTTTCTTGCAGAACAAAAGGTGCATATTCTGATTGATAAGATCGAGCAGTTCCAGCTTCATATTTTCGTAGGTCAGTTCGTCGTTTTCACGTTCTTCAAATATGCGCTCAAGCGCGGTAAAAAACCTGTCAATGGTCAGGTTGTCATTTTTCTCAGGCCGGAATTCGTTGTATTTCCTGATTGACTCGCACACGTCACGGGGGACGCGGAAGGAAACATTGTCCCTTTCCCTCCTGCATCGGATCAGTTTTTTCCTTTCAAGTTCTTCACAGTCGTTTATGTATTTTATAATTCTGAGTTTGCTGCATTTAATTGATTGTGCGATTTCGCCGAGTTGTATATGGTTGTCGTCGCTCCTCTCCATGAAATGGGAAAACAGAACCGCCTGTACGGGGCTTATGCCGAGTTTTCCGGTAACATAGTCAATGTGTTTTCTCCCCTTTAAAAGACTTTTTTCAATGTTGTACTTTTGGGAGATTTCTATGATCTTTTCGATATGATCCAAGATGCCCATGTCGTTAAACGGAATGCCAATTTTGGATTCCGCCCTGAGAGGAAATAAATTTGTCTTTATGCCGAAAATATTCATTTTCATACTATAAACTTACCCACAGTTTTCGGGTTTTCATTTTCTTATAAATCGTTGATGGTGTCAAGTGGAGGGGATTTTCCTGTGGTTGACTTTTTTCTCATTCTGTATTATTGAATTGATGTGCTGGACTATCTGATAACAAACGCGCGGATTGTTGACCCTGAAAGCGGGGCGGATTTTTCCGGCTCTCTGGGCGTTAAGTCGGGAAAAATTGACGGTCTCTATCAGGCTTCCGCTTCCCTTCCAACGGCAAGGGAAACCATTGACGGCGAAGGGGGAATCCTCGTCCCCGGCCTTATTGACATTCACGCCCACAGCGATAACGGTATTTCATGCGCGGATAAACTTCTGGCAATGGGCGTTACAACTGCCGTTAGCGGAAACTGCGGTTTTAGTGCTGTTGATTTTCCCGGTTTTTTTTCGGCTTTTGAAAAAGACGGTTACCCGATCAATCAGCTTGAACAGGTAGGGCACGGCATATTGCGTAAGGCGGCGGGTCAGGGCGACATTAACGCCGCAGCTACCAAAAATCAAATAGAAAAGATGAAGCGTTTCGCCGCCGAAGCGTATGCAGATGGGGCGTGCGGTCTTTCCTTCGGCCTTGAGTACGACCCCGGCGCTCCTCCCGAAGAGGTGATTGAAATAGCCCAGACCGCAGCGGACGCGGGGCGTTTCATTTCCATTCACGGCAGGCATACAAAGCCGGACGATTTGGACTCACTTTATGAAGCGCTCGATCTGGCGGTGATCACGGGCGCGCCTGTCATTTATTCCCACCTTGTTTACATGTTTCTCGGCGGCGCGCTAAAAGAGGCGTTACGCATAATAGAAGAGTACCGTGAAAAAAAAGCGCCAATTTGGGTTGACAGCGGGATGTACAGCGCATTCGCCACATTCGCCGGTTCCCCATGTTTTGATGAAAATTTTTTCCTTGACAATGAAGAGGAAATAAAACGCCTTCGCGCCGTTACGGGCATTTATTGCGGTCAGGTCATGGACAGGGAAAAATACATTGATATGCGGACAAAACATTCCCATGAAAGTTTCATCTACGATCCTGGCGGGAACGACGATGTCTTCACCGCGTATTCTCTTCCCGATGTGATGGTTTCGACCGACTGCGCAGAATATAAGCCGGGGGAGGGGCATCCACAGGGCGCGGCAACCTATCCCTATTTTTTTCGTATGCTGGTGAAGGAAAGGGGGCAGTTCTCCCTGCATGAAGCGATCAGACGCTGCACATTGCTTCCCGCGAAAGCCGCACGTCTGGACACAAAGGGCAGGCTTTCTCCCGGCATGGACGCAGATCTTGCAATTCTTGACTGGGAACGACTGCGGGAAAACGCGGACTTCCCCGGAAGCGGCGACCCCGGCGCTCCGCCTTCGGGAGTAAAGCACGTATTCGTAAACGGTGTACTGTCGATAAAAAACGAAAAACGCGTCTGCGGCGTCAACGCCGGTTACAATATTAAACGTTGATTTTTACTATTCTTTCGGTTTACCGTAGGGCACCTATTCCCTAAGATCCTCTAAATCCAAGTCGTCCAGGGTTGCGATGACAGCTTCAACCGCGGCGCGGCTAATGCCGGATATTTTCAGGGTTGCCCGGCGATGATCCGCGTCATCGCCTTCCGATGTTACAAGCGCGGCTATATTTCCGCCTTTTTCAGCCACCGCGCCGGCAAATGCCGCAAGCTGTCCTGGTTTTTCCCTGAAATTAATTGTCAGCCGTATCCCCTGATGCCGCGCCCCAAACGCGTTGACGAAGAAATGGAAAATATCGCTGTCGGTTACAATCCCCACCAGAAGTGAGCCGTTCATAACCGGCAGGCAGCCAATGCCGTTATCCGCCATGATCCGCGCGGCTTCTTCAATTGTTTCGTTTTCTCCCACAGTGATCACTTTTTTTACCATCACTTTTTCCACGGTAATTTTTGAAAGCAGGTAGCTGATCTCGTACATATCAAGGCTGGTCGCCGGTGAAGGGCCGGCTTTTTTCAGATCAACCGCAGTAATAAGCCCCACAAGCTCGTTGTTTTTGTTTAACACCGGCAGATGCCCGATTTTTTCCTTATCCATCAGCGAACGGGCGTCCGAGAGTGAAAGATCGGGATGAGTGAAAATCGGATTCCTCGTCATAATTTTGGATACAAGCATATCAACCTCCCAAATAGGCGGCCTTTACCGCTTCATCTTTTAATAAATCGGCGGCTATGCCGCTCTTGATAATTTCCCCGGTCTCAAGAATATATGCCCGCGAAGCGAGAGCCAGGGCTTTATACGCGTTCTGCTCAACGAGCAGTACTGTTGTTCCTGTTTCGTTGATCCCCTTGATAACTGAAAAAATTTCATCTACAAGGATCGGGGCAAGTCCCATTGAAGGCTCGTCAAGAAGGAGCAGCCGGGGACGCGCCATAAGGGAACGTCCCATGGCGAGCATCTGTTGTTCGCCGCCGGAAAGCGTTCCCGCAATCTGGCGGATACGCTCCTTAAGGCGCGGAAAAATGTTAAAAACTTTTTCCATATCTTCACGTATGGGATCTTTGCGTGTATACGCCCCCATCTCAAGATTTTCACGCACAGTGAGGTTGGCGAAAATGCGCCTGCCCTCTGGAACCTGCACCAAACCGGAGGCGACAACGCGGTCGGGCGGCGTGGAGCTTATATCCTTCCCGTCAAAAAAAACCGCCCCCTTGGTTTTTTTGATGACATTTGAAATGGCGTTAAGGGTAGTTGACTTTCCGGCTCCGTTCGCGCCAATTAGGGTAATTATCTCCCCTTCGGCAACCTCAAAGGATACGCCGCGCAGGGCGCGTATTGCCCCGTAATTTACGGTGAGATTTACAACTCTCAAAAGCTGTTCAGCCATCGACAGCCTCCGTCCCCAGGTAGGCTTTTATCACCGCCGGATTCTGCCGTATCTCTTCGGGAGTACCTGTGGCGATGATCCGGCCATAGTCCAATACCAGAAGCCGTTTGCAAATCCCCATAACAAGGCGCATATCATGTTCAATTAAAAGTATCGTTAGGCGAAATTCATCTTTTATAAAACTGATAATCTTCATCAGTTCTTCGGTTTCCTGCGGGTTCATCCCAGCCGCCGGTTCATCAAGCATGAGCAGGCATGGATTGGAAGCGAGAGCGCGCGCGATTTCCAGTTTGCGCTGTTCGCCATAGGGAAGGTTCAACGCCAGTTCGTTCTTTTTATGTTCAATTTTAAAAAGAGAAAGAAGTTCGCTGGTTTGGGCGCTCATCCTCTCTTCATCGATTCGAAAACGTTTAAGACGGAACAGCGCGTCAATGGGACCGGAGGTTCTGCTTGAATGCAGGGCGATACGGATATTATCCTCGACGGAAAGTTTGGAGAAAAGCCGTATATTCTGAAAAGTGCGGGCAATGCCGAGGATGTTTAATTTCGCGGGACTGGTTTTTTTCACAAGGTGGGCGCTGCCGTGCCGGTCGCGGAATTCGATTTCCCCTCCAGATGGAACGTAAATCCCTGAAAGCATATTGAAAACCGTTGTCTTGCCCGCCCCGTTGGGGCCGATAAGCCCCACGAGTTCTCCGTGGTACAGTTCGCAGGAAAAACCGCTCACCGCTTTAAGCCCGCCAAAGTCAATGGAAAGGTCCTGTACCCTCAGACGCAGTTCATTGCCGTTCATGTTTCCTCCGGCGGGAGTTCCGCAATTTGACTGTTATTTTGTCAAAAAGACCCACAAATGAAAATTCCTTCATACCCAAAAGACCCTTGGGGCGGAACAGCATAACGAGGATAAGGATCAGAGGGTAGATAAGCAGGCGGTAATCCTGAAGGAAGCGCAGCATTTCCTGCAAATAGGTAAGCACATAGGAGGCAAGAATGGCTCCAGTCATGGAACCCATGCCGCCCAGCACTACATAGATAAGAAAATCTATGGAACGCAGAAATTGCGCGGCGTCCGGTTTTACAAAACCTACATCCATCGCGTAAATACTGCCGCCAATACCTGCGATAAATGCGGCAATTACAAACCCGAGCATTTTATAGCGGAAAATGTTGATTCCGTTTGCGTTAGCCGCAATTTCATCTTCCCTGCACGCCTTGATTGCCCGTCCGTAACTGGAACGGAGAAAATTTTGCAGCAATGCGAGAATTATTATCAGCACTATCGTAGTTATTATGAAGGCAAGCTGACCGTCCAACACCATGATGGTAGTAAACTGCCTCCCGTTTGGTCCGCCCGTCAGGGCTTTAAGGTTTATAAACACTACGCGGATTATCTCGCCAAAGCCGAGCGTGACTATGGCCAGATAATCCCCGGAAAGTTTCAGTACGGGAAAACCGATAAGAAAACCTGCAAAGGCGGTAACAAGAACAGCGCATAACGCCGCCACCGGCAGGGGCAGGCCCAGATCGAAGTTAAAAAAGATGCAGGAATACGCGCCGATAGCGAGAAAACCCGCCTGTCCGAGCGAAAGCTGTCCGGTAATGCCGACGATCATGTTTACCGACATTGCCATTATCGCGTTTACGCCGCCCATCGTAAGGATACGGGTTGTGTAGGCGTCAATAATACGCGTCTTCATCAGCAGAAGCGGCAGGAGTACCGCCAGTATACCGGCGATTGTCAGTATTAAAGTTGATCGAAACGGAAATTTACCCGACATGACTTATACCTTGATCCTTGTATTTTTGCCAAGTATGCCGGTTGGCTTTAACAGCAGCACTATGATCAAAATTGAAAATGAAATCGCGTCGCTGAACTGGCTGGAGATAAACCCCTTGGTAAAAGTTTCGGCAATGCCCAAAATGAAACCGCCGAGCATCGCCCCGGGAATGGAGCCGATACCGCCAAGCACCGCCGCCACAAACGCCTTGAGTCCGGGCATCATACCCATAAGGGGATTCACCTGCGGATACGCCGAGGCGTACAGCACCCCTCCGGCGGCTGCAAGTACCGAACCGAGCGCGAATGTAAACGAGATGATCTTGTTAGCTGAAATCCCCATAAGGCTTGCCGCCTGCAAATCAAATGATACGGCGCGCATCGCCTTGCCGCGTTTGGTGTAATTAACGATGTAATTGAGAGCCAGCATTAAAAGAGCGGAAAGGATTATTACAATTATTTGTATATTGGAAATTGAAAGCCCGTCGGCAATTTGAATATTAACCACTGTGGGACGTGGAAACTGGCGGGGGTTTGGGCCGATAAAGGGCAGAACCCGCGCGCCGTTTTCCAGAATCAAACTTACAGCGATGGCTGTAATCAGCGAATTAAGACGGGGGGAAGTACGCAAGGGGCGGTATGCCAATCGTTCAATGGTTATCCCGAAAGAGGCGCAGACAACCATTGAAACAATAAAGGCAAGAAACATTCCCAACGGGCCCGCTCCGATTGCGCTTAACACGAAGAAAGCCGTGTATGCCCCCACCATCAAAATGTCGCCGTGGGCAAAGTTGATTAACAGGACTATACCATAAACCATGGTATAGCCCAGAGCTATCAGGGCGTAAATTGAGCCCAGAGAAAGTCCGTTAATCAACTGCTGAAATACAATCATTGCTATGGATTCACAGTAGCCCTGAATGCATTGACCAGCCTGCCGTCTCTGCGGACGATTTCAAGAATCGCCGCGCCCTTTATGGGATCACGGTTAGCGTCAAAGCGTATATTTCCGGTAACGTAGGTTCCATTGATTCTTGCCATAGCGTCTTTAACTGCGGCAGTATCAAAAGTTCCGGCAGCCCTGATCGCGTCCGCTATCAACATCATCGAATCGTAGCCGAGAGCGGCAAACTGTGAAGCCGGTCTGTTATATCTCGCCTGGAAAGCCCGGACAAATGCCACACCTTTTGGATCTGTGGTGTCCGAAGCAAAGCCCGAAGACCAATAACCGTTGAGTACTTCATCGCCCGCGTTGTCGATAAGGCTGTCCCAGCCGTCACCGCCTACAAGGGCGCAGGTTACTCCCTGATCGCGGAGCTGTTTCGCCTGGAGAGATACATCGCTATAGTAATTGGGCAGATATACAATATCTGGATTTGCCGCCCTTATGCGCGTAACCTGGGCGTTAAAATCAACGTCTCCTGACTGATAGGCTTCATCCGCTACTATCTGACCGCCCAGTGCCCTGAACTGGCCCTTGAACGCGTCCGCGAGACCTGTGTTGTAATCGGCTCCCGCGTCGTACAGTACCGCGGCGCGCCGGCTTCCCAGCGTATTATACGCGAAACCAGCGCCTACAACGCCCTGGAAGGGATCGATAAAACAGGCCCGGAAAATATAATCACCGGCTCTTGTTACATCAACATTGGTAGCTGAAGGGGAAATCAACAGGATCCTGCCCCTCTGCGCCAGATTGGTTATTGCCTGAGTTGTTCCCGAAGTGCTTGAACCAATTATAAAGGAAACATTATCCCTGGTTGTAAGCTTGGTAAAGGCGTTTACGGTTTTTTCCGCGTTGCCTTCATCATCTTCGGAGATCAGGGTCAACTGCCTGCCCAAAAGACCGCCCGCGGCATTGATCTCCTCAATGGCGAGCAATGCTCCATCCCGTGACTCGTTGCCGTAAAAGGCAACGCTTCCCGACAGCGGGAAAATCGCGCCTATACGAACGGCATTATTATTGCTGCTACTGCTGCCCCCGGCAAACACCATTGACACAACACAGAGTGTTATGGCAACCATCATTAAGATTTTTTTCATCTTTATCCTCCTGATTTTCAATTTTAACGAAAATAAAATAGTTAGTGAATAGGTTTAGTATGTTTTTTTAAAAAAAGTCCAAAGCGCCGGTATTCGTATAAATGATACTTTTCTACCAATAATACTGCCTTAAAAAGCACGGAATTTCAGAGTTTTTTCGGGCAGGAGGCTACATAGCTCCAATAAAGCTGGCGTTTGGGGATCGGGAACGGAAGGTTAGGGGGTTCTGGCGGACAGATAGCGTTTTAGCATTTCCACCACCTCATTCATATCCAGAGGTTTTCCGAGATGGGCGTCCATTCCCGCTTCAAGGCATTTTTGAATATCTTCCTTAAATACATTTGCAGTCATGGCGACAATGGGGACACGCCTGCGGGTATCCCCTGTTTCCAGTTTCGATTCAATATCACGGATATTGCGCGTCGCCTCAAGACCGTCCATTTTCGGCATCTGCATATCCATGAGAATCATATCGTAGCGGTCAGGAGAAGCGGCGAACATCTCTACAGCTTCGGTTCCGTTTACCGCGCTGTCTATTTCAATTTCAGCAGGTTCAAGGAGAGAAATAACTATTTCACGGTTGATCTCAACATCTTCAGCTAACAGAAGGCGGCAGCCGCAGAATGAGGGTGTCAAATCGGCGGCTGTTTTGCCGTCCACTGAGTTAATTTGCCCGCAGCCTGACTCGCTGTCTTTTTCCGCGCCGCGCGTTAGCTGAACTGTAAACGTAAAAGCGGAGCCTTTTCCAGGCTGCGAGTCAACCCAGATACTGCCGCCCATCAGCTCGACGATCCTTTTGCTGATGGCAAGCCCAAGACCTGTTCCGCCGAATTTTCGCGAAGTGCTGCTCTCAGCCTGTTCAAATGAAGTAAACAGACGCGACTGCTGTTCGGCAGTGATTCCAATCCCCGAATCAATCACCTCAATTTTTAGAATAACTACGCCGTTTCCCTCGCTGACAAAATGCGCGTTAAGACGGATTGAGCCTTCCTCAGGAGTGAATTTTACAGCGTTGGTAAGGAGGTTCGTAATAACCTGCGTCAGCCGCTGATCGTCGCCGGTTAAAACTTTTGGAATAGACGGGTCCAGATAAAGCGAAAAATTCTGACGCTTTTCCTCGATACGAAAGCCAATGACATTAATGGCTTTTTGTATCAACTTCTCAAATTCAAATTCCGCAAAGGTTATTTCAAATTTGCCGGCTTCAATTTTCGACATGTCAAGAACATCGTTGATAACACCTAACAGGTGGTTTGAAGCGCTCTCTATTTTTTCAAAAGCATAGTCCTTTTTCTCTATGTCTTTCGCGGATTTGCCAATCTGCGTCATGCCGATTATCGCGTTCATGGGCGTGCGCATCTCATGACTCATATTGGAGAGGAAGTTGCCTTTCGCGCTGCTTGCGGACTGCGCGTTCTCCAGGGCGGACTCCAGTTCCATAGCTGCGGCGCGTAAACTAAGGGTCAGATCATTGCGAAGCATGGCATGGGCAATTAATAAACTGCCGGAACGCAGAATTGATTCTTCGTTTTCCGTAAATATCCGCTCACTGTGGCAGTCGTCAAATCCTACGAACCCCCAAAAGTAATCTTTTAAAAAAACCGGCACTACAAGGATGGATAAAATCCCCTGAGGCGACAACTGCGCCTGCACGCTGGAATCCATCTCCCGCACAATGCCGTTTACGCATTGCCCTTTTGAAAGTTTTTCTTCCCATCCGGGAACATTTTCACCGTACTGAATATTAACCGTGTATTCGTTGTTCTGCTGGGGCAGAGCCCCCTCAGACCATTCGTACAGTTGTGTGCACAGGAGCTGACCGTCAACCGTGTTGTTTTTCCAGATATACACACGGTCGGCGTTCACCGCTTCGCCAATCATGCCCATACAGCGCAGCAGCGCGTTTTCAAATTCGTCAACTTCGGCCTGAAGAAGAATGGAAGCCGTGTTGTTTATAACATGCAGCAGGTTGTTACGCTGTCTGTGTATCTCAAGATTTTTGATTTCCTGATCGTTGTGGTTGATCGCGTTTGCCAGCATTAAACTGACAGAACGCAGAATATTTATCTCATCTTCCGTGAGAGTCCGTTCCCGCCGGCAGTCATCAAAACTGACATATCCCCAGAAAAAATTCTGCAGGAATACCGGAATTGCGAACACGGACATCATCCCATGCGGCAGCAGCCGGTCCTGTTCTTCCTGTGTCAGATTGTTAAGGGGGCCGTTTACACATTCTCCATTCAGGAATTTCGCCGCCCATCCGGGAATTTCGCTGTAAGGGTAAACCGCCTTGTTTTCAACAGGGTTGGTATACAGGCCGGTATCATTCTGCCACTGAAAACGCATCGCGTAGTGAAGGACATCGTTCCTCATTTCATTCTGCCAAATGTAGCCTCGGTCAACATCCAGAGTGCGGGCTATGGTACTCATGCCCTCAAGAACCGAAGATTCAAATTTTTCCCCATCTACCGACGCAAGCAGTACATGCGCCGTTTTGTTTACCGCGTGCAAAAGCACCTGCTGGCGTTTCAGCTCCTTTGTAATGTTAAAGAATTCATAATTAATGTCGTTGTGCGGATCTGTCATAGGGCAACAACTCTCATAATGTTCATCTTAATACAATTCTGTCTTTATGGCAAATTACTGCCATTGATTCCGCATTTTGGTGCTGGTATAATACAAATATGAGTAAAAAAATCAATCCATCCGGTATTAATACCTCTGGGATTAAGGCTTTGGCGCTTGATCTGGATGGCACTACATTGCTGCCGGACGCAACACTTGGCGAACGCACGCGGGACTGTTTGAGGAAACTGATTTCCAACGGAATGCAGGTCATGCTTGCCACGGGCAGGGCAATAGAGTCGTCGCAGCGTTATTTCAGCGCGATAGGGGCGCAGGGGCCGATGGTGTTTTTTAACGGCGCGGAAGTAGCGGATATCCCCTCCGGCAAAATATTGAGTACCAATTTGATCAGCGTTGAAGTAGCTGATTTTGGAATAGACATGGCGCGCAGTATGGGAATCCACTATCAGATCTATCTGCCCGCGGGGATTTCTCCCGAGACCGGAAAAGCCGACCCGCAGAGAAAATGGGAGACGCTGATTATCGACAGGCAAAGACCCGAATCGGAATCGTACTACAAGCACACGGGATTAGCCGCCGTTGTAAAAGACCTGAAAAGCATCGCCGTGATGCCGGATCTTGAGGGCTGCCTCAAGGGGATGTTTATCGTCGATCCTTCCCTCCACGATGAGATTCGCGGAAGAATGTACGAGCGTTTCGGAGATCAGATCAACATTATCCGCAGCTTTCCCACGTATCTGGAAATTTTGAATAACGGCGTATCCAAGGGGGAGGGGCTGAAAATCGCCATGAAGCACAGGGGGCTTCAGCCGAATGAGGTAATCGCCTTTGGGGACGAGGAAAACGATCTGTCAATGTTTGAAGCCGCCGGTTTTTCCGCCGCGCCCGCGAGCGCGAGGGACAAAATCCGCGAGGCGGCGGATGTCATTTACCCTTCCATTGCCGAAGAGGGACTGGCTGTTTATCTTGAGGAAACATTCCTGTAGGCGGGACTTCGCGCACGAGCCGGGAGCGGTTTCCATAAAATCTTGGATGACAGCGTTTTATCGCTCCACCTGTCAGCGGCGAATATAATCGAACGCCTCAGTAACGCGAGACAATAACTTCTTTTCAAATCTTTCGATTTTGCGCTAAACTGAACGCATGGAAGTCATCGTCAAATGCGTTCCGTCCGCGTTCAAACATGAAGGCGTAACTGAGGCGGGTATCCGTCATGCCATACTGAACTGGAAGTACGATGATGTATTTGAAGATGAGCCTGAAAAACACCTGTTAATAGGCTTTGACGATAATGCCAATTTGCTGGAAATTATGTATAATGTAATTGATGAGCAGAGTTTGAAAGTATTTCATGCCATGAAGTGCAGAGACGCCTTTCTGCCGCTGCTCAAAAGGTGAGAGAAGGAGTAAGCCATGCCAGATATGACCGATGAAGAATACGACGCTCTCGACGAATACTGGACGGAACACACGCCCAAGTTGTCCGGCAACGGGAAAAGCGGCTTCTTTGCAAAACACACAGGCCGCGTTGTCTTTATCGACGACCTTTCCGCCGACTGGCTGCGTATAAAAGCCGCAAACCGCAACACTACTCCCGAAGTTATCATCGGCGAACTGGTGCGTAAAGAAATGGCTCTCGGCGCAAGTGCCAAGCTCAAAAGCGATTCGCCTTTTGAGCACGTTTCCGTGTAACACTGTCATTAAAATACAATAATCTCTCTATTACGCCGTTACAGCGGTTCGGTTTCCAATGCCTCTGGAAAGTTCCCTGGACGGCTCGGGGACATGTCCCGGACGGTTTGGGGAACTCACCGAAAGGCTTGGGGTGTCACTTCCGCGCCTGCTGTTGTTTGCGCCTTTTTAATTTTTCTTCGTTGTCGCGGATTTTGGGGGAGACAGATAACTTTCCCCGCCTTTGTTGTTGAAGGCGGATACCCTATAATAATAAGTAGTGTCCGGTTCTAATTTGTCATTGTCATAGGTAAACTCAACTTGCATTGAACTCCCTTTAAATATATTTTTGTAACCACTGGAAGAGCTTGAACTGCGGTATATCCTGTATTCGCTCGCGTTGGGAACCGTAATGATAGTTATAGAGATGGTGTCTTTAGAGGTTGCCTTAACAGAAAAATCCGGGGTATCCGGCGCATCCGGGCTTACACCGCCGTTTTCTTCTTCTTTTTCATCTTCGCCGCAGGAGACAGAAGAAAATGCTATTACCGCGACAAGGGCGATAAGTCCCAGAAGCCTGATTTTGTTCTTCATTTAAAAACTCCTTTGTGGGTATTTAAAGTCTCCACTAACTTGTTTGCCTATTATTATAACAAAAAACATAACTATTAGTCAAGTTTTATCAAAATAAAGTCCCAAATATGGACAATTTGTCCATTGTAAATATAACAAATAAGCAAGTATTATGTGTCTTACCTTACTATCAGGGCGGGAAATGACCGATTTAAGAGAAGTTTTAGCCTCAAATATGAAGTTTTATCGAAAGAAACTGGGGATTTCACAGGCAAAATTAGCCGAAATGGCAAATATTACTGATAATTATATAGCGTTGATTGAGACAGGCAAGAGATTCCCCTCTGTTAATATGCTTGAACGGATTGCGAAAGTCCTGCAAAGGGACACAATAGAACTTTTTTCATTGAAACAGGATGACGCCGCGCTAAAAGCAGCCCTAAAGTCAAAAATTTTATCGGACATTGAGGCAATATTGACTGTTCGTCTAAATGAGATAGAGTCTTGATCTGCTAAAAAAGGGGTCCGTAATCATTTCTTCAACATGGATTCCCAGTTAAGAGGAAAGCCTATGTGTTCCAATTGAATGACGTGAGAATACGATTTAATTAAATTTTTCAACTCATTAAATATTTCACCGTTCCATTTATTCACATCAGGGTACAATGCTTTTAAGGACAGTACAGCGCCAAATAAACGCCGTTCGGCATTTGCCTCAAGCCCGTGTAAATTAGCCGGGATAGCGGTAAAAATACGGAAATATAATCTCCCATAGTGAGCGCAGATATTTCGCAGGTCAGTACAACATCTTAGCCAACTGGCAAGATTTTTTGGTATGGTGTCAAACAGTTGCCGGGCAAGCTGCTTCTGATCTGACATCAACAGATCGCTATAAAAATATGACAGCATACCAAAGGTAAACAGCTCTGTTATAACCCATATAGGAAACTTACCTTCATACTTTCCAAGATGGTGCTGAACAAACAACACTTTTTGATTATTTTTTATTTCTGTCTCTATCAAATCCTGGAACTTGTCATGACGATGTCTGTTATTGTAGTTTGCGGCGTCCAGATAGCCGGCGGCGCCGTATTTATGGGCATGGTAATATGCAAACTTTGCCCGTAGATTAATTTCTACTTCTTCTATTGCTGCAAAAAGTAAATTTCTTAAATATCTGTCAAATTCATAGATTTGAAATATAGTATTGAAGTCAGTGCCATTTAGATAGTCCCCGTTATTTCTCTTAAAAGGCAAAAAATAGGCTGATAATCGGTAATAATTTATCCGGGACAAAGCACTTACGCAAAAGGAGGTATCGGTTACCTGGCATCCTCTTGAGCGCAATTTTTCTACTTGCTGATCATACGTAATTGGCGGTTTTATTTCGACCATAAAAAATGTCTCCCCTGGGACACATCACGCTTTCACGGAGAGGTGCGGGGAGTCCTGTTACCCTCATTATCGTCTATTGTTGCAAAAATCGCAAGCAGGAGATTTCTTAACCTGACGCTTTTTTATGGTGGCGTTAAACATTGATGTTGTGGTATACTGAATGAAGCCGCGATTGGCGAAAGGCGTTTCTCTCATAATAGGGGTGGAAGGATGTTTGTCGTTCATGTTGATAATAGCGGGTTTTTCCGCAAGGTCATGAGGTACTTCCTGAATGAGTTAGGCCTCGAATGTAAGAGTTATGAGCGGGGTGAGGATGTGCTGGACGCGGTTGAGGCTCACAAGGTGTCCTGCGTTATCACGGGTTTGGAACTTATAGATATGAGCGGCGAAGAACTAATCAAACGGCTTCTCTTTGCGTCTTACTCAATGACCATCATCGCGGTAACAAGCACTCATGATGAGGAACGGGTTCAACGCCTTGCGGAACTGGGGGTTAAGGCGACAATCCAGAAAGGCGGCAACTGGAAAGAAAAGCTCCGTGAGTATTTCTAACAGCGCCAAAACGGGCAGAATATTGATTTATGAAGAAAAACGAGATATATTTATCATTAAAGAGGTATTAAAATGAAAAAAGCGTATCTATGGCTCATTGTCATCGCCCTGACAGCCACCCTCGCCCTTGCCTGCAAGGAGGATGAGGATTTACAGAAGGAACTAATCGTTACCGACATACCCAGCACTTATAACTCGTTAAGAGCAAATATAGCGTTGACGCAGGTGACAACGGGGACAACAGTGAAAGCAAAGGCTGAAGCGAAAATAAACGGGGGTTCGGTAACGTTCGCCCTCATTGATAATGACGGTAATCCGTTTACCGAAGGCGGGCTGAATCCTTATCAGGCAACATTATCGATTTTTGACGCGAACGGTACTACTGTGGGGGGGTATATAGGTATTTTAACCACGGTATGGATTACACAGAAAACAGCCACTGTATCATTCAAAGAATTCAAAGGGACGGGGACGGGAAAATAACCTTTCCCATTTACATCGGATGGCGCCTTTACATAAGTTTTCAAATTCAATATACTCTTGTTTATGATATTTCCTTTAAAAGACCTCATCGAATACGGTGAAAATATGTACGAAATTACAACCGCGGCTTCACGCAGGAGTTATCAGCTATCCATGCTGAAAGACCCCGAAATCGAAGATAACGACGGCAAGGTGGTTTCTCTCGCCGCAAGGCAGATATTTACACAGGAAGTTGAATTCAGGCTTGACGCCCAGTGATAGCCCGGCTCCCCCGCCGGTGTTAATAATTTTTGGACCGACCGCTTCAGGTAAAACGGGTATACTCCTCGAACTTTTCGGCAGTGGCGGTTTGTGTTCCGTAGGCGGGATACATTCCGCGGGAATGAAGGCGGAAGTTGTTTCCGCCGATTCCATGCAGGTCTACCGCGGCATGGACATTGGAACCGCCAAACCTTCCGCTGAAGAAAGGGAACGTCTCCCGCACCATTTGATAGACATCCGCGATCCCTCCCAGCAGTTCAACGTCGGCGATTTTGTCCGACTTGCGGACGAAGCCTGTCTTGAAATCAGCGGGCGCGGGAAACTTCCCGTCGTATCCGGCGGCACGGGTTTCTACCTTAAAAACTTCATCATGGGGTTGAGCGAAGCGCCTCCCTCCGATACTGAAATCCGTGAAAAATTGAGACAGGAACTGAAGGAAAAAGGAGCTACCGCCCTCATGAACGAACTTGCCGCCGGAGACCCGGTAAGCGCGGGGCGCATCCACATCAACGATGAGTACCGCCTTCTACGCGCCCTTGAGGTTCTGCGTTCCTGCGGCCCGCTTTCCTCGTTTGAAGTTTCGGCGGAGAAAAAGCGCGGTTGTTTCCGCTTCATCATCATCGGTCTTTCCCGCCCAAGGGAAGAACTCTACAGGAGGATAAACCTGCGCTGCGCCCAGATGTTCCAACAGGGACTGCCCGATGAGGTACGCTCTCTTTACGAAGCGGGTTACACGCCCAACGACCCCGGTCTGCGCGCCATAGGCTACCGTGAATTTTTTGTCGAAGAGCCGGACGACCTCGGCAAGTGGCGGCTTTCGCGGGACATTGACGGAGTGCAGGCTCTTGTCGCGCAGAACAGCCGCCGTTACGCGAAGCGGCAGGTTACGTTTTTTAGCGGCATCCCGGACGTTAAATGGATAGAAGCCGGACGCGGCGAAGCGGAAACCGCGGCACAAATCTACAGGACACTGGAATCAACCCTTTAGATTATGATATGCTGTTAATACCAAGGAAACAATCATACTATGACAGATGACAGCCAAACACAAAGAAGGCGGCGCCCCCGCTTCATCGACAACACCTACCGTCTCGACGCAAAGGTAGGGCGTTTCCTTAGCGTCCTGATTCTGTTCGGGGTATCTTTCGGGCTTTACCGTGGAATTCAGGACAATTACCTTGCTGAAATTGTTAAAATCACGCCCTTTGAGCGGGGAATAGTTGAATTCTTCAGAGAAACTCCGGGGTTGTTATTGATACTCATCCTCGCGCTGATGTACAGATTCGCTGACAGTAAAATCTTCAAGATCGGTATCGCAGTGATGGCGGGAGGCGTCGCGGGCCTCCTTTTGACAAGTACCAGCGGCATGTTTATGACAAAAGTTTTCGTGGTTGTTTTTATGGTTCTTTTCAGTACCGGCGAACACATCATCATGCCTGTACGCGCCACAATCGCCATGGATTTGGCAAAGAAGGAAAAAACCGGAGCGTCGCTGGGACTGTCAAATTCGATCAGCCAATTTGGCAACATAGCGGGCTTCATTCTGGTAACTGTGATTTTTCGCCTGCTCAGCAGGGTTGGTTTTGGCAGGACTGACATTATCGGTTACAGGATCGTTCTAGGCGCGTCCACAGCCCTGATGACTACAGCGGCTCTTGTCGCCGCGGCTCTCAGGGAGACCACGCTGAAATCCGAAAGACGCAGGTTCTACTTCGCGAAAAAATTCCGCAAGTTTTACATGCTGGAAGTTTTCTACGGCGCGCGAAAGCAGATCTTTCTTACCTTTGCCCCATACGTGTTGATCCTCCAATACGAAGCCGACCCCTCGATCATGTCCATACTTTACACGATCTGCGCCATCTTCGGAATGATATGCAGCCCGCTGGTCGGCAAAATAATCGACAAGGTCGGATACAAAATCGTCATGGTAGCGGATACAATTATCCTCGTGGTTGTCTGTTTAATGTACGGTTTCGCGCACAGGCTGTTTTCGCCCACCGTTGCCTTTTATGTTGTTTGCAGCAACTTTGTGCTTGATTCGATCATCTCAATCGCGAGCATGGCGAGTAACGTCTATGTTCAGCGCATTGCCGCCAATCAGGAAGAAATCACCGCCACCCTGTCCACCGGCATTTCGGTGAATCACATCATCAGCATTTTCATCGCGCTCATGGGCGGCTGGATTTGGAAGGTGACAGGCATTGAGGTTCTCTTTACGCTCTCCGCAGTTTTGGGACTGATAAACAGCGCGTACGCCGCGACTATCAAGAAGGACGAGGAGTATCATGGGGGGAAAGAGACCGGGTAAAACCAGATTTTAGAATAAATCACTCTCTGTCAACCGGAAAGCTGTGATCGCCAAAACTTTATTATCAGATCACAACTTCAAAGATTTGACACTTTGAAAAAATCAGTATATCCTGACATTATAAGGATAGGAATTAAAACAAGGAGAGGGAAAATGAAAAACTTTGAGTACAGCAACAAGACAAAAATTATTTTCGGCAAGGGAACGGAAAATCAGGCGGGAAGCGAAACAGCCAAATACGCGAAACGGATCTTGCTTCATCACTCAGGCGGGTCTACTGTTCGTTCCGGGCTTATCGACAAGGTTAAGCAAAGTCTGAAAGAAGCCGGCGTTCACTGGGAAGAATTGACAGGCATACTGCCAAACCCGAGGCTCTCGCTTGTGAGAAAGGGCATCGATATCGTAAAAAATGAAAAGCTGGAACTCATCCTCGCTGTTGGGGGCGGGTCGGCAATTGATTCCGCCAAGGCAATCGCTATCGGCTCCGCAAATGAAGGCGACGTGTGGGAATTCTACGACAGGAAAAGAACCACGGACAAAGCCCTGCCGGTCGGCGCAATCGTAACAATTCCGGCGGCGGGCAGCGAATCCAGCACAAGCAGCGTTATCACCAACGAAGACGGCCCATATAAGAGGGGGATCAATCTTCTCTGCACACGCCCGACTTTTTCGATTTTGAATCCCGAATTGACCTATACCCTGCCGCCGTATCAAACAGCCTGCGGGATAACAGATATGCTGGCTCATATAATGGAACGCTACTTTACCAAAGAACCCCATGTGGAACTTACCGACGAACTTTGTGAAGGCGCGATGAGAACAATCATCCGCAACGGGCGCAAAATATTTTCAGGCGGAGAAAACAACTACGACGCGAGGGCGGAAATCATGTGGGCAGGCGCGTTAGCACATAACGGACTTCTTGACACAGGCCGCCTCGGCGACTGGGCAAGCCACGCCCTCGATCACGAACTGTCCGCTCTTTTTGAGCTTGCCCACGGCGCGGGACTTGCCATTTTATTTCCGGCATGGCTAAAGTACAACATCAAGGAAGACACCCCGCGCCTTGCCCGCTTCGCCGCGAAAGTCTGGGGAGTGGACGGCGCTTTCTACGATTACGAACAGGCCGCGCTTGAAGGCATAGCCCGCATGGAAAACTATTTCCGCTCAATCGGAATGCCGGTAAAGTTTAAGGACGCGAACATCGACCCGGCACGTATCCCTGAAATGGCAAAACGCGTCGTCCATTACGGCCCCATCGGGAATTACCGTAAATTAGACGAAAAAGACGCGGAAGCCATCTACCGCCTGGCAGCAGAGTAATAAGTTACTTTTCAACTTCGCGGGATTGTGGTAACCTGAATATCACAATCGCCGAGGTGATGGAATGGTAGACATTGAGGACTTAAAATCCTCTCCCCGTAAGGGGGTACGAGTTCGAGTCTCGTCCTCGGCAAAGAGCAAATAAATTCGGAAAGGAATTCTTTGTTTTATGGACAGAACTGTCAGAATTCTTAACGTTTTAGCATCTAACAAGACTATGAGATTGTCCATGCTTGCGGAATTTCTGGGCGTATCCCAGGTGACGATTCGCAGGGATTTGGACGTTCTTGAAAAGCGTGGAATAATCTGCCGTACCCACGGATATGTCAGTCTGGACGGCGCTGATGAAACAGGCAAACGAATAGCGTTCAGCCACTCAATAAAGCGAAGAATAGCGAAAGCCGCGGCGCAGACAGTTGAAGAAGGCGAGACCGTAATGATTGAATCCGGCTCCTGCTGCGCGTTGTTTGCCGAAGAACTTGCCCTTGCCAGAAAAAATGTTACTATCATTACCAATTCCGCTTTCATCGTCAATTTCGTATGCCGTCTGCCGTATATCAAAATTATCCTTTTGGGCGGGTTTTTCCAGCCGGAGTCTCAGGTGCTTGTAGGCCCAATGACTGCAAACTGCGCCAATATGTTTTTTTCCGACAAGTTTTTTCTTGGAACAGATGGTTATATCCCCGGCTACGGATTTACAGGCAGGGATCATCTCCGCGTAGAAACCTCATTGGAACTGGCTAAACGCGCAAAAAAAGTTTTTATACTGACGGAAGCCGCCAAGTTTCACAGCCGAGGCGTTTACAACCTGATTGAGTTCGACAAAATTGCCGGAGTTTTCACGGACGACAGTATTCCCAGGGAAGCCGAAGAGGCTCTTCAAAAAAACAAAATACTCCTTCACAAAGTACCCGCCGCCGAAGAGAATATTAAATGGCGGCAATACCCCGGACAGCCTCCCTTTTTATTCACCGAAAAAGAAGAATAACGAACGCTAACAATCTTTAAGAATCGCCAGAAGCCGTTCCTTGTTTATCGCTCTTAGAAAACTCGCAAGGCGCGGTCCCTGATCTTTGCCGATCAGCGCCTGGTAGGATGCCGCGAAAAGCGCCTTGCCGTCAACTCCCGCTTTTTCAGCCGAGGCGTAAATTGCGGCGGCGCAGGATTTGTCATCGGCGAATTCTTCAATCTTGCAGATAACGTCGTCGCGCAGGATGCGGACTGCGTTTTTTTCAGCGTCTGAAAGCTGCCTTAATTTTTCCCGCTCTTCAGGTGAAAGAGCAGCCGCTCCACCGGCAGGCAGCAGCCGGAAACGGAACTCGTCCGGGGCGCAGTTTTCCACCCAGTATTTGGCGCACGCCGCCCTTGTCCTGAGAGCCTGAAGCTGTTCCCGTTTCGGTCCGTCTCCGTTATCTGCTAAATCAGCGAGAGCCTTTTTAATATCGCCGTCCGCGATTTGAATCAGATTGCACAGATGACGAAACGGAATCTGATATGGCGGATGTACGTTTTCAAGAGAAGGAGTTTTTCCTTCAACGCCGACCTGCGAAAGTTCGTAAATGCGCCGTTCTTTCTGGAAAGCGGCATCGTCCTTCGCCTCTTCCATTTTCCACGCTATACGTTCTGTTTTGTCGTAATCTTCGTAAATTTTTATCACATCAAGATCGAAAGAAATGGTGAATTCAGTATTTGGGCGTGTTCCGGCAAACAGATAACGGGCAGTTTCCGGCGTGTACACTTTCAACACATCCGCGATGGTGATTACATTGCCGGACGAAGAGGACATTTTTCCCGGAAGCCCCTTCGTGCCGATAAAGTCATAGCGTAAGGTAACAGGCGCGTCCCAATCGTACACGTCCCTGCATACGTGACGCGCGGTGTCGAAACTGCCGCCAGGACTGTGGTGATCCTTGCCGGCTGGCTCAAAATCAACCTTCTCATATTCCCAGCGCATCGGCCAGTCCACCCGCCAAACCAGCTTGACGCCCTTCGCGCTTCGAATATCAAGCGTTTCCTGACAACCGCACGCTTCACAGTGGTAACCTAATCCCCAGTCGCCGTCCCAGGAGTCAATTTCAGTTTCGTCCTTGTTGCACTTTTCACAAAAAACGCTGACAGGCCACCACTCTCCCTGAATCTTGTGTTCCTCATCGCGGAATTTGTCCAGGATGTTTTTCAGTATGCCGCGCTTTTCAAGCGCCTTGCGGATGCCTTGCGCGTAACGCGACGCCGTGTATCTTTCGGACTGGTAGAGAAATTCTGGGAAAATCCCCACTTTTGGAAGGACGCTTTCAATGTCAGCTTCGTGATGACGGGCGTAACTTGAATCCCGCTCCCACGGATCGGGAACCATGGTAATTGGAAAGCGCAGGTAATTTTCAAGCTCGTCCTGTTTGGGCATATTTTTCGGAACCTTGCGGAATACGTCGTAATCGTCCCATGAATAAATGAAACGTACATTTTTGCCCATATCCCGCAAGGCGCGGACCACCAGTTCTACAGAGATAATCTCCCTGAAATTCCCGATATGTACCGTCCCGGAAGGGGTAATCCCCGACGCGCAGGTGTACATATCCTTTTCTCCCTTTTCAAAAATAATCTTTGCCGCGGCTTCATCCGCCCAATGGTCGGCCTTGCGGCCGGTTGTTGTTTTCATAGTGGATCATTATAATAAAAAATAGTAAATTTTGTATACCGTATGTATTATTTTCCATACAAATTTTTGATGATAACTGCTGTTTGTTTTTATGCCGCTATTTGCCTTTTTTTTGTAAGTCTTTATAATATAAGGACTTACGATGCGTCAAATCGATTTTTTAATTTCAGAGATGATTTGGCATGATTATTGCTGGTAGTATGGCGTGGCAAGAACAATGTTTTCAAATATACCGGTATTTCATGATTTATCAGCTTATTTTACTAATTCTGGTAGGGATATCTCTGAGTTAAAGACTGAAGTTGTCAGGAAATCCATACATTTTCTTATTGCCCTTGTTCCCTCTATGGCGGCTGTAAACAGGCAGTTTACAGTGCTTATTCTTATGATTGGTACTTTAGGTTATACATTTATGGAGTATTTACGTCTTTCAGGCGTTAAAGTTCCCGTAATTTCGTCCATAACCAGCATTGCTTCCAGAACGCGGGATGCCGGACGTTTTGTAATGGGGCCGGTTACGCTGGGTTTAGGCGCCCTTCTTGCCCTCCTGTTGTACCCTTCTCCGGTTGCGACAATAGCGATTTACGCCCTTGCCTTCGGCGACGGCTTTGCCAGCCTGATAGGGAAGTTTTTCGGTAGATTGCGTCCCGCCTTCCTTATGGGCAAAAGTATTGAAGGTTCCCTCGCCTGTTTTACCGCAGTTTTAATCAGCGCCTATGCCGTTTCCGGCAGTACGCGCATTGCCATAATAGCGGCTTTCACCGCTATGGTAGTAGAAGCCCTGCCGCTGGAAGATTATGACAATCTTGCCCTCCCTGTAACTGTTGGTTTGGCGGTCCAGTTTGTATCTTTACCGCTGTAAAATTAAGTTGTTTTTTTTATTTTTCTCTTGACAAAGAGTTGTAAAATATTTAGTCTTTACTGCAGGATATCGAATTACCGGATTTGCGGATAAAAGTCTTATAAAGAGACATCTTTGAAAAGCGCGCGCTTATTGGTTTTTGCGAAAGCAAGGCTTAAAAAAGCGTATTTTCCATGCGCGAAAAAAAAGAATTTTTTTTTGAAAGGACACTTGACAAAGAGCGGGGGGATGAAGTATCCTCTGAAAACTTGCGCATGAGGGGTAAGCCCCTGCGCAGGAGGGGGGCCGCGAGGCGGCTTCCGTGGTATTTGGCAGAGGGCCCGCGGCCGCAAGGGGCGGGCATTAGGGAAGGGGAGAGAAGGCAAAGCCGTTTAACAGGCTTTGCCGAAGAAGGGTCCCGCCTTTAAGGGCGGGGCGATGCAGAGGGCGCGCCTGAGAGGGCGCGCCTAAAGCCGAGCGTATGTTTGGGGAGGATCCCGGCCGAAAGAGGCCGGGCAACCCTAGTCAAAAGAAGCTAGGGCTTGAAGTGGTAACGATCTACCCGGCACAAGCCGGATAGAATGAATATCATGGAGAGTTTGATCCTGGCTCAGAA
>JGI24698J34947_10000212_pt1 | contig 23884 bp, 19 predicted proteins | sample TergutMp193P3_FD_34947 | JGI IMG/M metagenome (IMG submission 34947) | reverse complement strand
GTACGGGCCGATGTCGCGGGGGGGAACAGTTCGTGGAACAACGTATTCCCGCGGTTTGATATGGTTCATAACGCGCTGATGGATATTTCGGATCGATCTTCCCGGATAGTGTATCAATATGAAAGAGGACTGGCCGAGGGCGAAGGTATCACTTTACGCTACATTACGTGCGGGCAGGACGGTTACGTGGGCATGGCGAAAGAATACCGCTCATGGTTGTTAAGCAAGTATCCGTCCCTGGGCGGGAAAAACAACCAAAGCGGCGTACCCATTGCCATTGAAATTCCCGGCGCGGTAAATAAAACCCAGCACCGCCTTGGCATTCCGTTTGATCTTCCGCTAAAACTCACTTCATACAATGAAGCCGCCGGTATGATTGATGATTTCGCGAATTTTGGATGGAAGAATGTGCGGGTAAAACTGAACGGGTGGTTTAACCGCAGCGTGGACCACACCGTACCCACAAGTATTAAATTAATCAGTGAACTTGGCAATAAACAGGATTTTCATAATTTGGTATCCGTCGTGGAAAGNAACGGTTTTTCGCTTTATCCCGAAGTTGACTTTTTCTTTATGAGGGACAAGAGGGCTTTTGACGGATTTAGCCTGTACAGCGATACAGCCCGTTATGTGAACCGTCAACGCGTACAAAGGTATCCTTTCAGTTTTGTATGGTTTGGCGAGCGTAACCGCTGGGGTAAATTAAATTATGTAGTCCGCCCCGCGACCATGATGTCAATGATAGACAATTTTGTTCAAAAAGCGTCCGCATTTGAAATCCAAAACATCGCGTTCAGAAACATTGGCGCCAGGCTTGCCGGCGATTACAATGAAACGCGGCATGTAAGCCGCGAAGCGTCAATGAAGATGAGGCAGAAAAAACTTTCGGAACTCAACCGGAACGGAACGGGCATTATGCTGCTTGCAGGCCACGCGTATGCCATGCCCTGGGCGGACTTTATAATAGATACTGCTCTTGAGGATGAAGGTTTTGGCATTACCAATATTGCCGTGCCTTTTTACCCAATTGTTTTGCACGGGTTGGTTCCCTATACAGGCAGGGCGATTAACCTTGCCGAAGATTACACAAAACATCTGCTGAAAACTATTGAAAGCGGGGCGGGGCTTTATTTTAGTTTTATGACTGAGGAAACGGCGGTGCTGCAGGAAACAAAATTCAGGCAGTTTTACGCCAACGAATACCACAAGTGGGTAGGGGACGCCGACGCCCTGTACAAGAGATTTTCCGCCGATTTTGGGCATCTGTACAATCAGGCTATTGTTGATCATGTGATTTTATCGGATGGCGTTACCGTAACCGGGTATGAGGACGGAACCAGGGTCGTTGTAAACGCGAGCGACTATGCCGCGTATTATAATAACAGGTATATTGGCGCAAACAGTTATATTGTATTAAAGCAGGGGGAACAATGAATATTATATCGGCTTTTTTCATAAAAGCGCTCCCAAAATACTTTACAATGAAAAGAAAAAAACTTGATTTTACGCTTGAAGGCAAGAACGCGCGCGCCGGGTATTTATTTACTCTCCCGTTTATAATCGGCTTTGTTTTTTTCATGTTTTTCCCGATACTGGAAACGCTCCGTATGGTTTTCAGCAGGGTTACCATTGATGTTGTCAATTACGGTTTCAGCATGGAATTCGCGGGACTCGTCAATATACAGAGGGCCCTTATGATTGATCCNGAATTTAACCGTCTGCTTGCTGAAGAACTGCTGCGTATGGTGCTGATTGTTCCGGCGGTAATTATTTTCAGCATGTTTGTCGCTCTTCTTTTAAATCAGGAATTCAGGGCAAGGGGTTTCGTGCGGGCTGTCTTCTTTCTACCCGTGATTCTGGCTTCCGGCGTAATGGTAGGGCTTGAAACAAGCAACATCTTGCTACGAAGCATGGCGGACATTATCAAAGAAAGCAATATGGTGAAGTCGTCAATAACGGGCGTTTTGGAAAACATACTTGCCGCCGAAGGGGCGGCAAGTAATTTTATGCGGTATATTTTTGATACTGTAAACCAGATATACAATATCGCGATGGCTTCCGGTATCCAGATAATAATCTTCCTTTCCGCCCTGCAGACAATTCCGCCCAGTATGTTCGAGGCGGCCAAAATTGAAGGCGCGACGGGCTGGGAGTGTTTCTGGAAAATTACATTCCCAATGGTCAGTTCCCTGATACTGGTAAATGTTGTCTATAGCGTGGTGGACTATTTTATACGGACAGATAACCGTGTTATGACAAAAATATCTCAGGCGATGATACGACAGCTGGAATTTGGTTTCTCTTCCGCCATGGCGTGGATATATTTTTTGATCGTCATAATTGTCATTGGAATATCAATGAAATTAATTTCAAGCAAGGTGTACTATTATGAATGACAAAACCGCAACCCTCCATACAAAGCATTTTTTTAACAATAACGTCAAGGACGTTGTGTATAAAATAGCCCGCGCTATCCTCCTTTTCGGGCTTTGCTTCCTTATTCTTCAGCCGTTACTTGACAAAATTTCCGTAAGTTTTATGGCTCAGCAGGATCTGTACGACGCTACGGTTATAAGCATTCCACGTAATTTGACAACATTAAACTATCAAATAGCAAGCGACCTAATGGTCTATTGGCCTTCTCTTTTCCAAACCGCGGTCATTCTGGTCATCAGCGCCGTTCTTCAGACATTTTCCTGTACTCTGGCGGCTTATGGTTTTGCCAGATATAAATTTCCGGGAAGGAACCTGTTGTTTTTCTGCGTTTTATTGATAATTATAGTGCCGCCGCAGACTATCATGTCATCCCTGTATCTTAATTTTCGTTTTTTTGATATATTTGGTATAGTTAAGCTGTTTACCGGGCATACCATAAATATGCTGGAAAGCGTTGCGGGTTTCTGGCTGCTTTCCGCGACGGGGATGGGCCTTAAAAGCGGACTGTATATTTTTATGCTGAGGCAGTACTTCCGGGGCGTACCCAAGGAACTTGAAGAAGCGGCGTATGTTGACGGATGTGGCAGGTTTCATACGTTTATCCGAATTATGCTCCCCGACGCCGCCCCGATGCTTACTTCCTGTTTTCTGTTTTCTTTTGTATGGCAGTGGACGGATACAATTTTTACGTACCTGTTCCTGAACAGCTATAGGATGTTGTCGACTATCCTGGGTAACTTGAGCACAAGTTTCAGGCAGTACTGGGCCAGTATTAACGCTTTGACATCTGACGGATCCGGCGCTGTCGGGATGCCCCCTATCGGATACAGTGACGCTATTGTTTCGACCGGCATGCTTATGTGTCTTGCCCCGCTGATATTGATCTACCTGGTGGCTCAAAGGGCCTTCGTAGAGTCCTTGAGTCAAACAGGCATTAAGATGTAGAATATGGGGGAGACGGGGGGAGCGAATGAGACGGGGGAATGGGGGGAGAATTTTGGTTGTTTTCAACGCGGTGTACCCGCTTGAAATAGATAAACACTTTATATGGAGGAGTGACATGTTAAAAGGAACAAGTCGAGTTGGAATTATCCTGTGCGCCCTGGTGCTTACTGCGGCACTGATTTTTTCAGGGTGTAACAGGGGTGGTCAAAGCAGTACTACCACCAGCGTCAGCAGCAGCGGTCCCAATCTTAGAGGGTCTACCGTTCAGATTGGACACTGGTGGGGAGCATGGGATACAGAAACCGTGACGCCCAGGACAGAAGATGAGGAGTTGCAGAATGAGTTTCGCAAAAAAATTCAGAGTGACAACGGGATGACAATCCGGGAGGTGGAAATATCCAACTGGGATGATATGCTGCCAAATACAACCACCAGAATTATGTCGGGAAACAAAGAGATTTCCGCGTATTATCTGGCGCCGGATTGGGCGTATACGTTGTACAAACAGGGGCTACTTTTCCCATTAAGCGACAGCTCTGTTGACATTACCAATAATGTACCTATCGCGGGACAAAAAACTGCTTATAACGCCATGATAGCCGGACTGTTTACCTTTGGCGGAAAACAGTATGGCCTTTCCCCTGGATTGGGTGGCGGCAGCTGGCAGGGCGCGGGCGTCTATTGGAACAAGAGGATCTTTAGGGAAGCGGGTCTTGATCCCGATCTGCCGTACAATTTGCAGAGGGACGGGACCTGGACATGGGACGCCTTCGTTGATATCTGCAGGCAATTAACACGCGATATCAACAACGATGGGATTACCGATGTTTATGCCGGTACGGTTGACCATCAGCAGGAAACCCTTATGATGCTCGTATTGTCGAACAATGCCAACTTTGTGGACAGGGACCCCGTCACGGGAAGATTTACCAATGGTACAAATACACCCGGGTTTATCGAGGCTCTTCAATTCTACAAGAGGCTTATGGATGAAGGTTATTTAAAGCCGATTCCGCCGGGAAGCCCCGCCTGGGACTGGTACGCTACTGAATTCCATGACGGCCTTATTGGTTTCATGTTGGACGCCGAATGGAGACGAGGCGGACTCGGTGATATGGTGGATGACTTTGGATGGGTATTCCCGCCGAAAGGCCCCAGAGCCACTCAATACCGTATGGGTACTTCCGAGAACGTACTGGTAGTTCCGTCTATTTTCTCGAAGGATGAAGTTGATGTAATCCTCACAGGTGTTGATCTTTGGAACGTTCCAATAACACTTGAATGGAAATCGGGAAGTTATCCCTTCTTCCGCGACCGCCGCGCTGTTGATGAGACAATGACAATGATGCAAGACGCACGTTATATGACTTTCAGAAACAACATGATGATCCCCGGACTGAATACCGGTGATTTCGCGTGGGCGATCAAAGATATCCAGGGCGATCCCGCACAGCTTGTTGAGCAGCATGCCCAGAACTGGAATGCCTTAATCGAGGAAGCAAACCGCTAATTAAGGTCTAAAAAGTTATAAAATCCCGGCAATTTCTATAATTGCCGGGATGTTTTATGTAAGGAGATGATATGGGTAATCTTATAGTGAACGGCGTCAGCCTGCCGAATATTCCCTGGGAAGACAGGCCGGCTTCCAGCGATCCCAAAAAGGAGATAATGTGGCGGTATACCCGCAATCCGATTATTCCGCGGAACCTGACGGTTCATTCAAACAGTATTTTTAACAGCGCGGTTGTTCCGTTCAAAGACGGATTTGCCGGAGTGTTTCGCTGCGACGATACCGCGCGTCACATGGACATTCACGCGGGGCGCAGCAAGGACGGCATCAATTGGGAAATAGAAGATAACACGATTCAGTTTATCAAAACCGATCCCGAATTGCCCGATTCCGCCTATAAATACGACCCCAGGGTTATCTTTATTGAAGATCGTTACTATATAATCTGGTGTAACGGTTATCACGGCGCGAGCCTCGGTCTCGGTTACACATTCGATTTTGAAAAGTTCTATCAGATGGAAAACCCGCTGATGCCCTACAACCGTAACGGCGCCCTCTTCCCGCGAAAAATCGGCGGCAACTACGCCATGTACAGCCGTCCAAGCGATTCGGGCCATACGCCGTTTGGCGACATTTTTTATTCCGAAAGCCCGGACCTTGTTTTCTGGGGGAAGCACCGCCATGTTATGGCTCCCTGGGGCGGATGGCAAAGCACAAAGGTAGGCGCGGGCCCCTGCCCCATTGAAACCACCGAAGGCTGGCTCCTGTTCTACCACGGAGTTCTGACGAGCTGTAACGGTTTTGTGTACTCATTCGGGGCGGCGCTGCTTGACATCGACAAGCCGTGGAAGATCATCGCACGTTCGAAACCCTACATCATTAACCCAAGGGAAATTTACGAGCTGGCGGGCGATGTGCCCAATGTAACATTCCCGTGCGCGGCGCTGGTTGACAAAGACTCAGGCAAGGTTGCCATTTACTACGGCTGCGCCGACACGGTGACGGGCCTGGTTTTTGGAAAAGCTGACGAGATCATCAATTGGGTAAAAACGAACAAATTGTGATATAAGTCGTTATGTATCACCGGACTTTTGTACTCGTTCAAGACCTGACAGTGGAGGATGCCTCTTTTCCAGTATGATACCTGTAATAAACGCGGCCACAAAATAGATAAAAACGATTAACAGCAGAGGCGCCGGGAAATTGGACATAAGAACAAGACCCTGAAATAACCCAAGGCAGACGGCGAGAATGCTGATTGGCCGGATAAGTTTGCGTGGAAGTTTAAAGGCGCTCTTTTCATAAAGGTCCGGGTATTTCTTGAGAAAGAAAAACAGGGATAACGACGGCAAGGAAAAAGTAAATGAACCGACCGCCGTGCAAAAGTTTGAAATTGTCTCCATTGAGTACCTCAATATAAGCGGTATCATGGCAACAACATAAAACAGCGTTAACAGGAAAACGGGGATACCTGTCTTTTTATTAACTGCGCCTAACTTTTGCGGGAGATAGCCATCCTGGCAGGCGATAACCAGCGGTTTCGTCACATAGGCCAGTGTCCCATTCAGAGTAGTGGCAATCGCGCCAAGCGCGCCTCCTATTATAAAGAAGTAAAAAACCGGCCGGGGCATAATGGCCTGGGCTACCATGGAAAGCGATTGATTCGCGACGTTTTTCCAGGGGAAAACGCCAACGGCAACGATGGCGATGAAAGCATAGAGGATCCCTACTCCCACAGTAGAGGATATGATTCCGAGCGGGATATCCCGTGATGGTTTTTTCATTTCCCCACCCAAATCAGCGATATATCCGGCGCCGACCATCGCAAAGCTCAGGATAGCCGTGGCACTGATAAAGCCGCCCGCGCCATTGGGAAAAATGTTTTCCATGCTAAACACAGCGTTGTAATCCACCTTGCCGAGCCCCATAGCTATGAAAAGTACAAGCGCCAGAAGCAGAAAGAAGGCCATCAGATTCTGTACAATAGAAAGCGTTTTTGTGCCAATCAAATTTAGTACATAGAATATGGTCATCGCGATCATTGCCACAGTATAGGGGTTCATGCTTGGTACCAGAACCACAAAATATTGTCCAAACGAGAGCGCGTACATTGATATGGCGACATAGGTCGGAATATAAAGGGCAATAAAAAAGAATCCCCATTTTGCTCCGAGCAGCCTGCTTACATATTTATAGGAAGCGCCGGCGGTTGGGGCAGCCGCGCCCATCTGTCCCGCGGGCAGCGTGCTAAAAACCATCAGTAACGCGCTCAACAAGTAGGCGAAAACAACCCCTGTGCCTGTATTTCCGATAGCCACACCTGTCAGTGACATGACTCCCGCGCCAATAATAAGGCCGACCGCCATGATAATGACATCCCACATTCCCAGCACCTGTTTTAGGTTCTGTTCCTGATTTTCAATTTGCTGGTTCACAATTGGCTCCTTTTTTTATGCACTGATCTTCGATAGCGCCTATACCGGAGGCAAAAACGACAGCGCCGTTTTTTTCTCATGTTACTTTATCGCCTCAAAACCCTGCCTCAAATCGTCAAGGATATCGTCAATGTGTTCTATGCCGATTGAAAGCCTGACCGTGTTTGGCTTGATTCCGCTTTCAAGTAATTCCGCTTCGCTCATCTGCGAATGGGTAGTTGAAGCCGGATGAATCACGAGGGACTTCACATCCGCCACATTTGCCAAAAGGGAGAATAGCTCAAGCTTTTCAGTAAAGATTTTGGCCTTTTCCGCGCCGCCTTTTATCTCAAAGGTAAAGATGGAACTGCCACCTGACGGAAAGTAGCGTTTGTAAAGCTTATGATCCTTATGATCGGGTAAGGCGGGATGGTTCACCTTTTCAATCTGTGGATGATTCTTGAGGAATTCAACGACTTTGAGGGCATTCGACACATGGCGCTCGACGCGCAGGGACAGGGTTTCCACCCCCTGCAAAAAAAGGAACGCGTTGAAGGGCGACAGGGCGGAACCTGTGTCGCGCAGCAAGGTAACCCGGGCCTTGATGATGTAGGCAAGGTTTCCGACCACATTGGTGAAGACCGCGCCGTGGTAGCTTCCATTGGGCTTTGACAGGCCGGGAAATTTATCGTTTTGCGCCCAGTCGAATTTGCCGGCGTCCACAATCACGCCGCCTATGGATGTCCCGTGGCCGCCGATGAATTTGGTCGCGGAGTGTACCACAATATCTACCCCATAATCTATAGGGGTGAGAAGGTAAGGTGACGCGAAAGTATTGTCCACGATAAGCGGGATGCCGTGCTTGTGTGCGATGACCGCGACGGCCTCAATATCCACAATGGTGGAATTGGGGTTTCCCAGAGTTTCAAAGAACAGAGCCTTGGTGTTGGGCTTTATCGCCTTTTCAAAATTTGCCGGATCACTTCCGTCAATGAAGGTGACATCGACCCCCATATCCTTGAAGGTGTTGGCAAACAGGTTGTAAGTGCCACCGTATATCTGGTTATCCGAAACAATGTGATCGCCTGAGCGGGTGATGTTCTGGATCGCGTAGGTAGTGGCGGCGGCCCCTGACGAGAGCGCGAGCGCGGCGACGCCTTTCTCAAGGGCGGCGATGCGCTGCTCGAACACGGCCCAGGTGGGGTTCATGATCCGGGTGTAGATGTTACCCACCTCGGTCAGCGCGAAACGGTCGGCCGCCGACTTCGAAGTTGGAAACACGTAGGACGTTGTTTGATAGATTGGCACCGCCCTTGCGTCAGTGGCGGGATCCGGTTTTTCCTGTCCGGCGTGGACCTGGATGGTTTCAAATTTGTAGTTCTTGCTCATGGCAAATTCTCCTCTTTGTCGCTTTTTGGAAAGCAAATTAACTTACAATACATACGTATTTAGTATGTTTTACTATAAAAAGATTTTTTTGTCAATCCCTTCTGAAAGCAGCAGGTTCGAATCCCGCGCCTGTCATGAATGACCGCTTACCATTAATACGCCGTGTAATGCTGCTTGTATGGATTTTTGGCGTTGGGTTTTAAAAGGTAGAATTGATTTGACAGAAGCGACTGCGCGTCCATGCCAAATAGATTCGCGAACTCACGGACTTCCGGTTCAATTTCAGATAACTCATCTTTTCCGGCTATTTCCGCGGTTACCTGCGCGGGTAAACCGATTAGTTCTTTGTCGGTTCTGATGAAGATTTTTCCGCCGTGCATACCGGTCCCCGTAAAGTTTCCAACCGGGGAATTTCCGGCGCCCCTTGGGGCATTCCACGTACCGATACCCAGCACCACAATGAGCCCTCCCGCACAGTATTCGCCAAGAAAACTGCCGGCGTTGCCGCCGATGATAATTACCGGTTTTTTATCCTTGTATTCCTTCATGTGGATGCCTGCCCGGTATCCGGCATTACCGCGGACAAAAATCTTCCCGCCGCGCATGGAATAACCGAGAGCGTCGCCCGCGTTACCGTGAATTACGATTTTGCCGTCATTCATTGTGTCACCGGTCGCGTCCTGCGCGTTACCTTTCACCTCTATTATGGCGCCGTCCAAATACGCGCCAAGCGCGTTACCCGGCGTACCGTTTATTTCAACTTTTTTTCTTTTTAACCCGCAGGCGATGAATCTTTGTCCGAAACAGTCATCAATATAAACATAATCCCCCGCCGCTTTGATCCGCCTGTTTAATTCTTTACCGGAAAACTCACGTGCCGAAATACTCATAGTAACTCCTTTATGTCACACTCCCCAATTTTTCCTTTCTCGTCTCTTTGGTAAAGGCCATAAGTCCCGGCCTTTCGCAAACCAGCGCGAAATCAATGCTGTCAAGCGGTGTACGCTCGCGTATCAGACTCGTATAGATACCGGCTTTTTCAACATTTCCGACAAGAATATACCCATTCAGTTTATTGTCGCTGTAAAACAGCCGCTTATACTCACTATTACTCGCAATTTGTCCCTTGTACACATTGCCGGTGTAATTGCCGGCAGTGAGTATATGCAGACCGAAGAAACCGATGGCGTTCATCGGAATAGCTTTGTCAAACGTCTTTTCGCCGCCCGCCATGTTCACTCCGGCGCACTCGCCCTGTATATAGGCGTTAGGCAGAAGCGCCATGATTTTATTTTGTCCGCTTGATATATCGAGCGTTTGGGTACAGTCGCCGGCGGCGAAAATATCCGGCGTGGAAGTTTCAGATTTGTTGTTTATGACGATGCCCCTGTCAATAGCCGCGATTTCCTTGAGAAGCGAGGTATTCGGACGAACGCCCACGGCCAAAACAAGCAGATCAAAGCCGATTTTCTCACCGCTTTCCAGAATTGCCGTATTGGGCTCAAATTTTGTTACATTAGCGGAAAGCCTGAACTCAATACCTTTGCTTTCAATGTGTCCCTGTACTACTTTGGCGCCGTCTTCATCCAGGATGCTTGCCAGAATGCCCGGCGCGATATCAAGTACCGTGATATGCGCAACCCTGTCCGCGATACCCTCGGCGCATTTCAGGCCAATCAAGCCCGCGCCAATAATCAGTACGCGCTTTTTTTTATCCAGCGCCTTGTCCAGCTTTCTCGCGTCATCAAGGCTCATAAAGGTAAATTGTTTTTTGACGGCGGCCAGGCCCTCAAACGGCGGCACAAACGCCTGAGAACCTGCCGCGACAAGCAGCTTGTCGTACGGAATATGACTGTTATCTGCCAAAACAACCTGTTTCGCCTTTGCGTCAATTCCGGTTACGACTGTATTTGCCAGCAGTGTACAGTTGTTGATTGAATAGAAATCATCACCCCGGTACTTCACTGTTTCTTCGGTTACCTTTCCCAGCAGCAGATATGAAATGAGAGGACGCGAATAGGTATGATGAGGCTCGCTGGTGATGACGGTGATTGTTCCCTGTTTGTCGACTTGCCGGATTCCTTCCACCGCGCCAATACCCGCCGCCGAATTGCCAATAATAACGTACTTCATTTTCAGCCTCTTTCCTCAAAAACAATCGCGCCGTTTGGGCAGCCATCGACGCATGGCGGCGTGAATGCCGCCGCGGGAGTTCCGGTTTTGACGCATAACTCGCATTTCTGAACCGCGCCGTCATCCGAGGGGGAAACCGCGCCGTAGGGACAGCTTAGAATACATGTGTAACAGCTTACGCATCTTTCATGGTTAATGGTAATAACCCCGTCTGTAATGGTAAGCGCGCCCGTGATACATCCCTTAACACATAACGGTTCCCTGCAGTGACGGCAGGAAACGGCGAAACTGATTCCGTCCTTTTCCTCAATTTTAATTCTTGGGTTGATCTTTATATCCTTCAGCGCCCTCGCCATGTCCCTGTTATTATCCGCGGCGGCGGAGCTTACCGAAGCAAAAGCGCAATAATATTCGCATAAATGGCAGCCAAGACACCACTTTTCGTTTACATATACTCTTTTCATGCCGTTTTACTCCCCCGCGTGCTTAATTTCAAGAATTTCAAGCTCTTTTTCATTCAGACCCACACCGCGCAGCATGAGACGATTCCCCGTCAGGCCTTCAATTGAGTTGATCCCCATGCCGCCCATCATTTCCATGATTTCGCGCTGCCACGCGGTCATAAGATTAACAAGACGCTTATATCCAATGTCCGGATTCAGCCGCTTGACAAGATCCGGTTCCTGAGTGGCTATACCCCAGTTGCATTTGCCAGCGTGGCAGCTCCTGCACAGGTGGCAGCCGAGCGCCACCAGCGCGGCGGTGCCGATATAAACGCAATCCGCGCCAAGCGCGACGGCTTTGACTATATCGGCGCTGGAACGGATACCGCCGCCGGCAATGAGCGAAACACTGTCGCGGATTCCTTCATCGCGGAGGCGTTTGTCAACGCTGGCCAGCGCCAGCTCAATGGGGATGCCGACATGGTCGCGAATACGTGTCGGCGTCGCTCCGGTGCCCCCGCGGAAACCATCAATGGCAATAATGTCGGCGCCGCTGCGGGCGATACCGCTTGCGATTGCCGCGACATTGTGAACGGCGGCAATCTTTACAATCAGCGGTTTTCGATAATCGGTCGCTTCTTTCAGGGAGTAGACAAGCTGACGCAGATCCTCTATTGAATAAATGTCGTGGTGCGGTGCGGGTGAAATCGCGTCGCTGCCTTCGGGGATCATTCTGGTACGGGAAATATCGCCGACATTTTTTCTCCCCGGCAGATGGCCGCCAATACCCGGCTTTGCGCCCTGCCCCATCTTGATTTCCAGCGCCGCTCCCGCGTTCAGGTACTTCGGATGAACGCCAAAACGTCCCGAAGCGATCTGCACAATCGTGTTCTTTCCAAAACGGTAAAAATCCTCATGCAGGCCGCCTTCACCGGTGTTGTACAGGATACCGAGTTCTTCCGAGGCGCGCGCCAGAATTTCGTGTGCATTGTAGCTGATGGAACCGTAGCTCATTGCGGAGAACATCATCGGCATGGAAAGAGAAAGCCGCGGCGGCAGATTGTTTACGAGTCTCCCATTCGCGTCGCGCTCAATATTTTCGGGCTTTGCGCCTAACGAGACTTTCGTCTCCATCGGCTCACGCAAAGGGTCAATCGACGGGTTGGTAACCTGCGAAGCGTTCACAAGTATCCTGTCAAAGTATACCGGGTAATCTTCGGGGTTACCCATACTTGACAGCAATACGCCGCCTGAGCCCGCCTGCAGGTAAATCTCATTCAGCGATTTGCCGCTCCAGTTCGCGTTTTCCCTGTATGTATTGCCGCTTTTGGTGATTTTCAGGGCGCGGGTGGGACACAACGATACACAACGGTGGCAATTTACACATTTAGCGTCGTTACTTGCCATTTTGTCCGCGCTGTCAAGGTATTCGTGTACTTCATTCGCGCACTGGCGTTCACAGACACGGCAGTTTATGCACTTGTCGTAATTTCTCACTACTTCGTAATCCGGATATATAAAATTTATGGCCATTACTCACCCCCGTTCAAATATGCAATCATCGCCTGTCCGCCGCTGGGCGACCACGTTGTATCAAGATTCGGTTCGATTATACGAATGGCTGCCTCTTCGCTTGCGACATAAACCGTATCATCCTTTTCACCGACTACAAGGCTCCGCAGTTTCAACCTGTCGTTAAGCGCCATCAACCCGCCGTCAAAACCCACCAGAATAGAAAATGGACCGGTAAAAAGCTGCGGCGCGAATCTGACGCGAAGATACTCATGGGTTTCCCTCTCCTCCGGCGTCATCCGGTCGATGGTCTGCCAGAAGGGAGCTGCGATAACGGAAGTAATTTCGTTATACGATAAACCTTTTTTCCGGTGCAGATAATCAATGACATAGGTGATAACCTCGGTGTCGGTTTGCAGCGTGCATTTATAACCGTACATTTCAATCGCTCGGCGGTTCGCGTCATACGAAGATATTTCACCGTTATGAACAACCGAATAATCCAGCAGCGCGAATGGATGGGCGCCGCCCCACCAACCCGGCGTATTGGTCGGGTAGCGGCCGTGCGCGGTAAAACACCAGCCCTCGTATTCTTCCAGCTTGTAAAACCTTCCCACATCTTCCGGATAACCGACCGCCTTGAAAACCCCCATGTTTTTACCGCAGGAAAACACATAGGCGCCGTCAATTTTTGTGTTGACGCGGAACACGCATCTGGCGGTAAACTCGCGCTCGTCAAGCTGACTGGAGGCGAGCTTGGTAGGCAAAGGTGTGACAAAGTACCGCCATATCAGCGGCTCATCGGTAATTTCCTTGACCTTCCTCACCGGTATTTTTGAGAGGTTGATAATATCAAAGTGCCGCCCCAAAAATTTCTCGCATTCTCTTTTTGCTGATATCGTATCGTAAAATAAATGAAACGCGTAATAATCCTTGTATTCGGGATAAATACCGTAAGCCGCAAAGCCGCCGCCCAAACCATTTGACCGGTAGTGCATCACCTCAATGGATTTAATCATCGCCTCTCCGCTGATACGCTTTCCCGATTTATTGATAACACCTGACATGGCGCAGCCGGCCGGTATCCTTTCTTGCCCCTCTCTCCGCATAAAATCTCCTTTAAACGCCTTTGTTCGGTATTTTTATACTAAAAAAACGGATTTTAGTCAAGTTATCTGCATAAAATTACAGGGCAGCCAAGTCTAATCAGGAATGATTATACAAAATTGTCTTGTTTTACAGATTGCTTATGATCCTCTCCGTCATCTTGACTGTTCCGACAATCTTCGCGCTACCTTCGGCTATATCGGGTGTGCGGCAGCCCTCGTTGAGAGCGGCTTCGACGGCTTTTTCAATCGCTTCCGCTTCTTTTGCAAGCCCAAAGGAGTCCCGAAGCATCATGGCGGATGACAGGATCGCCGCTATGGGATTGGCCGCGTCTTTCCCCGCGATATCGGGCGCGGAACCGTGAATCGGTTCGTACAACCCGCGTGTGCCGTCACCGAGTGATGAAGACGCGAGCATTCCTATTGAACCCGTAAGCTGGGACGCTTCATCGGAGAGTATATCCCCGAACATATTCGACGTGACGATAACATCGAATTGAGCGGGATTTCTGATAAGCTGCATCGCCGCGTTATCGACAAGCATATCTTCGTACTCTGTCTCCCCGTGTTCGGCAGAAAGCCTGTGCATGGTTTCCCGCCATAATCGTGAACTCTCAAGTACGTTGGCTTTGTCAACACTCGTAACTTTTTTCCGCCTCGAGGCGGCAAGGGCGAAAGCGACCCTGCCTATTCTCTCAATCTCCTTCACGCTGTAACATTCGGTATCGAACGCCTCAAGCCCGTTTGCGCCTTCACGTCTGCCGCTTTGCCCGAAGTATATTCCCCCTGTTAGTTCCCTTACTATAACAATGTCAAAACCCCGGCCGGAAATTCTTTTATCAAGAGGACACACTGACGCGAGAGCGGGAAAGAGTTTCGCCGGCCTTATATTTGAATAAACGCCGAGGGCCGACCTCAGTCCCAAAAGCGCCCTTTCCGGTCTTAATTCACCGGGGAGAGAATCCCATTTTGGCCCTCCAACCGCGCCCAGAAGTATGCTGTCGCTTTTCAGGCACCCTTCTATCGTTTCTTTGGGGAGAGGTACGCCGCATTCGTCAATCGCGATTCCGCCCGCCCTGTAAGAGGTGAAATTAAAAGTGTGTCCGAATTTCCTGCCGGTTTCCTCAAGTACCCTGCGGGCGCTGCCAATGATTTCAGGGCCGATTCCGTCGCCTTCTATAAACGCGATATTGAAGGTCACGGAATTCCCCCGTTTTTCTTTACCAGCTCCAATAAGCCGCCAGAGTTTATGATGGCCTGAATCCCTTTGTCGAAGGGCGGTATTTGGTATGTTTTGTTTTGAGTGATATTGCGTAACACGCCTTTGTCGAAATCCGCCTCAAGCTCGTCTCCGGCCGCGATTTCTTTTGCCGCATCCTGATTCTCAACTATGGGCAAGCCTATATTAATGGAATTGCGGTAAAAAATTCTCGCGAAGCTTTCCGCTATTATAAGCGCGATTCCGCTTTCCTTAATTGCGATGGGCGCGTGCTCGCGTGATGAGCCGCAGCCGAAGTTCCTGCCTGCGGCTATAAAGTCACCTTTTGTTATTTTTCTATGGAAGTCTTTGTCTATGTCTTCCATGCAGTGGCTCGCGAGTTCGGCTTTGCTCGTCGTGTTCAGGTACCGCGCGGGGATAATAACGTCGGTGTCGATATTGTCTCCGTATTTGACCACTTTGCCTTTTAAGATCATACAAATCTCCTGCTACGACATATTCACTTTCATGATATTCAGCAGCTCTTTATCAACTTTGAATCCGTCCATTGTCGTATAGGACACGCCAGGCCGGCCATGCTCCACGATACCGAAGGGACCATCGAAATTCCACATAGCGTAACCCCAACCAAATTCTTTATACAGTGACAATAAATCAGACAGCCAGCGCAGCGCCACATCATTCGGCGTTTTGTCGAAGCAGCCGAATTCACCGATATGTATCTTTACGCCTTTGCGCTCCACGGCGAGCCATGGCTCGTAAAAGCGTTTCAGTTGATCCCGATCCCAGTATTCACCCGAAGTTTTTCCGGGATACACAGGCTCCTCCCATTTTGTGTCCCCGCACCAGGTTGCGCCATTATGACTAACCTGAAAAGGCTCATAGCCCCTTCCACTGTGAATTGCGCCTGAGTCCGCCAGTTCGGGCATCGCCGTGTGGCCGCCGTCTATTCCATCGAGAATCACCGGGCGCGCGCCGTCAATATCTTTGATTGCCTTGATTACCGCCCGCATAATTTTTTCATGACGCTTTCGCGTAAAACCGTATTCTCCTACGGAGGGCGGTTCGTTCAGCAAATCGAAACTCATTTGCTCCGGCGGGACGCCCTTATATCGCTTCGCAAAACCTTCCCAGAGAAACCGGAACGCTTCAAAGACTTCCTCATCCTTCCAGAGATTGTGCTTTTCAATGTCGTTGCGGTTGATGCAATAACCCGGCGCGCGGTGCAGGTTAAGTGAAAAATGTAATCCCCGTTTACGGCACGCTTCGTAGTAACCGTCGATTTTTTCAAATACCGATTCATCAGGATGCAGATAATCGAAATCCTTTGTCCAGAAACGGTAATCTGTCGGAATACGGATAAAGTTAAACCCCTGGTTGGCAATGAAATCCAATTCCCGTTCGTTCACTTCACCGGGCGGCTGCCCGTGGAATGAAAACATATACAACATGTTAAAACCGCAATAACGCATAAAGCCTCCTTTTTATTTTTCCGGATGTGTGATAAATCCCGCAACCGCGCTTGCCGCGGCAACCGCCGGGCCCGCGAGAAAAACTTCCGATTTTGGGTGTCCCATGCGTCCCACGAAGTTTCGGTTTGTCGTGGCAACGGCGCGTTCTCCTTCGGCGAGAATGCCCATGTACCCGCCGAGGCAGGGCCCGCAAGTAGGCGCGGAAATAACGGCGCCGCTTTCAACAAAGGTTTTGAGAAAGCCGGCTTCAAGGGCATCAAGATATACCTTTTGCGTCGCGGGTATTATTATGCACCTAACGCCTTTCGCGACTTTTTTGCCTTTAAGAATTTTCGCCGCGATTTGCAAATCGTCAAACCGGCCGTTCGTACAGGAACCGATTACCGCCTGGTCGATTTTGATTTTTTCGATTGAATCAAGGGCGTGAACGTTTTCGGGAAGATGGGGAAACGCGACTACAGGTTTTATGTCATCAAGGTCTATTTCGATTGCCCCGTCGTATACCGCGTCCGCGTCCGCCGTGTAAATCATGGGCTTGGCGGCCCCTGCCGCTTTCAGGTATTCGGTTGTTTTATCGTCAACCGGGAAGATACCATTTTTCGCGCCTGCTTCGACAGCCATATTGCAGACGCAGAGGCGGTCAGATACGCTCAAGTGCCCCGCTCCATCACCGCAAAATTCCAGCGATTTATATGTCGCGCCGTCTACGCGAATTTTGCCTATAAGGGTGAGAATCACATCTTTCCCCGAAGCCCAACCCTGAAGTTTTCCTTTTAATGATACTTTTAACGCGCCGGGAACCTTGAACCAGGCTTTGCCCGTAGCCATTGCCGCCGCCATATCGGTGGAGCCCACCCCTGTGGAAAACGCGCCGAGCGCACCGTAAGTGCAGGTGTGGCTGTCCGCCCCTATGACGATGTCGCCCGCGGTAACCATCCCTTTTTCGGGAAGCAGCGCGTGTTCCACGCCTGCTTCCCCGCCTTCATAAAAACGCGAAATTCCGTATTCCGCGGCAAATTCCCTGCAAATCTTGCACTGCTCGGCCGCCTTGATATCTTTATTCGGAGTAAAATGATCCATAACCAGGGTAACACTTTCAGCATTATACAGTTTGGCTCCGGGCAGTCTGCGGAATTCCTCTATTGCCATGGGCGAGGTTATGTCGTTGCCCAGGACCCTTTCAACGTTCGCCATTATAAGCTGCCCCGGGCTGACGCTATCCTTTCCCGCGTGCGCCGCCAGTATTTTCTGCGTCATCGTCATTCCCATTTTTAACCTCAATTTTAGCCATCTGAGCGGCGATGTAATCGAAATCACCGCAACGCGGTGATAAACCTCTTAATGCAGCAATTTATATTCTATCGAATCAATCAGCGCCGTAAGACTCGCCTCAATGATGTTCTCCGAAACGCCAATCGTTGTCCAGACTTTCTCCTTGTCCGTACTCTCAATGAGAACACGAACCCTTGCCGCAGTATCTTTGTTTTGATCAATGACCCTTACCTTGTAGTCTGTCAAGTGCATATCACTTATCGCGGGATAAAAGACCGTTAATGCTTTTCGGAGGGCGAGGTCCAGAGCGTTCACCGGCCCGTGTCCCGTTGCCGCTGTCAGCTCATTTTTACCGTCCACTTCCACTTTGATAGTCGCGGATGCGCTTAACTCCCCTTCCGCGACGGGGAATTCCCCCATGGTCTTATAGAATTTTAGGTTGAAAAATTTTTTACGGCGTCCCAGTACGCCCGCCACCATGAGTTCAAAACTCGCGTCCGCCGCTTCAAACTGATAACCAAAACTTTCCATTTCCTTGAGCTTCGCCACAATCGCGTCAAGTTCGGGAGACGTTTTATCAAGTTCAGGGTAATACGTTTTGATTTTCTCAAAAACTACTCCCCTGCCCGAAACCTCCGATACCAGAAGACGGCGTTTGTTGCCGACTGTTTCGGGATTGATGTGTTCAAAGGACGAGGTATACTTGAGAACCCCGTCTATGTGCATTCCCCCTTTATGGGTAAACGCGCTTTCACCGACATAAGGCTTGTTGTTTTCCAGTTTCAGGTTGGCGCGTTCGGAAATAGCCGTGGCGGTAACGGTGAGTTTGGATAGATCCGCATCGCATTCTTTTTTCTTTTTAAAAACAAGATTGGGGATAACCGAGCATAGTTCGGCATTGCCGCATCTCTCGCCGAAGCCGGTAAACGTGCCCTGCACGTGCGTTGCGCCTGACTCCACAGCGGCTATGGTATTTGCCACGGCACATCCTGAGTCATTGTGAGCGTGTATGCCGATTTCCACATTCGGGTAAAGGCCGGTTATTCTTTTGGTAATATCGAAAATTTCTTTGGGAAGGGTTCCGCCGTTGGTATCGCAAAGGCACAGCACGAAAGCCCCCGCGTCCGAGGCGGCGGCAAGGGTTTTTTCCGCGTAGTCCTTATCCAGCGCGTGTCCGTCATAAAAGTGTTCGGCGTCATAAATCACCAGCCTGTTCATTCGAACCAGATATTCGACGGTTTCCCGTATCATCCTGAGATTTTCGTCAGGCGAAACCCGCAGCACTTCGTTGACATGCAGTATTGATGATTTTCCGAAAATGGTAACAACCTCCGTGCCCACCGCGAGAAGGGCGTTAAGCCCCGCGTCGTCTTCCGGCTTTGTATGCTTTCTTACCGTGCTTCCGAAAGCCGTCAGTTTGGCGTTTGTCAGTTTAAGGCATTTTACTTCCTCAAAAAATTGTACGTCCTTGGGATTGGAAAACGGGTTTCCCGCTTCGATAAAATTAACGCCGAAACCATCAAGCAATTCCACGATGTTGATCTTGTCGTTTACCGACAGCGACACATCTTCGCTCTGCAAGCCGTCGCGTAACGTCGTGTCCAAAACGCTTATTTTCATGGCTACCTTTTGTTTATGGCGTTAATATACGCGAGAATACTGGCTTCGATAATATCCGTAGAAAGACCTCTGCCGGTTATCAGTGCACCGTCTATAAGGAGTTTTACAACTACCTCGCCCAACGCGTCTTTGCCGTCGCTTGCCGCGTGTATGTCGTAGGTTTCCAGCCGGCAGGAAATGCCTGTTATTTTGTCAATGGCGTTATACGCCGCGTCAACAGGCCCGTCTCCGAGGCTCACTTCCTCCAAAACCTCGTTTTCCTTTCGAATCTTGACGACGCAAGTGCCTCGCTTATCCTTGCCGGAACTGACCTCAAAATTTTCAAGCTTATAAACGCTGTCCGCAAAAAGTTCCTTGTTTAACGCCAGAGCCTCTATGTCTTTGTCGCTTACATTCTTTTTTACATCGCACAACTCTTTGAATTTGACAAAAAGCGATTCTATCTCTTCAGGGGTAAGCCGGTAACCCAATTCGTTCAGCCTTTCGCTAAAAGCGTGCTTGCCTGAATGTTTTCCGAGTACCATATTGTTTTTGGTTATCCCCAATGATTCCGGCGTCATTATTTCGTAAGTAGTTTTTTCCTGCAGCACACCGTGCTGATGTATGCCCGATTCGTGGAGAAACGCGTTTCCACCGACGATGGGTTTATTTATCGGGACGGCTTGTCCTATCAGGTTGTATATCAGCTTGCTTGTCTTGTAAATCTGATTTGTATTAACGCGTGTCTGGGCCTGATAATAAGGCTCGCGGGTCTTGAGTCCCATGACTATTTCCTCAAGGGCGGCGTTTCCGGCCCGTTCTCCCAGGCCGTTGACCGTACATTCCGCCTGACCCGCTCCCGCTCTTATACCCGCGAGGGTATTCGCCACAGCGAGCCCTAAATCGTTATGGCAATGTACGGCAATCACCGCCTTGTCGATATTGGCTGTGTTTTCTTTTATATACTTAACGAGGGCGTACATTTCTTCGGGCGTGGTGTACCCCACGGTATCGGGAATATTTACCGTTGACGCTCCCGCCTCTATCACCTCGCGGAAAATTGTTGCCAGAAATTCCCGCTCCGATCTAGTGGCGTCCTCCGCCGAAAATTGCACATCCGGGCAAAAGTTCCGAGCGTATTTTACCATTTCCACGGCCCGCGCCAAAACATCCTCTTTGCCCATTTTGAGTTTATGCTTCATGTGTATATCGGACGTTGCGATAAAGGTATGTATGCGCGGGTTTGCCGCGTTTTTTAGCGTCTCGACGCAAGCGTCTATATCGGATTTGGCGGCCCTGGCCAGACCCGCGACGCGGGAATCCTTAACCGCTCCGGCTATCGCCCTGACGGATTCAAGATCGCCTTTGGACGAAATGGGAAAACCCGCTTCGATAATATCTACACCTAACGCTTCAAGCTGTTTTGCCGCCTCAATTTTTTCATTAAAATGCATTGAGCAGCCGGGGGCCTGCTCCCCGTCCCTGAGTGTTGTGTCAAAAATCCTGATAATCCTGTTCATACCGCCTTAATATTGCGAAAAATACTAAATAGTGTCAACTATAAATATAATTTTAAAATAGAGATTTTGGATATATAACCGGAGATAAATTACCTGAGAACAACGCTCGTATACCCTGAAACGGTAAGAGCAGATCCGTTCAAAGAGGCCGTGCCTTTTCCGGCATAGCCCCTAACGACGGAAAAAACCGTGTCCGTATAGTCCGCCAAATCAACGGTAATGTCCGTTTCGCCCGTATTATGAAGCACGGCGACCCTGCCGCCGTGGTAATCGGCGGTAAAACCGCCAAAGCCCGTATACCGCGAAAAATCCAGGGGGTTGATTATTCCCCTCGCTATTTCAGGATTCGCCCCGCGCAATCGTATTAATTTTTTGTAGTGGGTGACAAGGCTGTCCTTTTTAGACAATTGGCTTTTTACGCTACCGTTTGTCTGCCTCGCCCTGTCATAAGTGCTGCCCTCGGGATCGGTAACCGTGTCGCTGTCGCCCCATAACATCGCGAGCCTTCTGTTTGCGTCGGTCTCTGCAGTGCCTCTTGAGCCCTTCATGCCTATTTCTTCGCCGTAGTAGATAAAAGGGCTTCCGCTTGAAAGTATGTACAGACTCGCCGCGGTGTGCATCGTATAATCCTGAACATCCAGAAAACCTGCGGCCCTGTCCATGTCATGGTTTGAGATAAACGGGTTTAATATGGCGCGGGGATTTTTTTCCAATACCCGTTTTTGGTATAGCGCCAAACGGTCCGCGAATTCCGTGACGCTGTTCATTCTCTGCGTGGTATAGTAAATATCTCCGCCGGTACCGGACATTGCAAAATCAAAACAGTTTACCGCTTCGTAATAATCCTGAATGGAAATGCTTCCCGCCCAGTTTTCACCCACGATATACACATCGTCCCTGATCTTTCTGCACTCGTCGTTAAACCATTCCAGAAACTGAATATTCTGGTGATCCACGTTGTAGTAGTAATACCTGACAGCGTCCAGCCTGAAGCCCCCTACCCCCTTTTCAAGCCAGAATTTGGCGATATCGATAATTTCGCCGCGTACGTCGGGATTATCCAAATCAAGCTCCGGCATGTACGGGGAGAAATTCCCTTCGTAGTAGTATTGCGTCCCGTCAGGCGTTTTTTCCAGTTCATACCACGCCCTTCCCGCGAGTACAGCCGTTTCTTTTACATAGTATTTCGCGTAACGGTTATCCAAATCCCCCTGCTTTATAGCCTCCTTCGCGGCCAAAAACCAGGGATGCCTTGAGGATGTGTGGTTGATAACCAGGTCGATAATCAGCTTGACGCCGCGTTTGTCACACTCGGCTACAAGCTCTTCCAGGTCTTCCATCGTTCCGTATAACGGATCTATCGCGTAATAATCGCTTACGTCATACTTGTGGTAACTCGGCGAGGGCATAATTGGCATGAGCCATATTCCCTCAATGCCCAAACTCCTGCCTGAAGCGGGTTTACCGTCGTTGAGATAATCCATCCGTTTGATAACGCCCCGGAGGTCTCCCATGCCGTCTTTGTCGGAGTCCGAGAACGCCCCGACAAAGATCTCGTAATAAACGCGATGATTGTCGGCGGCGTTCCCATATTCCCTGTTCGGGACTTTGTATTCCGAACATCCAACGGCAAGATGGATTATTAAGGAAACAAGAAAAAAGGCGTTTCTTTTCTTCTTCAACAATGCCTAACCCTTGACGGAACCGGCCGTAATTCCCTCAACATAGAATTTCTGCATGGAAAGGAACAAGGCCACAATGGGAGTCGCAATCAAAAGACAGCCTGCCGAAAACAGGGTAAATACGTTGGAATCCACCCTTTGCCCGTACAGCATATAATACAGGCCGACGGCGGTCGTGTGAAGCTGCACGTTTTGTTCGCCCAGAATTACCCTTGCCATGATAAAGTCCATCCACGGCGCCATAAATGCCATGAGCGCTACGTAAATAATAATTGGCCGGCTCATCGGCAGGACAACCGAGACGAAAATCCGCCACTGCATCGCCCCGTCAATCTTCGCCGCTTCTATCATGGAATTGGGGATGGTGTCAAAAAAGCCCTTGCCTATGTAAAAGCCCAAACCCGCGCCCACCGAATAAACAAGGACGAGCGCCGTGAGTGACTGGGTAAGACCCAGCGCTTTCAGTATATAGTAGATGGCGATTATCGACATGAACCCCGGGAAAAGCCCCAATATCAACGCGATATTCATTACCGGCTTTCTCATCCTGAATCTCATCTTGCTCATAACGTAGGAAGTGCTCAGGGAAAGCATTGTCGAAAGGATCGTACTGAAAAACGCGACCGTAAGGGTATTCATGACCCATCTGCCGAAATACGTATTGCTAAAGAGGCGCTTAAAATTCTCTATTCCAAAACTTTTTGGGAAATAATGCGACACGACGATCCCAATCAGGTCCCCCCGATCGGTATATTCGACCCTGAACGCGTTAAGCACAACCCACAATATGGGATAAAGCCAGATAATGGCCAGAATAACAAGCACGACATGGACAATCGTGACAGAAACAAATTCGCTTTTTCTAATGCTTCTTGTCATTGGAATGCGTCCTCCTCTTTATAAGCCTTGGTATGACGGTAGGTAATCAGCGTTATTATGGAAGTACACAGGAACGTCATAATTCCTATAAGCGCGCCCAAATTATACTCCCTTTCATCTACCGACAGTTTAAAGAGCCAGGTTACCAAAAGATCGGTAGAACCTGCCTTATAACCTCCGGCTACATTGGGCCCGCCTCCGGTAAGAAGGTAGATAACGTTGAAACTGTTGAAATTGCCAATAAAAGAAGAGATGAGGTAAGGCGTCGTGACAAAGATTATATAGGGCATGGTGATCTTTACCAGACACTTGAAGGGCCCGGCCCCGTCAATCCTCGCCGCCTCGTAAAGATC
>JGI24698J34947_10000210_pt1 | contig 23899 bp, 24 predicted proteins | sample TergutMp193P3_FD_34947 | JGI IMG/M metagenome (IMG submission 34947) | reverse complement strand
GGGGGGGGGGGTATTATCATATTTTCCTTTTTTATCTGTCATTTTGATATTATACTATCTTTACAAAATCCTTTTCAATTTTTGACTTAAACACCGGAGAAACAGAATTAATATCAATTATATCAACAGGATACGGAAGAATAGATTTTTCGAGCAGCGCCGACAGTTTAAATTTCATTGTATCCGTAACAGGTTCGCCATGATTATCAAGGGCAATATCCACATCGGAGAATTTTACGGATTTACCGTTAACTCTGGAACCATAAAGATAAACGGAACAATCAGAAAGTTCTGGAATATTTCTTATAATTGAAACAATAATATTTTTATGCTGTTCTTCAATATGCAGCAACACTGTTTGCTGATTCATTTTTTCTTTTATTTGGGCAAGCTCATATTCAATATCTTCAATAAAAACAGGTATAATTACAGCGACGTTATCCGCGTTAAATTCATCGTAATTATGGCTTNTTNAATTACGCGATTTACGGTATTTATCCCATGTTTCAAGATCGTTTAAAAGAAGCCCTCGTTTGCATCCCAAGCGAATTAATTCATTAAAAAGCATCTCGGATACTTCCGCCCTGCTTGCCTCTGTTTCTGATAAAAACCGCCTCAATATTTTATGAGATAATTCAAAAGTGTATTCAAAGCGTTGAATCACAGAATCTCTAATAAATGTATTGGATATATCTTTTTGATATTCTACCCAGGCTTCTTTTAATGTTACTAACGATTTTTCCAGCGATTCGGTTATTAATTCCACGTATTTATTTCCCTTATTACCTCAATCATTCTGTCAATCATTTCTTCCGTCATACCCGGATAGACGCCAATCCAGAAAGTGTCGTTCATAATCCTGTCCGTTACATCCAAATTTCCCACTATGCGATACCCTGTGCCGGACTTTCGTATCTCGTCAAAACATGGGTGCTTGACAAGGTTTCCCGCAAAAAGCATCCGTGTTTGGATATTTTTGCTTTCGATATGTTGAACCAGTCTGTTGCGGCTAACGCCGTCTTTACAGGTTATCAAAAACCCAAACCAGCTTGGATCTGAATTGGGGGCGGCTTCCGGCAAAATCAGCTTGTTCTGTAAATTATTCAAACCTTCGCGCAGACGCTGCCAGTTTTTCTTACGCTTTTCAACAAAAGAGGGAAACTTTTCCAATTGAGCACAGCCGATTGCGGCCTGCATATCGGTGGCTTTTAAATTGTACCCCAAATGGCTGTAAACGTATTTGTGGTCATACCCAATCGGCAGATCGCCGAACTGTTTGTCAAAACGGTGTCCGCAAAGATTGTCCTTTCCTGAAGGACAGACACAGTCACGGCCCCAATCGCGCAAGGAACGGATAATTTTATGGAGCTGGGGATCAGAAGTATAAACAGCGCCGCCTTCGCCCATTGTCATGTGATGCGGGGGATAAAAACTGGAAGTTCCAATGTCGCCGATGGTTCCGGTGAACCTTTTAGCGCCGTCAATGGTATAGGTTGAACCAAGCGCGTCACAGTTGTCCTCAACCAACCACAGGTTATGGGCAGAACAAAAGGCTTTGACTGTTTGTAGATCAAAAGGATTTCCAAGAGTATGGGCAAGCATCACCGCTTTTGTCTTTGGCGACAGGGCTTTTTCAAGTAACGAAACATCAATGTTATATTGAGGGATAGTAACATCCACAAATACCGGTATTGCGCCAAATTGCAAAATTGGAGTAACGGTGGTAGGGAAACCCGCGGCAACAGTGATTACTTCGTCTCCGCGCTTAATTGCCCGATCCCCTAAGAGCGGAGATGTTAGGGCCATAAAGGCAGCAAGGTTAGCTGACGAGCCGGAATTGACCAGCGAACAGAAAGGAATTTGAAGATAATTGGCAAGCTGCTTTTCAAAGAGATCGGTGTAGCGTCCTGATGTAAGCCAGAACTCAAGGGAACTGTCAACAAGGTTTACCATTTCACGCTCATCAAAAACTCTTGAAGCGTAGGGAATGCGATCTCCTTCCTTGTATGGTGGTTTTTGCATGAAGGTTTTGTAGTATTCTTTTACACTGTCAAGAATATGCTGAGATGCCTGTTCTTTAGTTATGGATTCAAACATTAAATTCTCCAAAATATTCCTGCATCTGTTTTTCAATACATGAAAGCCGTTTATCGTCAGTTCCGGCTTTGGCAAACTCCACTGTCTTTTCAACCGCTGTTTTAATATCCCAACGAGGTTTCCAGCCTAGCACAGCTTTTGATTTTGAACAGTCAAGTTTAAGAAAATTCGCCTCGTGAGGGCCGCGGTCTCCCTGTATTCGCCAAGCCGCGCCTTGCCCCCACGCGCCGCAGAACAGGCTGACCAGTTTTTCGTTTGTAACGCAGCTTTCGTCATCAGGACCGAAATTGTATGAACCTTCCAGGGTTTTGTCGTTATATTGTTTTTTAGCCAGAAGAAGATAGCCCGACAGACATTCCAGTATATGCTGATAGGGGCGGGTAGAGCAGGGATTTCGTATAACGATCTCCGTTCCAACTTCCATTGCGCGTACGCAGTCAGGGATAATTCTATCTTCAGCATAATCGCCGCCGCCTATCACATTGCCGGAACGGGCAGTGGAAATTGCGGCGGTATTTTTATCATTAAAAAAAGAATTACGATAGCTAGATGTTACTAATTCACTACAGGATTTGCTGTTGGAATACGGATCGAATCCGCATATATTTTCATTTTCGCGGTAGCCCCAATGCCACTCTCTGTTTTCGTATACCTTGTCGGTAGTAACATTTACAAATGATTTTACCGACGTGGTGATTCGTACCGCCTCAAGAATATTTACCGTTCCCATAACATTTGTTTCATACGTAAGAACAGGTTCAAGATAAGAACGCCGTACTATAGGCTGTGCCGCAAGGTGGAATACTATGTCCGGTTTTGCTTCGCGCATTATTTGAATTAAATTATCCAAGCTGCGTATATCACCGATAATAGAACGCATTTTTTTTTCTAAACCAATTTGACTAAAAAGCGACGGCGTTGTAGGCGGGTCAAGAGCATATCCGGTAACTTCGGCTCCAGCTTTTAAAAGGATTTGGCATAACCATGTCCCCTTAAAGCCTGTATGCCCTGTTAAAAACACTTTCCTGTTTTTGTAAAAATCAAGCATTATTTTCGCCAAAGCGACCAGGGAGATGTTCCATTTGTCCACATATCAGTTAATTCATTTTTGTCACGTAATGTATCCATCGCCCGCCAGAAACCTGTATGTTTATAGGCGTTGAGCTGCCCTGTTTCCGCAAGGCGTTCAAGCGGCTGCCTTTCCAGTACTGTCGCGTTCCCTTCATTTAAATAATCAAACACCCTCGGCTCCATAATGAAAAATCCGCCGTTAATCCATGCGCCGTCACCGTCAGGCTTTTCTTTAAATGTTTTAACAGCGCCTTCACTGTTTATTTCAATCGAACCAAAACGACCGCCAGGTTGAACAGTTGTTAATGTTACCAGTTTCCCCGCTGTGTTGTGGCATTTAATAAGTTCAGACATATTAATATCGCTTACCCCGTCACCGTATGTAAGCATAAAGCGTTCATCACCGAGAATGTTTTTTGCTTTTAACAACCGTCCCCCAGTCATTGTATCAGGTCCGGTATAAAGCATGGTTACTTTCCATGGTTCTGTCCGGTGGTTGTGTATTTCCACAGAATTTTGCGCCATATCTACCGTAATATCCGAATATCGAAAATAATAGTTTATAAAATATTCTTTAATTATATGGGATTTATATCCTGTAAGGATAATAAAATCGTTATACCCCCAGTACGAATATGTTTTCATGATATGCCATAAAATAGGGCGTCCGCCTATTTCTACCATGGGTTTTGGTATTAAATTTGTTTCTTCAGAAAGGCGGGTTCCAAAGCCACCGGCTAAAATTACTACTTTCATAAAAATATTCCTTAAAAATTCTGGCTAATTTCCCATGGAAGAATAGGACATAATATACCTGGTTTGCCTGTTTCAAAATAAGGCGAATCGCTAAGACCGCCAAGTATCTCAAAATAAACAGAAGGCGAATTAACTCCCGGCTGAAATAACCATTGAATATTATGTAAACTAACAAATAGTTCAGCTCTATATCTACCTTCATTCAAAAATCGTTTTGGTATTCTGCTTCTAAAGAGACATTCCCCCAATTTTAGCTTTGGCCAATCGTTTTGTGAAACATCAGTTTGATGGGACCAGTATAATAAAAGATTATCTTCATTGTATAGCGCATACCCGATACAAAAAGCAGGATCTATATTTTTTATTATGCCTTTAATATTAACCCATAAATCTTTTTTATTTGAATTCGCGCCCTTTAAAAGATTCATATCACTGTCTGTTATAAATAAACTAAGAGGTTTAAAATATTGATTATCCGGTTCCTTTCCGTTACTTACCCATTCACATTGTAAAGTATTATAATCCGGCTGATCATAAAAAAAATATTTCTTTATTACCATTTTTATATCATCTGATTTAAAAAATATTTCGCCATTTTGCAATATAAAACCGTTATTACAAAGCTTCTCCACAGCCTGCATATTATGACTCACAAAAAATACTGTCCTCCCTTCACCTGTACTCAAATCCTGCATTTTCCCCAATGCCCTTTTCTGAAACTCCGCGTCTCCCACGGCCAGCACTTCATCGGCAATGAGTATGTCGCTGTCCAGATGGGCTGCTACGGCAAAGGCCAACCGTACAAACATGCCGCTGGAATACCGTTTAACCGGAGTATCTATGTGGCGTTCAATCCCGCTAAATTCAATAATTTGATCAAGTTTTTCATCAATACGACGTTTTTTCATACCAAGGATTGCGCCGTTAAGGTAGATATTTTCCCTGCCTGTTAGTTCACCATGAAAACCTGTGCCAACTTCAAGAAGGCTCGCGATTTTCCCCTTGATTTTGGTAGTCCCTTCGGTAGGAGCTGTAATGCGGGAAAGAATCTTTAACAGGGTACTTTTGCCTGCGCCATTCTTGCCTATAATACCAATGCGGTCTCCCTGCTTTATGTCAAAACTAATGTCTTTTAATGCCCAGAAGTGATCTTTATCGCCTGAGTATTTATTTTCGCCAATTTTGGAGTTTGGATCTTCTTTCCCGAATTTTAACGCGAAGAAAGTCTGTAAATCCTGCCATAAGGTTCCGTTGTTTATAACCCCAAGACGGTACATTTTTGAGAGGTGTTCAACTCGTACTGCTATATCAGACATTTACGTTTTTTATTTTATCCGTTCATCATATCAAATACGATACGATTAATATCCTCGCGAAATTCATCCCAATCAGGTTTTTTTACCCATGCAATAGTTTCAAATTCACTTTTGGGCATACTTGTCAAAATTTCGCTAATATAGATATATTCAAGACCCGCTTCTTTCTGCCGTGCTTCGTGAATTATCGTTGACCAATCGATAGTTTCATGCAGGGCAATTTCCCGAATATCTACAATATCTTTGGCAGCATACCTGAAAATAGCGGATAATTTATTGGAAAGCATATTCCGAATAGAATCTGTACGGTAGAATAAACTGGTTTGGATGATTTCGCCAAAATGGGGAACTCTATCATTAACAAAATCCAGTTTTAATATTGCTTCCGAATCTTTCCCTACCTTAACTGTAGTAAAGTCTTTGACCCTTGTATATTCATTTTTGGTACTCCAGACAAAACCATCTTCATGAAGTAGTGCAAAAACTTTATCTAACTGTTCGTTGTAAATTTGAGAATTATTTACAAAAAAATCCAAATCATCAGAATAACGGTGATTGTAATAAGCACGGCTAAGTGCTGTACCCCCGGTTAGAAAAAAATCTGTATCGCTCCGATTTAAAATATTCATCACCCCATCTTGCAGGGGGTAAAGGTTCTTTTCGTAATACTGCGAGGGCAAAATCAAAATGATACCTCCTGTTTTTTGGCCATATACGTTTTGCAATTTCCGTTGTGTATAATTCCTTAATCGCTTCAACTCCCCAAAGAGCCGTTACATAATGCCAGGGGAGGCGTTCCAGTGAGCGCACAAAAAGTTTATCTCTGGTAAATGCGCCTGAAGATATAAGTTTTCCTTCGATTACCTCAAGCATATCTTCCGGCTTGTCAAGATAATCCCAATTCAGGGAGCGCATAAGTTTAATTTTTTCTTCATCTGCTAAGTTCAACATCTTTACACCACGTCAATAAAGTTCCGCTCGTTCTGGTTGAAAAGTATAAGCCCGCAAATTACCAGTAAAACGGCCATTCCCAAACTTGCAAGTATCATGGGACTGCTAATTGAGGCGGAGCCGAAGAGCCATAGGCGGAACAGTTCTATGGGGGCGCATACGGGGTTTGCGTAAGCTAACCAGTTGAAGCGTTCAGGGATTTCTGAAAGCGGGTATACTACAGGCGTCGCGTACATGGCAAGATTAAGGGCAAAGGTTACAAGGTTTTTTAGATCGCGGTATTTGGTGGTTAATGACGATATTACCAGTCCTGCCCCGACGCCGATGGCCGCAAGCCAAATAATTAGAAACGGGAAAAGAAGCATGAACCATGACGGCTGTAAAGGCGCACCGGTTAATAAAAAGTATATAAAGATAAAAATCAGCATGACAAATTGAACGGCAATTTTGATGCTGTTGCTGAATACATAGTTAATGGGAATTACAAGGCGCGGAAAATATACTTTTCCGAATATGTTGGAATTTGAAATAAATAAATTGCAGGAATCGTTAAAACATCCGGCAAAGAAAGTCCAAAGCATGGTTCCCGAATAGTAAAAAAGAGTGTGGGGGATGCCGTCGGTCCCGATGTTGGCAAGCCTTCCGAAAACAAACGTGTACATTACTGTAGAAATAAGCGGATTGATAACAAACCATAACGGCCCCAATATTGTCTGTTTGTATTGAGTGACAAAATCTCTTTTAACAAAGAGGAAGATCAAATCGCGGTAACGGATCAGCTCCCGAATCTGCAGATCCAGAAGTTTGCGTTTGGGAGTAATTATCAATGACCAGTTTTCTTTTTCAGCCATACTGAATTTTTTCTAACGCGCTCCGTAATTTTTTTCTACCCAGAGCCGGTACTCTCCGCTGCGTATACCGTTAATCCATTCCCTGTTGGACAGATACCATTTAACAGTTTTCCCAAGCCCTTCCTCAAAACTGGCTGTCTGTTTCCAGCCAAGTTCGCGTTTTATTTTGGAACAATCTATCGCATAACGGCGGTCGTGTCCGGGACGATCTTTTACATAGGTAATTGTTTTTCGTATTTCCGCCGGATCGAGTTTTGCTTTTGCGGCAACAATATCAATCAGCGCGTTCAGGAGTTTGATGTTCTCCCATTCGTTTTCGCCGCCGATATTGTATTTTTCTCCCGTTTTGCCATTGCACATAATGTTCCAAACTGCCGAATTGTGATCCTCTACATACAGCCAGTCGCGGATATTTTTCCCGTCGCCGTAAACAGGCAGAGGTTTTCCTTCAAGCATATTGAGGATCATCAGGGGAATGAGTTTTTCAGGGAACTGGTAAGGGCCGTAATTGTTTGAACAGTTGGAAAGTGTAACAGGCAGGCCGTAGGTGTGGCTGTATGACATTACCAGATGATCGCTTGCCGCCTTGCTTGCGGAATAGGGCGAACGCGGATCATAGGGCGTAGTTTCAAGAAAGAAGCCCGTTTCGCCAAGAGAGCCGTAAACCTCGTCTGTGCTGACGTGGTGAAACAGCGTATCAACCCTGTCTTTCCATAAGTTAAGCGCAGTGTTCAGAAGGTTAAATGTTCCCATAATGTTGGTTTTTATAAAGGCTTCCGGTTCTAAAATGGAGCGGTCTACATGGCTCTCCGCCGCAAAATGCACCACTGTATCGATTTCGTATTTTTTGAACAGCGTCTCTACAAGCGTACTGTCGCAAATATTTCCATGCTCAAAAAAATAGCGGGCATCGGCGGCATTACCGTATTTTTCTTCAATATCCGCAAGGCTCTTTTTGTTTCCGGCATAAGTGAGAGCGTCAAGGTTAATTATTCTTCCTGAGAAACCGCCGGATTTTTCCAGTAAAAAGCGGATAAAGTTGCAGCCGATAAATCCCGCGCCGCCCGTTACGAGTATATTTTTTAGTGCGCGCATTGATTCAAATATTCCTTTAAACTTTCATGCCAGGGCGGAATTGTAATACCCAGCGCAGTTTTTATTTTTTTTTTATCAAGCACGGAATATGCGGGACGTTTTGCCCTGGAAGGATACTCCGCGCTTGTACAGGGTTTGACAGAGCAGTCTTTATGAATCAGCCCCATGTTTTTTCCCTGCGTATAAATTTCTTTGGCAAAATCAAACCAGCTTATATTACCTTCATTTGTATAATGATAAATGCCGTAAGGTATTTCTTTGCCGTTTTCAACTTTATTGATTAATAAAAGTATCAGCGAAGCTAAATCAAAGGCCCATGTAGGGCTTCCGCGCTGATCGTCCACGACTCTGACTTCGCCGCGATCATTCATAAGCCTGAGCATGGTTGCTACAAAATTATTTCCGTATTTTCCGTACAACCACGCTGTACGGATTATAAACGATTTGGGATTATTTTCAGTTACGGAGATTTCACCGTCCCGTTTGGTAAGACCGTAAACTCCGGCGGGATTGGTTTTGTCATCTTCTTTGTAAGGACGTAAAGAAGATGTTTTGCCGCAGATGATTCCATTTCCGTCAAAGACATAATCGGTAGAGAGATGTATGAGAGCTGCCCCGATATTTTTTGCGCAGGAAGCGATATTGGCGGCTCCCAATGCATTCAGCATTCGGCATATATCAGCGTCATCCTCCGCTTTGTCAACGGCTGTGTAAGCCGCGCAGTTGACTATCCATTTTACAGGTTTGTCTTTGGCAAAATTATCAAGCGCCGCAGGATCTGTTATGTCTATCTCGCGATCGGTAGATACAAAAGCAGACCCTGACTTTTCCAGAAGCATGGAAAGTTCTGTTCCTAACATTCCCTTGCAGCCGGTTAGCCAGATCATTTTATTTTTTCCGCGTTAAACAGCGGCAGTTTCTTGTCCTTTTCGGAAAGTATGTATTCCATCCCGATATCCGGCCATTCGACGCCGATAGAGGGGTCGTTCCACAGTAAACCGCCTTCATCTTCAGGATGATAAAAGTCCGTGCATTTGTAGGCAAAAACCGCTTTCCCGCTTAGTACAAGAAAACCGTGCGCAAAACCTTCGGGAATGTAATACTGATTCTGCTTTTCGCCGCTCAGGATAACGCTGTGCCACTTCCCGAATGTCGGGGAAGAGGGACGCAGGTCAACGGCAACGTCAAAGATTTCGCCTTCAATAGACCTGACCAGTTTGCCCTGCGGATGGGTTTTTTGAAAATGCAGGCCGCGCAATACGCCCTTTGCGGAGCAGGACTGGTTATCCTGAACAAAATTTTTTGTAATGCCTACAGCCTCAAAATCACGCCGGGAGAAAACCTCAAAAAAATAACCCCGGTTGTCCGAGAATACTTTCGGCTGTATCTCAAAAAGACCCGCAATAGAGCAGGGCGAAAAAGCGAATGGCATCAGGCGTTCTCCGCTATATATTTAAGGTAACTGCCGTATTCGGTTTTATATTCAGCCGCAATTTTTAAGAGTTCGTTATTTGAAATCCAGCCGTTGTTATACGCTATCTCTTCTATGCAGGAAACGTACATTCCCTGTCGTTTTTGTATTGTTACAATAAAATTTGACGCTTCCAGAAGGCCGTCATAAGTGCCGGTGTCCAGCCACGCCATGCCCCTGCCAAGAATTTCTACGGAAAGCCGCCCTTTTTCAAGATACGCGTTGTTTACGGCGGTAATTTCAATTTCGCCGCGGGCGGACGGTTTTACGCTTTTCGCGATCTGTACAACATTGTTATCGTAAAAGTAAAGGCCGGGAACCGCGTAATGGGATTTTGGTTTGGCAGGTTTCTCCTCGATTGAAAGCGCTTTGCCGGATTCGTTAAACTCTACAACGCCGTAGGAAGCGGGGTCTTTCACATAATAGCCGAAGATAGCGCCGCCGCCGTTATCTGTTATTTGCGCCGCCATGTTTCGCAGTGTCTGGCTAAAACCCCTGCCGTAAAAAACATTGTCGCCGAGTACAAGGGCGCAGTTATCGCCGCCAATAAACGCGTCTCCTACGATAAAAGCGTCGGCAAGACCCCTCGGGCTTTCCTGAATCTTGTACTCAAAACGCATACCAAGCCATGCGCCTGTGCCGAAAAGTTCTTTAAACAGGGGAAGATCGCGCGGGGTAGAGATGATCAGAACTTCGCGTATGCCTGCCAGCATCAGTACCGAAAGAGGGTAGTAGATCATCGGCTTATCGTACAGGGGGAGAATTTGTTTTGAGACGGCCTTTGTTATCGGATAAAGCCTTGTGCCTGAGCCGCCGGCAAGAATTATACCTTTCATCTGTTTATTCCTAATAATGAAGTTCAGTCCCGATAAATATTTCTATCGGGCCTCTTCCTTTCTTATTCAATATTCTGTATACATCCGTAGCGGCTGATACGCGCAAAAACAGGCTGCGGAAGAAGATGGGGAAAACAATTATTTCAATGCCGCCGGCGACATATAAATTGTTAAAGCCGTGGAGACTTCCGGTTCTTGGGTCGTGGGAAAAGGCGGCGTCAATTATCGGGGCGATGTGAAGATCAAAATCAAATATGCGCAATTTTTCATTCGTGAGCCATTCGGACAGCCTGAACTTTAAAACTCTGAACGACAGATCGAGGTTCAGGGAAAGTATATAATCCGCGTAAATATCGCCGTCCAAAACGCCGCGAAGCACGCTCCCGGCATTATCATTGGGGCCGTTGATCCATTGACTGTACCTTATACGGGCGGAAATGCCGAAATAATCGGTAATAATAAAATGACCTTTGCCTGTAATACTGTAACTGGCTGACAGCGGCTGGCCGTCAACACTGGCGGTATAAAAACTGTAACCAAAAGAATTATCTATACTGGCGGAATATCCGCTTAGAAAATTGCCAATCCAGTCAATACGTCCAAAACCAATACTATGACCAAAACTCAAAGAAGGCCATTTTCTGTATTCAGCAAGGGGCCATTGTGGAAATTCATGGGGGAAAACTGCGGAGAATCTCAGAGTGTATGAAAGTCCGCCGTAATCGCCTATTTCAACGTCTAAAGGTATATTCCATGAAATGTAGGGATTGCTGGACATAAAAATCCCTTCCTGGAAATCTCCGAAAAGGGGTTTGTAATCGTCGGAGTTTTCATCGTTGTAAACAAGCGATTCTTCAAAACCAAGCGTAATGGTGGTTTCTTTTACGGGCAGTTTTACAGATAAACCTGTAACGTTTCTGTAATAAATGGGCTGACCCATGTCAGGACGGTAATCAAAAAAGTGATCAAAATTAAAATTCCAGCTGAGGCCGAAAACCTCAAAAGGGATGTCGGAGTCCAGCATAAAATTGAAAAAATTCCGTTCCTCATTATCGTATTGATATCCCAAATCAAACCTGAGAGCGTTCATTGTGCCAAGGAAATTATAGTCCCTCGCTTTTATGGTTATGTCCCAGCCGGAATTGGAATCGTACTGCGGTCTGGGAATTGCGATTATATTCCATGTATCTTCGACATATATTACAAGATCAACGGGATATTTTCCGTCTTCCCGCATTTGGCCTATCGTATAATCAATTCTGACGTTATCTTTTAAAACTCTTTCGTTAATCAACAGCTGGGTTTTATCCTGAATATATTTTTCCAGGCCGGAAAGCCCTGTTATTTCTTCTCCCGCAATCAATTCGGCGGCGTTGATCAACGCAAAATGGCGCGTTATGCCTTTGACATTAAAAACAAAAGAGTCAATCACAAATACAGAGTCTTGCCGATACTCGGCTTGCCGATATTCAGGATTGTTCTGATTTCTATCTTCAGCGGAAGCCGTATTTCCTTCCTGGCTAAAACATGGAACAAGAAAAATACACAGAAAAACCAGCAAAAGTATGATTCGTATTTTCATGAGCATAAACCGCCTTTCAGTATATTTTCAAGTATTTTCATTTCATTTTCAGTTTCAAGAACAACATGACGCGCGCTTTTTTCATCGGGAACTATAAAAACAAGACGGCCGCTTTTTTTCTTCTTGTCGCTTTTCATGGCGTTAAGGAGCGTGTCCGCGCCGCCTGAAAACGGGTGAGGGCAGGAGAGGTCATAGCCGAACTTCCGCATTAACTCCGTGATTTTTCGCGCTCTTGTCTGCGGCGTGATTCCCAATTCACAGCCAAGCTCGCAGGAACGGGCAATGCCCCACGCGACAGCTTCGCCGTGCGAGATCCTGCCCAGTCCCGCGGCGGCTTCCAGCGCATGGCCGAAAGTATGCCCCAGATTAAGGAGCATTCGTTTTCCCGATTCGCGCAGATCTTCCGTTACAATCGCGCCCTTAAGTAAAACCGCCCTTTCGATACATTCACGCAGCGTCTGTGTATCCGAAGATTTAACTGAATTGTAAAATCCGCATATAGAAGCGCCGCAAGCGGTTCCCGTATGTAACTGCATGATTTTGTCAAGAAAATCATCCCCGTCAAGGACTGCGGTTTTAATCAACTCGGCCATTCCGCTTTTCCATTCCCTTTCAGGAAGAGTGGAAAGGCTTTCAAGCGGGATATAAACATTTTCCGCAGGGTAAAAACTGCCGACAAGATTCTTGACGCCGAAAAGGTCAAATCCGGTTTTGCCGCCTACCGATGCGTCTACCATGCCGAGCAGGGTAGTGGATACCAAAACAAGGCGGCAGCCGCGCATATATATCGAAGATGCAAAGCCGCACAGATCGCCGATAACGCCGCCGCCGATACCGATAAAAATTCCGTCTCTTCCAAGACCGGCCGCAGAGGCGGCAGACAGTATTTCCCGGACAGACTCCCAGTTTTTATTTTCCTCGCCGCTTTTTAAAACGCACAATGGGACGCCGGATTGTCCGGCAATTTTAGCGGCGATGCTACGGGTGTTTTCATCGGCGACTAAAAGCGGCCTTAATTCTCCGCTTCCAAAGCCAAGATCGTCTGAAATCTTTTTGAGGAGTGGAACTTCCCGGCTGAAAAATACGTTTGAACAGTATTCGCCAAATTTAAATATCATCAAAAACCGAATTTTTTGGAAAAAAATACATTCCTGAAGTAAACAGGAATAAAATGAGAAAAATAGACGCCGAAAAAACATATTCCGGCCACCGCTTGACGCACCGGCGGCCGAAACACGCTCAATGAGACCGGCGATTGTTAATTAAAGCTGTCCTATAATATGGAATTTCAGGCAACTTTCAATAATAACATATCATAAATCATTCGTTTTATCAAGTAAAGGGGTATTTTTGGGCGGATCTTACTCTGTAAGGTTATAGACATTTTCTTCAATGCCGGCAAGAAGGGCATTTTTGGTAAATTCGCTGATATCACGCTTATCGCGCAGAAATTCAACCCAGTTTTCGATAAAATCATCCGCCGTTCTGCGGCTTATCGGCAGATATTTCCCGTTCAGAATATCCTCGCCGTTTTTATTGCGGATAATGGAATCGGCTTTATAAACAACCCTTATGTCGGAAAGGACGCTCTTATGGGCGTTCGCCATAAAAACAAGCGCCTCACTGTTAAAAAAATCTTCAGGAAAAAATTTTTTATATACCGAATAATCCCATTGATGAAGGGGCAGCCTTATTCGAGTCAGCAGTTCCTGGTTTTCAAGGACGGAGTGTTCTTCTTTTGAGTGAAAGCGCGAAGCGGAAAGCCAGCGGGAACTGTGAGCGTTGCGAAGCTCGTATTGCGCGTCAAGGGCGGTAAGGGCGGTAGAGACATCAAGAAGGCGGGAAGTGCAGCAGATATTTCCGCCTATAGTGGCGATGTTTCTGAGCTGAACTCCCCCGATATTTTCAAGACAGATGCGCAGAATATCGGGAACTACTTTTCCAAGCCAGATAATTTTATTCAGTTTTGCCATTGAGCCTATTTCAATATAGTGTTCCGTCCTTGTGATTCGGTGAAGCTCCTGAAGATTATCAAGGCTTATGATTACCGGTTGAAGTTTTAGAACACTTTTTCCCTGCTTCCAGGTAAAATCGGTGCCTCCGGCAAAAAGGACTGCGGCGGGGAAACGGTTCCACGCGGAAAAAAGTTCGTGGAAGGATGACGGGGAAAAAACCTGGTTAAGAGGCGCGTCCATAAAGCCTCCTCTCGCGGATACCGGCGATGACGTTTACAGCCTCAACAAGCCTTTCTACATTCGTACAGCGGCACTTAATGCCGGAAAATCCCAGAAGAATTTCCTCTTTGGAGGGATTAGGGACTCTGTCAAGAAGAGCCTCCGTACAGAGAATTTTTCCGGATTCGCAATAACCGCAATTTCCCAGATGCACCTGCCTGAAGCCTGTCATTATTTCCTGATACTCAATTGTCTGCGAGAAACCTTCTATTGTGATGATCTCGCTGCCCCTTAATTTAAACGCAGGGATAAGGCAGGCAAGACTCACCTGCCCGTCAAATATAACGGTACAGGCTCCGCAATGCCCCGTAAGGCAGCCGGATTTCGCGCCGAACAGGGCAAAACTCCCGCGCAGTATGTCAATTAATCTTATGCCGGCTTCGGTACGTACAATAACGTCTTCTCCGTTTAAAATAAAATTGATCGTCATTTCGTCCCCTGCGCGGACACGGTATTTCTGAACCGTACCATTTCCCAAATATCCCTTTTTTTGAGCGGAATAGATTTAAAACAGTAATCCATTGCCTGCGAAACGGCCTGCAAAAAAGCGGCCGGTATGCATGTAAAGGGAAGCTCTCCAATTCCTTTTGGGTCGGAACAGCTTCCGTGAAGAAAATCAACGTAAATAGGCGGAATATACGCGGGAGAGGGAATTGCGAAATTATTAAATTGGTATTTAGGCAGGAGACCTTCGGAGTACTCGATGTTTTCCGTGAACGCCCAGCCCAGCGCCTGCACCGCGCTGCGGGTGACGCATCTTCTCGACCTGTTTTTGGAGATAATTTTTCCGCCGTCTATAGCGAGCCAGACGCCGCGTATTTTCGGTATACATTCGACCAGGTCTATCGCAACTTCCACTACGGCGGCGGCCATGCCAAGTTTTAAGAAGCCGCTTATGTCAATGTTTTTCCCCTCGTGCGGCAGAAAGCGTCCGTCCCACAAAAAGCCGTTTTGCGGCTTTACCGAACGGCGCACAGTTATGGGAAGAGGATCATGAAAACGCTGTTTCCTGATTGCGTGACAGCATTTTTCAACCATCTTTGTGATGATTGTGATATTCCTTGAAGCGCAGGAGGGGCCGCAGTCGGGAGCCTGAATGTTTTTCAAGCGTACCAATCCGGGATCGATTGACAATATTTCCGAAGCCACACGGGACCATATTTTTTCGTAATCCTCGTCCGAACTTGTAATGCTTGTTTTTATCTCCAGAATACTTTCTTTTGTCAGCGTTACTTCAATGCCGTACGCGCCCTTATCGCTTTCGTGGTACAAAAGATCGCTGCCCTGAAATCCAAGCGCTATTCCAACGCCCCTGGGATACTCCTTTCTATCGGTACTTTTTCCCTTGCGGCTCTTGCGCAAGAGTTCGTAAGAAGCCCACTTTCTGTAATAATCGCTCATCTTCGCGGCCGATTCTATAAGCTCTTCGCCGGAAACATGGTTTCTTGACGACAGGCCGGAGGGCAGTATCAGGCGGGAATCAACGCGGTTTTTCCGCCACTGCGCCGGGTCTTTGTTAACCATGTCCGCGATCTGGGAAACATGGCGTTCCATCGCGAAAAAACCCTGAGCAAGGCCGAAACCGGAATAGGCTCCCTGTGGAGGAATATTTGTCCTGTTTGCCCTGGCAGTCAGCTTGAGGTTATTGATTTTGTAGTAACCAAGGCTTCCAAGGCAGATTTGATCCAGTATTTCCTGTCCGTTAACCGCGTAAGCGCCAAGGTTAACAGAAATATCAATCTCGGCGGCGGTAATATTGCCTTTTTCGTCAATAGTGCTTGCGATGTCAATATTCGCGTTACAGCGTTTTGGAGAGTATAGAAAATCTTCTTCCCTGTTTAGGATAAGGCGGACGGGTTTTTTCGTGAGAAATGTTCCTAACGCCGCGTGTGAAGCGACAAGCGACGGATACCATAATTTTCCGTCCATGTGAATATTGAGGGAAGTAGGTTCGACACAAACGCCGGCAGGATCAATTCCCAATGCCCTTGCGACAGAACGCTTTACATGATACGGCCATTGGGTGGCCGTTCTTACAACAAGGATATTATCGTTTTTTTTGTTTTTTTGATCCTTTTTTTCTTCATCACTTCTGAAAAAGGTTACGGCTCCGACAGGTTCGGCGTACCAGTGATCCTGAATCCCGGTACTGTAACTGTTTGCGACAATTTTCCCGGCTTTTACAAAAGCTCCCTGCGTATCTCCGATTTGCAGTTCCCTTACCGCCGCCGGAGTTTCGCTGTCGTTGTCGCAGGCAAAGACAGGTTTGAATACATCGCAAATAACCTGACAATTTGAGGCAATTTCTTCCAGCTTGATCTTGTCAGGCCCGACAAGAAGCGCCGCGGGTTCTCCGGCATAGGAAACATTTCCATCCGCGAGAATTGGGATATCGGTATCATCAAGCCTGTTCTCACCGGGAATATCTCTGGCCGTTATAAGAATGTAGTTATGCGGAAGTTTTGGAACCTGTATCAGCCTGATAAAACCCTTAGGGATGGGGGATCTGATAGTCACAGCGTACAATAAATTGTGAGGGTAGATGTCTTTCAGAAAAGAGGGAGCTTCCATTTATGAAAATTGTATTTAGATTTTAAAAAATTTTCAATCAGGCTGATATAAGGGAAAAGGTCTCTTTTTTCAGGATTTTTTTCAGTAACTCGGCGCTGCGGTAGGCTCCGGGATAGGAAGGGTCGAATTTGCAGATAGGGCGAAGTTGTTCAACAAGATTTTTAATGTCGAAGGAAAGCGGCTTTTTTCTTTTTATGCGAAGGATACGGCTGTACTCGGTTTCAGACGGTTCTTCATCCTGCGCCCAAAGACATTCATCGAGACGCTCTCCGGGGCGCAGTCCTATATACTCGATCCTGATTTCGCTTTCAGGCTCATAGCCGTGAAAACGGATCAACTGTTCGGCCAAATCGCGGATGCGCACAGGCTCTCCCATATCAAGAATGTAAAGACTGCCGCTTTCGCCTACGCCGCCCGTTTTAAGCACAAGAGAGCAGGCTTCGCTTATCGTCATAAAAAAACGGCGCACGTCGGGGTGGGTAACGGTAACAGGGCCGCCCTTTTCAATCTGCTGCTGGAACAGGGGTACAATAGAGCCGCGTGAACCGAGCACATTGCCGAAGCGGACTACGACAAAATTCGGCCCGCCTTTAGCGGCGGCGTCCAATACCATCTGTTCGCACAAATATTTTGACACGCCGTAAACGGAGACAGGCTCCACAGCCTTATCGGTAGAGATATGCACAAAGCGTTTTACTCCGTATTTTACGGCGGCCTTTATTAAATTTTCAGTCCCAAGGACGTTGTTTTCTATGGCAGCCACAGGGTTTTCTTCCATCATGGGAACGTGCTTGTATGCCGCCGTGTGAAAGACCGCGTCCGCTTTTAACTGGCTGAGAATATAATCAACATAGTCGGGGTCTTTTAAATCGCCGATTACAGGCACAATGGCGGCTTTTTCGCCGACGCCCTCTTCCTGCAAGAGACGCAGTTCCCTGTCAATCTGATAGATCGAATTTTCACCGTGCCCCAAAAGGTAGAGTCTTGCAACTCCTCCTGAAAGAAGCTGGCGGCACAGTTCGCTGCCGATAGAACCGCCGGCTCCGGTTACAAGAACGCGCTTGCCGCGAAGGTAGGCGAGGCTCTGTTTCAGGTTAATTGTTACGGGGTTCCTTCCAAGTAAGTCCTGAAGGTCTATGGAGCGCGTCTGTATAAGGTGGGCGTCTCCTTCAATTATTTGGGAAATTCCGGGTAGAATACGGATTTGCTGGAAACCCGCTTTTTTAAGGATAGTGTAGAGTTCTTTTAAATATTCCCTGCCGGCGTTTGGTATGGCAATTATCGCTTCATCCGCCGGATTCATCCGCAGAAGTATGGCGACATCCCTTATAGGGCCGAGAACAGGTATCCCGTCGATTCTCCGTCCGATTTTTTCCGGGTCGTCGTCGAGGAACGCGACAACTTCGCCGAAAATCGCTTTTTTTGTTATTTCATTGGCGAGAGTGCGCCCGGCAAACCCGGCGCCGATAATATATAGCCGTTTTGACTTTTGCGTTACCTTGCCCCCCCTGGCTGTACCGACCCGATAACTTCGAAGGCAAGATCAATTGAAAATGAATCGTTGTATAAATCCAGCATGATCTTTGCCCTCCTCTTTCTTCTATCGACCTTTATTATCCTTCCCTCAAGACCCATTAGCGGTCCTTCGACAATAATTATCCGGGAATTTTCATCAAAATAAACTCTTGATCTTCCGGCTATTGCGCCTGTGTTTTTAATGAAGTGCAGCACCAGTTCCAGGTCGCGATCCGCAAGCGGCGTTATTTCCTGATTGGAACGTAAAAAACGGTAAAAACCTTCCGTCCGCCTGAATGCCCATTGACAGGCGATTATTTCTTCATCGCAGGAGGCCTCGATAAAAATATATCCGGGAAAAACTGCGGAAATTGACGCTTTTACCATTCCTTTTCTCCTGATGTCGAGGCGTCTTTGCGGAAAATAGACTGGAAGCGTGATTTCTGGATTTAGCGCTTTAAAAAGCCTGATGAATTTGTTTTCAGCCCTTGTTTTTACCTGTATTGCGTAATAATTCATCGTTAATGTATTATGAATCTTATTTTGTGTTTTGAAAAGAGTGCCGATAATTGAAGGGGAACCTTAATCGCAGCCTTATGGCGGCGGTTTCCTTGCGGAGGGATGATGATAAAACGACTTGCGATGATAATTCTTGGATTTTTTGCGGCTTTCACCGTTGAAGCGTCGATGATCTCATTTTTTGTTATTGAAACAGGACTGCCGCAGGAAGGGGAGAGGAATCAACATTCAGTGCGCTGGGAAAACGCGCTTTTGGATGTCTTTTTTGACGCGGGGCATATTGTCAGCAACGCTCCAATGCTGCGCCTTGAGACAAAACCTGCGGGAGATATTTTTCAATCGCCGGAGTTTAATATTGAAGAAGAGGCAATGAACGGAGGAATGGATTATATCGTTCTTGCACAGCTTGATTATTCCGGCGCCCAGACGCCGGGTGAAATATCCTTTTTTATTTACAGGATAAGAGGACGGGTAAAAATACTTGAAAGGCGCGTAACCGGAAAAATCTACAGAACGGCGGCAGATGAAATTGACGATCTGAAAATAATTGTAGGGGAGCTAGTTCCCTATTTTAACAACTGATTGAGGGTAATAATATGAAATTAAAGATACTTATTTGCGTTATAGCGGCGCTGTTTGCGTTTTCCGGCTCTTCACCGTGGGAGGGAGCCGCCGCGGTAGCTCCGGCCGGAGAGCTTCCAGCAGCAGGACGTTATGTCGCGACCAATTCATTCCCCGCAAATACAATAGTTGATATAACGAACATTGAAAACAACAGAAGCACACGGGCAATTGTCGCCGGCAGCCTTAACAGTCCCGGCCTTCTCGCGATTGTTTCCCGCGAAGCCGCCGAACTGATTGGCATGAGGCCGGGTTCGGTCAGCAGGATAAGAATGGTACAGCCTTCGGATCCGATTGCGTATATGCGTTTTACGGAAGGCGTCAATGCCGACATTCCCGGATTCGATTCCGGATCTGTTATTACAGAACAGGATCTTTTGAATGAAGTATACAGGGGAGATACATACAGACCGCCCTCAAGCGACACCCAAACGGCGCAAGCGGACGGAACAAGAGGTCCCAGTTACATACTGGAGCCGGAATGGAGCGGACGAAGAATAATCGACCTTCCCGGATATGTTGAATATCCGCCTTTGGAGCGCGTACCGGAAACAGTACAAACCCCTGCCGCTGAAACTCCGTCTGTTGTTCAAATACCCGAACAAAGGCCGGCCGTTGAAACCCCAGCCGCAGGCGAACAATCACAGCGCGAGGTTATTAAGGACATTGCTGAAAAAATCGATGAAACTCCAAACGGCGAAGTTATAAAGAACATTCCCGAATACATAGCCGAAGTACCCAGAAGCGAGGCTGATAAAGACATCCCCGGATACATAGCTGAGATTCCCCGGGACGAAGCTGAAAAAGACATTCCCGAATATTTGATCGAAGAGCCACGTGCAGACGTCGCCAAGGATATACCGGAAAGAACGTCCGCGCCTGACGGACAGACAGAGTATGTTATGGTTCCCACACCGGAGCGTCCGCCTGAAAACAGTATCTACGGAATTGATCCTTCGGATATTATTCCCGATGTGGCAATTGCGCCGCCTGTCCGGGAACCCGTAAGGCCTGCCGACCCTGTCGTTACAGACACGTCATTTTCAATCCCCAGGATATTCAGTCTTGATCGCGGCTGGTATTATGTGCAAATAGCCGCTGTAGATTCGCCTGATTTGGTTGAATCCACAGTCCGCCAGATTGATCGCAGTTATCAGCCGAAAGTGTATAAAGACGGCGATAACTGGTACCGCATACTTTTAGGACCCATGAATCAGGGTGAAAGCGCCGCCGTCCTTCAACGTTTCAAAAGCATCGGTTACAAAGACGCTTTTGTGAGACGTGGGAGCTAATAAACGCACTCCGCAGGAGTGTAGGTAAAAAAATCAAAACGCTCCGGCGCAATAAAAGTTAACAGCGTGTTACAATATAGGTTGGCTTTAGCCAACCGTGCGCGCCGCGGAAGCTAATAATCGCGGGGGAAATGGTATGCTGCAGGAACTTTCAAATCTATGGAATTATCACAGAGACACAATCCTTGAGATAGGAATTGAGCTGATTGCTTCCGCAATTGTTATTGTAATTGGCACATTGATATCCAGGGGCCTTAACAAGCTGATAAAAAAAGCCTCCAATAGCAGATTAAATGTCAGCGGAACTGTAAGTTCAATTTTGCGTCATATCGTAAGTTACGGGATATTCATTATCTGCGTAATAATAATACTGAGCATTTTCGGCGTAAACACGACAAGTCTGCTTGCGTTACTTGGAGCGGCAGGCCTTGCCGTCGGCCTTGCCCTGAAGGATACGCTGGGAAACATCGCCTCGGGTATTATTTTATTTTTTATGGGAAGCTTCCGCATTGGGGAGTTTATCGAATTCGGCTCTTTTATGGGAACGGTAAAGGAAATAAATCTTTTTACGACCATATTGGAAACCCCCGACGGCATTTACATATCGGCTCCAAACTCAAGTATTTGGGGAAACCCTGTAAAAAACTATTCACGTAACGGAAAACGGCGCATGGAGCTTGCGATTCGTATTTCCTATTTTGATTCGCTTGATACAGCTTTCCGGGTATTAAATGAAATCGTGATGTCTGAAACAAGGTTCCTGAAAGAACCCGCGCCGCAGATAATTGTGCAGTCCCTTCAGGACAGTTATGTAAATCTCGTCATCCGCGCCTGGACAGAAAACCAGCACTATTGGGACATATACTGGCAAAAGATGCGTATGTTAAAAGAAAAAATCGAAGAAGCCGGCCTTCATATTCCGTTTCCACAGACGGATGTGCATATTGCGCAGTAGAAAATTTTACCGTACGCTAAAAAGCCGTTTATTTAATTAGAAATTTCACCAAAACACCTCGTACGCCTGCGGGATTGACTCCATCGCTCCCTTTCTGGAAACGGCGATTGAAGCGGCTTTGCAGGCAACGGCGAGAGCCTGGGGAACGGTCATGTTCTTTTCGCGGGCGGCAAGGAAAAAGCCGGTAAAGGTATCGCCCGCGCCTGTGGTGTCAGCTACCGGTACATTTACAATTTCACCTCTTGCCCTTGTTTCGCCATAACCATATAAGGCCCCCTCTTTTCCTGCCGTAAGGATTATCTCAGTTGCGGGGAAACGCCTGACCAGTTTTTCCAGTATCGTTTCGAGGGACGCGCCGTCCGGCAATTTCGCGAGAGCGGCTCCTTCAATTTCGTTGACAAAGAGCCAGCGCGCGAGGTCTAAGGGAAGGGTCTCTATTTTTTCATTGAACGGCGAAGGGTTAAGGCAGATCCTCATGCCCCGCTCGTTTGCGCTTTCCATAATGTGCCTTAGGTTCGCGATTTCATTTTGTAAAACGATGATGTCGCCCGCTTTGAACTGCGCGAGCGTTACGCGAATATCCTCAACTGTCACTTCCCCGTTTCCGCCCGAATTAAGAACGATGGCGTTCTGTCCGTTTTTATCAATCTGGATAATAGCTTGCCCCGTCGCTCCTTCGTATTGGACAACGCCGTCCGTATTAACTCCGTAGGACTCAAGAAGTCTCAGCAGAAACTGCCCGTCGCCGCCAATCTTGCCTGCCATGTACACAGGCAGTCCCGCCTTCGCGAGAGCGGCCGCCTGATTCGCGCCCTTGCCTCCGGCGCTCCTTGTAAATGACGCGCTGCCGATTGTCTCTCCGGGAGTAACAATATGATCCACCGAAAACAACAGATCGATATTCAGAGATCCAAAAACAAGAACCTTCATATAGAATCATGTTATAATAAAAACAGAAAAATATCACCTGAAAATCAACAGGAGGAAAATGTGAAACAGGTAAAGAAGCCGGGGGAATGGCTCCCGTCTATCGGGCCCGGCGAAAGCATTAACGAGGGGCTGATCAAACGGCTGAAAAAACCGCAGGGAAAGATCGATGCGGTTATTGACACCGATACATATAACGAAATTGACGATCAGTTCGCGCTTGCCTTCCTGATAAAATCCGATGAGAAGATCTGCCTCAAGGGGATATACGCGGCTCCTTTCTACAATCAGAACTCGTCAAGCCCGGGGGACGGCATGGAAAAAAGCTATAACGAGATTTTCAATGTCCTGAGTCTGATGAAACGCGACGACCTTAAGCCGCTTGTCATGCGCGGGTCAGACCGTTATCTGCAAGAAGAAAGCGAATATGTTGATTCAGAGGCCGCGCGAAGCCTTGCTGAACTTGCGATGAAATACTCTCCCGAAAAACCGCTGTATGTGATCGGCATCGCGGCTATTACCAATGTGGCTTCCGCTATTTTGATGAAGCCTGAAATTATTGATCGTATTGTCGTCGTCTGGCTTGGAGGCAATGCTCTGCACTGGACGGATAACATTGAGTTTAACATGTCTCAGGATGTTGCCGCCGCCAGGGTTGTTTTTGGCTGCGGAGCCGCTCTTGTTCAGCTTCCCTGTATGGGAGTAGTGTCCGCATTTACAACAAGCGGGCCGGAACTGGAACACTGGCTGCGCGGCAGGAACGAGCTTTGCGATTATTTGGTTGATGTTACCGAAAGGGCGGCGCTTGCCGATTCGGGTATTGTTACGTGGACGCGCGCTATCTGGGATGTAACCGCCGTCGGCTGGCTTTTGGACGGCGGTTTTATGAGGGATCGTCTTGAACACAGCCCGATCCCTGAATACAATCATTACTACAGTTTCGATCCCCGCCGACATCTTTACCGTTATGTGTATTTCATCAACAGGGACAGCCTTTTTAAGGAACTGTTTGACAAGCTGGCAAAATAATAAAGCTCTTTTGCGTCCGGCCTGACTCGAACAGGCTACCACCAGATTCGAAGTCTGGTACTCTATCCAGGTGAGCTACGAACGCATAATGGGCGGATGACGGGGTTTGGGTGGATGACGGGGTTTGAACCCGCGACGACCAGATCCACAATCTGGGACTCTACCACTGAGCTACATCCACCGCGTTATTCACTAAAATATGAAGAAATC
>JGI24698J34947_10000209_pt1 | contig 23902 bp, 19 predicted proteins | sample TergutMp193P3_FD_34947 | JGI IMG/M metagenome (IMG submission 34947) | reverse complement strand
CAGGCTTGCAAGGGAGATCAGGGAAGCATGATATATCTGGCGGATAAAACATGGTGGCGGCATGTCGGAGAAACCCTTAAATACTCATTATATACATCCACGCATCCTCTTGACGGTTTTTGGGATTTGACCCATGAGAAGCGCGGTTCTTTCGCCGCGGCAAATATCATTGTCGCGGCATCGGTTATAATCGAAGTATTAAGAATGACCCTGACAAGTTTCCAGTTTGTAAGGGTTAACATGGAAAATTTTAACGCGGTTATCGTATTCATGCGTATCCTGCTGCCGGTTTTTCTGTGGACTCTGGCAAACTGGAGCTTAACAACCCTCATGGACGGCAGGGGGAAGATGGGCGAAATTTATATGGCTGTCGCCTATGCGCTTGCCCCCTCAGTGATTATCAATGCCGTCATGATCGTCTTGAGCCAGGTTCTCACTTTTGATGAAGCCGCTGTCTACCGGTTTTTATCAGGCCTGTCAATAGGGTGGACGGCCCTGCTTATAATTGCCGGTATGATGATGGTGCATGACTACAGCCTTGCGAAAACTTTTCTTTCCAGTTTCCTGACAATTATTGGAATGGGCATAATTGTGTTTATCTTTGTAATTTTCTTCAGCCTTGTCAGCGACTCTATCGCATACTTCGTGTCGCTGTATAAAGAAATTTTATTCAGGGTAATATAGGGGGATCGGTGAAAAAAATTGCATGGCTGCCTGGACTGGTTTATATTATCTTAATTATAATCTCCTGCGACGGCAGGGCGTCGGGGGCAAAAAATGTAATTATATATGAGAATGACGGCAACAAGGAAGAAATTGTCCTGGAAAACCAATACCTGGAACTGCGTTTTTTCCCGGAAACCACGGAGATTGCCCTTGTGAATAAAGCCACGGGCACACAATGGCGATCCAACCCCACCGGAACCGATCCTCTCGCCGATACCGTTACCAGGTACCTTATGCATTCCCTGTTTTCACTTGAATATGCCGATGTTTCAGGCATTGGCCAGACGCTTTACTCAAGTGAACAGAGCGTCAACCTCCACGCCTATAATTACGGCATCGTTGACGGGGCTTTGGAGGTAAATTATACGGTTGGCAATCTTGAGCGTACCTATGTAATCCCACCCGCGATTCCGGAAGAAAGAATGTTGACCTTCTTTGATAATATGAACGCCGGCGATGTGAGTATTGTCAAGACGGGTTACCGGCTATATGATATAGATAACCTTCGCTCAAATGACAACAGGGACGAGCTTTTGGCTAATTATCCCGATCTTACCCGCATAAACGTATATGTGCTTCGTTCTGAAATCCATGAGTACCAGAGGGCGGAATTTGAAACCATTTTCGAGAGCGCCGGATACACGTATGATGATTATCTTGAAGATATCGATCATTACCCTTCTACCGGCGGCAGGGAAAGGCCCGCATTTAACCTTACCTTCCGTTATTCGCTGGAAGGAAATTCCCTTATTTTAAATATACCTTTTGACAGAATCGCGTACAGAGCCGCGTACCCGGTTGTGAGGCTGACTGTCTTGCCGTACTTTGGGGCGGGCGGGCTTGAAGACGAAGGCTACCTTTTGGTTCCCGACGGCAGCGGGGCGTTGATCTACTTTAATAACGGGAGGCAAAACCAGCTTAGTTACACTAACCTGGTTTATGGCTGGGATGAGGGGCTGAAACGCGAAGCGGTTATTAATGACAACAGGGCGCCCTTCCCCGCTTTTGGCATAGAAAAAAACGGGGAAGCGTTTTTATGCATTATAGAAGAAGGAGCATCCTATGCCATTGTAGGGGCGGATGTTTCAGGGCGCAACAGTTCCTGGAACAACGTGTTTCCCCGTTTTTACACGGTTCACAGCGAATTGATGAATATATCGGGGCGTTCCGAGCGGGCGGTATATCAATATGAAAGGGGCCTGCCTGAAGGCGAGAGCATCACTTTGCGCTACATTTTCTGTGAGGAAAACGGTTATGTGGGCATGGCAAAAGAATACCGCTCGTGGTTCTCGAATCAATACCCATCCCTGGCCGGGCGTAACAATGAAAGCGGCGTTCCAATCGCCGTCGAAATACTGGGCGCCGTCAATAAAACACAGCACCGTTTGGGCATACCGTTTGACCTTCCGCTAAAATTGACTTCCTACAGGGAAGCCGCCGGCATGATTGGGGACTTTGCCGGATTTGGATGGAAAAACGTACAGGTAAAATTAAACGGCTGGTTTAACCGCAGCGTGGGCCATACCATTCCCACAAAAATAAATTTAATTGGCGCGCTTGGCAATAAAAATGACTTCCGGAGTTTAACGGATGCCGTGCGTCAAAGCGGTTACAGTCTTTACCCCGAAGTTGACTTCTTTTATATGAGGGACAAAAGGATTTTCGACGAGTTTAGCCTGTACAGCGACACATCGCGTTTTTTGAGCCGTGAACGGATACAGAGATACCCTTACAGTTTTGTCTGGTTTGGGGAACGGACCGATTGGGGAAAATTGAATTACATTGCCCGTCCCGAAATCGCGATGTCAATGATTAGCAATTTCCTCCAAAACTCACTTTCCTTTGGGCTTGGGAATATCGCGTTCAGGAACATGGGAGCGACGCTCGCAGGCGATTATAACGAGAGACGGTTTGTGAGCCGGGAAGCGTCAATGAGAATGAGGCAGGAAAAATTTGACGAGCTGCGCAAACAGGGAACGGGCATCATGCTTTTGTCGGGTCACGCCTATGCCGCGCCCTTTGCCGATTTTATTGTTGATATGGCGCTTGACGATCAGAGTTTCGGCATTACCGATGTTCCCGTGCCCTTTTATCAAATCGCCTTGCACGGCCTTGTCCCGTATACTGGCATGGCAATTAACCTTGCCGAAGATTACACCAAACATCTGCTGAAAACAATTGAAAGCGGGGCGGGGCTTTATTTCAGTTTCATGACCGAAGAAACCGCCGTCTTGCAGGAGACAAAATTCAGGCAGTTTTACGCTAATGAATACGGTAAATGGGTTCGCGACGCCGACGCTTTGTACAGGCAGTTTACCGACGATTTTGGGCATTTGTACAACCAGGCTATCACGGATCATGAGATTCTGTCTTCCGGGGTAACCATAACAAGCTATGAGGATGGAACCAGGGTAATTGTAAACGCAAGCGGCATTGCCGTCAATTATTACGGCAGAAATGTCGGCGCAAACAATTATGTTGTGTTTAGGCAGGGGGAATAATGAATATTTTTTCGGGTTTTCTTGTAAAATCACTCCCAAAATACTTCACGATGAGAAGTAAAAAAATTGATTTTACGCTTGAAGGTAAAAATGCCCGCGCCGGGTATTTATTTACCCTCCCATTTATAATCGGCTTTACTTTATTTATGCTGATTCCGATCTTTGAATCGTTTCGTATGGTATTCAGCAAAGTTACTATTGATGTTATAAATTACGGTTTCAGGCTGGAATATACCGGGCTTGAAAACCTGCTGCGGGCCCTTACGCTTGACGCGGAATTTAACCGCCTGCTTGTCGAAGAACTTGTGCGTATGGTGTTGATAGTTCCGGCTGTAATTATCTTCAGCCTTTTTATCGCCATTCTGTTAAATCAGGAATTTAAGGCAAGGGGATTTGTCCGGGCTATTTTCTTTTTGCCCGTGATACTGGCTTCCGGCGTATTGGTAGGGCTGGAGACAAATAACGCCCTGTTACAGAGCCTGGCTGATACAATAAAAGAAAGCAACCAGATGAAGACGTCAATAACGGGTGTTTTGGAAAATATACTTGCCGCTGAAGGCGCCGCCCAGGGTTTTATGAGCTATATCTTTGATGTGGTAAACCAGATATACAATATCGCGATGGCCTCCGGCATACAAATTATTATCTTCCTGTCCGCGCTGCAGACCATTCCCGCCAGCGTGTTTGAAGCCGCTAAAATTGAGGGTGCGACAAGCTGGGAGTGTTTCTGGAAGATAACCTTCCCCATGGTCAGCTCCTTAATTCTTGTCAACGTCGTATATAGCGTTGTGGATTACTTTATAAGGACGGATAACCAGGTCATGCAAAAAATCTTCACTGCATTGGTTAATAATCTGGACTTTGGTTTTTCATCCGCCATGGCATGGTTTTATTTTCTGATTGTTATGATTGTAATAGGGGTGACTTTTCTGATATTTTCCAAAAGGGTGTATTACTATGACTAAAGTTTCATCTTATGCTCTCAAGAATAGCATTGTTGACACTGTCTATAAAATATTCCGCGCTATTCTGCTTTTCGGGCTGTGCTTCCTTATCCTTCAGCCGTTATTGGATAAGCTTTCCGTAAGTTTTATGGAACAGCAGGATCTGTACGACGCGACCGTAATAAGCATTCCCCGTCATTTTTCGACGTCAAATTATCAAATCTCGATGCGGATTCTGGACTACTTTGCTACGCTTATACAGTCGGTTGTCTTTTTAACCATCAGCGCCCTGTTACAGGTAGCCGCCTGTACATTGACTGCCTATGGTTTTGCGCGATACAAGTTCCCGGGACGCAATATTCTGTTTATGTGCGTCTTTCTGTTGATAATTGTTCCGCCGCAGACCATTATGTCTTCTTTATATCTTAACTTTCAGTTTTTTGACATATTTGGAATTGTCAGGCTGGTTACGGGCAGGACCTTGAATTTACTGGGCAGCCCTTCCGGTTATCTGCTGCTTTCGGCGACCGCCATGGGCCTTAAAAGCGGATTGTATATCTTTTTATTGAGGCAGTATTTCCGCGGCGTGCCGAAAGAACTTGAAGAAGCCGCCTATGTGGATGGATGCGGCAGATTTTATACGTTTTGCCGTATTATGCTCCCCGACGCCGCCCCGATGCTTACCTCCTGTTTCCTGTTTTCCTTTGTGTGGCAGTGGACTGATACTCTTTTTACCACGTTGTTTATGCGGAACTTTAAATTAATCTCGCTTGCCCTGAGCAAAATGACGGACGGTTTTTATCATTGGTGGGCTGGTCAAAATGCCTGGGGCAGCGGTACAGGGGCACTTATGTCACAGCCGCCGATTGCCTATCTTCAGGCAATACTGGCGACCGGGATGCTGCTGTGCCTTGCCCCGCTGGTATTGCTGTACCTTGTGGCTCAAAGGGCGTTTGTAGAGTCCTTGACACAGACAGGAATAAAGATGTAAAATGGGAAAGGCATGGTGTATCATTGGTTACAATGCGGAAAATCGCTTGTGATAAATTAATTTCTATATGGAGGAATGATATGTTCAAAAGAACAGGTCAAATCAGAGGTCTTTTATGTACGCTGATTCTTGCGGCAAGTATTATTGTAATTACCGGGTGTAACAGAGGTACTGCCGCTACAACTTCCGCAGGCCCCAACCTCAGGGGCGCACAGGTAATTCTCGCATCATGGAGTAATGCCTATGATGTGAATACCTATGAACCAAGGAATGAGGGTGAGGAACTGGAACTTGAGCGCAGGAAAAAACTTCTCTCTGATAACCAAATGCTGATTCGGGTAGACGAACTATCCGGTTGGGATGATTATTTCCCGATAGTGACATCAAATATTATGTCGGGAAATAAGACGAATTCCATGTACGCCCTTTCCGCCGGTTGGGCAATGACGTTGTACAAGCAGGGACTGCTTTATCCGCTTAGCGACAGCAGCGTCAAACTTGACAACAGGGTACCGGTCGCGGGTGAAAAACAGGCGTATAACAAAATGATGGAAGACCTGTTTACCTTTGGCGGGAAACAGTACGCCGTTACAATCGGACTCGGCGGCGACAGTTGGCAGGGCAACTTCCTTTTCTGGAACAAGAGACTCTTCAGGGAAGCAGGCATTGATCCGGATCTTCCGTACGATTTGCAGAAGAACGGCACATGGACATGGGATGCCTTTCATGATCTCGCGAGAAGGCTTACACGCGACACGAATAACGACGGTATTATTGACTACTACGGATTACCCTGCGATGATCCCCGTGAAGTCATGAACGCGTTCGTATACGGAAACAACGCCAACTTTGTCACCATAGACTCCCAGGGCAAATTCCAAAACGCAACAACCAGGCCCGAATTTCTCGAAGCCATGCAGTTCTATCTTTCATTGGTTGAAGAAGGAGTTATGAAACTGCGACCCGAAAATTCCGCGTGGGATTGGGACTTCACCGAGTTCTTTGACGGCCGTGTCGGAATGTTAATCGCGCCTGAATGGAGAAAGGGCCAGATGCCTGAAATGGCCGATGATTATGGCTGCGTACTGCCGCCCAAGGGTCCCAGGGCCACCGATTACCGCATGAGTCTTACAGAAAATGTATGGGTAGTTCCCAATCTTTTCACAAAGGATGAAGTGGATGTAATTCTTCGCGCTTTTGATCTTTGGAATATTCCTTCCGACACAGACTGGAAACAGGGCCATTATTGGGCTTTCCGCGACAGGCGCGCTGTAGATGAATCGGTTGCCCTGACAAAGGATTCCCGCTATGTTACCTACAGAAACTTTGCACTGATCCCGGATTATCCGCACTCAGATATTGTTTGGGATCTGTGGTCATTCAAAGGCAACCCCGCACAGCTCATTGAGAGCCTGACTCCGAGAATTAACGCCATTTTGGATGACATGAACCGCTAAAGGGTTCCGGATTCGTTAATTAAATCCCGGCAATTTCTGTAATTGCCGGGATGTTTTTATTGTGCAATCGTTCTTGTGACGACAACGTCAATCCCGGATCCCTTCCATCCCCTTATTACGACATCGCCTGATTTTACGGGGAGTGAAATCATCGTTTTATAAATATCATCCAGCAATGCGGGAATTTCTTCACGGGGACAGGGAGAAGCGCTTTTTACCGGAACGCGTCTCACGGCGCCCGCTTCCCCTTCTATGCCGCATGTGGCGGTTACAACGCGTTTTGGCGCGCGGACTTCCTCCCGCGCGTAAACCGCGCCTCGGGGACAGTTGTTTCCCGTAACAGATAAGCCGTCTAGAGCCGCAGGATCGTCTTCGACATCCACAGAGCAGCCGATGGGACAGACAATACACGTCAAGTTTCGCATAACTTCCCCTTAATAGACTTGTTTGGGAATTTTGTTAATTCCCGAACAATTCTAATGAATACTAAATTCCAAAACCGAATCCGAATTAAGTTCCATATCCTTAAAATCTTCTGGACCTATTTTCAGGCTAATCATCTCCGAGGGCTGGACATGCCTCTCTTTTTTACTGCGGATTATGCGGTTATCAAGGCGCAGTTCGATGACGGCGTCATTTTTAATAACCATTGAACGCATGTAAATGTGGTTTTCACGATCAGGGGCAATCCGCGCCGGGTTCACATAACGCACATTGGGACCCGCCGCAGCGCGTATCTGCATGGAAGGACGCTCTCCCCGGAGCCACTGCGCGGCATAGCGTCCGGCGCGGCGACTTTCCTCGCAGACCCAGTCAACCAGATCGTGGACATGAAGCACATTGCCGCAGGCAAAAACCCCGTCAATGTTTGTCATCAAGCCTGAGTCCACAACCGGTCCGTTTGTCACTACGTTTAGCTCAACACCCGCCGTGCGGGACAGTTCGTTTTCGGGGACAAGGCCGACCGAAAGCAGTACCGTGTCGCAGTCCAATCGGAAACTTTTTTCAGAAACAAGGACGCCTTTTTCCATTGGGGTAACTTCAATTCCCTCTACGCGATCATTTCCGAAAATACCAGTGGTCTGCGACGAAAGGTAAAGCGGAATGTCAAAGTCTTGCAGGCACTGGACAATGTTACGCGTTAAACCGGCGGGATACGGCATTATTTCCACAACCGCCTTTACCTTGCAGCCAACCCAGCTCATGCGCCGCGCCATTATCAGGCCAATATCGCCTGAACCGATGATGATCACTTCCCTGCCGGGAATGTAGCCTTCTATGTTCACGAGGCGCTGCGCGAGACCTGCGGTGAAAATTCCCGCCGGGCGGGAACCGGGAATTCTGACGTTGCCCCGGTTACGCTCCCGGCAGCCCATCGCGAGTAACAAGGCGCGGCTTTGGATCCTCATCGCGCCTCCAGGGGAGACACAGTGGAGTTCTTTATGGGAAAAGGGGGAAGAAGAATGGGCAGTTTCGTTGAAGGTTGTTACAGTGGTGTTTAAAAATACGGCGATTTTTGATTTTATTACGCGCTCGATAAAACGTTCGGCGAATTCAGGGCCGGTGAGTTCCTCGGAAAATTCATGAAGCCCGAAACCGTTGTGGATGCACTGCATGAGGATTCCACCGAGGTGGTCTTCCCTTTCGATGATCGCGCAGGTAAAGCCTTCCGATTCAAGTTCCAGGGCAGCCGCCATTCCCGCCGCCCCTCCGCCGATTACGACCGCGTCATATTGCAATTCCCTCATGGAGACGACCTTATAACTTCATTTAAGGACGCTTCCAGCAACCGGCTTTTTCCGCCATGTTTTGTCACCTCATTCCATGAAAGGCCCGTTTCCCTCATTATTATCTTGATTATCTTGTAGGTGCAAAAACCACCCTGGCAACGTCCCATCTGTGCGCGTGTAAAATACTTTACCCCGTCCAGGGTAACGTGCCCCAGCTTAATTGCCTGCACAATTTCCGCCTCGCTCACGTTTTCACAGCGGCAGACAATATTTCCATAACGAGGGTCTTTCGCGATAAGGCTGTCCAGTTCATCCAGGTTGACTTCCCTCGAAAGCGGACGATCATCAATATATGGATCCCAGTGCGGCTTTTCTGTTAACTGCAATCCCATCTCAAGTAAAATGTTCTTCACGTATTCGCCGATTGCCGGGGACGCGGTGAGCCCCGGACTTTGAATACCGGCTACCTGCACAAAGGCGGGCGCTTTTTCCGAAGGGGCGATATAAAAATCCTCGCCCAGACAGGGGCGAAGACCGGCGAAGGCGGCAATGACATCATTTTGACTGAGCGAAGGTATCATGTTTTTTCCCGAGGAGAGGATCTGTTCCAGATGTTTCACGGTGGTTGAAAAATCGTCTTTGTGCTCGACATTATCGGCGGTAGGGCCGACAAGCACCGTTCCCTCCACCGTTGGAATGACAAGCATGCCTTTTGAAACCGGTGTCGGAACCGGGAAAACAACCTTTGATGGACAGGCTTTAGTCAAGCGATCCAACAGAAAATACTCGCCTTTTCTCGCGTTGATTGTATACTCTTCCGCGCCGAACGTTTTTGACACCTCATCGGCAAAGAGCCCTGCGGCGTTGATTACGTAACGCGCTTTGATTTCCCTGCCGTCCTCGGCGCGAATAGACCAATATTCTCCGTTACGCGACGCTTTATCCGCCCTGAAATCCGTGAATAGTTCGACGCCATTTTTCCGCGCCGACTCAACCAGCGCGAAAACAAAGCGATACGGCTCTATTATTCCGCCTCCGGGCGCATAAAGCCCACCTGCGGTATCCCCAGACAATTTCGGCTCAATTTCAAGAATCCTGTGGCGTGAGCAAAGCTCAATTCCAATAGCCCCGTTCTCCACTCCCTGCATGTAAAGATGCTCAACCACCTTCATCTCCTCTTCATGAAGGGCCGCGACAATTATTCCGCAGCGGTAGAACGGGAATTTTAGTTCGCGCTTGAGCTGATCAAACATCAGGGCGCCCTGAATTTCCAGCCTCGCCTTGAGGTACTTTTTATCATGATGAAAACCGCCGTGTATAATACCTGAGTTTGCCTTGGAAGTCCCGAAGGACACATCCGCGGCCTTTTCCAAAATCGCGGTTTTAATGCTGTACGCGGAAAGACGGCGGGCAATATTTGCCCCCGAAACTCCACAGCCAATAATAGCTACGTCAAATTCCATAGACTTCACTGCTGCCCGGTTTAATAAATGAATGAAACTTCACCGGATTCAACGTTGTAATGGGCTCCTATTACCTTCGCGCCCATGCGTATGACAATATTATTTTCACAGATTCGCTTAACAACGTAATCAATATTCGCGTGAACCGCTTCATCAAGGGTTTTACAGTCTTTTGTTACGGAACGGATCGTGTTAACAACGATCTGTAAATTCTCCGAGTATTCACCGCTGTTTAACGCGCCGTAAACGGCCCCACAGCGGCTATGCCCCACTACAACAACCAGCGGCACTTTCAGATGCGTGACCGCGTATTCAATAGAACCCAATGATGTCGTATCGGCAATATTTCCGGCATTTCGGACGACGAAAATATCCCCGAGTTTCTGGTCGAAGATAATTTCCGGGGAAACGCGGGAATCGGAGCAAGTGACGATGACGGCAAAAGGCTTTTGTCCGGCTTTTAAGGTTTCCCTGTCCTGAGTGTCGGTGTCTCGTGCAATACCCCGGTTTTCAATGTATCTTTTATATCCGTTCTCCAGGTATCGCAGTGCAGTATGCCAATCAGCGACCTGCTCGACGGGATTATGTGTATTATTTATTGCATGCATAAAAACCCCTGTTTTTATTATTTCCTTAATTGTATCACAAATACTTTTTAATATACAACACCACCCTCAGAAGAGAAAACCTTCCATCGACCTGAGTATGTTTTCCAGGCTTCCGAAACAGGTCTTTGTCTCGGGTAAAGAACGCAGGAAAATTTCGCCGTAACTCTTCCGCAGCAGCCTTCCGTCCAGGACCACAACCACCCCGTGATCGCTTGAGCGCCGCATCAGCCGCCCGAAGCCCTGCTTCAGCTTCATTACCGCTTCGGGAAGGGAGAGTTCCATGAAGGCGCTTCCGCCGCGGCTTTTCAGGGCCTCGCAACGCGCCTGGAAAACCGGGTCGTTAGGGCTTCTGAAAGGCAGGCGGCAGAGTATCACGAGGCGCAGGGTGTCACCCGGCGCGTCAACGCCTTCCCAGAAGGAGTCCGTGGCAAACAGGACCGAGTTTTCATCGGAGAGGAAAGAAGCGAGAAGGCGGTTCCTGTCGTCGTCGCCCTGCCTGAGAAGGCGAATCCCCTGCTTCTCAAGGCCGAGCCGGGCCGCCTCGTACGCGCTCTTCAGCGCTTTGTAGGAGGTAAAAAGAACCAGTGCCGAACCTCCCGAAGCTTCCGTCAGCTCCTTCACGGCGTTATCCACAAAGACATCGTACTCCGCGTCGCCTGGAATAGGAGCATCGGAGGGGGCGGCAAGGAGCACCCTGGATTGATAGGGAAATGGAGAGGGGAAAATCCCGGTCAGGACTTCCCTCTCAGAAACCAGATTAAGGCCGCAGCTTTTTGCCCAATAGTCGAAAGGATCTTTTCCAGAGTCATCCTCGTCGCTATCTTCGGAGTTTCTGCGGGAGGTCCCGGTCGTAAGGGTCGCCGAAACGCAGACAACGGTTTTGCTCGGCTCGAAGAGTGCCTCCTTGAGCGAAGGGGCAACGTCAATGGGCGTAACGTTAAACGCAACCCAGGGAGCATCTCCTCGGCTGCTGGCACGTTTTTCCATCCACATGACTTCATCGCTTTTTTCCATGTACTCGATAAAACACAGGCAGACAGAGCCCACATTGTCGAGCCTGCGGAGCACGGCGCGAACCTCCCACACCGCGCTGTCATCGCAGCTTTCCTCCGGGACTTCTTCAAGCATGCCGCGCACGAAGCCGGCAAGAGAATTGAGATGCTTCCTCAGGGCAACGAATTGCGGGAGTAAGCCGTCCTTTACAATTTTTTCCTTCTCCGGCGTTAGGCGAAATACGCCTTCGCCGCCGCAGAGTTCCAGCGCCGTCTCGTCAAGGTCGTCCACCGCGCTCCTTACGGCATCAATCGCTTCCTCAACACGGTCATCAATACTGTTTTCCGCCTTAAGCGGCAGGAGAGAAATGAGGCGAAGAAGGAGGCCGCTTCTTGCAGCACGGCGCTTGCGGTAAAGCCTGCCGAGCTGCCTGAAAATTCCCAGGCGGCTGAACTCCTGTGAAAAGAAAGAGGTCGCCGCTTCTTCGGTCTTGTGGGCCTCATCGATAATAATCCGGCTGTACGGGGGAAGCACCACAGCCCCGCCGTACCCCGCCCCCTCGTGCCTTGCGGCAAGGTCGGCGAAAAGAAGGTGGTGGTTTACCACGAGGACCCTTGCGTCTGACGCATTCCGGCGAAGGAGCATGACAAAACAGCGTTCCCGCTCAGGGCAGCGCATATTCATGCAGGTATCCGCTTCGGAGCAAACCCTGAACCACAGGCCGTCAGCGGGCAGAAACGATAGGTCGGAAACGCTTCCGGTTCCGGTTGTCTCCGCCCATTTGGCAATATCCTGGAGCTGCCCCTTCTCATCATCGAACAGGTATATTTCCCGAAGCGCGTCACCCAGCCGCCTCCTACAGAGGTAATTCCCACGGCCCTTCACGAGGACGGTCTTTATCTTCTTCCCAAGCCCGGCGGTAACAAGGGGAATATCCTTTCCGTAGAGCTGTTCCTGGAGGGTGATCGTGGCGGTGGAGATGACTATCCTCTCGTCATTCGCAACCGCGTAACTCAGCGCCGGGAGCAGGTAGGCGAAAGACTTGCCGACGCCCGTTCCCGCCTCGGCGGCAACCAGGGCATCGTCATTGAAGCCCCTGATGATGAGCCGCATCAACTGGAGCTGCGATTCACGGATCTCGTATGAAGGCAGGCGACGGCTGATAGTGCCGCCCGGCTCAAGGCTGGCGCTGATGGTCCTGGGATTGAGGCGTGACACTTTACGCCTCTTAACCGGCTCCGCCACCACATAGACATTCCCGACCGGGTTGTCAACAATGTAGCAGCCAACGCCGGCCTCCGCCGCCCTGCACGCGATTGCCAGGTCATTATCGCTGGGAGTAAGAAAGCCCGAAGGGTGATTGTGGATAAGCACATCCGCGCTCGCAAGCCTGTCCTGTACGGCGGGAACGGCGCCTTCGTTCCCCCTGGCGCTGACTTCAATCCTTGTTATTAACCTGTTGCCCTGCTTGCCGTCGGATAAATCAGCCTCACCGGAATCGTCCACGTCAAAAAAACCCAGGGCAAAAACCTCGTTGCCGCCGGCTTCCTCAATTTCCTCCTTAAGTCTTTCTATCGCTTCTTTGGAAAAACGTTTTGCTGCCCGCACTTGCCCCTGCCTAATAATCCAATTGACATTCTATAGAAATCATGTAAATATGCTACAATAAATAAAATTGAGAGACTAGCTCATATGGATAGAGCGTCAGCCTCCGGAGCTGAAGGCGGCGGGTTCGACTCCCGCGTCTCTCAGTAGAAAGCTTTCACGGAAGAGGAAAGAGTGCGCCGATCATCAACGGCGGGCATTCCCTCGTTCCTCCAGCGCGCAAGAATTCCCGCCCATGGCGTATCGGTAATGGGGACGCGGTCGGCTTCGCTGTGTTCAAACATTGGCGTTATACGTTCTTTTGTTGTCATAATTATTTCCTGCCATGGATTTTCATCTTTTTGTCCGGTTCATTGAAAAACCTCATCCATAAAAGGTATTGACTGCATGGCTCCCTTTCGGGATACCGCGATGGATGCGGCTTTACAGGCCAGGTCAAGGGCTTCAGGTACGGAAAACCGCCTTTCCCTGGCGGCAATGTAATAACCGGTGAAAGTATCCCCGGCACCAGTGGTGTCCGCCACCGGCAAGTCGATTATCTCCCCTTTTTCCCTTGTTTTTCCAAAACCGTAATATGCGCCTTTCTTGCCTGCTGTCAGGATAATTTCCGCTGACGTGAATTGTACTGTCAGGCGATCCAGGATTTGGGATGGCGTCGTGTCAGGTGTCAGGGAAGCCAAGGCAGCCGCCTCAATCTCATTAACAAAAATAATATCCACAAGCTCAAGCGGCAGTTCCTTGATGATATCATCAAAAGGTGAGGGGTTGAGGATCACCCTCATGCCGCGCTCTTTGGCTTTTTCCATGATTGCGCCCGTGTTTGAAATTTCATTCTGCAAAAGCACGGCGTCCCCGGGGGTAAACGTGTCCAAAACGCCGGGAATTTCGTCTTTCCGGATTTCCCTGTTTCCCCCGGCATAAAGGATTATGGAGTTCTGCCCATTGCGATCCAGTTGGATAATAGCCTGGCCGGTAACGCCCGGGTAAATTATTACCTTTTCCGTATTGACGCCATAGGATTCCAGGAGTTCCAAAAGGAAACGGCCGTCAACGCCTATCTTTCCTGCCATGAATACTTCCATTCCCGCTTTAGCCAGGGCCGCGGCCTGATTCGCGCCTTTTCCGCCAGCGCTCTTTATTGGATCCGCGGAAGTTATGGTTTCACCGGGCTGTACGATATGGTCTACCGGGAAAACAAGGTCGATATTCAGGGAGCCATAAACAAGGGTTCTCATGTTATTTTGATTATAACGTTCATAATATCCGTGGGATACCCTCAGGAATGGAGTTAGACGCTAAATTGTACCGGATCTTACTTGACACCACCCAATAATAGGTTATATTGGATGATGACCTTGATTGAGAAGCCTCAATTCAAATCGATTATCTATTCTTATTACGAGAAAGCAGGAAGAACCTTTCCCTGGCGCGAAAATACCGATCCCTGGGGTATACTGCTTTCGGAATTTATGCTTCAACAGACCCAAACGATCCGGGTTACGGCATACTGGAAACGTTGGATGGAAAAATGGCCAAAACCTGAAGATGTCCATAAGGCAAGCCTTGAGGAAGTGCTTCGGGAATGGAGCGGCCTGGGGTACAACCGCCGGGGAAAGTACCTGAAAGAAAGCGCCGGGATTATCACGCTGGACTATCGCGGGGTAGTGCCGGCAACACCTGAGGAATTGGCATGCCTTCCGGGTGTCGGCCCCTACACTGCGGGGGCAATCGCCTGTTTTGCCTATAATTACCCGGCGATTTTTATCGAGACCAATATCCGCAGCGTTATGCTTCACTTTTTCTTTGGAAACCGTGAAGGTGTACAGGACAGCGAAATACGGCCTCTCATAGAAGAAACCCTTGACAGGGAAAATCCCCGGAGATGGTACTGGGCACTCATGGATTACGGCGCTGCCCTGAAAAAGCTTAAGCCCAATCCCAGCCGCCACAGCGCCCATTACAGGCGGCAAAGCAGTTTTGAGGGTTCCTTCCGTCAGCTTCGGGGGAAGCTCGTCCGCACGCTGTCAAGGGAAGGCCCCGGAAAGATCGAGGATATAAAAAAACGCATTGACCTGGACGCCAACAGCGAGGATTTATATCGCGCCCTGGATGCCCTGGAAAAAGAGTCCATGGTAGCCGAAGAAGACGGGATATACAGGATTCGCTCTGATTCCATGCCCTTTGCCTAAAAACCTTTTATTCCGTGTAATCGCCATCATTAATTTTTCGTTACTTTGTATTCGGCTTTTTTAAGCCAATCCGGATTGATTGAAACGCCCCAGCCCGCCGATTCTGATGGCGCAAATTTTCCGTTTCGCACGACAGGCATATTTACGACCACATCATCTGTCCACGGCTCGTCTTCTATCGAGTACTCCATAAAGGGGAAGGGGTTTTCAACGGCACAGAGGTAATGGGACGTGAAAACCGGAAGCATGGATCTGTTCGCGCAATGGGGAGTGGATAAAAGCCCCTTTGAATGGGACATGCGGCCGACAAGGAGGGCGCGGCTAAAACCCCCTGTGTAGCAGATATCCGGCTGCACGATGTCCACCGCCGCGCTTCCGCCGGAAATCCCGCAGTAGCCGCGCCACTGCGGCATCATATAATCCTGCTCCCCGCCCGCTACGAGAATGCCCAGGCTTTTGGCGGCGTCATGGACTTGCCGGGTCTCATCAAGTTCCCAATACCTGCATGGTTCCTCCAGTATCGAGACGCCGTGCTCTTTGAGAAAGGGGATTCTTGAAATGGCGAATTCAGGGGAGTAATTACCGTTCACATCAACGTACAGTTCGGCATCGCCGATTGCTACCCGCACGAGTTTTACGACCCTCTCCGTCCTTCCGGGCTTCGTGTCGATGTTGTTGCCGTTCGGACGGGCACAGTGAAGCTTAAACGCACCGTAGCCTTTTTCGTACAGGGCCTTCATGCGCTCGGCCTCATCCTCTTCCATCGCCCTGTCCATGCTGGAACCGTAAACGGCAACATCCTTCCGCGTCCCACCCAAAAGGGAAAAGACCGGCTTCCCGGCGGCCTTGCCCAACGCGTCCCACAATGCCGTGTCCAGTCCGCTGACAGTCCTGAACAGATGCGAGCCCAGGTGCTTGTAACAACCCAGGATGATGCTTTCGCAAACGTCCCCAGGGCTGCCCGGCATGAGCGGATCCTTCGCGATTTTCCGGGTGTAAGCCTCAATTTCGCTTGCGTTGTAACCGACGGGAAGCTCTTTCCCCACGGTCAACGGCGCTACCTGCCGGTGCATGACCATGGCCGAAATATCCGCGACAAAAGGCGCTGTCTGCCCGAGCCCCTGAATTCCATTGTCAAGCGAAACCACGACAAAACACAACTCTTGTGTTGACCAGGTTTCAATGCATACGATTTTCATCTGGCGCTTCCTTTTTTGAAGATGCTACCTGTTGGCTTCGGCATAATCATCCAAAAGCAGATTCAGGGCCCTTGCCATGGCATTCACCGTTTCTTCAGGAGTTTTGTTTTCGTTCAGCATAACGGAAACCTGATTGACAATTTCATAATAAAAATTCCTTGAAGGGCCAACGATCACGCCCATCATGTCCGCGCTGGTTTCCGCAAGCTGCTTCGTACCGGTCATGGCCTGGGGATAAAGGGTAATATGATCGATGTATGCCTTTTCATTGGCGGAACCAAGGTTTACTGGCGTATAACCCGTGACCACCGAGAACCGCGCCTGAATGTCCGCCGAGCACATAAACTTTACAAACTCCCAGGCAGCCTGAGTTTTTGCGCTGTCGCCTTTGTTAAACATGAAGAGGGCGGAACCGGAAACTGCGGCCCCGTAATTCGCGGCGTTATTTACCCTGGGGAAAAAGGTGCAGCCAAGTTCAAAACGCCCGTCTATCTGGTTCAGAAGACTGGTCAACATGGACGTGGAAGCGGTGAGAAAAACAATCTGCTGGGTCAGGAACAGGTTGTTAAGGCCGTCTGAAACATTGAGCAGGGCGCCGCCTTCATACATGGCTTTCCATGCCCGCAGAAACACAAGGAGCGTTCCCTCGGTATCGGCGACCAGCCTTGTGGCGTCCCCGTCCCTGCCGTTCCGGTTATTCACCAGGTATGAAGCGCCTGTATCCCTGCCGGGTAATTGGCCTATCCAGTTGGCGAGAAGCGGCGTATTGGGCTGCTGGGCAAAGGCCGTGAGCCTTTGACTATTGACGTTGTCTGTGGGCAGCCGCCGGGCAGCCTCAATAATATCCTGGAAACTTGTGGGTGGGTTCGTAATACCCACGGTATCCAGAATGGTCTTGTTGTAGTACATCACCGTGGTAGAGGCGGAGACAGGGAGCCCCAATTGTCTCCCGCCGTAATTCCACGCCTTAAGGGGAGCCTCCATTATCTGACCGACATCGTAGCTTCCGTCGTTCGCCAGGGCGTCGTCTACGGTAAAGGCATATTCCGTGTTTAGGTAATCAACGATGCCGGTAGCGTCAATCTGCATTACATCAGGAAGTGAATTGCGCTGCCCGGCCTGGAGCAGGGGCCGCAGTTTTGCCGTAGCGTCCGCGTATTGCCCCTGGAAAACCGCCTCCACGGTTATTTGCCTCGCGGCGCCGGGACCGGCGTTAAATTCCCTTACAAAAGCATCAAAGACAAGGCCCGCGTCATCGGTCATGGAATGCCAGAAACTAATGGTCACAGGCCCCCCTTCAGAGGAGGCTTGCCGGCTACACCCGGCCAAAAAAAGCGTAACTACTACAGCTATAGACACCAAAAGCCTAAAAACAACCACATTTCTTCTCAACATCACTATTCCTCCTGATAATTATTCCAGGGCTACTGCGTTTACTTATTAATACCATTCTCTGTTAAATTTTGATGAAATTCTCTGTTAAATTTTAGTGAAACCTTCGTTGTTGCCTCTTCCCCTCTACTCTGCCAATACAGAAGCCCTCCCTATTAATTAGCCCACCAGGGCGCCGTCTTCAATGCCTCTTACTATAACCATACGCAAAAAGATAAAAATAACGAATGACGGTATAAGCAGTAATGTTACCGCCGCCAATACAACAGTATAATTTGTGTCCAAAGGGTTGGTCAACATCGCGACCCCGATCTGAACCGTACGCATTTCCGCACGGTTGGTTACCAAAAGCGGCCAGAGATAGGTGTTCCAGAAAGTTACAAAGGATTGAACCAGGAGGATCAGAATAACAGGGCTGGAAAATGGAATAACAATGAAGAGAAGGTAACGCAGGTCCCCGCAGCCATCCATGAACGCGGCATCTTTATAAGAAACCGGGATGGTTCTAAAATTTTGCCGGAGCATAAACATTTGAGCGGCGCCCGTCAGGGATGTTATGCACATACCAAGGTAATTGTCCAGCATATTAAGACGGGTAACGGTAATATAGTTGGTTACCACCAGGGTATCCACGGGAAGCATCATGGTTCCCAAAACAATCCCGAAGAGCAGCTTCTTGCAGGGAAAACTAAAATAACAAAAAGCATACGATGCCAGGATCGCGAAGGCGGTTCTTAAAATACAACCTATTCCCGAAACAATAACCGAATTGAGCATAAAGCGCATAATGGGCGCCATGCGGAATACGGTGCGGAAATTTTCCAGATTGAGAAAATTATCCGGTAGCAGCTTCGGGGGAAACACCGAAAGCTCCGGCCTTGATTTGAAAGCTATGGTAACACAGTATATTACAGGAAAAATTATCAAGAAGCCCCAAAAAACAGCCACGATGGACACAAGGGTATCATTTATTAAACGCCGCTTTTCCATTTTGGTCATTGGTAATATACCCTTTTCCGTTCAAAAACGAACGCCAGAAAAACCATTCCAAAGGTCAGCACGAAAGTTACAATACTGATGCAGGCAGCGAGGCTGTAGTTGGAAGACTGGTATCCGGAGGTATACATCATGAATATCAGGGTTGCCGTGGAGTTGACAGGCTGGCCTCCGGTGATGATCATTACAGGGGCAGCGGTCATCATACCCAATACCGCGTTTGTGCAAACCACATAGAAGATGGTTGGGCTTGTAAAGGGAAGGCGAAGTAGGAAAAGCTTACGGAAGAACCCCGCGCCGTCCAAATCGGCGGCTTCTGTTAAATCCGATGGTATGTTGCGCAGGGCTGAAAGAAAAAGCAGAAAGTTAAAGGGAATACCAATCCACACGCACACGAAGACTATCCCCCAAAGTGCGCTCTTGGGATCCGAAAACCAGCCGATATCCAGGGATAGCTTGTAATTAAGAATTCCCATACTCGGTTCAAGCAACATCTTGAAAATCTGTGACGCAGCGGGCATTGAAACCGCCATGGGTATGATAAACATGGTTTCATATACTGTACCTGCTTTGCGCTTTCTTGCGGCAAGAAGCGCCATGGTATATGAAATCACCAGTATCAGCGCTACCGCGGATCCGGTAAGTTTCAGGGTATTTCCCAAGGCGGTAAAAAACACAGGGTCCGAAAAAAGCCGCATGTAATTCCGCAAGCCCACAAAGGCGGTTATGTCGCCCCTGAAGCTGACCCGGGAGAAACTGTAAAGGAAAGTCCTGGCAAAGGGAAAATAAACAAAACCAAAAGCGAAAAGAAGGATGGGAAGCAGGTAGAGGTAGGGCTTAATTTTATCCCTCATCCTGATAGTGTTCGATGACGACATATTTGCTTTAATAAAACTGTACAAGTATGATAAATTCTTGTGGCTTACTTGTCAACACGCGAGCGTTGTGCCAAAAACTCACCGTATAATGCTGGTCTTCGATGGACTGCTCCGGCCCTCAAGATCCGGAAGCCGGCGCTCAAGGGCAGCAAGGGATATCTCCACGTCTTCGTGAACTTCATGCTCGTTGATACAGCCCACGGTGATCATATCCTGTGGTCGGAGTACGTTCCAGTTAAAGGTTAAGCCCACGTAGGGGGAAACCCTACCCGCCGCCATGGGCTTGATGGTCATAACCGGCTTTTTCGCGTCATGGATGATTTTGATAACCGACTCAATCTCAACTTGCATCAGAAAACCAAGGCAGTTGAAAAGCTGGATATAGGTTTCCACATCATAGCCGTTAAGGTCGGCATATTGGATGACTTCCGGCATGTGGGCGGAAAGACCGGGAATGAGCCCGGCGTCGCGGATCATCTTCGTGTAATCGGGAAGGCGCACCATGGTCCTTTTGTTTTTGTTGATCAACTGCTCGCAGCTTGAATGGTGAATCAGGCAGAAGGTAGAACCGATTTCGGCGCTTTTCTTGATTACAGCCTCCGTTTCCTTCCTCGAAGCCTCATCGTCGTTCATATTGAGGACAGGCGTATCAATAATGATGATCTTTTTCCCTATTTTGTCCTGAATTGCCTTGATTTTATCGAAGGCATCAGGATGGGATGAAAAAGGCCCCATCCACGCGTCGATCCCGTACTGTAAAAATGCGCTAAGTACCGACAGGGTCGCGTCTACCGTGGAATGCTGCTCCATGATATAGACATCGGCCGCGTGCCCTTTGTGACTCCAGCCGAAAATCCAGTTGGATCCGATTAGCAATCTAGGCAGGGAAACCCCCGCCACTGTCGTTCTTGGAAACGCCATGTCATATCCTCCATAAATTACTTAAGAACAACGCTTGTATATCCCGAAACGGTAAGCTCAGAGCCGTTCAAAGAAGCCGTACCCTTTCCGGCATAGCCCCTAACAACGGAAAAATCCGTGTCCGTATAGCCCGCCAGATCAACTGTAATATCCGTTTCGCCCGTATTGTGAAATACCGCGACGCTGCTGCCATTGTAACCGGAAATAAAGCCGCCGAAGCCCGTGTACCGCGAAAAATCCAGGGGAGTAATTATGCCCCTCGCAATTTCAGGGTTCGCACCGCGCAGCCTTATTAGCTTTTTGTAGTGGGTGACAAGGCTGTCTTTCTTTGGCAACTGGCTTTTTACGCTGCCGTTCGTCTGCCTGGACTTGTCGTAGGTACTGCCCTCTGGATCGCCGACCGTGTCGCTGTCACCCCAGAGCATCGCGAGCCTTCTGTTCGCGTCGGTCTCTGCAGTGCCCCTTGAGCCCTTCATGCCTATCTCTTCGCCGTAGTAGATAAAGGGGCTTCCGCTTGAAAGCAGATACAGGCTTGCCGCAACTTGCATTGAATAATCCTGCACGTCCAGAAAACCGGCGGCCCTGTCCATGTCATGGTTTGAGATAAAGGGGTTCAAAACAGCCGCAGGATTTTTTTCCAGTACCCGTCTTTGGTATAGCGCCAAACGATCCGCGAATTCGGTAACGCTGTTCATTCCCTTCGTGGTATAATAAATATCCCCGCCGGTTCCGGACATCCCAAAATCAAAACAATTTATCGCTTCGTAATAATCCTGTATAGAAATGCTTCCCGCCCAGTTTTCACCCACGATATACACATCGTCCCTGATTTTTCTGCATTCATCGTTTAACCATTTCAAAAACTGAATGTTCTGGTGATCCACGTTGTAATAGTAATACCTGACGGCGTCCAGCCTGAAGCCCCCTACCCCCTTCTCAAGCCAGAACCTGGCGATATCAACAATTTCCCCGCGCACATCGGGATTTTCCAAATCAAGTTCCGGCATATATGGGGAAAAATTCCCCTCGTAGTAGTACTGCGTCCCGTCAGGCGTTTTTTCCAGTTCATACCATGCCCTTCCGGTGATCATGGCGGTTTCAAGGTTATAGTATTTCGCGTAACGGTTTTCCAAATCCCCTTCCCTTACGGCTTCCTTCGCCGCCAGGAACCAGGGATGCCTTGAGGATGTGTGGTTGATAACCAGATCGATAATCAGCTTAACGCCGCGTTTGTCGCACTCGGCGATAAGCTCTTCCATGTCTTCCATCGTTCCGTATAACGGGTCTATCGCGCGGTAATCGCTTACGTCGTACTTGTGGTAACTCGGCGAGGGCATTATCGGCATGAGCCATATTCCCTCTATGCCCAAACTCCTGCCTGAAGCGGGCTTGCCGTCGTTAAGGTAATCCAGCCGTTTGATAACGCCCTTTAAGTCCCCTATGCCGTCTTTGTCTGAGTCCGAGAACGCCCCGACAAAGATCTCGTAATACACGCGATGATTGTCGGCGGCGTTCCCGCTCTCATATTCCCTGTTCGGAACCTTGTATTCCGAACAACCCGAGATAACGGCAAGAAGAATCGCTACAAAAACAGGAAAGAAGGCGTTTCTTTTCTTCTTCAACAATACCCCTTAACCCTTGACGGAACCGGCTGTAATTCCCTCAACATAGAACTTCTGCATGGAAAGGAACAAGCCTACAATGGGAGTCGCAATCAAAAGGCAGCCCGCACAAAACAGGGTAAACACATTGGAATCAACCCGTTGTCCGTACAGCATATAATACAGGCCGACGGCGGTCGTGTGAAGCTGCACGTTCTGCTCACCCAGAATTACCCTTGCCATGATAAAGTCCATCCACGGCGCCATAAACGCCATAAGCGCCACGTAAATAATAATAGGCCGGCTCATCGGCAGGACAACCGAGATAAAAATCCGCCACTGCATCGCGCCATCGATCTTTGCCGCTTCTATCATGGAATTGGGGATGGTGTCAAAAAAGCCCTTGCCAATGTAGAAGCCCAAACCCGCGCCCACCGAATACACCAGAACGAGCGCCGTGAGGGACTGGGTAAGGCCCAGCGCCTTCAGTATGTAGTAGATGGCGATTATCGACATGAACCCCGGAAAAAGCCCCAATATCAACGCGATATTCATTATCGGCTTTCTCATCTTGAATCTCATCTTGCTCATAACGTAGGAAGTGCTCAGGGAAAGCATAGTCGAAAGGATCGTGCTGAAAAACGCGACCGTAAGGGTATTCATGACCCACCTGCCGAAATATGTATTGGTGAACAGGCGTTTGAAGTTTTCTATCCCGTAACTTTTGGGAAAATAATACGAAACGACAATCCCGATAAGGTCCCCCCGATCGGTGTATTCGACCCTGAACGCGTTAAGCACAACCCACAATATGGGATAAAGCCAAATGACGGCCAGAATGATAAGCACGGCATGGACAAGCGTGAGAGAAGCGAATTCATTTTTTTTAATGCTGCCTTTCATTGGAATGCGTCCTCCTCTTTATAAGCCTTGGTTTGGCGGTAAGTAACCAGCGTTATTATGGAAGTACAAATGAACGTCATGATCCCTATAAGCGCACCTAAATTATACTCCCTTTCATCGACCGATAACTTAAAAAGCCAGGTTACCAAAAGATCCGTAGCGCCCGCTTTATAACCCCCGGGTACACTGGGCCTGCCGTTGGTAAGAAGGTAAATAACGTTGAAGCTGTTGAAGTTGCCAATAAAAGAAGAGATTAGGTAAGGCGTCGTAACAAAGATTATATAGGGCATTGTAATCTTCACCAAACACCTGAAAGGCCCCGCCCCGTCGATCCTCGCCGCCTCGTAAAGGTCGGCGGGGATGTTGAGCAAAATGCCGCTGGTCATAAGCAGCGTATACGGAACGCCGATCCAGAAATTCGTAAGAATAATTGTCACCCTGGTTCGGAGGATACTGTCCGAGTTCATCAAAAAAGAAAGGGGTTCCTTTAATACGCCCCAATTTACAAGCATCGTATTAACCGGTCCCAGCTCGCCCAGAATATTCCTGATGGCAAGCAGGGAAACGAACTGGGGCATTGCTATGGTCAGAATGAAAATAGTCCGCCACATGGTCTTGAATCTCACGCCCTTTTTATTAATGAGGATACCCAGAAATATCCCGCCGAAGTAGCAGGTAAATGTCGCGAAAACAGTCCACACAACGGTCCAGCTTAAAACCGGAAAAAACCTTTGGCCGATTTCGCCGGTTCTGGTCATCAGGTGTCTTATGTTTTCAAGGCCGACCCAGTCAAACAATACCTCAC